>Ga0209811_10000146_pt1 | contig 32635 bp, 30 predicted proteins | sample Coa_R1_6_FD_187161 | JGI IMG/M metagenome (GOLD analysis project Ga0209811, IMG submission 187161) | Surface soil microbial communities from Centralia Pennsylvania, which are recovering from an underground coalmine fire. - Coalmine... | ecosystem: Environmental > Terrestrial > Soil >... | reverse complement strand
GGCACCGGGAATGGCGCAGGCTTCCAGCCCGGCCAATTCTTTGTCGCTGATCTTCTGGCTGGCGTGTTGGCCGACGGCTTCAAAAACGGAAACGATGTCAACCGGTTTGCCCCCGAAGTTCCCCGGGAGAATGGTGCCGCCGTAGATGAAGACGGAAGGGCGATTGAGCCGCGCCAGGCCCATGATGCAGCCGGGCATGTTCTTGTCGCAGCCGCCGACGGCCACGAAGCCGTCGAAACCGGCGGCGCCCGCCACCGCCTCGATGGAGTCGGCGATGATCTCGCGCGACACCAGTGAATAGCGCATCCCCGGGGTTCCCATCGAAATGCCGTCCGAGACCGTGATGGTGTTGAACAGCACGCTCTTGCCGCCCGCGGCATCCACGCCGAGGCACGCCTCGCGTGCCAGTTCACCGATGTGCATGTTGCAGGGAGTGACGTTGGCCCAGGTGGAGGCGACGCCGATCTGCGGGCGCGCGAAGTCCGCCTCCGCAAAGCCTACCGCCCGCAGCATCGCGCGCGAGGGCGCCTGCTTGTCCCCGTCCATGACCACGCGCGAGTAGGCGCGCGGATCGGTCTTCTTTTTTGCCATGCTTCTTAGAGTCCCGTGATTCGTGTGGTTGCGATTGCCTACCCCGCCAGCGCCCGGCCCATGCGCGAGAAGCCCAGCGCGCCGGCGGTCGTCAGCGCCACGGGCAGCACCAGCGCGTAGCGGCCGGCTCCGTGGTGCCAGTACTCCAGCCCCATGTAAGCGAGCACGCCGAGCGGCGGCGCGATGCCGCCGCGCAGGCCGGTGAGCGTGACGTGCACGCCCATGTAGTGCTGCGCGCGCCCGATGGAGGCGAAATCGTTGTGGCCCAGGTTCCAGCCTAGATTAGCACCGGCATTGGCCGCGCCCAGCAGCACCGCGCCCGCCCACAAGAGCACGAGCGAGCGCGTGAATACGCCCAGGCACAGCGTGCAGCACGCCAGCACCAGTGCCCAGCCCTGGCGCGAACGGTAGCGCACCACGTGCGAACCATCGAACAGCCGCGCCCACCAGGGCATGAACAGGGGCTGTGTGATCAGGGGCACCACGGCGAGCAGGCCGATCTGCAGCGCGCTCGTCAGGTGCAGCTGCTCGGAAAACAACAGCACCAGCTGTGCGGTCAGCATGAGGTTGCCGCCGCCGAAGATACCCATCCACAGCATGTACTCGCGGTAGGCCGGATCCCCTTTGAGAATCTGCGTCAGCATCGTAAGACTGAACGGCTCGCGGCTCGCCCCGGTCGCCGCCTCCGCGGCCAGCAGCTGGAACTCGCGCCGCACGCGCATGGCGCGGTACAGCCACGCGCCGAGCAGGCCCGCGAGCGCCCCCATGCCGTACAGCCAGCGCGCATCGATGGCGCGCGCCTCGAGCGCCCACCCCACCAGTGCCGCCGAGATCGCCACGGCGATCGAGTTCACGATCACGATGCGACCGGTGATGCGCGCCAGCACCCGGCGCGGGTAGTTCGCCGTCCAGACCGCCGCGCGCACCGTCAGGATCCCGGCCCACACCACGCGTGCGGCGATGATCGAGCCCACCGTCAGCACCAGCCCGGAAGCGGCGCGTGAGCCGAAGGCCACCGAACCGACGAGCAGCGCGAAGGCGGCCTGCAGCGCGACCATCAGCTGTACGCGGGCGCGGCCGTGCGCGACGTTCGCCCACACGAAACTCAGGACATTGGAGAAGGCCGGCGCGCCGCTCACGAGCGCGACCGCAATGTTGACCCCGAATAGGGAAGCGGCTCCTGCGAAGTGCTGCTTCACGAGCACCGCCGCGGTGGCGCCCTCGACCAGGCCCAGCGCCAGACCCAAAAGCCCCCACGGCAGGATCTCGCGGCGGAAGATGCCCTCGGCGAGAGCGCTGGGCTGGACGATGCGGCCTTCGGGCACGGCGCGAAGCTTAGCGCACGGGGCGCGCGGCGCGCCTTAGGTCTCGTTGACAAGTTCCGGCCCGCTGTGCTCCTATCGGACGCATCAGGATTTGTTCGCAACCGATGAACTACCCGCACGCCTCGGCCTTAAGCAACGCAGCGCCCCTGAGCGCTCTGCGGCCGCTGCTGCTGGCACTTCCCGTACCGGGGCTCCTTAGCGGAGCGCGGTGCGGGGCACTCGCGAACGCCTGACAAAAACCAGGCACGAGCGAAGTAAGACACCAAAGAACCCCGCACCGGCCCCCAAGCCGCTGCGGGGTTTTTTTTAGCTTGCAAACCGCCCTCACGAGGCTTTCGAGGAGTGATTCAGATGAGGCTGTATTCGCATAAAGACGTCGACAAGCGCGCCCTGAAGGGCGCCCGCATCGCGATCCTCGGCTACGGCAGCCAGGGGCGTGCGCATGCGCTGAACCTGAAGGACAGCGGCTTCGATGTCGTCGTCGGCGTGCGCAAGAACGGCGCCGGCTGGAACAAGGCCAAGAAGGCAGGCCTGAAGGTCGCAGAGCCCGCCGCGGCGGTTGCCGGCGCCGACCTCGTCGCCATCCTGATCCCGGACACCGCGCAGAAGGAGTTCTATCAGAGCATCAAGGCGCAGCTGAAAAAGGGCGCCACCCTGCTCTTCGCGCACGGCTTCAACGTGCACTTCAAGCAGATCAAGCCCCGCAAGGACCTCGACGTGGTGCTCATCGCCCCCAAGGGTCCGGGGGACCTGGTGCGCCGCCAGTACCAGGAGGGCGCCGGCGTCCCCTGCCTGCTCGCGGTCGCCCAGGACGCGAGCGGCAAGGCGCACGCCCGCGCCCTCGCCTATGCCCACGGCATCGGCGGCACGCGCGGCGGGGTACTCGAGACCACCTTCGCCGAGGAGACCGAGACCGACCTCTTTGGCGAGCAGGCGGTACTGTGCGGCGGCGCCACGGAGCTGGTCGTGAAGGGCTTCGAGACCCTGGTCGAGGCCGGCTACCAGCCCGAGGTCGCCTACTACGAGTGCCTGCATGAGCTGAAGCTGATCGTGGATCTGCTCTACGAGGGCGGACTCGCCAAGATGCACCAGTTCATCAGCGAGACCGCCAAGTACGGCGATCTCACGCGCGGGCCGCGCATCGTGAACGAGCGCGTCAAGAACGAGATGCGCAAGGTCCTCAAGGAAGTGCAGAACGGCAAGTTCGCGCGCCAGTGGATCAAGGAGAACGCGGCCGGCAAGGCCAACTACCAGAAGCTGCTGCGCGCTGACATCGCCCACCCGATCGAGAAGGTGGGCGCGGCGCTGCGCGGCCGCATGGCCTGGCTGCAGGAAAAGCGCAGCTGATGATCCGGCCTGCCGCGGCCCCCGGTGGCGCGGCGTGCCCTCCCCTAACCCGCAATCCCGGAAACGACCCATGGCCGCCAATCCCGACCGCGTACTGATCTTCGACACCACGCTGCGCGACGGCGAGCAGTCCCCCGGCTGCAGCATGACCCGCCCCGAGAAGCTGCGCGTGGCACGCGCGCTCGCGGAGCTCGGCGTGGACGTCATCGAGGCCGGCTTCCCGGCGGCCTCGCGCGGGGACTTCGAGAGCGTCGCGGCCGTGGCGCGCGAGGTGGACGGCCCGATCATCTGCGGCCTGGCGCGCTGCAGCCCGGATGACATCGAACTCGCCGCGCGCGCGCTGGCGGCGGCGCCGCGCCATCGCATCCACGTGTTCCTCGCCACCAGCGCCATTCACCGCCAGCACAAGCTCAACATGGCGCAGGAGGAAATCCTGCGCCTGGCGGCAAGCGGGGTCGCCCGCGCACGCGAGCTGTGCGCGGACGTGGAGTTCTCCCCCGAGGACGCCTCGCGCACCGAGCTTGAGTTCCTGGCGCAGGTGGTCGAGGTCGCCATCGGCGCCGGCGCCACCACCGTCAATATTCCCGACACGGTCGGCTACACGGTGCCGGATGAGTTCGCGGAGCTGTTCCGCTATCTGCGCAAGAACGTGCGTGGCATCGAGGGCGTGCGCCTCTCGGTGCACTGCCACGATGATCTTGGCATGGCGGTCGCCAACAGCCTCACCGCGGTGGTGGCCGGGGCGCGCCAGATCGAGTGCACCATCAACGGCATCGGCGAGCGCGCCGGCAACTGTTCCCTGGAGGAGGTGGTGATGGCGCTGAAGACCCGCGCCGCCTTCTTCAACGTCGCCACCAACATCCAGACCAACCGCCTCTACCCGACCTCGCGCCTGATCTCGAGCATCACCGGCATGCCGATCCCGCGCAACAAGGCGGTCGTGGGCGAGAACGCCTTCGCGCACGAGAGCGGCATCCACCAGCACGGGATGCTCAAGCACCATTCCACCTACGAGATCCTGCGCCCCGAGGATGTGGGCCTGTCGCGCAGCCACCTGGTGCTCGGCAAGCACTCCGGGCGTCATGCCTTCCGCGAGCGCGTGCAGGCGCTCGGCTTCGAGCTCGATGAGCTCGAGTTCAACCGCGTGTTCGAGGAGTTCAAGGCGCTCGCCGACAAGAAAAAGGAGCTCTTCGACGGCGACATCGAGGCACTGGTGCTGCGCGCGGAAGGCGCCGCCAGCGGCCCCTGGGAGCTCCTCGAGCTCACCACCGAGGCCAAGAGCAACGCCCCCGCGCGCGCGGTGGTGACGCTGCAGCACGCCGACGGCCGCCGCACCGAGCGCACCGCCGCCGGTGACGGGCCGGTGGATGCCGCCTTCAAGGCCATCGAGGCGGCGACCGGTATCACGGTGGTGTTGCGCAAGTTCGAGGTGCACGCGGTGAGCGAGGGCGAGGACGCGCAGGGCGAGGCGCGGGTGTACGTGGAGTACAATCACAAGACCTACCGGGGCGCGAGCGTCAGCACCAACATCGTCGAGTCGGGCACGCGCGCGTTTCTCGAGGTGATCAACCGCATCGAGCTGGCGGCTGCCGGTGCCCGTTCCCGCGAGGAGCGCACCGCCGCGACCAGCGCTTAAGGAGACTCCATGCCCATTCCGGCCACGCAATTCATCTGGTTCAACGGCAAGCTCGTGCCCTGGGAGAAGGCCACGGTGCACGTGCTCAGCCACGCCCTGCACTACGGTTCCTCGGTGTTCGAGGGCGTGCGCGCCTACGAGACGCCCAAGGGCGTGGCCATCTTCCGCCTGCGCGACCACACGCGGCGGCTGTTCGACTCGGCCAAGATCTATCGCATACCGATGCCCTTCTCACCCGAGCAGCTGAATGAGGCCTGCCGGCAGGTCATCGCCGCCAACGATCTCAAGCGCGGCGCGTACCTGCGGCCGGTGGTGTTCCGCGGCTACGGCGAGATCGGCGTGACCCCCAAGCACGAGCCGCCGACGGAAGTGGCGGTGGCCGCCTGGGAATGGGGCAAGTATCTGGGCGCGGAGGCCGAGGAGCAGGGCGTGGATGCCTGCATCTCCTCCTGGCAGCGGGTGGCACCCAATACCCTGCCGGCGCTCGCCAAGGCCGGCGGCAACTACCTGTCGAGCTATCTGATCGGCGCGGAGGCGCGGCGCCTCGGCTTCGCCGAGGGCATCGGGCTGTCGGCCGACGGCACCCTGAGCGAGGGCTCGGGGGAGAACCTGTTCCTGGTCAAGGACGGGGTGCTGCTCACGCCCGCCCTCGCCCACTCGGTGCTGGGCGGACTCACACGCGACAGCGTCATGCGCCTGGCACGCGAGCGCGGCATCGAGGTGAAGGAGTGCGCCATTCCGCGCGAGCTGCTCTACATCGCCGATGAGGCCTTCTTCACCGGCACCGCGGTGGAGATCACCCCGGTGCGCTCGGTGGACCGCCTCAACATCGGCTCCGGCAAGCGCGGCCCGATCACCGAGACCCTGCAGAAGGCCTTCTTCGGGCTGTTCACCGGCAAGACGCAGGACAAGTGGGGCTGGCTCGACTACGTCGACATGTCCGCCGCCCCGCGCGCGGCCGCCTCCGGATGAGGCGGCCGGCTTGAAGCGATGAGCGCCGCGCCGCGCACCCTGCTGGAGAAGGTCTGGCAGTCCCACGTCGTGGTACCCGAGAGCGCGAGCGCGCCCGCGGTGCTGTACGTGGACCTGCACCTGATCCACGAGGTCACCTCGCCGCAGGCCTTCGCGGTGCTCAAGAGCCGCGGCCTCACCGTGCGTCGCCCCGAGCGCACGCTCGCCACCATGGATCACTCCACCCCGACCCTAACCGCGCAGGTGTTCGGCGGGGCGCCGATCGCGGTTGACTCGGCCGCCCGGCAGGTGGCGCAGCTGGAGAACAATTGCGCCGAGTTCGGGATCGAGTTGCTGGCGCTGCGGCATGCGCAGCGCGGCATCGTGCACGTGATCGGTCCGGAACTGGGCCTGAGCCAGCCCGGGCAGACCATCGTGTGCGGCGACAGCCACACGAGCACGCACGGTGCGCTCGGCGCGCTTGCCTTCGGCATCGGCACGACCGAGGTCGGCCACGTATTCGCCACCCAGTGCCTGCTGCAGCGTCAACCGCGGGCGCTCGCGATCAACGTCTCAGGACTCCTGAGCGCCGGGGTCAGCGCCAAGGACCTGATCCTCGCCATCATCGGCACCATCGGTGTCGACGGCGGCACCGGGCACGTCATCGAGTACCGCGGCCCGGGCATCCGCGCGCTCGGCATGGAGGAGCGCATGACCGTGTGCAACATGTCGATCGAGGCGGGGGCGCGCGCCGGCATGATCGCCCCGGACGAGGTGACCTACGCCTACCTCGCCGGACGCCCGCGCGCGCCCCAGGGGCAGGCGTGGGAGCGCGCGCTCGCGGCCTGGCGCGCACTGCCGAGCGATCCGGGGGCGCGCTTCGAGCGCGAAGTGACGATCGACGCGGCGGCGGTGGAGCCGATGATCACCTACGGCACCAACCCGGGCATGGTGATGCCGATCGGCGGGCAGATCCCGGTGCGCCCGGATGATGCGGCCTTCGCGCGCGCCTTGAATTACATGGGGCTCACGCCCGGGCAGCCGCTCAAGGATCAAAAAGTGAACGTGGTGTTTCTCGGCAGCTGCACCAACGCGCGCCTGTCGGATCTGCGCGAAGCCGCGCGCCTCCTGCGCGGGCGGCGCATCGCGCGCGGTCTCACGATGCTCGTGGTGCCGGGTTCCCAGGAAGTGAAGCGCCAGGCCGAGCGCGAGGGCCTGCACCGGGTGTTCCTCGAGGCCGGCGCCGAGTGGCGCGAATCCGGCTGCTCGATGTGTCTCGGGATGAATGGGGATGTGGTGGCGCGGGGTGCATATTCGGTGAGCACCAGCAACCGCAACTTCGAGGGGCGCCAGGGCGCCGGGGCACGCACGCTCCTGGCAAGCCCGCTCACCGCGGCCGCCTGCGCGCTCACCGGGCGCGTGAGCGATCCGCGCGAGCTGCTGTAGCGCGGCCCATGCAACCCTTCACCCGACTCACCTCGCGCACCGTCGTGCTGCCGGCGGCGAACATCGACACCGACCAGATCATCCCGGCGCGCTTTCTCACCACCACCACGCGCGAGGGCCTGGGTGCGCAGCTGTTCGCCGACTGGCGTTACGAGGTGAGCGGTGCACCGCGCGCGGACTTCGCGCTCAACCGCCCGGAAGCGGCCGGCTGCCAGATTCTCGTCACCGGGCGCAACTTCGGCTGCGGCTCCTCGCGCGAGCACGCGCCGTGGGCCCTCATCGAGCACGGCTTCCGCGCGGTCATCAGCACCGAGATCGCGGATATCTTCCGCAGCAACGCGCTGAAGAACGGCCTCCTGCCGGTGATCGTGGAGGAGCCGGTGAGCGCCTGGCTGCTCGCGCACCCGGGGAGCGAGGTGAGCCTCGAGATCGGCACGCGCACCCTCACGCTGCCCTCGGGCGTGACGGCGAGCTTTCCGCTCGAGGCCTTCGCGCAGCACTGCCTGCTGCAGGGCGTGGATGAACTCGGCTACCTGCTCGCCCACGCCGCCGACATCGAGGCCTTCGAGCACCGCGCATGAGAGCGCGGATCGCGGTCCTGCCCGGTGACGGCATCGGTCCGGAGGTCATCGCCCAGGGCGTTCGATGTCTCAGCGCGATCGCGCACCGTTTCGGGCACGACTTCGAGCTCAGCGAGTTACCCTTTGGCGGCGCGGCCATCGAGGCGCACGCGGACCCCCTGCCCGCGCACACCCTGGAGGCGTGCCGCAGCGCCGATGCGGTGCTGCTGGGGGCGATCGGCGGTCCCAAGTGGTCGGGCCCGCAGGCCCGGGTGCGTCCCGAGCAGGGGCTGCTGCGGCTGCGCTCCGCGCTCGGTGCGTTCGCCAACCTGCGACCGGTGCGGGTGCACCCGGCACTCGTGGACGCCTCCACGCTGCGGCGCGAGGTGATCGAGGGCGTCGACCTCGTGTTCGTGCGTGAGCTCACCGGCGGGATCTACTTCGGCGAGAAGCGCCGCGATGCCACGAGCGCTTCCGATCTGTGCACCTACACGAGTGCGGAGATCGAGCGCATCGTGCGGGTGGCGGCGCGCCTGGCGCGCACGCGGCGGCGCCGGCTCACCTCCATCGACAAGGCGAACGTGCTGGAGACCTCGCGCCTGTGGCGCGAGGTGGCCACGCAGGTCATGGCCGCGGAATTCCCCGACGTGACGTTCGAGCACCTGCTGGTGGACTCCGCCGCCATGCACCTGATCCGCCGGCCGCGCGACTTCGACGTCCTGGTGACCGAGAACATGTTCGGCGACATCCTCACCGATGAGGCTGCCATGCTCGCCGGCTCGCTCGGCCTGCTGCCGTCGGCCTCCCTCGGCGAGGGGACGCGCGGCATTTACGAGCCCATTCACGGCTCCGCCCCCGACATCGCCGGACGCGGCATCGCCAACCCCTACGGCACGATCCTCAGCTGCGCGCTGCTGCTGCGGCACTCGCTCGGACTTGAGGGCGAGGCCGCCGCGCTCGAGCAGGCCGTGCACCAGGCACTCGATGAGGGCGTGCGCACCGCCGACCTCGCCCCCGCGGGGGCGACCGGGGTGTCCTCGGCGGAGGCCGGCGCGGCCGTGCTCAGCAACCTGAGGCGGCGCGGCTGAGGCTCGGGCGCGCGATCACCCGCCCCACCCGCTCCAGCGCGCGCGCCAGGTCCTGGCGCAGATCCTCCACTCCCTCGATCCCGATCGACAGGCGCACCAGGCCATCGCTCAAGCCGGCGCGGGCGCGCGCGGCCGGGTCCATGGCCGCGTGTGTCATGCTCGCCGGGTGGGCGATGAGGCTCTCCACGCCGCCCAGGGACTCCGCGAGCGAGAAGCACTCAAGGCCGGCGACGAATTCGCGCACCCCCTCGTGGCCGCCTTCCAGCTCCAGCGTGACGACCGCACCGAAGCCCTTCTGCTGACGTTTCGCCAGCTCGTGCCCGGGGTGCTGCGCCAGGCCCGGGAACCACACGCGCCGCACCTCGGCGCGCGCGTTGAGCCACTCGGCGAGCGCCTGAGCATTGCGGCCGTGGTGTTCCAGGCGCGCGTGCAGCGTGCGCAGCCCGCGCAGGGTCATGAAGCTGTCGAACGGCGCCCCGGTGAGGCCCAGGCAGTTTGCCCACCAGGTGAGTTCCCCGGCGAGCGCGGCATCGCGGGCGATCACGGCCCCGCCCACCACGTCGCTGTGACCGTTGATGTACTTGGTGGTCGAGTGCACCACGAGGTCGGCGCCGAGTGTCAGGGGCTGCTGCCACCCGGGGGAGAGGAAGGTGTTGTCCACCACCACCAGGGCGCCGGCGGCGTGCCCGAGCTGCGCGCAGGCGGCGATGTCGGTGATGCGCAGCAGCGGGTTGCTGGGGGTCTCGATCCACAGCAGCGCCGCGGGCGTGGACAGCGCCGCGCGCAGCGCCGCCGCGTCGCCAAAGTCGACGAACTCCACCTGCCGCTCGCCGCGGCGCCGCCAGGCATCGAACAGGCGGTAGGTGCCGCCGTAGCAGTCGTGCGGGGCGATGATGCGCGCGCCCGCCGGTACCAGGTAACCGGTCACGGTGATGGCCGCCATGCCGCTCGCGGTGATGACCGCGCCGGCGCCGTGCTCGAGCTCCGCCAGCGCCTGCCCGAGCAGGTCGCGGGTCGGGTTGCCCGAGCGGGTGTAGTCGTAGGTGCGCTTCTCGCCGAAGCCGCGGAAGGCGAACGTGGAGGTCAGGTGCAGCGGCGGCACGACGCAACCGCTGTCATCGTCACATTCGATGCCGGCGCGGACTGCGCGCGTGACATCCGAGGCGCCGCTGTTGGCCGCGCTCCGGGGCCTGAGGATTTCGGGCGGCTTGCTCATGGCACGCACCCGGCACGAGCGCCACGGCAGGTCATCTTTGAATCAGGGGCACACATCGGTGAAGCTCCGCTAAAAAAAAAGACCGTCTTCACCGGTCTCCTGCGGAGCGTGCCGGCCACGGGGACCCGTGGCAGGCTTGTCGCGTCCATCCCCTCGGGCTTTACACCTAAGGGCCACGCTGACCGCTCATCTGTCGACGCCCTGGGCACGTCGCAGGAGTTAGCACCTTTCCAGGGTGGTTAAGCCTGGCGGTTGCTCCGGCGTCCAAGGGCCTTACCCTCAGCCGGTCTCGATGAGTGCCTGCGAGTTTAGGGGGCAGCCCCGGAGGAGCGCAAGCACCGCAGGCCCTGTGGCGCGGGGCCTGCCGTTCCATGACGGCTCGCACGCGCCCGTTCAGTGCGCGGCCGGGCCTTCCGCGTGCCGCTCGGCCTCGGCGGCCTCCCCGTTCCTGCCCCGGGCCTTGAGCGAATCGGCGATCAGGTGCCAGGCGGAGGCCTGCGCGGCGGCGTCCCCGGTGGCGAGCGCGAGGGCCTTGCGGCCCATCGAGTCCGCCTGCGCCGGATTGCTCTCGGCCAGGCGGACCCGCCCGAGTTCGATCCACAGCAGCGGGTTGTCCGGCTCGATGCGCAGCGCCCGCTCCAGCGTCGCCGCCGCCTGCCCGAAGTCCCCGCTGGCGGCCTGGGTGTGGGCCTGGGACACGAGTGCGCTCGAGGCGGCTCCCAGGTGGAACTGCCGCGGGGGCGGGGCGGGTCGCTCCGGGGGCGCCGGGGTGGCCTCGCCGGGCGGTGCCGGGGTTGCGGGCGCGGGTTGCGCGGAGCCGGACGGGGGCGCCGCGGGCGGGTTCGCGGGGGCAAAGGGCGCCGGCCGGGTGAGCGTGCAGGCGCTCAGGAGGCCGCCGGTGAGGGTCGCGGCAAGCAGGATTCTCAGGGACATGGCGCGGATCATAGCCGCTCGAGTGGCGGGCCCGGGGCTGCAGCCCTAGTGCACGATCCGCTGCAGCAGCTGTTCGGCCTTCTCCTTCAGCGTGCTCAGCGGGTTCGGGGTCGTTGCCGCCGGGGTGTCCGGGAAGCCGCAGCCGGGCTCGCCGGGCAGCTGCGCGCCGGCGGGCACGGAGACCGCGATGAGGTCCTCGGCACAGCCCGGCAGCGCCCGCAGGCCGCTCGCGTACTCGAGGTGCACCTCGATGAGCGACTCCGGCTGCGCCGCGTCCCAGGAGCGCGAGCCCAGGCCTGCCATGAGGCGCGCCCATACCGGCAGCGCGCCGGCGGAGCCGGTGAAGCCGGTCGGCCCGTTGTCGTCGTACCCCACCCACACCACCACCAGGTGGCTGCCGGAGAAGCCGGCGAACCAGCTGTCGCGGTAATCCGAGGAGGTGCCCGACTTGCCGGCGACCACGAGCGACTGCGGCAGCAGCGCGCGCGCGGCGCGCCCGGTGCCATGATCCATGACCGCCACCAGCATGCGATCCAGCTGGTAGATGTTCTCCGGGGAGGCGATCTGGGTCACCTGCAGCGGGAAAGCCTTCACCGCCTTGCCGTCGGCGCCGATCACCGCGCGCACCGCGCGCAGCGGGTTCTGGAAGCCGCCGTTGGCGAGCCCGTTGAACAGCTGCGCGGCCTCGAGCGGGGTGACGTCGACCGCCCCGAGCAGCATCGCCGGCACCGGCGCCGGCGGGGCCGCCAGGCCGAAGCGCTGCAGTGTCTGCGCCACTTTCGCCACGCCCACATCCAGGCCTACCCCGACGGTGGCGAGGTTCAGCGAGTCCGCGAGCGCGCGCACGACCGGCACCGGGCCGTACACCTGGCGGGTGAAATTCTCCGGCTTCCAGTGCTGGCCGTTCTGAAGCTTCACGTCCACCGGCGCGTCCTGCACCACCGTGGCGGCGGTGTAGCGGCCACTCTCGAGCGCGGTGAGGTAGATGAAGGGCTTCACCAGCGAGCCCATCGAGCGGCGCGCATCGAGTGCGCGGTCGAAGCCGTCGTAACCCACATCGCGCCCGCCGACGATCGCGATCACATCCCCGCTTTGCGGGGCAGTCACCACCACCGCGCCCTCCAGCGGCGCCTGCGTCTGTTTGTGCAGGCGGTCCAGGCGTGCCAGCTCGCGCTCGAGCGAGCGCTCGGCCTCCTCCTGAGCGCGCGGCTCGAGGCTGGTGTAGACCTTCAGCCCGGCCTCCGTCAGGTCCTGCTCGTGGTAGTCGCGCCGCAGCGTGCGGCGCACGAAATCCAGGTACGCCGGGTAGTAGGCACCGGCCGGGCGCCCCGTGACTCCCAGCGGCCGGCGGGCGGCGGCGCGGGCGTCCTCGGCCTTCACGATCCCCTGCTCCGCCATCACCTTGAGCACCAGGTCGCGCCGCAGGCGCGCCCGCTCGGCGTGCCGGCGCGGATCGTAGTAGGAGGGCCCGCGCACGATCGCCACCAGGAGCGCCACTTCCGGAAGATCCAGTTCCGCGAGCGGCTTGCCGAAGTAGAACTGGCTCGCCAGACCAAAGCCGTGGATGGCGCGATCCCCGTCCTGGCCGAGGAAGATCTCGTTGATGTAGGCGTTCATGAGGTCCGCCTTGGTGAAGTGCGCATCGAGCGCCATCGCCATCACCGCCTCGCGCAGCTTGCGCGACAGCGTCTGACGCGAGTTGAGGAAGTAGCTGCGCACCAGCTGCTGGGTGAGCGTGCTGCCGCCTTGCTCGATCTGCCCGGCGCGCACGTTCACCCACAGCGCCCGCAGCATGCCGGCCGGGTCCACGCCGTGGTGCGTGTCGAACTTGCGGTCCTCGACGGCCTTGAGCGCCGCCGGCAGCAGCGGCGGCACCTCCTCGGGACCCACGACGATGCGGTCCTCGCCATGGATCGGGAAGATGCTGCCGATCAGGAGCGGCTCAAGGCGCAGCACCGGCAGCTCGTGCCCGGCGCCATCGTGCAGGCTCTCAAGCGCCTTGGGTGTCGTGGTGAGCCGCAGCAGCTGCGCCGGGCGGCTCTCATCGGCGAAGCGCGCCGGCCGCAGCGCCAGCTCCCACTGATCCCCGCTCACGCGGTAGCTGCCCGGGTGATCGGCCTGCTCGGCACGGCGGTAATGCAGGCGCTTCAGTTCCTGCTCCAGGTCCGCCGGGGTGAGGGGCAGTCCCGCGTACAGCTCCAGGGGCGCCGCGTACACCTGGGCCGGCAGCGTCCAGCGGCGGCCCTCGAACTGGCGGGTCACGAGGCGGTCGAGGTAGACGACGTAGCCGAGAAGCGCCAGCACCAGCACGCCGGCGCTGAACAGGAGGATGCGTTTCAGATGAAGAGCTCCGGCGCCGGTGCCCGCAGGTTGTAGTGCGAGCTCATCGCGCGCCCGTAGGCCCCGGCGCTGGCGATGACGAGCACATCGCCCTCGCGCGTCACCGGCAGCAGCCGGTCGTGACCGAGCACGTCGGCGCTTTCACAGATGGGTCCGACGATGCTCACCAGCTCGGTCGCCGGTTCCTCCGCGCGCGTGAGGTTGCCGATCTCATGGTATGAGCCATAGAGGGCCGGACGGATGAGAGAGTTCATTCCGGTGGCGACCCCGACGAAGCGCACCCCGCCCTTGGTCTTCAGCTGCGTGACGCGCGCGAGCAGCACCCCGGCGGCGGCGACCAGGTAGCGCCCCGGTTCGAGCCAGACTTCCAGCCGCGGGTGCTCCGCGCGCACCGCCAGCAGCAGCGTGTCGAGCTTGGCGAGGTCCAGGCCCGGCTGGTCCGGCCGCTCGGGCACCCCCAGGCCGCCGCCGACGTCGATCACCCGCAGGTCCTCGAAACCCTTGGCCGCGCCGGCCAGCACCCGCGCGGTGTGCTCCCAACTCGTGACATCGAAGATGCCGCTGCCGACGTGCGCCTGCAGTCCCACGATGCGCGCGCCGGCCGCCTGCGCCAGTCCCGCCAGCACGCGCAGCTCCGAGAGCTGCACGCCGAACTTCGAGCGCGTGCCGGCGGTACGCACGTGGTCGTGGTGGCCGCGGCCGACCCCGGTGTCGATGCGGGCGAAGATCTCGCGGTCGCGGAACAGCTGCGGCCAGCTGGCGAGCACGTAGGCGTTGTCGACCGTGACGCGCACACCGGCCTGCAGCGCCCAGTCAAGTTCGGCGCGCGGTGCAAAGTTCGGCGTGTACAGGATGCGCTGCGGCTCGATGTCCGGGAAGGTGTGCAGCAGCCGCTCGATCTCCCCGCGCGACACGCACTCGAAATCGATCCCCTCCGCGCGCAGCGTGCGCAGGATCTGCGCGTGCGGATTGGCCTTCATCGAGTAGTGTACGCGGCTGATGGCGCTCAGTGAGCGCAGCGAGCGCGCCGCGGCGCGCACCACCTCGAGGTCGTAGATGAAGGCGGCCTCCTCGTTCCCCAGCGCGCTCAGCAGCGGCGCGCGCTTGGCGCGCCACCACGCCGCGGGGCGCGCCACCGCCGCCTCCGGCTGCGAGAACAGCTGCTGCCAGGTGGGACCGAGCACGCGGTCCCCCGGCACCGGGCGGATGAGCAGCTCGTGCAGCTGCTCCACCAGGCGGCTGCCCTGGTTCTCGTCGACCACGAAGGTGAAGTTCAGGTCGTTGGCGGCCTGGCTCACGAGGTAGATCTTCTGCTCCTCGAAGAACTCAAACGCGCCGCCGAGCTGGTGCAGGATGGCGCGGATGTTGCGCCCCACCAGGCTCACCGAGGCGCACGGGCCGATCACCTGCACGCGGCACAGGCGCGAGAGGTCCGCGACCAGGTCCGCGACGCGGGTGTTGTCGAGCGTGTTGGCGGCCGGGTCCAGCGAGACGGTCACGTTGGTCTCGGAGGTGGACACCAGGTCCACCGACATGCTGTGCAGCTTGAAGATCTGGAAGGCGTCGGCGAGGAAGCCCACCTGGTGCCACATCCCCGGGCTCTCCAGCGACACGAGCGTGATGCCCTTCTTGGTGCACACCGCCTTCACCTGCGCCCCGCCCGGGGTGCCCTCCGGTCCGAGCACCGTGCCCTCGAGCTCGGGCGCCTGGGTGGCATAGACGTGCAGCGGGATGCGGTACTGGCGCGCCGGCAGGATGCAGCGCGGGTGCAGCACCTTGGCACCGCTGGTGGCAATCTCCTGCGCCTCGTCGTAGTGCAGCGCGCGCAGCAGGCGCGCGCTCGGCGTGGCGCGCGGATCGGCGCTGAACAGGCCCGGCACGTCGGTCCAGATCTCCAGCCGCTGCGCGCCGAGCTTCGCCGCGAGGTAGGCGGCGGAGGTGTCCGAGCCGCCGCGCCCGAGGAGCACGGTGTTGTTGTCCTCGTCGCTGGCGATGAAGCCCTGGGTGATGACGATCGGGGTGAGGGCGTGCAGCTGCGCGGCGAGTGCCGCATCGGGTGCGAAATTGCACACCGCCGAGAGCATGCTGGCCTTGGTGCCGCTGGGAGCCCGCTCCGCGCGCAGCATGGTGCGCGCATCGGTCCAGGTCACCTCCAGCCCCTGCGCGCGCAGGAAGCGCGCGCCGATGTGGGTTGCCATCAGTTCCCCGGTCGCGAGCACGCGCGCCCGCGTGCGCTCGCTCACCTCGCGCACCAGGGACACCCCGGCGGCGATCTCGCGCAGTTCCGCAAAGTGCCGCTCCACATCCTCGCCCACCGCGACGGCGAGTTCCGCGGCGAGCCGGCGATGGCGTTCCTCGATCGCCCGCAGCTCCTCCTCCTGCGCCTGCCCGATGGCGGCATCCAAGAGACGCTCGAGCCGGTCGGTAATCCCGGAGAGGGCTGAGTGCACGATGAGCACCCGCTCGCCACCGGCGCGGCGCTCGGCCACGATGCGCGCGATATTGGTCCAGTTAGCGAGGCTCGAGACGCTGGTACCGCCGAATTTCAGGACGATCCAGGCCGAAGGCGCGGTCACTGACTTAGTCTCTCCAGGCGCTCAAATCCCTGCAGCGCACCGGGGACGCGAAGATCGTCGCGGCAGCGCCTGAGGTCTCAAGCGTACCGTACGGGAGCTGCCTCTAAAGCTCGTCGTCGAAATCTTTGAGATCTTTTTCCAGCTGCTTGTCGGCGAGCACTTCCTCGAGGCGGCTCCACGCCGCCTTGCCGCGCTTGCCCTGGTTGCGTACGCGCTTGTCGACCCGATCAAGCAGCCGGTCGTAATCCGTGCCGTCCTCGGTGGGACCACTGGTCAGGAATTCGTCGTCGATATCGAAGCTCTCGTTGTCTCGTTCAGACATCTGGCCGCGTAAATCCTGAATTAATTCAATGAGTAGTGCCTAAATCGGCACGGACAAGGCTGCGAACTATAGCGGATTCACGCCAGCGATCAACTTTTAACCATTGGTCGCTTTTCGGCCCTGCGGCGCAGGCCCCGGTCGGGGGCCCGGCGGGGACCGGGGATGCGGCGGGGGGTGCGGCGGGGGATCTCAGGGCTGATCGGTGCGGTCGCGCACCACCACCGGGGCCCCGCGGCTAAGCCCCAGGCTCTCGGCAGCGCTGCCCTCCGCGCGGGCGATCTCCACCACGCCAAAGGAGTTCACCAGCGCCAGGTGCTCCCCCGGCCGGCTCTCCCCGTAGGTGCGCAGCAGGGGAAAGGAATGGTTGCCGGCGTGCACCAGCGGCAGGCGGAAGCGCTCGATCAGGCCGTGGTCGATGTTCGTGATGAGATTGCCGAAGTGATCCTGGGTGATGATCATCCCGGTGACGCTGCGGGAGTCCACCGCCGGCTCCTCCACCCACGCGGGCACCAGGGTGTCCACCGGCGCCCCGAGGGCCTCGAACCGCACGCGCCCGGCGGCGAGTTCCGCGGCCACCGGGGCGAAGATGTCGCGGCCGTGGAAGGTCGCGCTCGGGCGCTGGATGGCGAGCCCCGCGAGCGTCGCCGCCGAGAGCTTCACGATGAGCGCCTCGCGCAGGCGGGCAACCACCGGGGCGAGCAGGCCGTTGTCCGGGGCGAGGAACACGTGCCCGGCGGCGCGCACGGCGATGATGTTGCGCGCGGTTCCGACGCCCGGGTCCACCACCGCCACGTGCACCGTGCCGGGCGGGAAGTACTGGTAGGCGCGCGCCAGCCAGAACCCGGCCTCCGCCGGCCAGTGCACCAGGATCTGATGCGTGAGGTCGACGAGGCGCGCCTGCGGAAACCGCGTAAGGATGGCCCCCTTCATCACGCCCACAAACGGACCCTGGTCGCCGAAGTCGGTCGTCAGCGTGATGACGCCGGAGGGATCGGGCGGATTCATGCGGGCAAGGTTGCGCTTCAGCTAGCGCGTGGCACGGCTGGCGGCGCGCTCCGCACACGCGTAGCAGCGGTCCGCGTACGGCACCGCCACGAGGCGCTCCGGCTCGATCTCCTCGCCGCACACGACGCAGATGCCGTAGCGGCCGGCGGCAAGGCGACGCAGCGCCTGCTCCACCTGCTCCAGCTCCACGCGCGCCGAATCGGAGATGGCGCCGAGCACGTCGTCGTTCTCGCGCTGCGTCACCTGTTCGGCGAAGTCCGCCGACAGCGGATCAGACTCATGGCGCAGGTCGGCGCTGGCGTCGTGCGCCCGCTGGCGCAGCTCCTCGCGCCGCCTGAGCAGTTGCTCCCGTACCGCGTTGGTATTCACATCTGCCCCCAAGCAAAGCCGTGCCCGGCTCGGTCAGGATGCGCGCCGGCCGCGGCGCCGCTCCTCGAGCCATTGTTGCAGTTTGTCGAAGGGCTCGATGAACTTGGTGACGCCCTCGCGCTCGAGTTGCTGCGCGACGGCTTCCAGGTCGATGTCGAGACGCTCGAAGCCCTCGCGCGTGTCGCTGGCCTCTGCAATGTGACGCTCAAGGCGCAGCTCCGGGCGCCCCAGGCGCCGGTAGGTATCGAGGGTCTCGAGCGGCATGGTGTTGACGGTGCCGGGCACCACCAGCTCTTCGACATACTTGATGGGGCTGTAGCCGGGGTCCTTGGTGGAGGTCGACGCCCACAGCAGTCGTTGCGGCCGCGCGCCGCGCTCGGCAAGGTCCTGCCACTGCTGCGTCGCGGTGAGATCCTCGAAAATCTCGAACGCGCGGCAGGCGCTGGCAATCGCCGCCTTGCCGCGCAGCGTGCGCGCGGCCGGCTGGCCGCGGGCAGCGAGCGCATCGAGCAGCTTGTCCACGGCGGTGTCGATGCGGCTGAGGAAGAAGCTCGCCACCGAGGCGACCGAGCTCAGCGGCAGGCCCGCGTCGGCGCGTGCGCTCAGGCCCTGCATGTAGGCCTGCGCCACCGCGCGGTAACGCTCCGGGGAGAACAGCAGCGTCACATTCACATTGATGCCGGCGGCGATCAGGTCGCGGATCACCGGCAGACCCGCCTCGGTGCCGGGAATCTTGATGAGCGCGTTGGGCAGCTGCAGCCGCTGCCACAGGCGCTTGGCCTCGGCAAGACTGGCGGGGCCCTCGTAGGCGAGGTGCGGGGAGACTTCCATGCTGACGTAACCGTCGCCGCCGCCGCTGTGGTCATACAGCGGCCGCAGCAGCCCGGCCGCGTCCTTAAGATCCTCGAGCGCCAGCTCCTCGTAGAGCGCCATGGCGGAGGTGACGCTCGGCAGCAGCTTCGCAATGGGCGCCGCGTAGCGCGGGTCGCTCATGATGGAGTTGGCGAAGATCGCCGGGTTGGAAGTCAGGCCGGCGATGCCGTCCTCATGAATCAGGCGCCGCAGGCTGCCGTCCTCGAGCATGCTGCGGCTGATGTCATCGAGCCACGCACTCTCGCCGAGCTTGCGCAGTTCGAGCAGCGAATTGGGCGCGGTAGCATTCATGGGACACCGGACCACCAAAGAGTAGCGCAGCGCGCTGCGTCAGTCTCGCGGTTTCGGTCCGGATATGCGTAAATCTTGCGTCCGCAAACGCTCACAGGACGCCGTCATGACCGAGCCCTTCGACACCGGAAAAATCGCCGACGAGCTGCGCGCGCTGGTGAGCGAAGCGGAAGCGCTGCTGCGCTCCACGGTCAGCGCCGGCACCGCCGAACTGGAGGACCGCGCGCAGGACACGCTGCAGGATCTGAAGGGTCGCCTCGGCAGCCTTGAGCAGCAGCTGAACGCACGCGTGCACGAGGTGGACGACTACGTGCGCGACAACCCCTGGCAGGCGGTGGCCGTCGCCGGCGGCGTGGCGCTGCTGCTCGGACTGATCATGGCGCGCAAGTAGTGGACGACTCCGCACCGCACCACGCGCCGCCCTCGGCTCGCGGCCTGCTCGCCGCCGGCATCGAGGCGCTGCGCACCCGCGTGGACCTGGCCGCCGTGGAGCTGGAGATCCACCTGCTGCTGCTGGCGCGCACCCTCGCCTGGATCCTCGGGGCCATCGCCTGCGTGCTGCTCGCCCTCGCCTTCGGGGTCATTGCGCTCATCGTGGCGTTATGGGATTCACATCGCATGCTCGGCCTGTTGGGCGGCGCTGCGCTGTTCGTGGTGCTGGCGGCGGTTCTCGGTTACGCCGGCGTGCGCAGCCTGCGCAACCGCCCCGGCCCGCTGGATGGCTCGCTCGCGCAGCTGGCCGCGGATGAGCGCAGCGTCGGGGGCTCGCCATGAGTCGCCTGTCGGATCTGCAGGCGCGGCGGCGACGGCTGCTGGCGCGCTGCGAGCTGCAGCGTGCGGAGCTCTCCGAGCGGCTGGGGCAGTTCAAGGACAGTCCCCTAACCCGCGTGGCGGGGGAAATGTTTGGCGCGGGGGATGGCAAGGGGCTGCCGCCCCTGGGGCGCCCGCTCACCTGGGCGGCCGCGCTCGCCGGCCTGGTGTTACTGCGTCGCCCGCGCCAGGTGCTGACGCTGCTGATGTGGGCGCGCGCGGCGGCCTCCCTGGGCTCGCGCGCGACGCTGATCCTGCGCCTGCTCGGGCAACTGCGCGGCGCGCGCGGCGACGCTGCGCGGGCGCGGCCGGCACGCCGGGCCGCGGCCCCCTAGCTCCTCGGGCGACGCAGGAAGGTGATCAGCGCCAGGATCAGGAAAATGAAAAAGAGGATCCGGGCGATCCCGGCCGCGCCGGCGGCGATGCCGCCGAAACCGAGCACGCCCGCGACGATCGCGATGATGAAGAAGACCACGGCGTAATGCAGCATTGGGATTCCCTGTCGCGTGCCAACACGCGCTGATGTTCCTAAAGATCCTGCGGCGTCCGCCCCCGTCAGAGGCCGACGCCTGCTGAAAGTTACCGCCTCAGCGCTCCTGGGGGGCGGGCCGCACGGCGGCGGCCACCGGGTCCGAGTGCTGCGCGGCAACGCCGACCAGGGTCGGCATGCCGGTGGCCGTGGTGAGTGCCGCGCGCGCCAGGTCCCAGTTGATGGCGGCCTTGTTGTTACCCAGGGCATGGGTGAGCATCTTCGAGAGCAGCTTCAGGTCCGGCTCGGTCGACTGCCCTTCCGCATCCACCGGCGGGTGCGCCTCGACGAACAGCTTGCCGCCGACCCAGGCAACCTTCACCGGCTCATTGATCAGGCGCACCTTGGTGCCGACCGGCACGAGCGCGAACACCGCCGCGACATCTTCCGGGTACATGCGGATACAGCCGTGCGTGACCGCCATCCCTACGGCGGTCGGATTGTTGGTGCCGTGGATCAGGTAGGTACCGCCGCCGGCGGCGAGGCGCATGGCGAAGTCCCCGAGCGGATTATCCGGCCCGGGCGGCACCACCTTCGGCAGTGGGTCGTCGTTCTCCAGGTGCTCCTTGCGCACCGACTCCGGCGGGTACCACGAGGGGTTTTTGATCTTGGCGATGACGTGCGTCTCGCCGAGGGGCGTGCGCCAGTCCATCTTGCCGATGCTCACCGGGTAGGTGATGACCACGGGCTTGTCGCGCCCATTGCGCTTCGGGAAATAGTAGAGCCGATGCTCGGGCAGATTGACGATGATGCCCTCGCGCGGACCCGGCGGCAGGATGCGCCGCCCGGGCAGCACGATCTCCTTGTCCGCGCCCGGAATCCACACATCCACGCCCGGGTTGGCGCGGATGATCTCGTAGTACCCGAGGCTGAATCGGTGCGCGAGATCCGGCAGCGTGTCCTCGTAGATGGTCGTGACGCTGGAATCCGCGCCCACCACGGCGGAGCCATCCTCCGGCAGCGGGAATAGCGAGGCCGAGGCCGGGCCGCCCGTGAGCGCCACGAGGAGCATCCCCAAAACCCTTAAGCGTGCGTCCTGCCTCATGTGCTTTCGGCAAAGCCTTCGTATCTTCTTGATCAGACAGCGAAGCGGTCCTCCGGTTCCCCTGCCTCGCGCCATTGTAGTGGATTCCTTTACCATCGCGCGCGGTGAGCCGCAGTCGCAAGCCCCCGCGCCGCTTCTTCGAGCAGAGCACGCTTCGCGTGGCGCGCGGGCTGATCGGCATGCATCTGCTGCACGCGCAGGGCGGGAAGCTGCGCGTCGGGCGCATCGTGGAAACCGAGGCGTACCTGGGTCCGCGCGACCTCGCGGCGCATTCGGCCCGCGGACGTACGGCGCGCACCGAGGTGATGTTCGGGCCACCCGCGCACGCCTACGTGTACTTCATCTACGGGTTCTGGCATTGCCTGAATGTCGTGACGCAACGCGCCGGCGTGCCGCACGCGGTGTTGCTGCGGGCGCTGGAGCCGGTCTCCGGCCTCAGCGAGCGCACCTCGGGTCCCGGACTGCTGTGCCGCGCGATGCGCATCGATGGGCGGCTGAACGGCGTCGACCTGCTCGGGAACGTGCTGTGGCTCGAGCGTGCGCCGGCGCGCGCGCCAGCGCCGCGCATCAGGCGCGCCGTGCGCATCGGCGTTGACTACGCCGGCGACTGGGCGCAGCGCCGCTGGCGCTTCTTCGATGCGCGCTCGGTGCATGTCTCCACGGTGTCCGCCGCCGTGCGCGCACGCGCGCGTGCGTCGCACGGGGCGGTTGGGGAATAATGTCGCGCCTTTCACAGGGAGCACCCGAAGTTGACGAAGCTGTTGTCGTTCATCGCGACCCTCCTCTTGTGCGGCTGCGCCGCGCAGGCATCCAAACCCGCGCACGCGGCGCCGACGCCGCAGGCCGCGGTCCCCGCGCACGCGGGGCTTTATCCTTCGACCTATCAGGTTCCGCAGAGCGCCCCGACCCTGATCCGCAATGCCACGGTGCTCACCGGCACGGGCGCACGCCTTGAGCATGCCGACGTGCTCATGGTCGCCGGCAAGGTGAGCGCGGTGGGCACGGCGCTGGGCGCGCCGGCCGGGGCGCTTGAGATCGACGGCACGGACCGCTGGGTGACCCCGGGCCTGATCGACGTGCACTCGCACCTGGGGGTGTATCCGAGCCCGCAAGTGGACGCGAATTCGGACGGCAATGAAGCCACCGCCCCGAGCACCGCGAACGTGTGGGCCGAGCACTCCGTGTGGCCGCAGGATCCGGGATTTCGCACCGCGCTGGCCGGCGGCATCACCACCCTGCAGATCCTGCCGGGCTCGGCGAACCTGATCGGCGGGCGCTCGGTGGTGCTGAAGAATGTGCCGAGCGTGACCTACCAGGGCATGAAATTTCCCGATGCGCCGCAGGGACTGAAGATGGCGTGCGGGGAGAATCCCAAGCGTGTCTACGGCAAGGCCAAGGGCGTGTTCCCCGAAACGCGCATGGGCAACATGGCCGGCTACCGTGCGCAGTGGGCCGAGGCCCAGGAATATCGGCGCGATCAGGAGGAGTACCAGAAGAAGCTCGCCGCCGGCGGCAAGGAGGCCAAGGACGCCAAGCCGCCCAAGCGCGATCTGCGCCTCGACACGCTCGCCGCGGCGCTGCAGGGGGACATCATCGTCCACATGCACTGCTACCGCGCCGACGAGATGGCGGCCGTGCTCGACATGTCGCAGGAGTTTGGCTACCACGTGGCCGCGTTTCACCACGCGGTCGAGGCCTACAAGATCTCCGACCTGCTCGCCGAGCACGGCGTGTGCGCGGCAATGTGGGCCGACTGGTGGGGCTTCAAGATGGAGGCCTACGACGGCATCCCGGAGAACATCGCCTTCATCGATGCCGCCCCGGAGGGGTGCGCGATCGTGCACTCCGACTCCGAGGAGGGCATCCAGCGCCTCAACCAGGAGGCGGCCAAGGCGATGACCTACGGCGCGCGCGCCGGACTCAGCGTGCCGCCCGAACGCGCGATCCGCTGGCTCACCGCGAACCCGGCGAAGTCCCTCGGGCTGCTCGCACGCGTCGGCACGCTTGAAGCGGGCAAGATGGCCGACCTCGTGGTGTGGAACGGCACCCCCTTCAGTGTCTACGCGCAGGCTGACCTGGTGTTCATCGATGGCGCACTGCGCTTCGATCGCGCCCATCCGGAGAGCGCGCCGCCTTCGGACTTCCTGCTCGGCCAGCCCGCGGCGCCCGGAGCGAGCCCATGAGGCCGCGGCAGCTCGCGTTCGCGCTGCTGCTCACCCTCGGCGGCGGCGCCCAGGCGGCCACGGTCCTCATCCGGGACGCCACCGTGCACACCGTCACGGATGCCGGCGTGCGCCCGCATACCGACATCCTCATCCGCGACGGCTACGTCGTGGAACTTGGCCAAGCGCTGCGGGCGCCGGCGGACGCGGTGCTCATCGAGGCGGCCGGACGCGCGGTTACTCCCGGCCTGTTCGGGGGCGCCGGACACCTCGGGATCGAGGAGATCGGCCTTGAGCCCACGGTGGATGACTACGCGCTGAAGCTCGGCTCGATGCGCCCCGAGTTTGATGTGACGCCGGCGTTTGATCCGGACTCGGTGGTGCTGGGCGTCGGGCGCCTCGGCGGGGTGAGCTTCGCGCAGCTGGCGCCGACGGCGGAAAGCGGCGGCAAGGGCGCGGGCGGCACGATCATTGCCGGCCAGGGCGCGCTCGTGCGCCTGGACGGCACGGTCGCCAACACCCGCGCGCTCTTCATCGCCACCGGTGGCGCGGCCAACGCCCTGTCCGGTGACACGCGCGCCGCGCAGTTCATGCTGCTGCAGCAGGCGCTCACGGAAGTGCACGCGCCGAAGCTGCTGCTCGCCAACGACGCGCGCCTGCTGACGCCGGCCGGCCGCCAGGCGCTGGCGGACTACTCCGCGGGCGCGCGGTGCGTGGTATTCGATGTGAACCGCGCCTCCGATATCCGCCAGGTTCTTGCCTTCGCAAAACGCGAGCACCTGCGCGCGGCGCTGCGAGGCGCGGATGAGGCCTGGCGTGTGGCGGCGGAGCTTGCCGCCGCGGGTGTGCCGGTGTTGCTGGATCCGCTCGATGACCTGCCGGAGAGTTTTGACTCCGTCGGCGCCACGCTGGAGAACGCTGCGCGCCTGCAGCGCGCGGGCGTCAAGATCGCCTTCAGCTTCAACGACCCGCAGCCACACAATATCCGCAAGCTGCGCCAGGGAGCCGGCATCGCCGTCGCCCACGGCCTGCCCCGCGAGGCCGCGCTGGCCGCCCTCACGCGCAATCCGGCGGAAATCTTCGGGGTCGCCGATCGCAACGGCTCGATCGCCCGCGGTCGGGTCGCAGACCTCGTGCTCTGGAGCGGCGACCCGCTGGAAGTGACCAGCCTTGCCGATGAAGTCTTCATCCAGGGTGTGCGCCAGTCGATGCATTCGCGGCAAACGGAACTTCGCGACCGATATTTGCCTAAACTACGGGCACACGCTGCCCGCTAAACGGAAAGGAACGTACGCATGAGGGGTCGTTACCGCGTCCTGACACTCGCCTGGTGCGCCTTGGCGCTGACCGCGGCCCTGAGCCTGCCGGCGGCCCGGGCCCAGACCGAGGGCACGGACTACAAAGTCCTGACACCGTCGCAGCCGACGCCGACCGACAAGATCGAGGTGATCGAGTTCTTCTCCTACGGTTGTCCGCACTGCTCGGAGTTCTTTCCGATCGTGGAGACCTGGCTGAAGACCCTGCCCAAGGATGCGGTGTTCCGCCGCGTGCCGGTCGGCTTCAACCGCCCGCAGTGGGTGAATCTCGAGCGCGCCTACTACGCGCTGCAGGCGAGCGGCGACCTCGCCAAGCTCGATGGCCCCTTGTTCCGTGCCATCCACCAGGAACGCCTGCCGCTGTTTGACGCGCAGAGTCTGGCGGACTGGGTGGGCAAGAACGGCGGCAACGCGGAGAAGTTCACGGCCGCCTATACCTCCTTCGGCGTCAACAACCAGACCGTGCAGGCGGACAAGCTGGCCGAGGACTACCAGATCAGCAGCATTCCGACGCTGTCGGTGGCCGGCAAGTACGTGGCCATGGGCAACAGCTTCACCGAGATTCTCGCCAACACCGACAAGCTGATCGCGAAGGTGCACGCCGAGCGCGCCACCCCCGCGGCCAAGAAATAAGGCGCTAGGGGGCGGCGCTGCGGGCGAGTTCGAGCAGCGGGCTCGCCTCAGGGACCCGCTCCCCGGGCGTGAAGTGGATCGCCGTGACGCTGCCGGCGTAGGGCGCGGTAATGGCGTGCTCCATTTTCATCGCCTCGATGACCATCAGCACCGCGCCCGCCTCCACCTGCTGGCCGACCGTGACCGGGACGCTGACGACCACACCCGGCAGGGGCGTGGTGAGCCCGCCGGTCGCGGCGCTAGCCGCGAACTCCCGCTCGCGCGGATCATCGATGAGGAATTCGTAGTGCTCCCCGGAGAGCCACAGGTGCACGCGGCCGCGCTCGTGCAGGCAGCGCGCGCTGAAGCGCTCCGCCCCGATGCAGGCGCTCACGTCCCCGGCAGTTCTCGCAAGATCGCTCACGGGCAGGACCGGCCCGCCATCGACACACGCGCTTACCACGCGGCCGGCCTCGTAAACCAGCTGCACCGACCGCACCTCGGCACCCCACGCGAGGCGCTGCAGCACGCTCGCGGGCAGGTTGGGCGTGAAGGCGTCGGCGAGGTCCCAGGGACCTGCGAGCGCTGGCGCCGGTCGTTCCGCGGCCACGAGCGCGGCGAGGCCCAGCGCCGCCGCACCCGGTGCGCGCGGCGCGAGCGCCTGCATCGCCGCCTCATCGAGGAAGGCAATGCTGTGGCGCACCTCCAGGAAGCGCGGCTCCTTGAGGATGCGGGCGAGCCAGTGTTCGTTGGTGTGCACGCCCGCGCTGTAGGTGCGCTCCAGCGCCCCGGCGAGGCGCGCCGCGGCCTCTTCGCGCGTGCCGCCCCAGCAGATGACCTTGCCCAGGAGCGAATCGTAGCTCTCCGGCACGCGATCGCCGCTGAGGAACCCGGCATCGACGCGCACGCCCTCACCCTGCGGCCACTCAAGCAGCGTGAGTCCCCCCGCGCTCGGCAGGAAGCCGCGCTGCGGGTCCTCGGCGCAGACCCGCGCCTCGATGGCGTGGCCGCTGAAGCGCACCTGCTGCTGCCTCAGTGGCAGCGGCTCGCCGGCGGCGATCCGCAGCTGCCACTCCACCAGATCAAGCCCCGTGATCGCCTCAGTCACGGTGTGCTCGACCTGCAGGCGGGTGTTCATCTCCATGAAATAGAACTCGCCGCCATCGAACAGGAACTCCACCGTGCCCGCCCCGACGTAGCCGATCTCGCGCGCCACGATCAGCGCCGCGGCGCGCAGGCGCTCGCGCACCGCCTCCGGCACTGCCGGCGCCGGCGCCTCCTCGATGAGCTTCTGGTGACGCCGCTGGATCGAGCAGTCACGCTCGCCCAGGTGCACAAGATTGCCGTGCGTGTCGGCGAACACCTGGACCTCCAGATGCCGCGGCGCGGGCAGGTAGCGCTCGAGCAGCAGCGCGCCGTCCCCGAAGGCGCTCTCGGCGAGGCGCCGCGCGGCCGCGAGCGCCGGGGCGAGCTCGGCTTCGTGCCGCACGATCTGCATGCCCTTGCCACCACCGCCCGCGGCCGGCTTGATGATCAGGGGCAGTCCCGCCTCCTGCGCCGCGCGCGCCAGGTGCGCCAGATCCTGCTCCTGGCCTGCGTACCCGGGCAGCACCGGCACGCCGGCCGCCTGCATGCGCGTCTTGGCGAGGATCTTGGAGCCCATGGCGGCGATGCTCTGCGCGGGGGGACCGACGAACATGAGGCCGGCCTGCGTGCACGCCTGCGCAAACGGCGCGTTCTCGGACAGAAAGCCGTAGCCCGGATGGATCGCCTCGGCGCCGCTGGCGCGCGCCGCGGCGAGGATGCGGGCGACGTCCAGATAGCTCTCGCGCGCCGGCGCCGGTCCCAGGCGCAGTGCCTGGTCGGCCATGCGCACGTGGCGCGCCGTCGCATCCGCATCCGAGTACACCGCGATCGTGCGTATCCCGAGGCGCTGCGCGGTACGGAAGATCCGGCAGGCGATCTCGCCGCGATTGGCCACGAGGAGACTCTTGATCAGGACGCCCTCCTCGCCTACATCCGGAACACGCCGAAACGGGTCGGCTCCTGGGGTGCATGGCGCGCCGCCGCCAGCCCCAGTGCCAGTACGCGGCGCGTGTCCTTGGGATCGATGACGCCATCGTCCCACAAGCGCGCGGACGAATAGTAGGGGTGACCCTGGCGCTCGTACTGTTGGCGGATCGGCTCCTTGAAGGCCTCCTCGTCCGCGGCCGGCCAGTCACGTCCCTTGAGCTGCTCGCGCTTGACGGTGGCGAGCACGCTGGCGGCCTGCTCGCCGCCCATCACCGAGATGCGCGCGTTGGGCCACTGGAACAGCAGCCGCGGCGAGTAGGCCCGGCCGCACATCGCGTAGTTGCCCGCACCATAGCTGCCGCCGATGATGACGGTGAGCTTCGGCACGTTGGCGCACGCCACTGCGGTCACCAGCTTCGCGCCGTCCTTGGCGATGCCGCCGGCTTCGGCGCGCCGGCCGACCATGAAGCCGGTGATGTTCTGCAGGAACAGCAGCGGGATCTCCTCGCGCGCGCACAGCTCGATGAAGTGCGTGCCCTTCAGCGCGCTCTCGGAGAACAGCACGCCGTTGTTGGCGAGAATGCCGACCGGGTAGCCTGCCAGGTGCGCAAAGCCGCACACGAGCGTCGTGCCGTAGAGCTGCTTGAATTCATCCAGGTCCGAGTCATCCACCAGCCGTGCGATCACCTCGCGCACGTCGTAGGGCTTGCGCAGGTTAGCGGGCAGCACCCCGTAGAGTTCCGCCGGGTCATGCCGCGGCTCCAGCGCTGCACGCGGCGGCAGAGTGATTGCAGCGGCGCGCAGTCGGCCCACGATGCGCCGCGCGATGGCCAGCGCATGGGTGTCATTTTCCGCATAGTGGTCACAGACGCCCGATTCGCGGCAGTGCACGTCGGCGCCCCCGAGGGACTCCGCGTCGATGTCCTCGCCGGTGGCGGCCTTCACCAGCGGCGGGCCGCCGAGGAATACGCGCCCCTGGTTCTTGACGATCACATTCTCATCCGACATCGCCGGCACGTAGGCGCCGCCGGCGGTACAGGAGCCGTGTACCACCGAGATCTGAGGGATGCCCTGGGCCGAGAGGGTTGCCTGGTTGTAGAAGATGCGGCCGAAATTGTCCCGGTCGGGGAACACCTCGTCCTGCGCCGGCAAGAAGGCGCCGCCGCTTTCCACCAGGTAGACGCACGGCAGGCGGTTGTCGCGCGCGATCTCCTGCGCGCGCAGGTGTTTCTTCACGGTCAGCGGATAGTAGGTCCCGCCCTTGACGGTCGGATCGTTGGCGACGATGACGCACTCGCGCCCCGCCACCCGGCCGATGCCCGTCACGATGCCCGCGCCGGCGATGTCGCCGCCGTACAGGCCGTGGGCGGCGAGCTGGGAGAATTCCAGGAACGGGCTGGCGGTGTCCAGCAGCACCCGGATGCGCTCGCGCGCGCTGAGCTTGCCGGCCGCGCGGTGCTTGTGGTTGGCGGCCTCCGAGCCGCCGCGCGCCACGCGCGCTACCTGACCCCGCAGGTCCGCGACCAGGGCGCGCATGACACGCTCGTTGTCGCGGAACTCCGCGCAGTGCGGATCGACCCGGGAAGTGATGCGGGGCATGGGGCTTGCCAGAGTTGCCGATTTGTCCGACAATCATACGATCCTCTTGTCCGGGAAGGCAAGCCCATGAATACCCTTGATTGCACCGACAGCGACTTTGGTCTCGGCCCGGAGCTGGAGGAGATCCGCCAGCAGGTGCGGCGCTTCGCCAATGAAGCGATCGCCCCGCGCGCCGCGCAGATCGACCGCAGCAACGAGTTCCCGCGCGATCTGTGGCCGGCGCTCGGGGCCCAGGGGCTGCTCGGCATCACCGTGCCGGAGCGTTACGGCGGCGCCGGGCTCGGCTACCTGGCGCACGTCATCGTCATGGAGGAGATCTCGCGCGCTTCGGGCGCGGTCGGCCTCTCTTACGGGGCGCACTCCAACCTGTGCGTGAACCAGCTGCGCCTGAACGGCAGCGACACGCAGCGCGCGCACTACCTGCCGAAGCTCGTCAGCGGTGAACACGTCGGCGCACTCGCGATGTCCGAGCCGGGCGCCGGTTCGGATGTCGTCTCCATGCAGCTGCGCGCCGAGCAGCGCGGCGACGGCTATCTGCTCAACGGCCGCAAGATGTGGATCACCAACGGCCCGGACGCGGACGTCTTCCTCATCTACGCCAAGACCAACTCGAGCGCCGGCCCGCGCGGTATCTCGACCTTCATCGTCGAGCGCGACACCCCCGGCTTCAGTACCGCGCAGAAGCTGGACAAGTTCGGCATGCGCGGCTCGGGCACCTGTGAGCTGCTGCTGGATGAGTGTTTCGTGCCGGCCGCGAACCTCCTGGGAGCCGAGAACGGCGGCGTGCGCGTACTGATGAGCGGCCTTGACTACGAGCGCGTGGTGCTCGCCGGCGGTCCGCTGGGGCTCATGGCGGCCGCGCTCGACGTGGTGCTGCCGTATGTGCGCGAGCGCAAGCAGTTTGGGCAGCCGATCGGCACCTTCGAGCTCATGCAGGGCAAGCTCGCCGATATGTATGCGGCGCTGAACGCCTCGCGTTCCTATGTCTATTCCGTGGCGCGCGCCTGCGACACGGGTCGCGCGCAGCGGCGCGACGCGGCCGCCTGCATCCTGTTCGCGGCCGAGCACGCCACGCGCGCTGCGCTCGAGGCAATTCAGGCACTCGGCGGCAACGGCTACATCAACGACTACAGCGCCGGGCGGCTGCTGCGCGATGCGAAGCTCTATGAGATCGGTGCCGGAACCCAGGAGATTCGCCGCATGCTCATCGGGCGCGAACTGTTCGAGGCCGCGGCGTGAGCGTCGAGTTCGCGCAAATCCTGTTCGAACCGGCCTACCGCAAGGTGGCCGCGGCGATCGGCGCCCGCATCCTCGGCCGCACGCTGCGCGAGGGGCAGCGCCTGCCCTCGGAGACCGAACTCGCGCGCCAGTTCGGCGTCAACCGCTCAACCGTGCGCGAAGCGCTGCGCGAGCTGGAGAGCCGCGGCCTGGTGCAGCGCCGCCCCGGCTCCAAGCTGATGTCGGTCAGCCGTCCGCACCGCGACACGGTCGCCGCCGGCGTGAGCGACGCGCTGCTGCTGCACGATGTGACGGTGCGCGACCTGTGGGAGGCGCTCACCATCTTCGAGCCGCCGATCGCGCAGGCCGCGGCGCGCATGCGCACGGCGGAGGATCTGCAGCGAATCGTGGCCGCCATCGAGGCCTTCAATGCGCGGCGCGCGGATACCGAGCAGGCCGCGCATGCCACGGCGGAAGTGTTCCGCTGCATCGGCCAGGCCACCCACAACCCGGTGCTGCAGCTGGCGCAGGAGCCCCTGTTGCAGCTGCTCGAGCCCTCGCTGCGGGTCATGATCGGGAAGGTCCCGCAGGCGCCCTCGCGCATCGCCACCGCCCATCGCCACCTGCTGGAGGCGCTGCGGGCACGCGATGAGGCCACCGCGGAGAGCTGGATGGCGCGCCACATCCGCGACTTCAAGCGCGGCTACGAGCTCGCCGGCATTGACCTTGCGCTGCGGGTCACCGCCGAGGAACCCGCCGCGGTGTGACGGCCGGCGTGACCGGTGTCGCGAGTTTGCCGTGCGCTGCCGCCCCGGTCAGCGCTTGGGAGTATCCTGTGCGGCGGTCTTGCGAAGCCCTGTTTCGGAGCAGTCACATGCTGGCGGCCTTCATCCTCCTGTTTCTGATCGTGGCCCTGGTCGGCTACCTCATCGGCATCTACAACGGCCTGGTGCGCATCCGTGCGGCCGTGAAGCTTGCCTGGTCCAACATCGACGTGCTGCTCACGCAGCGGCACGATGAGCTGCCGAAGCTCGTGGAAGTGTGCAAGCAGTACATGCAGTACGAGGGCGAGACGCTCGAGCGGGTGATGCGGGCGCGTGCCGGGGTGGATGCGGCCCGCAGCTCCGGCAACGTCAACAGCGTCGGGGTGGCGGAGCGCGAGCTGCGCAACGGCCTGAATGGCCTGTACGCGGTGGCGGAGAACTACCCGCAATTGAAGGCGAGCGAGCCCTTCCGGCACCTGCAGGAGCGCATCAGCGCTCTGGAAACCGCGATCGCCGACCGGCGCGAGGTCTACAACGACGCGGTCAACACCAACAACGTGCGCATCGACGCCTTTCCCGATGCCTTCGTGGCGCGGCTCGGGGATTTCCCGCCGGCGCAGCTGCTGCACGTGCAGGCCGAGCAGAAGAGCGACGTGGACCTGAAGGCGGCCTTCTCGCGCTGAAGGCGGCCATGCATCCCCTCACCGCTGCGGCGGCCGCGGCTGTTGCCCTGTTCGCGCTGTGGAATTTCCTGCGCCGCGTACGCCGCGACCGCCTGCTCGCCGACACCGCCGCCGCGCGCCTGCGCTCCGCGGCGCAGGGCTACGTGAAGGTCAGCGGCCGGGCGCTGCCGGCGGGCGCCGCGCCGCCGCAGGCGCCGCTCAGCGGCCGCCCCTGCGTCTGGTGGTCGTACGACATTGCGCGCGATGACAGCCAGGAGAACCAGGTCAGCGACTGGCACACGGTCGAGAGCGCCGCGAGCGTCGAGCTGTTCGTGCTGGCCGATGAGGATGGGGCGCGCTGCCTGGTCGGACCGGTGCGCGCCGAGATCACCCCCACGACCCACAGCGTCTGGTACGGTTCCACGCCGCGCCCCCTGGCAGCGCCACCACTGCTCGCCCCGCCGATGCGCTTTGGCGCCTTCCGCTATACCGAGCGGCTGCTCGATGTCGGCGCGCGGGTGCTGGTGGCGGGGGAGCTGCGTTCGCACTCCGAGGTCGGCGATGTCAACCGCGTGACGCAGGAGAAGCTGCGGCTGTGGAAGGCAGACCAGGTGCATCTGCTCGCGCGCTTTGACACCAACCACGACGGCCGCATCGATCCGGGCGAGTGGGACGCCGCCCGCGCCGCGGCCGCGCAGGAATCGCAGACCCAGACGCTCGCGGCAACGATTGCGCGCGTGAGCGTGATCTCCCAGCCGCTCAACGACGAGCCGTTCGTGATCGCGCCGCTGAGTTCCGCGCAGCTCGTGGCGCGTGAGCGGGCGTTTGCCGCGCTCTACCTTGCCCTGGGCGTGCTTGCCGCCGCCGTCTGTGCCTGGGCCCTGTACCCCTGAGGGCTCAAGGGCTCACCAGGTGCCCGAGGAGCGCGCTCGCCTGCTGCTTGATCAGCCCCGCGTACAGCGGCTGCAGCTGATCCAGCTGTTGCTCGGGGAGCGCCTTAAGATTGGCCGGGGCGGCATAGCCGAGCCAGGGCTGC
>Ga0209811_10000145_pt1 | contig 32703 bp, 29 predicted proteins | sample Coa_R1_6_FD_187161 | JGI IMG/M metagenome (GOLD analysis project Ga0209811, IMG submission 187161) | Surface soil microbial communities from Centralia Pennsylvania, which are recovering from an underground coalmine fire. - Coalmine... | ecosystem: Environmental > Terrestrial > Soil >... | reverse complement strand
TTCGAAGGGCGCATCAACTCTGAAGTCCGCGCAAACTACCTGATGTCTCCGCCGCTGGTGGTCGCCTTTGCGCTGGCCGGGCGGGTGGATATCGACCTCAAGAAAGATCCCCTCGGCCGCGGCAAAGATGGCAAGCCTGTGCATCTCGCCGACATTTGGCCGACGCAGAAGGAAGTGGACGAAGCGGTCCAGCAGATCTCGTCCGACATGTTCCGCAAGAGCTATGGTGAGGTCTACGACGGGGACTCGCATTGGCGCTCCCTGCCCGTCCCGCAAGGGCAGACTTACGTTTGGGAGGGCGGATCGACCTACATCCGCCAGGCTCCTTATTTTGACGACATGAAGCTGAGGCCGTCGGCGGTCGAAGACATCAAGGCAGCGCGCGTGCTCGCGGTGCTCGGCGACAGCGTTACGACCGACCACATCTCCCCGGCAGGCTCGATCAAGAAAGACAGCCCCGCAGGCCGATATCTCATCGAGCACGGCGTGAAGCCGGCCGATTTCAACTCGTACGGCTCGCGGCGTGGCAATCACGAAGTCATGGTGCGGGGCACATTCGCAAACGTACGCCTCCGCAACAAGATGGTGAACACCGAGGGCGGCTTCACTCGCCACCTGCCCGACGGCACGGAGATGTCAATCTACGACGCGTCGGCCAAGTATATTGCTGACGGCGTGCCACTGGTGATCGTGGCCGGCAAAGAATACGGTGCGGGATCGTCGCGTGACTGGGCGGCGAAAGGGCCCCGACTGCTGGGGGTACAGGCCGTGATCGCGGAAAGCTACGAGCGTATTCACCGGTCGAACCTCGTGGGGATGGGAATTCTCCCCCTGCAGTTCCTTCCGGGGAATACCGCCGACTCGCTCAAACTGACTGGCGAAGAAGTATTTGAGATTGCCGGAATTCGCGCACTCGTCGAGCGCTTCGCGGCAGGAAGCAAAATCAAAGTGGAAGCCTCAAAGGACGGCAAGACCACCGAGTTCGATGCGATCGTACGCATCGATACGCCGCAAGAAGCGCAGTACTACGCAAATGGCGGGATCTTGCAATATGTCCTGCGCCAGTTGCTGGCGGCCAAGCCGGAGACGGTGCACGCCTAGGGGGACTTTGAAAGTCCAGGCGTTCTAAGAACACTTGAACCGCAATGCACGCAAATAAGAGCAAAAAGCTCTTCTTCGCGTGCTTTGCGGATCTTCTTTGCGGCCTTGGCGGTTAAGCGGTTAAAAGGTTCTCCCGACTTCACATCAGCCGTCCGAGTCCGCCCCTCCGCACTGCTATAATCAAAAATTGCGCTCATGACCAAGAAGAGACTGATACGTTCCACCACGGTCTTGTCCGTACGCCGTGACGGCAAAGTGGTTCTGGCCGGCGATGGCCAGGTAACTCTTGGCGATTCAGTGATTAAGCACACCGCCAAGAAGATCCGCCGCCTCTACCAGGACAAGATTCTGGCGGGCTTTGCCGGCTCAACGGCCGATGCTTTCACGCTTTTCAGCCGGTTTGAATCGAAACTAGAGCAGTATCATGGAAATCTAGGCCGATCGGCGGTCGAGCTTGCCAAGGACTGGCGCACCGACAAGTTTCTGCGGCATCTCGAAGCGTTGCTGTTGGTTTGCGACAAGGAGCAGACTTTTCTCCTCAGCGGACAGGGTGACGTCATCGAGCCCGATGGCGGGATCGCAGCGATCGGCTCCGGCGGACCTTTTGCGCAGGCGGCAGCGGACGCGCTGGCGGCACACACTAAGCTTTCCGCCCGCGAAATCGCAGAGCAGGCCATGAAAATTGCCGGCAAGATGTGCATTTATACGAACGATAACTTTACGATTGAGGAGTTGTAGGGCAGCTGATAGCTAATGGTCGGTAGCTGGTGGCACGAGGGTTCTGCCATCAGCCACTAGCCATCAGCCAACGTGAATTTATGGCTATTTATTTTCCCCCGACCGCCGAAGAAGAACAACTTGCGCTGGATGATCTGACTCCGCGCGAGATCGTGGCCGAGCTCGACAAGTATGTAGTCGGGCAGAAAGACGCGAAGCGCGCCGTCGCCATAGCTCTGCGCAACCGCATGCGCCGCCAGAAGCTGACTCCCGAACTGGCGGAAGAAATCATCCCCAAGAACATCATCATGATCGGGCCCACGGGCGTGGGGAAAACTGAAATCGCACGGCGTCTGGCGAAGCTCACCAATTCGCCTTTCCTGAAGGTGGAAGCCTCGAAATTCACCGAAGTTGGCTATGTGGGGCGTGACGTCGAATCGATGATTCGCGATCTGGTCGAGATCGCCATCGACATGATTCGCGAGGAAAAACTCGAAGACGTCGCCGACAAAGCAGAGCTCAATGCGGAAGAGCGCCTGCTCGACCTGCTGCTGCCGCCGACAACACCGCGACCGCAGGATGCGTCGACTGGAGGAGTCGTCATCGAAGGCTCGACGACCCACGATCACGGCGACTCGCAGTCGCGCACGCGGGAGAAACTGCGTCAGCAGTTGCGCGAAGGCAAGCTCGACGAGCGCATGGTCGAACTCGACGTCCGCGAGCGAAATTTTCCGTCGTTCGAGATCATCTCGAACCAGGGTGTCGAAGAGATGGACGTCAACATCAAGGACATGTTGCCGAACATCTTCGGGCAGCGCAGCAAGAAGCGGAAGATGAAGGTCAACGAAGCCTTCGAGTACCTGATCCAGGAAGAAGAGCAGCGTCTCATCGACATGGATCACGTGACCCGGACTGCGATCGACCGCGTGGAGAATTCCGGCATCGTTTTCCTCGACGAAATCGACAAGATTGCCGGGCGCGAAAGCGGCCACGGCCCGGACGTTTCACGCGAGGGCGTGCAGCGCGACATCCTGCCGATCGTGGAAGGGACAACCGTCAATACGCGCTATGGGATGGTGCGGACGGATCACATTCTGTTCGTCGCCGCCGGCGCTTTCCACGTCTCGAAACCAAGCGACTTGATCCCGGAATTGCAGGGCCGCTTCCCGATCCGCGTGGAATTGCAGTCGCTGACCATGGAAGACTTCATCCGCATTCTGACGGAGCCCAAGTCGTCGCTGGTAAAGCAGTACACGGCACTGCTCGAGACCGAAGGAGTAAAACTCGAGTTCACGCCTGAATCCCTGGAAGAGGTCGCGCGCTTTGCGTTCCGCGTGAATGAGGGGACGGAGAACATCGGCGCCCGCCGCCTCCACACCATCATGGAACGGGTGCTCGATCAGATCAGTTTCGAAGCGCCGGAGAAAAAAGGCCAGCACATAACGATCGACGCCGACTACGTGGGCAAGATGCTGTCCGACATCGTGAAGGATCAGGACCTCTCGCGCTACATCCTGTAAGCACTCATGGGAAGGGCACGACTTCAGTCGTGCCGAAACGACCTCAGCGCCACTGCGGCTTCAGCCGCTGAGGTTTGCTGTTGAGAGGCGTGGCGTTCCTCGTCACTACTAAAGAGGCTCACCGCAAGCGCTGGAGCTCCCAAAAAATCAAAGGTGGCCTTTTTGGCACGACTGAAGTCGTCCCCTCTCGGTTGGTTAACACTGGCAGCCGAACGGATGGCCTAGCCGATTTAGAACAGCCGGATGGCCTTGGCCTGTTCGATAGCAGAAATCTTTCGCAAAGCCTTCAGCACGTCGTCGGTGACCTTGCCGTCGATGTGCACTACGGCGATTGCCTTCCGCGGTTCGCCCTTTTTCTCAGAGACTCCCTTAACCGACTGACGGCCTAGGGAGAAGTCCGCGATATTGATCTTGTGTTCCCCAAGAATCGTTCCGACTTTGCCGATCACCCCGGGCACATCGCGGTTGCGGAGGTAGATCAGGTTTCGTTCCAGCGGAGCTTCCACGTCGATGTCATCCACCGAGAGCAGACGCGGAGCATGCCCGTGCAGCACCGCGCCCTTCACGCGGTGCTCCTGCCCCGAAGTCTTCAGCAGAATGGACAGCACGCTGCCCGACCCCCCGGTGGAACTCTTTGCCTTGTGCTGTTCGTGTACCCGCAAGCCGCGCGATGAGGCGATGGTCGCGGCGTTTACCAGGTTGGCCTTTTCGTCGAGCATCTGGTTCAGGATGCCCTTGATCGCCGCGTTGCGAATCAATTCGGTCTTCCACTCAGCAATGTGCCCACTATAGCGCAATGAAATTTCTTCCAGCATGCCGTCGCTGACCTGCGCGAGAAACGATCCGAGCCGTTCGGCGAGCACAACATAAGGCTGCATCTCAACGTATTCTTCGTACGAGACGGAAGGCACATTCACGGCGTTTTGGATGACGCCGCTCTTCAAATACTCTTTGACCTGGTGTGCTACCTGTACGCCCACAGCCTCCTGCGCCTCATGCGTAGAGCCACCAATGTGCGGGGTCAGAATGACGTTCTCCATGGCAGTGAGAGGTGAGTTCTTCAGCGGTTCTTCCTGAAATACATCCAGCGCCGCCCCGCCTACTTGGCCCTGTTTGAGTCCCTGCGCTAACGCGCCCTCATCAATCAGTTCGCCGCGGGCGCAGTTCACGATGCGTATGCCCTTCTTCATGGTCTTGATGGACGCAGCGTTGATCATTCCGGTGGTCTGCGGAGTCAGGCCGACGTGCAGCGTCAGGTAATCGGCCGCAGCGTAGACGTCTTCCAGTTTGCCCATGCGGATGCCGTTCTCTTTCGCAATGCTCGCCGACACGAATGGATCGTGACCGACGATCTCCATGCCGAAGGCGCGGGCCCGCCGCGCGACCTCCATGCCAATCTTGCCCAGCCCGATGACACCCAGCGTCTTGCCGCGCAGCTCCGTCCCCTGAAGGGATTTTTTCTCCCATTTGCCAGCGTGCATCAGTCCATCGGCACGCGGAATAAAGCGTGCCATGCCGAGCATCATGCCGAGCGTGAGTTCTGCGACGGCCACTGCATTGGCGCCCGGAGTATTCATGACCGCAATTCCCATGCGGGTAGCGGCGTCGATGTCAACATTGTCCACTCCCACGCCGGCACGGCCGATCACGCGTAACTTGGGGGCGTGCTCGAGCAGTGCCCCATCGACTTGGACCGCCGAACGAACGATGAGCGCCTCGGCCGTTTCGAGGTGTACGGTCAGTTTGCCCTCGATCTGATCGGGCGTGACAATCGTCCAGCGTGGCTCCTGCAGAAGCGCTATGGCGGAGGGTGAGATTTTCTCGGCAACTACAATTTTCATGTATGTCTGGGTTTCCCTGGGGAACTTGAAATCGTAACAGAGTTGAACGGCCGTACTACAGCAGCATCAGGCAGAAACAGAATGGCCACGAATCGTTTACTGAAGCCTCGATTCGTGGCCGTAACTCCTACTTCTGCGAGCCTCCGCCGAGAACATCATCCGAGCTCTTCTGCGTCTGCGTATACCCGGCTGGTGGACCGAACAAGGCCGCGTCCAGGCTGTCGTTGGAGTAGTTCGTCACTTCCGTCTGCATGTCCATCAGCGAGCCGGGCGTCGACGTGGGAGTGGGCGCGCCCGAAGCCTGCTGCTCCTGTTGTTGCTGCTGCTGTTCTTTTTTCTTCTTGAACATGCCGCCTATCCCCTTCATGACCGCCGCGCTGGGTGTCGTAGGGATGGAATCGTCGTCGTGCTTCTGCGGGGGTGGCGGAGGTGGCGCCTGCTGTGCAGCAGGCTGTCCGGGGGCAGCGTTCCCGCCGAGCGTCATGCTGGTGTAGGACACTATAGGCATCCCCGTAATGTGGGCGACGTTGCTCTTGCGTAGTTCCGCCAGGCTGACCTGCACGTTGCTGTTGGCCATGCCTTGCATCACCTGTCCCGGCACCCAGTCCATCTCCTTGGCCATCTTGAGATAGAACTGGCGGATCTCGCTGTAGCCGGGGATATCCTCGGCGATCCACTGATCGGTATTCACAACCGTGGAGACTTGCTGCCCCTGCGCCTTGGGATCGTCCGACTCCATCAGCATCTCGACCTTTGCCTTCACTTCCTTGGTCGGCAGTCCGAGGATGGTGCGTGTGGCCCCGGTCTCGCTGCTTTCGAATTTGGGAGTGACCTTGACGTTTGTCTTCTGCGCATTGTCGGCATGCTTGGCCTGCTCTTCCTTCATCTTCGCCTGCATCTCCTGCTGCTTGCGCTGCATGGCCTGTTTCATTTCGTCGAACGTCATGATGCCGTAGGTTTTGGCCTGAGGATCGATTTCGATGAAGCGCCGGTTATCGAGATCGATGATCTGGATTTTGCCGTCGGAGTTTTCCTCGCGCAGCTTGTTCCCCTTGATGGCCACGGTGCGCGTGGTCGGGGCCATGGCTTGCTTTGCGTTCTTGCTGAAAACGGAGACGAACTTCACGGCGCCCATCATGGCGCCGCCGGTCACCTTTGTGGTTTCCGAGTACTTGAAATCCGCGCGGCAGGTTCCGCACAGCATCCCAATCGCGGTGAACAGGGCCGTACTACCTTGCAGTCGCATACACACTCCAGTTCGAGATATTGGGGGAAATTGAGGTGAGGGAGCGGGGACGAATCCGCTCCCGGATTGATGGTTGTGCTCTGACGGCGGCGACAGTAGCTATCGAGCCACGCCGGCCGTCTCGGTCTGGCGGGCAAAGACTTCCTGCGCCGCCCGAACCGCCGATCCAAATTCCACCGACTTGCTGCTCACGCGAGCCAGCACGTGCTCGAGCGCGGCTAGCGCGCCGATGGTGTCGAGATAGTCGTAGTACCCGATGTGCGCCATGCGGAACAATTTACCCTTCATTTCGCCCTGCCCGTTGGCCACGACTGCGTTGAACGACTCGCGGAACTCCTTTACGATCGCGCCGGAGTCTACGCCGGCGGGCGATTCAATCGCAGTGACGGCTCCAGCCGGGGACGATGGCGCAAATAATTTCAATCCGAGTGCCTTTGCGCCGGCCCGCGTCATCTCCGCGGCGAGTTCGGCATTATTGACCAGATCCTCGCGCCCTGCGGCAAGATCACCGTTCCCGAGTTGTCGAATGTAGTCGAGCGCAGCGCCTAGCGCCGCGAACAGCGAGGTCGCCGGGGTGTACGCCGACTCTCCCTTGGCAGCAGACTTCCGTTCCTTCCGCAGATCAAAGTAGAAGCGCGGAGATTTTGTGGTCTCCATGCGCTGCCATGCCCTCTCGCTGACCCCGCAATAGGCGAGGCCGGGCGGAATCATGAGTGCCTTCTGCGAACCTCCTACGATGACGTCGACTCCCCACGCATCGACGTCCAGATGAGTCGTGCCCAGGCCGGTGATGGCATCCACGACCAGCAAAGTCTCATCGCCCATGCCGCGTACCAGCTTCGCGATGCCCTGGACGTCGTGGCGCGCGCCGGTCGAGGTTTCGGTCGCCTGCATGTAGACGACCCGGACATCGGGTGTCAGCTTCGCGCGCGCCTCGTCGAGGGAGAAGGTCTCGCCATACGGCTTGCTCAGCACATCTACGTTGCAGCCGAATGCCTTGCCCAGCGCCGTCCAGCGCTCGCCGAACTTCCCGGCGGTGAGCACCAGAATCTTGTCGCCCGGCGAAGTCAGGTTCGAGACGCTGGCTTCCATCACGCCCGAACCTGAGCAGGCCAGCACCAGCACATCGTTCTTGGTGCCAATAAACTCCTTCATGTCGGAGAGCACGCGGCTGAACAGGTTCCGAAAGTCGGCTGTGCGGTGATGGGCGGTGAAAGAGGCTTCCGCGAATTGCGCAGAGGGCAAAAGCGGCGTCGGGCCGGGAGTAAAAAGACGATTTTTGCGCAGCATGGCTGATGAGTCCTTGGGAAACAGGCTAGTAGATAGTTTATCGGAAGGTGCGGGATCGGCGCACGTTGGAGGGTCCGATCCAGGCTTTAAGCCCCCTGTTTGCGGCGCGCTTTATTCGCCTGATTCTTGGCAGCCGCTATAATTGCGGCACTATGAGCCTGATCGATCAGATTCAAAAAGATCTTGTGGCCGCTATGAAGTCGAAGGATGAGCTCCGCCTTTCCTGCCTCCGTATGGTGAAGACTGCGCTGACCCTGAAGCAGACCGAAAAGATGGGGCCGCTCGACGACAAGGAATCACAGCAGGTGTTGGCCACGCTGATTAAGCAGCGCAAGGATTCAGTCGAGCAGTTCACCAAGGGCGGCCGCCAGGAAATGGCTGATAAAGAGGCCGCCGAGATCAAGGTGATCGAAGGCTATCTTCCGAAGGCCGCCGGAGAAGAAGAAATCGTAGCAGGCGTACAGGCGACGATCGCCGAGATGGGCTCTCCCACCATAAAAGATATGGGCACAGTCATGAAGAACGCAATGGCACGGTTTGGAGCTGCCGGCTTGCGCGTGGACGGGAAAGTCGTAAGCGACACTGTTAAGAAAGAACTGGCCGGGAAGTAAGATCATCTGCGAACGGCACGATCCGTCCGCTTCTCACCCGACAGCAGTTGAATTCTATTCATTTGCTCACTTCCATCCGTGAATAGCGTCTCTTCAACCAGGCTCAACGGAAATCTCCAGTTCCAGAGGACTTCAAAGATGACCCGTATCGTGTATGTGACCGCCATTACGGTCATTCTCTTCTGCACGGCTTTCGCGCAATCCGCGAAAGTCGAGTCTGTCCTCGACATGCAGGAATTCGTCCAGGACTGGACCATCTCGAAGCAGTTCACGCTCGCAGTGGCGAACGCGATGCCTGCCGAACTCTATTCCTTCAAGCCGAATCCGGACGAGATGACGTTTGGTGAGCAGATCATTCACATCGCGGGTGCCAACGTTTTCCGGTTTCACGAAATCACTGGCATCAAGCCGCCGTTTGAATTCGACCCCGCTCACCTGCCGCCAAGCGACAAGGCTTCAGCGGTCAAGATGCTGGAGCACTCGTTCGACTATGTCATCAGCGTCCTGCCCGGGATGACGGGCGAGCAACTGAAGCGGACCTGGCACATTCCATCCTGGAAGGGACGCACGGATCCAGATGGCCGAGCGATGATCCTGAACATGTTCGTGCACACGGCGCATCACCGTGCGCAGTGCGAGGTCTACATGCGGGTGAAAGGGATCAAGCCACCGACGTACACTTTCTGATGGGTAAATAGCGGCGCTCTACTTGCTTCTTTGCAATTCCCGATAAGCCTCGCTCTTGGATACGCCCATCTCTCTCGCCACTTTTTTCAGAGCGGCTTTTTCGTCGACCTTTTCTTCGGAAATGATCTGGTCCACGCGCTGGCGGACCGAAAGCCGCGTCAGGGGTGGGGCTTGCTCGGTCGGTTCGGCCTTCGCGATCAGCAACGTGATCTCACCTTTGACTTCGCCACGGGATTTTAGTTTTGCCGCCAGCTCTGCAGCGCGACCACGCAGAAACTCTTCGTGCAGCTTGGTAATTTCGCGGGCGATCACTACGTGGCGATCCGGACCGAGCACTTCGACGATGTCTTCCAGAGTTTCAAGGACGCGGTGGGGCGCCTCGTAAAAGACCTGAGTGCGCGGAGATGTTCGGACGCTCTCCAGTTGCGTACGGCGCTCACCGCGCTTGGCAGGAAGAAAACCGCTGAAGCGGAACGAGTCGGTAGGCAGGCCGCTGGCGACCAGAGCGGAGAGGAAGGCGGAGGCTCCGGGAATCGGCATCACGGGAACACCATGTCGAATCGCGAGCGTGATCAGCCGGAAGCCGGGATCGGAGATGCCCGGCATCCCCGCATCGGTCACCAATGCGATCCTCGCGCCACCCTCAAGGTCGACCACCAATTCCGCGGCTTTGGTCATCTCGTTGTGTTCGTGGTAGCTGATGGTGCGGGTCGAGATCCCGTAGTGGTTGAGAAGCTTTTGTGTCTGTCGCGTGTCCTCACACGCGATCAGATCGACGCCCTTAAGCACGCGGAGGGCCCGCAGAGTGATGTCCTCAAGATTGCCAATCGGCGTGGCGACTAGGTAGAGGGTTGGTCCAGGATCGAGCGGCGCGGATTTCGGCGAGTGCTCGGCGGCCATGGCGGCAAGGATAGCAGTTTCAAGCCGTCAGCTCTCGGCTGTCAGCCATCAGTTGGAACTCGCGAGATTGTACGGCTTGTACCCGGGCATCACTCCCGGTTCCAGATCGATTGCCTGAGCCTGCTTCAGACGGGATGTGCTGACAGCTGATGGCTGATAGCTGACAGCTCCTTCCAAATTGACGCGACCCGCGCCGTACCCCTAGAATCTAATCAATCGATAGGGCCAGCCCAGCAGGTCCCGCGCGCGGCCCGTGAGTACCTCGAAACATTGGAGTTGCATGCCACTTTACGAATACGAGTGCAAGAAATGCCACCACCGTTTTGAGCGGATCCAGAAATTCTCCGACCCGCACGTGAAGAAATGTCCGGATTGCAAGGGGCCCGTCGAACAGGTCGTGTCGGCGCCTGCCGTGCAATTTAAAGGATCGGGCTGGTATGTCACGGACTATCCGAAGAAGTCGTCGGGCAGCTCCTCTTCGTCGAATGGTGAATCGGGCGGCAAAAAAGAGGAAAAAAAGGACGACAAGAAGGAGTCGAAGTCCGAGACCTCGACCAAGAAGACGGAGAAAAAGTCGTAGACTTCGCCTAGCGGGCTTACGCTTGATTTAGAAGGCCACGGATACCATCCGTGGCCTTCTTGCGTATGCGCAAGTTTGGGCTCAACTGCCCCGCTTCGGATGAATCTTTTTTGAAGCAACTTCATCAAATCACTTGACTAGTCAAGTATCGGCAAACGTATTCGGGAGGGCATCATGATCACGTTGCGACGTGCCAACGAACGCGGCGGCGGCGATTTCGGCTGGCTGAACACTAAACATACTTTCAGCTTCAGCGACTACTATGATCCACGCTGGATGGGCTTCCGGTCCCTGCGCGTCATTAACGAAGACTATGTCGCCCCTGCGTCAGGATTCCCGACGCATCCGCACAGCGACATGGAGATCATCACCTACGTGCTCGAAGGCCAGCTCGAGCACAAGGACAGTCTGGGCACAGGATCGGTGATTCTGCCCGGCGATGGCCAGCGCATGACGGCAGGACGGGGCATCCGGCACAGCGAATACAACCCGTCGAAAGACGAACGGGTGCACCTGTACCAGATCTGGATTCTGCCGGAGAAGAAGTCGCTACAACCGAGCTACGAGCAGAAGTCCTTTCCAATGGCCGAGAAGCAAGGAAAGCTGCGTCTGATTGCTTCACCCGACGCGAAAGACGGATCAGTCAAGATCAACCAGGATGCGCGTCTTTACGTCACGCTGCTGAAGCCGGGCGAGGAAGTGACGCACGCTTTCGGCAAGAATCGGCACGGTTGGCTGCAGGTCGCCAAGGGTGGCGTTGGGGTGAATGGTCAGATGCTCGAACAGGGCGATGGAGCGGCCATCAGCGACGAGTCCAAGCTGAACATCAAGGGCGCTAAGGAAAGTGAAGTGCTGCTGTTTGACCTGGCGTGAGTTGTCGGCCTGGGGCTGAAACTGGGCAAAATAAAAAGGACGGGCAAAAGCCCGTCCATATTTTTTTTGGCTGCCAACTTCCTACTTCCTGGTTTTCACCGGTTCTTTCTGTCCCACTCGCTCACTCACCTTAAAAGTAAGCTTGCCAGCCTTTTTGTCCAAGTCCACGATAACGTGGTCTCCGTGCAGCACTTCGCCATCGAGGATCTGCAAGGCCAGCGGGTCCTGGATGGCACGCTGGATCGCCCGCTTCAGAGGCCGCGCCCCGTAGTTCGGATCGTAGCCTTGGCTCAGCACGAATTCCTTGGCGGCGTCGGTCAACTCGAGCGAAATCTTGCGCTCGGCGAGCTGGCGGCGCAAGTCCTCCAACCGAAGGTCCACGATCTTGACCAGTTGCTCCTTGGCCAGCGGACGGAACACGATGATGTCGTCCACCCGGTTGAGGAACTCCGGCTTGAAATAGCCCGCCAGCGAACTGACCACTTCCTTCGAAGCCTTCTCGAAATCCTCGTTCGTTCGGATGTTTCCCGCCACCAGGAACGACGAGCCGATGTTCGAGGTCATGATGATGATCGTATTGCGGAAGCTAACCTCGCGGCCCTGGCCGTCGGTGAGGCGGCCGTCGTCCATGATCTGCAACATGATGTTGAACACATCCGGATGCGCCTTTTCGATTTCGTCAAACAGCACTACCGCGTACGGGCGACGACGGATTGCTTCTGTGAGTTGGCCGCCTTCTTCATAGCCGACGTATCCCGGAGGCGCGCCGATCAGGCGAGCCACGGCGTGCTTCTCCATGTATTCCGACATGTCGATGCGCACCATGGCGTGCTCGTCGTCAAACAGGAACTCCGCCAGTGCACGTGCCAGCTCGGTTTTGCCGACGCCGGTAGGGCCCAGAAAAATGAAAGAGCCAATTGGCCGCTTCGGATCGCTTAGTCCGGCACGCGAACGTCGGATGGCATTGGCCACGCGCTGGAGTGGCTCGTCCTGGCCGATGACGCGCAGGCGCAGGCGGTCTTCCATAGTGACCAGCTTCTTGACCTCGCTCTCCAGCATCTTAGACACGGGAATGCCAGTCCACTTCGAAACGATCCTCGCCACATCTTCTTCGTCGACTTCTTCCTTCAGCATGCGGCGTGCACTGGTTTTTTCCAGCTGCGACGTGAGCTTCTTGAGCTCTTCTTCCGTCTGGCGGATAAGGCCATAGCGGATTTCGGCGACGCGCTGCAGGTTTCCCTTGCGCTCTTCGGTCTGCTCTTCAATTCGCAACTGCTCGAGCTTCTCTTTGAGGCCCCGCTGGCGCGCGATGAGATCCTTCTCCTGCTTCCACGCCGCTTTCAGGGCATTCGACTTCTCTCGGATCTCGGCCAGTTCCTTATCGATCACGGCCAACCGCTCGCGCGAATTCGCGTCGTCTTCCTTCTTCAACGCCTGCTTCTCGATTTCAAGCTGCATGGCGCGGCGTTCCAGTTGGTCGATCTCGGTCGGCATCGAGTCGATCTGGATGCGCAACGAGGCCGCCGCCTCGTCGATCAAGTCGATGGCCTTGTCAGGCAGGAAGCGGTCGCTGATGTAGCGGTGCGAGAGCGTAGCCGCGGCAACGATGGCCGAATCCTTGATGCGGACGCCGTGATGCACTTCGTAGCGTTCTTTCAGGCCGCGCAGGATCGCGATCGTGTCCTCGACCGAGGGTTCACCGACGTATACAGGCTGGAATCGGCGTTCAAGGGCTGCATCCTTCTCGATGTACTTGCGGTATTCGTTCAGCGTGGTGGCGCCGATCGCTCGCAGTTGTCCGCGGGCCAGCGCGGGCTTGAGCATGTTGGCGGCATCGACCGCCCCTTCCGCGGCTCCTGCTCCAACCAGCGTATGCAGTTCGTCAATGAAGAGGATGATCTCGCCTTCGGACTCTTCAATTTCCTTGAGCACGGCCTTCAGGCGATCTTCGAACTCGCCGCGATACTTCGCGCCGGCCAGCATCGACCCAAGATCGAGTGCGACTACGCGCTTGTTCTTCAAGACCTCAGGAACGTCCCCCGAGATGATGCGTTGGGCAAGGCCTTCGACGATAGCCGTCTTGCCGACGCCCGGCTCGCCGATCAGGACAGGATTATTCTTTGTGCGCCGCGAGAGAACCTGCACCAAGCGGCGGATTTCTTCGTCTCGACCGATCACCGGATCGAGCTTGCCGCGCCGAGCTTGTTCGGTCAGATCACGGGCATAGCGTTCCAGCGCCTGATACTTCGCTTCCGGATTCTGATCGGTCACTTTCTGGGTCCCGCGGACGGAGGTCAGCGCTTTCAGAATGGCGTCATACGTCGCGCCGTGACGAGCCAGAATGGCCTGCGCCGCATCACGCTTCGCCTGGGTCGCGCCCAGCAACAGGTGCTCCGTGGAAACGTACTCGTCTTTGAAGTTGGAAGCTTCTTTGAATGCGCGATCGATGAGCTGCGTGAGCGCAGGCGACATGCTGGCCTGGGTCGCACCCTCGCCCGACACCTTCGGAAGATTGTCGAGGTCGCGATAAGCCTCGTTCAAAACGACCTGCGGGCCGATTCCAAGTTTCTCAAGGACAGGCGGAACGATTCCTTCCTTGTCTTCGAGAAGCGCTGCAAGCAGGTGCACCGGCAGTAACTCGGCGTTGCCGTGTTCGGTCGCGATATCGTTGGCGCGTTGCACCGCCTCCTGCGCCTTTACCGTGAATTTGTCCCAGCGGATTGCCATGGGAGACTCCTTAACTTATTTCTGCTACGTGAAGATGATTCCTGATAGCAGTTGGCAATTAGCATTTGGCCGGCATAGCTCTGGAAATGGAGCCGGCCATATACCCCCAAGAACTAAATGCTAATTGCTAGGTGCTAAACGGCCAAAAATTAAAAAGGGAGGCGGTCACCTCTGCCGCCTCCCGCAAACTGCCACTTGGCTGATGCCTCAGGCAACTTTGCTGGGGCCTTTGGCTTCCAGCGTCTTTTCGCTGCCCACGTTGACCTTGATCTGTTTCGGCTTCGCTTCGGCCTTCTTGGGGAGGGCGATCTTCAGGATGCCCTTGTCGTAGCTGGCCGCGACCTTCTCCGCGTCCACAGTGCTGGGCAGAGTGAAGGTGCGGGTGAAGCTGCCGTACTGGCGTTCGACGCGGCGGAAGTTCTCCTGCTTCTCTTCTTTTTCGAACTTGCGCTCGCCGTGCACCGTCAGAACATTGTTCTCGATGCGAACGTCGATATCCTTTTCGTCGACACCCGGGACTTCGATCTTCAGGTTGACGCTGTGCTCGTCTTCATAGACATCGACGGGCGGCGCAAAGCTTGTGTTATTCAGGGTCTCTTCCCGGCCCTCGGGTCCGTAAGATTCGCGGAATAAGCGGTTCATGCGGTCCTGCAGGGTCGAAAACTCGCGGAAAGGATCCCAACGCGTAATAACGGTCATACTGCAAACCTCCAGAGTTCAATAGTGATGTCGTGCTCAGTAAATCTAGATGATCAATTAGCACAAAAGCATCATAAAATATGAGTGATGTATTGTCAATATAGTGAATGTGTCATTGTATCAATTAGTTACACTCAATAAAAGACACTTTAAATAGCTGGATTCCGGTACATTCAAGAGCACTGGGTGATCTTTGGACTGTCCCCGCCGCTCCAAAACTCGAAGCGTCTTGTGGGCGTCTCGCCCTGCGTCCGCCACGACGTGCAGGAACTCCGATTCGCTGACGTGATACGAACAGGAGCAGGTTACCAGCACCCCGCCCGGTCGCAGCATTTTCAGGGCGCGGAGATTGAGTTCTTTGTATCCGCGCAGCGCCGTGTCGAGGTTCTGGCGGTTCTTCGCGAACGCGGGAGGATCGAGAACGATGGTGTCGTACTGCCGTCCGGCAGCCGAATAGTCCTTCAGGAGATCGAAAGCGTTCGCCTCGATCCACTCGATCTCGTGTTGGTTCAGCAGCGCGTTCTTGTCCGCGACTTCCAAAGCAGGTCGGGAGCTATCGACGGCGGTGATCTTCCTGCAAGTTTTAGCCAGATGCAGGGCGAACGAGCCTTGGTAGCAGAAGACGTCGAGCGCTTCGCCATGCGCGTAAGAGGCGGCGGCCGCATAGTTTTCCCGCTGGTCGAGGAAGGCGCCGGTCTTCTGGCCCTCGCGAACGTCGAAATGAAAGCGCACGCCATTCATCGAGAAGATCGTGTTGGCCTTGTCGCCCATTAAAAGGGCTGAAACCCGAGGAGGCAATTGCTCGAGTTCGCGAATATGCGGCTCGACCCGCTCCGCAATGGCGCTCGATCGAAAACTCTCCGAGAGCTCGGCGAGCAGCGCGTCCCGGACGTCCTGGCGGTCCATGGCCTGGGTCAAAATCTGGAGCGAGAGGATGTCGTTGTACCGGTCCACAATCAGGCCCGGCAAGAAGTCAGCTTCGCTGAAGACGACACGATATGCGTCCGTATCCTGCACTAACGTCTGCCGATAGGTGATCGCCTGCCGCACGCGCTCGCGAATCAGCGCGGCCAGATCGGCGACGGGCCGGTCCGAAAGCATGCGCAGCGCGATCTGCGACGACGTCGAGTAAAGCGCCGACCCGAAGGACCGCCCTCGCTCATCGTAAACGGATACGACCGCTCCCACTCCGGCGTCCGTCGCGGAAATGACATCGGAGCGGTAGATCCACACGTGCCCCGCCTTAAGGCGATTGACTCCGCGTAAAGAGACGACGGTTCTGGGACCGGAGGGAAGAGTAGCGTGCTCGCGCTGCCCAGAGCGCGCGGCCACTGGCGAACGACGGGGAGGCATGCTCCCATCTTAAATGTAGCGACGCGAACTAGGGTCCGAGTGGGGGGTGTGCAGGTCAGGCGGAGGTTACAAGATCTGCCAGAAGCAGCGCTAGCCGAACGAACAGATCAGTTGGCGGAGAAGCTGTTTCACGGAAGGGTTGCAGTTTCAGCTTGCTGCTGGATGTTCGCTGGGTGAGCCTGCGGTCGCAGCATGTGAGGTGTGACTGGATTCGGCACGGGCGGCTGCCAGGTCTGAGAGCAGGCTGTCGAGTACGACCATGGGCAATTCGCTGCCCCAGCTATCGATCTCTTCTTCGTCCCAATGGCCATTCAGGCGGATGACGCCGTTCAGATCTTCAGGGAAAGCCAGCCGGAAGCTGCCTTCGCGATTGAGCGTATCGCCCGCCTGCCGGCCAGTGTGCAGTTCGTACACACGGCGCGAGGAACTGGTGGACGCGTTCACGAATGCAATAAAGGCCTCGCCAATCTCGCCGTACCCGGGGTGATAGAACCAGGCTTGCTGCGAATCGACCTTAGGGCGGGCGCGGCGCTTCGTGGTGAAGTTGGTGCGCTCGATCTTCGCTTCGTTCTCAGGGTTGAAGAACAGCAAACGCTGGCAGGACTCGCACTCGATGACTTTCTGACCGGCGCGAACTTCGTTATAAGTCTGCGGCCGCAGCATGACTTGGCACGCAGTGCATTTCTGATCTTTGACTTCCGAGATGCCTGAGCCGCGGAACTTCATGACCCGCTCGTAATGCCGCAGGATGTCGGCGCCCACGCTGCTGCGCAGCTTATCGCGCTTTCCGTTCCATTCGGCCAGGAGTTTCTCGTCTTCGGCGGTGCGCTGGCGAGCCTGCTCTTTTTCCTTCTCTATCTCTGCAGTCTCGGCCTTCAGTTCAGCCTCGGCGGCTTTCACATCTTTGTCGCGCGCTTCGGCGTTCAGCATCAGTTCCAGGATTTTGTCTTCGTTCGAGCGGATCTCCTGCTCGGCGAACTGGATCTCCTGCATGAGCGCCTTGTACTGATCGTTTGTCTTTACGGCCAGCGACTGGTCGCGGTACCTGGAGATTTTGCCTTGCACATCGACGATAGCGGTTTCGTACTTCTTCTTCGCCGTTTCGTCGGCCTTGGCGGTGGCTTTCGCTTTTTCGAGCTTGGCCTTGGTGGCGGCAAGCTTTTGTTCGATGACTGCTACGCGCTTGGGAAGCGCGGCAACTTCTTCTTTCAAGCGCAGGATTTCCTTGTCAGCAACCTGGACTTCCATCAGGTTTTGCAGGTCCTGCAGCATGGAATGAAGCTATTCTAGCATGCGTCGAATCAGGGCCTCGAAGGGCATCGCAAGGGGAGATGTCGATGCGGGGATCAGTCGACCCAGCAAACTGAATCGTCAAAGCGCTCAACCATAGCGCCGCCGTCTCGGCGGCAGTCCGGCGGGCGTCCCGCCCGCCGTGCGGGGGCGAGGAGTGCCCTCGCGACTGCCGGCAAGATGCCAGCGCTACGAAAACCTGCCCTAGCGATCCGTGTCGCCAAATGCGTATTTCCCCAGCAGGAAAGGGTGCGACGCCGGCGTGCCACCGTTGACCATATCAACCGGATACGGTACGTCCTGCGCCGTGGTGGGAAATCCCCAGACCTTGCCGTTGCGCAGGTCGACCACGACCTTTCCGTAGACTTGACGGCTGCCATCGGGCGCCCGCAACATCGTAACCCCTGGCTCGATGTAGAACGGGTAGGCTTCTCCGCCCTGAGCGCGAACTGCCGACGGCGACGCTAACGGCCGAAGCGCATTGACGCCGAGTAGCACCGCAAGCACCGCCAGCAAGGTCTTCACCAGCCAACCCATCTTCATGAAAGCCTCCTTTTGAGAGGAATGATTCTGCGGGAAGCACAGCGCGCTTGCAAGTCGCTCCCTTGTGGACGGGCAAGGCGTGCCTCCACCGTCACCGCCTGAAACTCGCGCACGGTGTAAACTTTCTCGCTCCACTTTTCGCAGCTGAATTCGTGATTCCGGGAGAAACTCCTTGCATCGCTTTTATGCATGTTTAATCTGGACGAGCCTCGCTTCCCTCGCGTACCCGCAGACTTCCGACGCCAACCAACCCAGGCAGCCGCTGACCATCGAGGCCATCTTCGCCGACGGTGGCATCATGGGCCGCGCTCCGGAAGCCGTGCAGTGGAGTCCCGACGGGAAGAAGCTCACATTCGTGAAGCGCGACGATTCGGGCGAGCACGGCGAATTGTGGTATGTCGACACCGCGACTGGCGAGAAGAAGGTGTTGGTCTCAGAGGCCAAGCTCGCCAGCCTGGCGCCCGACGCTACCAAGATCAAGGACGAGCGCGAGAAGGAACGTGTGCTGCGCTATCACGTCGCGGCGTACGTGTGGAGTCCGGATTCGAAGTCCCTGCTCTTCGATTCGAACGGACAGCTTTGGATCTACAGCCTGGAAAATGGCGTGGCCGTCCAGTTCACATCGTCGCCCGACCCCAGCGAAGATCCGAAATTCTCTCCCGACGGCAATCACATCGCCTATCTGCGCAAGCACAACCTTTACGTGCAGCCACTTGCGGGTCAGAGCGGTAAGCAGTTAACAGACGATACCGACGAGAACCTGCTGAACGGCGAGGTCGACTGGGTCTACGCCGAGGAACTCGAAGTGCGCAGCAACTACTTCTGGTCGCCCGACAGCAAGGACATCGTCTTCCTGCAGATGAACGAAAAGCAGGTGCCAACCTATCCCATCACCGACTGGCTGCCCACGCACCCCAAGGTTGAGCAGGAAAAATATCCGAAGGTCGGAGATCCGAATCCCGAAGTCAGGCTGGGGGTGATTTCGGCCAAGGGCGGCCACCCTAAATGGATCTCGCTCACCAACGACACCGATACCTACATACCCCGCTTCGGCTGGGTGCGCGATGGAGTTTTATGGGCGGAAGTGCTGAACCGTGCTCAGGACACGATGGATCTGTACTTCATTGACGCCAAGTCCGGGCGTTCGCGGAAAGTTCTCAACGAGTCGAGTCCAGGGAACTGGGTCAATGTGAATGATGTGTTCCGCGTTTTGAAGTCCGGCGACCGCTTTCTGTGGGCCAGCTGGCGTGATGGGCACACCCATCTCTATCTCTACAGCTTCGACAAGCAGAGTCCGCTGAATGCCGATGCGAAACTGGAGCGGCAACTTGACAAGGGAGATTACGAAGTTCTTACAGTCGAGGCCGTGGACGAGAACGCGGTGTACTTCACCTCGAATCAGGACGATCCGCGCAGGCGCGGCGTATTCTCCGTGCGATTCGAAGGCGGTGAGGTTCACAAGCTTTCGCAATCGGATGGCTGGCACACGGCTTCGTTTCCCGATGACGGAAAACACTGGCTCGACCGCTACTCCAATGCGACCACTCCACCGAAGTGGTCTCTATGTGGTGGGGATGGCGGCGCCTGCAGCACAGTGTGGGAATCGCGCGGCGTAGCGGACTACGGCCTCGTACCCCAGAAATTCCTCGAATTCAAGGCGGAGGACGGCACCACTCTCTACGGACAACTGTTGCTCCCGCCGAATGCTCCCAGCGGGAAACTGCCAGTCGTTATGTACGTGTACTCCGGTCCGGCGGCACAGGTGGTCACCGACGATTGGGACGGCACGACGTTTCTGTTTCATGAGTATCTTCTGCAAAAAGGTTTTGCCGTTTTCTCGGTCGACAACCGCGGAACTCCCAATCGCGGCCGCACTTTCAGCGCGAGCATCTATCACCAGTACGGCGTAGTCGAGTTGAAAGATCAGCTTGCAGCCTTGAATCAGTTGCTGGCGCAGTATCCCCAACTCGACAAGGACCGGGTCGCTTGCTGGGGATGGTCGGGCGGGGGCACGATGACGCTCTACGGCCTGACGCATTCGGATGCATTCAAGGCGGGCGTCGCGGTCGCGCCGGTGACTGATCCGCGGAACTACGACAGCATCTACACCGAGCGTTATCTGGGCCTGCTCAAGGACAGCCCGAAAGCGTACGAGCAAGGCAATCTCCCAAAGGTCGCGGGCCAATTGCATGGATCGTTGTTTCTGGTGCACGGAACGAGCGACGACAATGTCCACTTCCAGAACAGCGTGCAGATCATCGACGCCCTCATCAAGGCCGACAAACCGTTCCGGTTGATGATTTATCCCAACAAGACCCACGGAATCGCCGGCAAGGCAGCGCGCACTCACCTCTTCCAGTTGATCGAGCGTCATTTCGAGATGGAATTGAAATAGGTGACGCGTGAGAAAGCTGAGCCTGGGCGATTTCGAATTGACCATCATCTCCGACGGCACTTATCCGCTCGACGGCGGAGCGTTCTTCGGCGTGGTCCCGAAGGTGATGTGGTCGCGCAAGGCGGCAGCTGACGAAAGGAACTTCATCACGGCAGGCCTGAACTCCCTGCTGATTCGCACCGGCAAGCAGAACATTCTGGTCGAGACCGCCATCGGGAATAAGCTTCCCGACAGGATGGTCAAGGTCTACGGGCAGCCCGCGAAGTTGCTCGACAATCTGCAGACAGCGGGCGTGGCGCCCGACGAAATCGACGTCGTCATCAACACCCACCTGCATTTCGACCACTGCGGCTGGAACACGATACGTCAGGGTGACCGCGTGGTGCCTACCTTCCCGAAGGCGAAGTACTACGTGCAGGAAGGCGAATGGAGGCACGCACAGGAACAGCACGTGCGCGACGCGATCAGCTACATCAGCGACAACTACAATCCGCTGATCGAATCCGGCAAAATGCAGTTATTGCGCGGCGACCAGGAGATTGTGCCGGGAATTTCAGTGCGCGTTTTTCCGGGTCACACGATGAATATGCAGGCGGTCGTCGTGACCCGTGGCGGCAAATCAGCGTGCTACATTTCGGATTTGATCCCAACCAGCGCACACATCGATCTGACGTGGGTGATGGCGTTTGACTTGTCGCCCATCGACACCATCGACAGCAAGAAGCGGTACTACGAGCGGGCGTTGGCGGAACGCTGGATGACCGTATTCACGCATGACGATACGATGCCGTGGGCATATATCGAGAAGGACGATGCGGGGAAGTTGAAAGCGTCGACTCCGGACCAGAGGTAGATGGTGTTCACCAAGGATGCAATTCTCGAACTGCACACCACAACGCACGAGCGGATGGATCTCTTGCTGAGCCATGTCACAACGGTGCCCGATGCGTTGTGCCGCAAGCCGATTGAGGGATTCGGCCATCCGACCGTCTGGAAGCAGCTTGTGCACATCCTGACCTGTGAAGAAGGCTGGGTGCACGATTTGCAGAACAAGGCTTTCGACGGCTGGTATGAAGAAGATTGCCCAACGATGGCAACGCTGAAGGCTGCCAGGGAGCGGATACAAAAAGCGACCCAAGCCTACGTGGGCAGCCTTACGGAAGTAGACCTGAACACAACCTTGGCCAAGCGTCCCGTGGATTGGGGTGGCGAGCTGCGCAGTCCGGCCTTCATCCCGTTACACGTCATAACCCACGCGTTCCACCACAAAGGCCAAGTGGTCGCGATGCTGCGGATTCTCGGATACCCGGCTCCAGACACAGATCTGCAACCGGTGTAGTTTCGTTGGGGAAGCGAAGGCGGGAACTCCCGTTCCGGCGGGCGAGGACGCCCGCCGCTCCATCGACGGAGCTAAGGCTCGGCGGCCCACTCAAACGAAACTGCTTCAGCAGGAGCGGGGACGCTCGAACTCGTGACGCCGGCAGCGAGTCGCGCTTCGAAGAAGTCCTCAACCCGCTTCAGAATCTCCCGATCTTCCCTTGCCTCGTAAATCGCCTTCCGAAGTCCGGCGCCGCCAGGCACTCCGTGTGTGAACCACGAGGCGAACTGCTTCATCTTGCCGGGCGCATCCGGGAATTTTTCTTCAATCAACATGCTGAAGTAGGTCCGGATCATGGCGTAGCGATCCGACTCTGCAGGCTGATCGTATCGGCTGGTCGCGGTGTACTGGGCGATCTGGCGAAAGATCCACGGATTCGAAGCGGCGGTTCGGCCGATCATCACGGCGTCACAGCCGGTCTGCGCGATCATGGCACTGGCATCTTCAGGTGTGCGGATGTCACCGTTGCCGATGACGGGAATCTTGACCGCATCTTTTACGGCCGCGATCCATTCCCAACGCGCATTGCCACTGTACCCCTGTTCGCGGGTACGCGCGTGCAGGGCGACAGCGCACAGCCCACAACTCTCGGCAAGCTTCGCCAGCTCTACGCACACGATTTCCTGATCGTTCCAGCCCGCGCGGAACTTCACTGTGAAAGGGATCTTCACCGCGGCGCGGACCGCTTCGAAAATCTTCCCGATGGCGGGCAAATCGCGCAGCAGGCCGGACCCCCCATTGCACTTCACGACCTTTTTGGCGGGGCAGCCGAGATTCAAATCGACCAGATCGAATCCCAGGCCCTCCACCATGCGCGCCGCCTCGGCCATCACTTCTGGATTGCTACCAAAAAGCTGCGCCGAAATCGGGTGCTCGTCTTCGTAAAAATGCAGATACCGCTTTGCCTTCTGGTCTTTCGCACGCAGCACGCCGTCGGCCGACGTGAACTCCGTCATGATCAGTCCGCAGCCAGAGAGATTGCGGATGAACCGGCGAAAGACGGTATCGGTGACACCCGCCATCGGCGCAAGAACCGTCGCCGGTGCGATATCGACAGTTCCCAGGCGGACGGACGATGGCACCGGAATGCACCCCAGGCTGGGTCGATCGCTGGCCGGCTTGTCCCAATACTTGCGCACGTTGGCTATTTTACTGCCTTTCCATCCCAACGCCGATATGCCAAAATCCGCACTTCGGCTCAACCCACGCCATGAAAAGAATCCGCGAAATCCTTCTGACCGACTACATCGGAGCGATTACCATCGCCTTCCTTGTGACTGATGGCGTCTTCTCCTTGATAGGAGGAATCGCAAGAGTTGCATCCAACTACTTCCGATATTACCGAAGCGTCCTTGAGGAGGCACGCACCGGCCCTAGCTGGGAGATCTTGGTTAGTCCCGCGCTGACCTTGCTATTAAGTCTGGGAACGGCGTTCTTACTGGTGAAGTGGCTCTATCCGGCCGCGCAAGACGTCTCTATTGAACCTCCCGCGGCAGAGGGCCCGACCGGGGATCAAGGAACACGATGAAGTCAGAGTTTGGCCAGTTCGCGCGGGGCGTGCGCACATTCGCTCTTCCCGTCATATCGGCATGGTTCCTGCAAGCTGGTATTGGCGGATTGATCCAAGGTGCAGGAAACCTGCTCCGGACCGGAATTGCTGAAACGATCAATTTTGTTATTCGAACAGGTTTTCACGACATGATCGAGACATCGGTCCAACGCTGGCCTTGGCCCTACTACGCCACAATCTTCCCTGCGGGGCTTGTGCTCCTAGCGTTAGGTTTGGCAACGGCGTATTGGGCTGCACGAAGGCGCATAAGCACGGATCAGCAACAGAAAGCCCCCGCTTAGGCGAGGGCTTCTCCACATAAATCCAAAGACAGCGGAGTTACTTCTTCGCGGCTTCCGCCTTGGCGGCGTCGCTTTTCGCGTACTTGCGGCGGAAACGCTCCACTCGGCCGGCGGTATCCAAGAGTTTCTGCTTGCCAGTAAAAAACGGGTGACAGGCCGAGCAAATTTCCACGTGCAGGTCACCTTTATGGGTCGACCGCGTCGTGAAGCTGTTGCCGCACGCGCACATGACCCGGATTTCTTCGTACGTAGGATGAATAGCTGCCTTCATGTCGGTTAGGTCCTCGATTCCGAATCTTTGATTCTACAGGAATGTCGCAGGATTCAGCAACGGTCCAAGCTGCTGATTGTAAGAGCCTTGGGCAGCAGCGTAAGCTTCTGCGAAGGGCTCGTTCTGGCCCGAGGAGCTTGAACCCTTGGTCGAATTTGTCTCCTGGCAGGCTGTAATCACCCTCTGGATGGCCTGGCTGCTCTATTGGATAGCGAGCGCCTGGGGCGTGCGGCGGAACGAACGTGGCGAAACTTCGGGCCAGCGCCTGCAGACTGCGCTCGTGCTCGCCTTCGGTGCGTTTCTGATCTTTGGCCGCGCCACGCCTCTCGGCCCTCTCAACAACCACTTTGTAACCAACAGCTTTGGCATTCGGGTTGTGGCGCTGATCCTCGTCATCTTGGGACTTGGCTTTTCGGTGTGGGCTCGTGTCCACCTGGGAAAGTTCTGGAGTTCGCGGGTCACACTCAAGGAAGGGCACCAATTGATCCAGTCCGGGCCATACGCGCGGGTACGCCACCCGATCTACAGCGGCATCGCGCTCGCCATGGTGGGCACCGCCTTGTTCTCAGGCCAGTGGCGGGCGTTGATTGGATCGTCGATCTTTATCGTGGGGCACTGGCTGAAGTCGCGGAGAGAAGAAGCCTTGCTGACCAGCCAGTTCGGAAACGAGTATCAGGAGTATCGCGGCCGAACGGGCTCGCTGCTTCCGCGCTTCTAAAAAAGAAAAACGGCAGGACCGACCTCCTGCCGCTGACGAAGGTGCGCTTGTCTGGGTTACTTCTTGTTGACTGCTTTCTTCAGTTCGGCACCCGGGGTGAACTTCGCGACTCTGCGAGCAGCAATTTTGATGGTGGCCCCGGTTTGCGGATTGCGCCCGTTGCGGGCCTTGCGTTGCGAAACCGAGAAAGTGCCAAATCCAATCAATGCCACCCGGTCTCCCTTTTTGAGGGCAGCGGTAATGCTGTCCACGGCGGTGTCGATCGCGGTTGTAGCCTGCGTCTTGCTCATGTCACAGGCTCCCGCGATGCGGTCCACGAGATCAGCTTTGTTCATCTTCTCTCCTAGGCAGAATTCCAGTCTGCCCCAGCAAATTCTGGGGGAGGTGAAGCGCACTAGCCGAGGCGGAATCCTGATGGCTGCTATTCTGCCGCTAGTTTTCTGGTTGTCAACTGTGAATAACTCGGAAGACCCGCATGATTCGTGCATTCGAGCCTTACGATGCGTACAACGGCCGCGAAAACGCTGCCTCGCACGATGTTTTGTACGTGCAGTGATGAAGTTGATTCTACAAGTACACAGAAGTACATTTTCGCCCATTGATTCATCCCGCAGGAGACAACCCGCATGGTTTCCCCCGGTTCGCGTCCCACCCTTTGGACGCTAGCTTGGGCGGGCAGCGCCGTCGTGGACGCCAACCTCTGATGGAACTTAGGAGACTCGCCCGATTGCCCAAGGACGCGATTCGCTGCGCCTTCTGCGGCATTTCTCCCCGTCCTCTGCGTTTTAGACCTTGAAGTTGGCTGATCCCAGAGATTTCCACGCGTATCCACAACGACGCGGCCGCCTCCACAGCTTGTACACAGCAGAAGTTCCATTTGCACTTGCACGATTCCGGCTGCCTGGCGCACAGTCAATAGAAGAGAATGCATTCATCCATGAAGGTATCCGCAGAAGTCTGCCCGCTGTGTGACGGTACAGGCTGGAAAAGCATGGTGCAGCACGGCGACCGGCGCGTCACCCGCTGCGATTGCCGCCTCAAGGCGCGCGCGCAGTCTCTGCTGGAGTCGGCCCGCATTCCGAAGCGCTACGAGCATTGTGAACTGCCCAGTTTCACCACCGATTTTCCTGGAGCCCACCCCTCACTGGCCCTGGCGCACATCGCGGCCTCGAAATTCGCCCAGGAATACGACCCGACTGAGGGTACGGGCCTGCTACTGATCGGAGCGATCGGGACTGGAAAGACACATCTCGGCGTAGGCATTCTGAAGGAACTCGTCCTCAACCGCGGAGTGGCTTGCCTTTTCTACGACTACCGCGAGCTTCTCAAACAGATTCAGAATTCCTACAACGCTTCCGTCCAGGCCACCGAACTCGATGTGCTGCGCCCGGTTTTCGACGTCGAGGTTCTCTTCCTCGACGAACTGGGCGCCGTGAAGCCCACCGAGTGGGTGTGGGACACTGTCAGTCTGATCCTGAACACGCGCTACAACAACAATCGCACGACCATCATCACCACCAACTTCGAGGATCGTCCGGCGGCCGGCGTGGGCGGGACAATGTCAGCCGTGCGCGCCGCGGCCCGCGACGAGAATCTCGGAGACCGGATCGGCGAGCGGATGCGGTCCCGCCTGCACGAAATGTGCCGAATCATCAAGCTCGACGGCCTCGATTTTCGCCAGAAGTTCCGCAGCGCAAATTTTCGCTGAGGCCAGGTCGTCTCCTCAGAACCGAAACAAGTACGACACTTTCACGAAGAACAGCCGCCCGTCGTTGATGAAATGGTCGCGCGTGCGCACAAGTCCTCCGCTGGGCGCGGTCTGCAGCGCGGGGTCGATATTCTGCAGGTCGCTGTTATACCCCACGTAGATCGCTGTTCCCGGATGAATGAGGTAGGTCAGCAGGAAGTCCGCGTTGAATTGCTTGGTGGTAGGCAACGACGTGAAAGCGGAATTCGCCAGCGTCGTGGTGTACTGCAGAATCATGCGGAACGACAACTCGCGGTTGAATTGCCAATTCCATTTCGTGCGCATGATGTGATTATTGAAGATGGCCGCCTCGCTGGCGCGGTCCCGTAGTCGAGAAAACAGATACGTATTGTCGATGCGCAAAGACGAGATCGGCCGCACAGAAACACTCAAGTGTCCGGTGTCGGTACGCGCTAGGTATGGGGGGCATGCTACGAAGGCAATTCCGCCCGCCCCCGGGCACGTGGCGAGAGTCTGCGTCTCGGGAGGAACAAAGTTAATTCCGTCGCCCCACGAGTAGTAGCCCTGCAGCAAAAGCCATTTCAAGTAACTCGTTCCAAAGATCACCGAGCTGTTGTGCTCGTGGTAGTCGTGATTGGAGACCAGCGCAGGGAAGTCGATTGGACGAAGCTGCTCGTGAAAGTCTGTATAGGGATACAGCGCGAGAATACTCTGCCCCTTGAATCGGAGGTTCAGGCTGGGATCGGTAAGCAGATCCAAACGCGTTCCGTCATGCGACCAGACCCAGTCGGTGTGCACCGACGGGCCCCATGCCACCAACGGCCCATTCTCAGGCCGAAACCGGTAGTCGAACTGGTTCGAGAGATCGCGAATGTCAACCCGGTTCACGAAACCGGGGAGACTGATGAAGCCCGGGCTGACATCCTTGTAGGTTGCTTCATACGCGGTATGGACGCCTGAGTATGTGGTGTCGACATACGAGGCCGGCCCCGCGCGATACAGATTTCCCGGAAGCTGCGTGGAACTGACAACCGACTGCAGGGTCGCCGTCCAACTGGGTGTGATCTTGATGCGCCCATCGAGCCCCCCAATCCTGTTGAACATGTTCGCGGCTGGGTATTCTTCGTCCGTGTAGATGGCGCCAACACTCGACTGGTTGAGAATGTCGCGGCTCACGCGCGCGATCGTGAAGTATTGCCGGGAGCCGGCCAGTGCATCGGAAGGCGATGCCGTCAGGCCGGGAGCTCGATCATCCGCGGTCAGAAGGCCAAGCGAGTAAGGTCCGATCTTGCCCGTTAGTCGCGCGCCATAACTCGGGTTCACGATCTGGCGGGTGAAGAACAGATCGATCGGGGTGCGGAAGTAGTCGGCGTTCTCGATGAAGAAGGGACGCTTCTCTGGAAAATACACAGCGAATCGCTGATTTACCGTTACCTGGGGCTCGTCGGACTCCACTTGGCTGAAATCTGGATTCGCCGTCAGGTCCAGCACCAGGCGGTCGTTCAGGACAATCTTCGAATCCAGCCCAAAGGTGCCGCCGATGGCGCGGTTCTCGAAATGCGGATCAGCCGGATTACGGGCGTCCAGGTCGCGAAATGAATTCAGCAAGCCGTACGGGATCAGTTGAATATTCCGTCCCGGGGAAATCCCTTCGAGTCCGGTCAAGGTCGCGGCTTGGGCGAGTCTCCCCTCGAAGCGTTGGGAAACAGCGGGCCAGAAGGCGTTCTCGTTCTCGCGCACAATGCCACGGTACAGAATGATGCCCCATGACTGCTCTGCGACTGGCGGAAAGCGCAGGCTCTTGAAGGGGATCGCCATCCATGCGACGTAGCCTTCGGGCGTGGTTTTACCGTCCGAGTACCAGAGCGTGTCGAATGACGTGTCGAAGTTCCCGCTGACTTCCTCGTGAGGAGCCTCGCTCCAGATAGCGTCCCACTGCACGCCGAGTGGATTGATCTGAAATGCGTAAGCGCGGCGCCGATCGTGGAATGTATCCAGCATGACCTCGACCGTGTCGTCGTCGCCAACATCCTCCCGGCGCGCTTCGTGAGCGCGCACCTGTCCCGGCCAGTCGAAGCACACAAAGACCACGTAGAGATTTTTCTCGTCGTAACCAAGGTAGGCATCGGTTCGTTGGGAAACCGGTGCGCCGTCGTGCGGGTCGCGCTGCACAAATCCGGAAACCCGGGTCATCTGTGTGGCGACTTCGCCCGCGGCCTTCATCGTCAGGAAATCGCTGATGTCCGGCTGGCGCGAAAGCCGTGGAATTACGATGGCGGGCGGGCCCAGAGCGCTGGGCGCGTTCGGCACCTGGGCGGGCTGCTGCAATTGGGTGGCGTCACTCGGCGAAGCAATCTGAGCGGCGGCGAGGGCGGACACGACAAGCGCACACCAAAGCCCCGCTCCAATATGTCTTGCGGTCAGTCCGTCTGCCCGAAACGCTCGTACGAAAAGCAAGGGGAGGTCCGCCGTATATCCGACTCACGGGATGAACCCAGCACGATACACCATCGCGACGCGCTTCCAAAGATTTCGTGTAAGACGAAAGTACAACGCGGGCGAGGAAGTTAGAACAGGGAAGATTGCCGCCGCGTGGGCGTAATCCCGAAATGCTCGTAGGCCAGCATCGTGGCCACTCGGCCACGTGGTGTGCGGTTCAAAAAACCGATCTGGATCAGGAACGGTTCGTAAATCTCTTCGATAGCGTCTGGTTCTTCGGCGAGGGCCGCCGCCAGAGTATTCACCCCAACCGGTCCACCTTGGTATTTCTCAATGATCGTAAGCAACAGCTTCCGGTCAACCTCGTCGAAGCCGTGACGATCGACTTCCAGCATCTGCAGCGCCGCCTCGGCGGTACCCTTATCGATCTTTCCACCGCCCCGTACTTGCGCATAGTCGCGTACCCGACGCAGCAGGCGGTTGGCAATACGCGGCGTGCCACGCGAGCGGCTCGCGATCTCATTGGCCCCTTCGTCATCGACCGCGACGCCCAGGATCTCCGCCGAACGCTCCACAATAATCCGCAGATCCTTGTGCGTGTAAAACTCGAGCCGCAGCATGATCCCGAACCGCGAACGCAGCGGTGCCGACAGTAGGCCAGCCCGGGTCGTGGCCCCGACAAAAGTAAAGGGCTGAACATCCATCGTGTGGGTGCGCGCCGAAGGTCCCTGCCCAATGATGATGTCGAGCTTGTAGTCCTCCAACGCCGAGTAGAGGATTTCCTCTAGCGCCGGCTGCAGGCGGTGCACCTCGTCGATAAATAACACCTGCTTCGCCTGAAGATTAGTCAGGATGGCCGTCAGGTCGCCCTTGATCTGCAGAGTTGGCCCCGAGGTCTGCTGGAAGGCGACGCCCAACTCGTTGGCAATGATGTTTGCCAGCGTCGTCTTGCCCAGGCCGGGCGGCCCATAAAGCAGGACGTGATCCATGGCCTCGCCGCGTGAGCGAGCCGCTTCGATCGCGATGGCCAGGTTTTCCTTGAGCTTGTCCTGCCCGATGAATTCCGAGAGCTTTTGCGGACGGAGATTCAGCTCAAACGACGAATCGTCCTCGACCGGAGCCGCCGAGACCAGCCGGTCCTTGAGCTGAGGAGTGTTTTTCAGGGTCGCCACGTTAAGGCGATGGTAAAGCGAAAGCCGCAACGACGCAATGGAGTTCACATACTCTCGGCAGCATCGGTGTTGTAGCGCCGGCATCTTGCCGGCAGTCGCGACGGCGTCTCGCCCTCGCAAGGCGATCGGGACGGCGCGCTGAACGGCGCCGCTGCCTTTGTTTCGAGTTCAGGGATTGGCCTTCGTCAGAACGTACTTGTCCACGTATTGATAAAGTTTGTCGCGATGCGCGGCCCGATACGCGGGATAGTCCTTTGCGATTTCCGGATCGGCCCGGTTCAACAGCACGAACGGCTCAAGCAACCCTTCGTGATCGATCTGGATCAAGGCTAACAATGCAGGGTCGAGCTTTTCTGCCTTTTTCAACGAGGCTGCATCCGGGGCCAGAACCGCCACCATGGCATCCAGCGCCTCGGCCTCCTCTTTCAAAGTGCGCCGGTAGGCCGTCTCATTCGGAAACTGCTGCTTGAATTTCGAATCCTTCCACTCCTGCCGAACTTTCTCGTACGCATTCCAACCTGCTTGCTCGGCGTTGGCCTCTTTCAATGGCTGGTCTTCGAGTTTGACGGCTTTGTCGGCGGGTTTCTTCACGCTCGACTTGTTCTGCAGCAGGATCGCGTTGAAGGGCTGTTGGGTGCGATCCGTCCAACGACGCAGGGCGGTCCACGGCGGACGCGTATAGGGCTCCGCGATCACGGCATTGATGTATTTTTCGCGTGCCTCGCCGTTCTTGCCCGACTCGCCAAGCGCGTCTCCCCAGTAGCGATAAGCGGTTTCCTTGTCAGGATCGAGCTTGATGGCCTTGTCGAACCACTCACCCGCGCTGTTAAACGCGCGCTCGGAGAAATAGACGTCGCCGACATAGACAGTAGCGTCGTAGTTCTTGGGGTCAAGCTCGAGCACGTGCAGGTAGCCTCTTTTCGCATCGTCCAGATTGCCCTTGGCGCGGCTCGCTTCGGCCGCCTTCATCGCCTCGTCGACATCCGCCCGCTCGGAAAACTTCAGGTCGGATCCATCTTCAGGGATCGACAACAACACCTGTAGCAGTTCGCCTTCGTCACCAAGCTTCTTGGCTTCCAGTCCAAGTTGTCGTGCCTGCCGTCGCGCGGCCCTGCGTTCCTGGGGATTTGTCAGGGTCTTGGAATACTCCAGAACGCAGTAAGCCCAGTGCTCCTTCACCACGAAATCTGAGGAGTTGATGCCGGCCAGCTTTTCAAGCAGCGGCATGGCGTCGACGAACTTGCCTTCCCGATAAAGCTGCAGTGCCTGCTTCCGCATAGCAGATGTCTGCGGGTCGTCATTCATCTGGGCTTGCGGGAAGACCAATCGGCTTGCGGCCACCAGGCAGGCGAACAGCAGGAACTTCGCGATCGTTGCACTTCGGTGGATACGCTTGCTCCCAATCATACTGGGGTGATCTCCTCGGCTCCAGGTAGCGTTTTCAGCGGCAGAATATCGCAGGCTCACAGGCTAATACGGATGAAGCCAAGTGCAAATGGCACTTCTGGGTCGCGGTGTTATCGCCGAAAAATCCTGTCATACTGCTCAAAAATGAACGGATCAGTCATGCCCGCAATATAGTCGCAGATGACCCGCGGCAGCGGTTCTTCCTGCGCTTTCTCCTGATATTGGTGCGGTAGATCAGACGGCATCTCCATCCAGTGGCCGAACAGCGACGCGACAACCACTTCTGCATCATTTTTTTCATCGGAAAGCGTCGGGCTGAAGTACAGGTTCTCGTACAGAAAACTCTTGGTGGCCCGCCGCTCTTCTTCCACTTCGGGACTGAGCCCCACCAGTCGTTCGGGATAAAGGCGCACGTCCTGCAGGGTGTAGACGCGATTCTCTTCGATTCGCCGCGCAGTGTTCAGAATCAGATCGCCCACCATTCGATCCAATATGCGCTTGATCGTCTCGTTGAACTTCAGCTTGTCGGCAGCCTGCGGGTAGATCGCCTCAACCTCGGACAGGTAGCGCGCAAATACCGGCACACCCGCGCGAATCTGCTCCAACGACAGCAGGTGGGCTTCGAAACCATCATCCAGGTCTGCCGAGTTATATGCGATTTCGTCGGCCAGATCGATCAACTGCGCCTCGATTGGAGGCCGCCGATCGAGCGCATATTCCGCCAACTGCGGAAATTTCTGTGGATCGTAGTCGCGTGAATGCTTGATGATCCCTTCCCGAACCTCAAAGGTCAGGTTCAGTCCGCGAAAGGCCGCGTAGCGGATCTCGAAATCCTCCACGATGCGCAGCGCGTGCAGGTTGTGATCGAAGAAGAACCCGTGCTGGCGCATGAGGGCGTCGAGCGCCTTTTCCCCAGCGTGCCCAAAGGGTGGATGCCCGAGATCGTGCACCAGGGCCAGCGCCTCCACCAGGTCGACATTCACATGCAGGGCCGCGGCCAGCGTGCGCGCAATCTGCGAAACCTCAAGGGTGTGTGTCAGGCGGTTGCGGAAATGATCGGAGTAGCGCCGCGTGAAGACCTGCGTCTTAGCTTCCAGCCGCCGGAATGCTCGGGCGTGGATGACGCGGTCGCGATCGCGCTGAAAGTCGTTGCGGTAGGGATGCTGGAGCTGCGGATAGCGCCGACCGCGCGATTGTTCAACACGAACCGCGTAATCAGCGAGCATGTGAGAAGTCTAGTTTCAAAATTTCAGGGTTTCAAGGTTTCAAAGACGAGAGCCTTTGAATCCCTGAAACCCCGATACTTTTGAAACTTGAAACTTTCCCTTACGGTTTTTCCGACTGTTCCCGCGCCAGCCGCACCTTGGCCGACTCCAGCTTCTTCTG
>Ga0209811_10000144_pt1 | contig 32722 bp, 27 predicted proteins | sample Coa_R1_6_FD_187161 | JGI IMG/M metagenome (GOLD analysis project Ga0209811, IMG submission 187161) | Surface soil microbial communities from Centralia Pennsylvania, which are recovering from an underground coalmine fire. - Coalmine... | ecosystem: Environmental > Terrestrial > Soil >... | reverse complement strand
AGCGCCTGGGAGCTCGAACCGCGGCTCGAACCGAGGCGGCGTGATTCGCGCGACGGGTTCGGAAATGTGTCGACGCGGCACAGCGAATCGGAAGTTGAATGCTGGCCAATGCGCGAGACCCTCTAGGACGACCCGCATATCGACGGTCATGGCAGGGGTCCCCATTCAGTCGCCGATGCGACGATCAGCGACTCCGCGATCGCGGCGTTGACGCGCTCGCTCGCTTCCCGGGTGCTCGCGACGATGGCCCATGCGAGCCGGGCACAGGACCAAGCCCCGGCAGAGGTGGAGCAATGCTCGGCGCGCTCGGCGGCGATCCGCGCCCGCATCGCGCAGGCCGCGGCATCGCCGGCGTCGTCGGCTCCGGCGCCCATTCGCCTGACCCAGGCGCCGGTTTCCGAGGAGATGCGCCGGGCCGCGTCCGCGGCCGCATGAGCGTCGGCGATCGCGGCCATGAGCCGCGCGTCGCGCAGGTGTCGGCACTTCGCTCGCATCTTCATCACCGTCTCACCCCCTCCTGGAACGTGATCGTCTATCCAGCGCCCGGTCACTCGTCCTGCGAGTACGCGAGAGCAGCATGATGTGAGCCATGGCATTGCCCGAGACGAGTTGGTCGTTCTTGTACAGGTGTGCGAACGCCCACAGCGCGAGCGAGCTCTGGATCGTTGGTACCAGGGGCGTGTGCACCCCCGAGGCGCCGTGATAGAAGAGGCCCATGATCACACCGCCGAAGCGCGGGTTGAATGGATGTCCTTCGTCTGCACGCGGTCCATCACCACCCTCCAGCGCGCGCCGTCCTTCGCTGTGAACCAGGCGACGCCGGCGACCGAGTCACCCTTCGCACCGTGGTCGATGGCGACGAGCGAGATGTTGCCGGAGATCGACGCGACGTTATTCGAGTAGGGACCCATCTGCGCCTTGTGAGTCAGGTCGGCCTGCTGGTCCGGCGGGCGATTGCGGATGACGGCCGCCGCCCTGTCCGCGAACGGGAAGGGGCCGGGAAGGATCTGGATCACCGGGCCACCACCGGCAACGCTCATCCTCTTGGCGCCGGCGCCGTACTGCGGGATCGAGCCGGTGTTGCTCACCTCGAACTCCACCGGCCCCGCGGGGATCTTGTCGGGGCTCAACTGGACCTTCCACTCCGAGAGGGTCACCTTGACCGTCTTGGCGCTCCTGTTCGTGGCCGTGCCCCCAGTCGTCGCGGCGAGCCCCGGCGACGCCAGCAGGACGGAGAGGACCAGCAGGCCTGTGCGGCCGAACATGCGGTGGACGGGGCGCTGCGGGATGGTGTTCATGACGTACCTCCGGGTCAGGATGAGTGTCCGTGTGCTCGCTACACGGGCCTTGACCGGGCGGCAATCGAAGTTATTCCCCACGCAGAAAGGTCGGCCAAGCCGGGAATAAACGTCGCGGGCGGGGAGTGCCACCCGATCGCGAGCCGCTTCGCCCCTCCCAGGGAGCGGCCCTCTGCGTTCCGCCCCTATCGCGCGTAGCGGGGACCGTGACGCACGCGACCGATCAGCGCCGTGTAGTCCCCACTTTCCTTGATGGTCAGGCGGATCCGGCCGGATTCTGTGGGGCTCGAAGCGATCGTGAACGGATGGTCGTCGGTGGGGATGCGGGCACTGTGCAGGCGAAGAAACTGGAACTGTCCAGGGGCGAAGTGGAACCGCCGCTTCTCATGAGTCGCCAGGGTGAGCGTCCACACGCGCGGCGCTTCCATTTCGATCCCGAGCACGCGAAACGGGTGGCGCAACAGCAGCCTGGAGCGGACCACCCGACTGAACGGCCAACATCCAGCGCGGCCCGACCCGCCCAGATGTACCAGTGCACGTGCCAACGAGTGAGCAGCGGGTACATCGCCGCGGGCAGGCCGTGAGCGCCCCTGTGTGCGCTCAGGTCCAAGGCGACGGTCAGCGTGACCCGATGGGCCGAGCTGCGTTGTCGGGCGGCACGTTCGCGCCTCGGCGCCTGGTTCTAGCCGTCCACACCGTGGAAGACCTCAGCGCTTGCCACGAGACCGTCCGAACCAAAGGTCAGGTTCTCTGAGATCCGCTTGCGGCGCCCTGGCTCTTCCTCTCTCGCGAGAAGAGGACGAACAGTAGCAGAGCGACGCCCACGAACGTCGCTGGGTAGGCCCATAGCTCGAAGAACGCGCGCAGGCGGGCACGGTTGTCCGGGTCGAGCCCGGCCATGGGGACGAACCGGCTGGCCGCGAACATGCCGAGTCCCAGCGCGGTCCAGATCGTGCCTTGCAGGGCGGTATTGCGGTGGGGGTCCTTGTGCCCGCCTTCGGCCGGCGCATCGGTGAGCAGATCCTCGGGCAACGGCACGCCCTTCTCGATCGCGGTCATGCGCTCGTGGTGCAGCATGTGTCGGCGCGAAGCGCTATTCAGTAAATTCATTGCGACCACTGCCAGGACGGCGACGCATCCGCCGACCACCAGAGCGTTCTCGAAGCTCATGTCCGGACCTCCCTCGTGGAACAGCCAATCACCCGGTGATCAGGCCCGCGCCGAATACCTGGAATGCACCCCTCCGCCCCCTGCACATTCCGGTTGACCCGCTTCTTCCGGTCCCGGTTGCACCGACCACTCCCCTGGGTGCTGCAACCGGCACGCGGGGCGGGGTGTCAAACGGGTGCGACGGGGGTCTTTCGCTCGTAGCGTGGGGGACACACTGAGCCAGGAATCGGATCCACCGGCGGCGGAGATCCGGGCCCTCTGGCGCGAGGGGCGTATCGAGGAGGCCCGGCTGGCCCTGGTGCACGAGACCCAGCACAGCGTGTTTCGCTTTCTGAAGGCGATGATGAGGGACGAGGATCTCGCCCAGGACCTGGCGCAGGACACCTTCATGCGTGCGTTTCAATCGCTGGGCAGCTTTCGCGGCGAGGCCAAGGCGACGACTTGGATCCTCGCCATCGCTCGCAATCTGGCCTTGAACCGGTCCCGGCGCTTGAGGCTCGAGCAGCGATGGCAACAGCTGACCGACCAGCCACCCGACCTCGCCGACCGGGAGGCGGTGCCCGAGCCTGGCGAGCCACGGCTCACCGCCGCCCTCGCGGCGTTGCCGTCCGCGCAGCGCGAGGCAATCGTCCTTTACTACGTCGAAGATCTCGGGATCGACGACGTGGCCCGGATCACCGGACGGCCTGCGAATACCATCAAGAGTGACCTGCACCGGGCCCGAGCCGCGCTGCGGGCGGTCCTGGAGGAGCGTCAGGATTCCGCAACCGGCATCGGGGAACGTGGAGTCATCCGATGAGCGTGAGGCCGGAAGACCTCAAGGACGATCGTTTCGGAGAACGGCTCAAGCGGTCGCTGGGGACGACCCCCGCTCGACTGAGCCTCAGGCTCGAGCGTCTCACGACAGCGGGCCTGCGGCCGGGCGAGCGCGACGATCGCTCGAAACTGCTGTGGCACGAGTTGGGCATCCAGTGGATCGGTCTGGGATTGGCAGTCGTGCTGGTTCTCGGGATCCTGCCGTGGACACTCACCCACATCATTGCTCCCGCCATTCCCAGCTCACACACTCTTTTGGGAATGCTGGCCTCGCCCGGGTCCCTGGGGCCGCTTACGTTGCCGCTCGGCCTGCTCCTCTTCGTGGAGGCCATGCGGGGCGCACCGACGTTGCGACGCTGGCTCCGCTGACGCCGCCTCCTGCGGATGGTGCCTGTGGCTCCTACTTCGACCAGGGCGGAACCACGCCGTTGCTACGTGCGTACGCGATCGACTGCCCCAGATGCTCGTGCTGATCTTCGAGGATGTACAACACCGCCTCATGCTTCTTCCAGTCCCTTCCGAACAGTTTCACGGTCGTCAGCAGGTCATTGTCGGAAAGGCCCGTAATCGCTTCTTGCAGACTGACATAGGAAGCCCTCAGCGCTTCCTGCACTTGCTCCGGATCGGTGATGGGCGCGGGTGGTGCCCCCGTATTCGGTGCGCCCGAAAGCACGCCGGCGAGCAGGCCGTTCTCCTTGACGATCAGGTTGAAGACGTCGGCGACGGAGCGAACGCCCGGGGCGGGCTTCCAGTCGTACCTGCCCGACATGACGCGAGCGAGCCCGGTGAACTTGTCGGAAAGCGTTCCGGCATCATTTGCGAGGGCGGCCTGAAGACCTGCCGGCTGCGACTGCGACTGCGTCTTGCTCATTGCACACTCCTCTGGCGACTGGTGAGCGGTCCTCGAACATCTGCTGCAGCGGTTCCCAGATGTTGCGCCCGGACGGACTTCGTCGAACCCGCGACTGCTTGCCAAGCCCCCTGTTCCCGCTGTTTCAACTCTCGTGCAAGGCGACGATCGGGTTCACTCTGGCCGCGCGCCGCGCCGGGATGTAGCTCGCCAAGAGTACAACTGCCATGAGGATCAACGGCACGGCCATGAACACTTCCGGATCAAGCGGTCTGACTCCGTAGAGCACACTTGAAATCATCGGAGCCATGACTCCCGACATGATCAGCCCGACCCCCACCCCGATGCCGGCCAGCCCCACGCCCCGGCCCACGATCATTCTTCCAATGGTCGATTGCGTGGCTCCCAGCGCCATGCGCACCCCGATCTCGTGTGCCCGCTGACCGACCATGTAGGCCAACAGACCGTAAATTCCCACCGACGCCAACAAGAGCGCCACCACGGCAAATACTCCCACCAACTCCGCGGAGAGGCGGCGCGTAGCCAGAGAGCCGTCAATGACCTCATTCATGGTTCGGACATTGAACACCGGCAGATTGAGATCGACTGCCTGTATCTCACGACGGATCTGCGGCTCCAGGCTGGTGGCGGACAAAGAGGTCCGGACCGTCACACTCGAACCCAAAGACCTGGATCCTGGAAACTGGTAGATGGGTCGGTAAATGTGGGGTGCTCCGGATTGATCGAGGCCATCACTGTTGATGTCCTTGATCACGCCAACCACGGTGCACCACGGCGGGTTGGCTGCGCCCGTAGCGCCCCTCATGCTCAAACGGCGGCCAAGGGGATCGCGGTCCGGCCAGTAGGTACGAGCTGTGCTTTCATCGACGATTGCCACCGGCTGTTTGTCGGTATCGTCGTTTTCCGTGAAGTAGCGTCCGCGCACTAACGAAGCCCGTAGCACCTTGAAATATTCGGGAGTCACACTCGTGACCTCAGAGAACAGACCTTTGCCAGATTCGTCCGGACGGTCCTCGATATTGACGGCGCGTCGCCGCGCCAAGTGGGTGACTGGCAGATCCGTGGTCATGGAAGCGAGCTCAACTCCCGGAAGAGCACCCACGCGACGCACCACTTCCCGCACAAAGGCGTTGAAGATCTCGGGCTTGGCGTAGCGATCCATGTCAGGGTTGTTGGGCACCGGCAGGTAGAGATCGGCAGCGACAACCTTGGATGGGTTGAAACCGGGATCCTCCTGAAGCAGTCCCCAGAACGTGCGCAAGAGGAGACCCGCTCCCACCATGAGCACCACCGCCAGGGCCAATTGTGAGGCAATCAGCAGGCCGCGGAGCCGGTTGGTCCTGCGACTGGTGCCCGAGCTTCGGGCTCCTTCCCGAATGGCTGCTGCGAGTTCGGCTTTCGAGGATTGCAGGGCTGGAACCAATCCAAATCCCAGCCCGGCCAGAAGGGAAACCAACAAGGCGAACGTCAGCACTGTCCAGTCCACCTGCACCTCGGCCAGCCGGGGAATTCGGGCGGGCAGAATCCGTACGAAATGCAAGGCGACAATTGCGGTCAGGACACCTACCACGCCGGAGACCAGCGAGAGAATCACCGACTCGGTGAGCATCTGACGAATCAGGCGCGAGCGGGTCGCTCCCATGGCCAGCCGTATTGCCATCTCTCGTTGCCTTCCCGACGCTCGGGCCAGGAGGAGGCTCGCCACGTTGACCGAGGCCAGTAGAATGATCAGCAGCACCGCGCCCATCAGCACCGACAACGTGGGCCGGACATTGCCGACGATCGCTTCCTGCAAGGGCTCAGCTTCGATCGACCAGTCCGACCCGGCTGGATAATCGGCGGCATATTCCGCCCGCAGCCGCGCGGCGAAAGCATTCAACCTGGATTGCACCTGCTCTCGACCGATGCCAGGTTTCAAGAGCCCGATTGCTCCGGGCAACACCCGCCGGCTGCGCTCTGGTTTCGGGAAGGGATCGGCTCTAAATCCTGCCGTGATCCATACTTCGACATCCGTGGCAACCGTGCCGCCGGGATGACGGAACTCCGGGGGAAGAACGCCGACAATGGTGTAGGGATCATTGTCGAGTAGCATTTTCCGCCCTAGAACTCCCGGATCTCTGCCGAACCCGCGGGCCCACAGGCGGTCGCTGATCACGATCGCTTCTGCGAAACCCTGAGCCTCGTCACCCGGCCCGAACACTCGTCCGATCTGCGCGGAAGTGCCGAGCATGGAAAAATAGTTGGGACTCACCTCCAGTATTTCAAGATGTTGCGGACGGCTTCCGCCGGTCAGGTTTGCAGGGCCACCACTGAGGGCCGTCACCTGGTCGAAGACGCCCGCCCTGATTCTGAGATCGTCCAGTTCGGGAATGGAGAGTCCGATATCCCGCGCGCCCGTCCCACGATTGCTGGCAACAATCCTCACCAGACGCTCCGGATGGGAGAAAGGAAGCGAACGCAACAGAACCGCACTCACGATGCTGAACATCGCCGTGTTCGCGCCCACGCCCAGGGCCAGGGAAAGCACGGCCACCATGGTGAAGCCGGGATTCTTCCCAAGCACCCGCAGGCCGTACCGCACGTCTTGCAACAATGTCGTCATCCCATTCCTTCCCGCAGTCTCGACCGCACGCATCCGCGATCGCCGTTCGGATGACTCTTTGTAACGGAACGGCAACCATTCCACACGTGCATGATTTTCACGATGATGTTGCTGTTTGAGCACGATTATGCGATCGTTGGGAGCACGTCTTGAGCGTGACTTGAGGAGGACCCCGTGCTCGACGATCTACACGCGCTCGTAGAGTTTGCCCAGGCCGGGTCCATTGCCGGCGCCGCGGACCGTCTGTTTCGGACCCCCTCGGCCATCACCCGACAGCTGCAAAGGCTGGAGGCCGAACTGGGCGCTGAGCTGCTCGACCGCTCGACGAAGCCGCCGCGCCTGAACTCGCTGGGTGCCAGGGTGCTGGAGCGAGCGCGGGATCTGTTGCAGGGGACGGAGGCGCTGAGATCCCTTGCGTCGCCCGACGCCGAACCTCACGGCCTCTTGCGCATCGGGCTCGCGCATGCCCTGGCCGAGGGAACGCTGATCGAACCCATTCGGACGCTGACGAAACGATACCCCCAGGTGCAACTGCGGCTGTTGAGCGGACTCTCCGGTGAATTGTTCAACCGGCTGCTTGCCGGTGAACTCGACGTTGCTGCCGTGTTCCTGCCCGAAGGCAAGACCGCACCTCCACCTCTTCTGACGAATGTCATCGCTCGCGACCAGATGGAGATCGTTCAATGCGCCGCAGGCAACGTGGGCGGTGACTGGGAAAGCCTGGGCAGAGCACCCTGGGTGCTCAATCCGGCCGGGTGCCTGCTTCGGGCAAGCCTCATCGATCAGATGGAGCGTGCCGGCGTCACGCCCACGATCGCGGCTGAAGTCCACCACAACGTCCATCTGCATCTGGCGCTCATTCAGTCGGGATATGGGGTCGGGCTGCTGCCGGCCCGCTTCATTGCCAGAAAGGATTTCAAAGGCACAGTGGCAGTGTTGCGTCCCCCGTCATTTCATTTGCCCTTGTCCGTCGCCATCGTGCGGGTTGGACACCTCGGCGCTTTGGAGAGAGCTGTCGAACTGCTGGAACACGGCATCCGGCATCTGTTCGAGGCGGCCAGCACCACGAATTCCGTCACGAGGAGCCGAAGGCGTGTGCCCGCGAACCGACGGAAGCCACGATCGCGGAAGTAGTCGCCGCGAGCAGTGCACGACGTCGCCCGCCGATCGTCCCGCCGCCCTCCCCGCCACCGTCCCGCTCGATCAGCTCCATTGGAAGTTCAATCCTCCGCAGTTCAGGGCGCTGCCGGCTCGGTGTCGGTGCGCTCGAAGAACAGGAGGTCCGCGGCTTTCGTCCGGTCTTGGACGTGGCCTTCGGGATCGGGGTTGTTCCCCCAGGTGATGTCCGGGGCGCTCACCGGCACCGGCCGCCAGTAGTAGCGCTCCACCTCGCGCCGGTACACGGGCCAGTGCACGAACGGCACCGAGCGGCGGATGATCGCGTAGCGCGGCGGCACGCTGGCGTCGTCCTCGGCGCGGAACGACGCGATGCCGCCGCGGATGCGGTTCGGCAGGTAGTACATGAGCGGCAGGTCCTCATAGTTGATGAGGATCTCGTCCGTGGGAACGGCGTTCCTCGCCAGCCACTCGATGACGAGCCGGTTGGGGTCGCGCCGGTGGGAGAAGATGTCGGTGCGGAGGAGCGACAGCTCCGAGCGCAGCACCGTGCCCGTGCTCGACCCGCGCGGCGGACGCACGAGCAGCGAGAGCGGCTGGCAGAGCCACGGCGTGAGCGCGACGACGGCGACGCCGATCCACGCCGCCGTCGCCGCGTGCCCGCCCGGGGCGCGCACGAACAACCACGCGGCGAGCAGCGCGCCGACCGGGGCGGCCATGATGACGTAGCGCACGAACGTCATCGGGGCGACGGTCGGGACCCAGAGCGCGAGCCCCACGATCGTCGCGATGAGAATCGCGATCAGGCGTGCCTCGATCTCCGGCAGGCGGCGCCAGCGGATCGCCAGCACCACCAGCGCGGCGAGCACGACGACCGCAGGCACGACGTACTCGTTGATGTTGAACAACGCACCCTGGAAGCGGTGGGGCCACGTGCCGAGGAGGCCCGACTGCCGGTGCGAGATCCGATAGAAGAAGAGGAAGGGCACGATCGCGCCGAGGAGCGCCAACCCCGCCGTCACCGGGTTCCACGCCGACCGCCAGTTGGCGCGGAGCGCGTGGACGATCGCGTCCAGGAACAAGATGCCGAACACGGGCCACACCGTGCCGTAGTCGACCTGGAACCAGCACCAGGCAACGGCGACGAAGACCGGCGCGCCGAAGCGCGCACCCTGCTGCCAGCGTACGTACGCCAGGAGCGTGAGCACGAGGAACAGGCTCGTGAGCGAGTAGTAGCGCGCCTGCCGGCCGTGGAGCACCCAATAGACGTTGAGCGTGAGCAGCGCGCACGCGACCGTCGCCATGAGCGAGCTGCGGCACACGCGCAACACCAGCCAATAGAGTGCGAACACCGTGGCGAGGCCGGCGAGCGCGAACGGCAACCGCGCGGCGAGCGTGGTGCGGCCGAGCAACGCGATGCTGGACGCCGCGAGCACGAACTGTCCCCAGGGATGGAACGTCCACATCCCGTCCGGCTTCAGCACGCCGCGGCGCACGCAGTCCTCGAACGCCCTGCGGCCGTCGTGCGTGCGCTCCTCGATGGTCTTGGGGTCCATCGCGACGTAGTTGTCGTCGCTGATCAGGTTCCGGCCGTCATAGGCGAGCGGCTTGCCGTGCTCGAGGAGTCGCACCGCGAGCACTGCGGTGTTGGCCTCGTCCTGCCATAGGTAGGTGTCGGTGAGGTGCCATAAGAGCAGCACCGCGGCGGCGAGCCCGATCAACGTGGGCGCCAGCCACTCCCTCACGCGAGATCGCTGCTCGTGTCCACCGCCGCGCGGCCTCGGCATCGGACCCCCCCTCGCCTTTCCCGTCCTTCGCTTCGAGGTTACTATGCCTGCCGGGTCGGCAGTTCACCCAGGCGTCGCCGCGCGGCCAGCCGGCCGCGAGCTGAACCTGCCACGCAGACCTCGGCTTCGGACTCGTCCCCGCTTCGATGCGGCGCGCGTTCTGGCTGGCAAGACGGCGACCCCCGGCACCCGGCGAAACGCTCCGGGCCACGAGCGCGTGCATCGCCAGCGAGGACTCCGTCCATGCCCAGGGAAGCCGTTTCATTCGTCGTCGAGGATCTCTCCGCATTCGCGCGTTCGCTCGCCCGCGCGCTCGCCGAGCGCGAGGAGCCGAAGCAGCCCGGCCACGTCGAGATGCTGAACCTGATCGCCCGCGCCGCCGGCCATCGGAACCTGCAGGCGCTGCAGGCGTCGCTCAAGGCCCCGGCGGCGCCGCTCGCCGCCGAGGACCAGCTGCCGCCGATCCCGCTCTCCGACAACGCGCGCCGGGCGCTCAAGCTGTTCGATACCCGCGGCCGCATGGTCCGCCTGCCGAGCAAGTACAGCATCCTGAAGCTCGCGCTGTGGCTGCTGTGGACCCGGTTCGACTCGCGCCGGGTCTACACGGAGAAGGAGGTGAACGCGGTGCTGATGGCCGCGAATACCTTCAGCGACCACGTCACGCTGAGGCGGGAACTGGTCGATCACCACCTGCTCACGCGGAAGAGCGATGGTTCCGAGTACCGGAAGCTGCCGGCGCGGCCGGATGCGGACGGCCGGGCGTTGCTCGCCGCATGGCGCGCGCGGCAACGGAGCCGCACGCACGCCACATCGGGGCGCTCGAGCTAGCCCGACGCCCCGCAGGCTTCGAGCCGCTGCTCGAAGAAACGGCGCTCGGACGGATTGCGCGCGAGCGACTTCGCCCGCTCGAAGTGCTCGCGCGCGACGTCCGTGTGCCCGCGGCGCAGCTCCAACTCGGCGAGCGCCGCGGGATAGAACGGGTAGCGCTCGAGCTTCTCCACGCGGTCGATGGCGCGGATCGCCGCGAGCCCGCGCTCCGGCCCTTCCGCCTGCGCCACGGCGATGGCGCGGTTCAACGCCACGACCGGCGACGGCCGGACGGCGAGGAGCTGGTCGTAGAGCGCCACGATCCGCGGCCAGTCGGTCGCTTCCGCGGAGCGGGCGCTGCCGTGCATCCAGGCGATCGCCGCCTCCAGGTGGTAATCGCTCAACTCGGCGCCGGTCGCTGAGCGTTCGAGCCAATGCTGGCCCTCGGCGAGCAGCGCGCGGTCCCAGCGGCTCCGGTCCTGGTCCAGGAGGGATCGCAGCTCGCCCTCGGCGTCGAGCCGCGACGGCAGCCGTGCGGCGTGGAGGCACATGAGCGCGATCAGCGCCCGCGTCGCGGGCGTGTCCCCCGCCGGGTGCTCCTGCAGCAATCGCGCCAGCCGGATCGCATCGCGGCACAGCTCGCCGCGGATCACGTCCTGCGTCGACGCACCGTGGTAGCCCTCGTTGAAGAGCAGGTAGAGCGCGCGCTGCACAGCGGGCAGCCGGGCCGTGACCTGGCGCTCATCGGCGATCTCGTAGAGCCCGCGCGCGCCCGCCAGGACCTGCTTCGCGCGGCCGATCCGCTTCTCCACCGCGGCGTGGCCCGCGACCAGCGCGCCTGCGACCTCGCCGACGCTCAAGCCGCAGAGGATGTGGAGGATCAATGCGACCTGCGCCTCCTCCTTCAACCGCGGATCGCAGCACGAGAACATCATGCGCAACAGATCGTCCTGGATCGTGTGCGGCGCGAAGCGCTGTTCCACCGCGGGCACCAGCGTCCACTCCGATTCCGCGAGCCGGCCCAGCTCGGGCGCGAACTCGCGCGCGGTGCGCTCGCGGCGCAGCACGTCGATCGCCTTCCGCTGGGCGCACGCCATCAGCCACGCCGACGGGTTCTCGGGCAGGCCGCGGAACTTCCACACCTCCAGCGCCTGGCAGAACGCGTCCTGCACCACGTCCTCCGCCAGCGCCAGGTTGTGGAAGCCGAAGATGCGAGTCAGGACGGAGATCATCCGTCCTGACTCGTGCCGGAACAGGGAGTCGACCGGCTCCACTACATCTTCATCACGGGCCGCACCTCGACGAAGCCGTCGCGCTCGAAGATCGGGCAGCCCTTGGAGATCTCCGCCGCCTCGGCGATGTCCGTGGCCTCGACGATGGTGTAGCCGCCGACCAGGTCCTTGGCCTCGGCGAACGGGCCGTCCGTCACCGACTTCTGCCGGCCCTTCACCACCTTGCCGGTGGGCTCGAGCGGCTGGCCCGGATCCTTGATGTGCCCGCGCTTGCCCAGCTCCTCGAACCACGTCATCCACTTCTGCATCACCTGCTGCGCCTCCGTCGGCGACGTGGGCCGCTGGGCGCCCCGGTACAGGAACAGGTACTGGCTCATCGCATCCTCCTCGCGGGCGCACACCGCCCGCCTCCGTGGTGGCTCCGACCGGCCATGGCGCCGGCTCGATGGTAGGACGTTCGAGCGTGCCGGGTCCGGACACTTTTCTTTGGGCCCCGGGGGGCCGCGGCTGCCCCTACCTACGGTGCCGGTGGCCCTCTTCGCTAGCGCGTGATCGCGTCCGCCGGCCGCTTCTCGATGTGAACCGTGTGCTCGAGTTTCACACCCTTGCGCACCACCTCGATGCTGATGTCCTGGCCCACGCCGGCGGCGTAGAGAATGCGTTGGAAGTCATACACGGTGCGCACGTCCTCGCCCTGCATGCGTGCGATCACATCGCCGATCCTGAGCCCGAGCGTCGCCGCGGAGCTGGGTTTGAACACGTTATCGATCTGGATTCCGATCGAATCCGGCGCGCCGGCGGCTCGTCGCGCGTCCTTGCTCATGCGCAGCACCGAGACGCCGATCCACGGCGACTCGCGGCTCTGCCGGGCGAGCAGGCTCTCGTAGATCGCTGAGGCGATGCTCATCGGGAGCGCGAAGCCGGGATGCCCTGCGGGGGATGCGCTCTTCGCGCCGCTGTCGCCGCGCTCCGAGGCGATGGCCACCACCTGCCCCGAGGCGTCCACCACCGGGCCGCCGAGCATGCCGCCGGCGAACGTCATCGACGTCTGCAGGTACGTGGCGCTCAGCTCGTCCTGGTAGCACTCGCGGTCGGGCGACTGGGTGACGACGCCGGGCAGGATCAAGCGCTCCGGCCCCTCTCCGTATCCGAACGCGATGACGAAGCTCCCGGGCTCGAGCGCGCGGCTGTTCCCGGGCGGCACGAACGCGAGCGGATGGTCGGCGGTGATCTTCAACACGCCGAAGTCGATCGTGGGCTCGCGCGCGACGATCTTCGCCTGGTAGTGATCCTTCCCCTGCTCGACATCGACGATGTCGGCCTCGTCGCCACCCGGCGCGAGCAGGACGCGGTTGAGCGTGAGGATGTAGCCGTCCGGGCTCACCACCACGCCGCTCGCCCCGGGGAGCGGCCGGTAGTGGGGATAGACCAGGTCGCGCTCGGGTACTTCCACCCAGCCAGGCGTGACCCTGACGGCCCTCTCCTGGGCGGCCGCCCACCACTTCTCGTCCTTCACGAAGCGGCGGACGCTCACCACGGCGGGCTCGACGCGACGGACCAGGCTCACGATGCCGCGCTCGTGCGCACGCAATGCGGTGGTGTCGGGCGTGGTCTCCTGCGCGAACAACGGAAGCGGCTGCAACAGCCACACCAACGCAAGCAGCGCGCGCTTCAGAGCGACTCCAGGTAGTCGAGCAGTGCCTGCCGTTCCGCGGACGGCATGCGCACGAAGCGGTCGCGACTTCCTCGTGCTTCGCCCCCGTGCCAGAGGATGGCCTCGATCAGAGTGCGGGCGCGGCCGTCGTGGAGCAGGTAGCGATGACCGCTCACGCGGCTGTGGAGCCCGAGCCCCCAGAGCGGTGGCGTGCGCCACTCGGCGCCGGTCACGGTGGGATCCGAGACCGCCTCGGCGAGCCCCTGGCCCATGTCGTGGAGCAGCAGGTCGGTGCCGGGCTCGATCTTCTGCTGCGACAGCGCCACGAAATCCGAGGCCTCCGTCGTGTACGAACCGCCGTGGCAGCTCCCGCAGCCCGCGGCCGCGAACACCGCGGCTCCGTGGATGACCCTCGGGTCCCAGGCGTTCCGCCGCGCGGGCACGGCGAGCATGGCGCAGTAGTCCACGAGCGCCGAGAACGTGGCGCTGTCGATCTCGGGATGGCCGCCCTCGGGACGATTCGCCGCCAGCGATTCGGCGGGCGTGACGTCGTCCTCGGGCTGCACGTCGCTGGTGATCCCCATGTCCAGCCGCAGCGCGCGCGCCACCTGGTCCACGATCGTGGCCTGGTCGGCCTTCCAGCCGAAGTGGCCGACCTCGAACTGGCCCTCGGGGCCATCGGGGATCTGGCGTGCGCGGCCGGAGACGCCGTCGCCATCCTTGTCGTCGGGATCCTCGCGGGCGAGGATCTCCGAGTCGGGGACGGCCTCGAGCAATCCGGCGCCGATCAGCGCCGGCGCCAGCCGCGGGCGCAGGTGGGTGTCGAACGCGAGCGGGCCGAGCGGCAGGTCGTGCACTTCATAGGCCGGGCTCCGCAGGCTCGCGATCTCGCCGTCGGGGAAGCGGAACGGCTGCTCGAGCCAGTGCACGGCGACGTTCGCCTCGGGCGCGACTCCGGGGAGCGCGTCTTCGCTCAGCTGCTCGCCGTACTTCGGATCGGGGACCAGCGTCTCGTCCAGCTCGCGTGCGAGCCCGTAGACGAAGACGCCGTCATCGCCCGGCGAGCCCGGCGGTATTCCGCGACCGTCGCGGACATGACAGCCCGAGCACGAGCGCCGGCTGTAATACGGACCCAGGCCGTCGAACTTCTCCACCGTGGACGGCGCTTCGACCCAGCTGGTGTTGAACACGTGGTTGCCGAGCGCGAACGTCGCCAGCTGGTCGTCGGTGAGGTCGGGCAGGTGCTGTGTGAATGCCGAGCGGCCGCTCTCTCGCACCGTTGCGCGACCGGCGGGCGCATCCGCCGGTTGATAGCCGGACTCCTCGGCGGGTGCCAGCGCGAGCACGGCGGCGAGCAGCCCCACCGCGAGCCAGGCCATACCGGCGAGGCGCGCCACCGCCACCCATCGCTTCGCGCGGCCGCGCTCGATGTTCATCCGCCGCCTCCGATCGTCACCGTCACCCCGGCGCGCGCCCCGGCACGGCGCAGCGCACCCGAGAGTCCGATGAGCTCTCCGGCCAACGCCTGATAGCGGCGCCGGCGCGGATCGTCCACCGACGATAGGATGATGGCATCAAATGGCGCGGGAACATCCAATATTCGTTGCCGAACCTCGTAGAGTCTATTCCTGACCTCGTTCGCCAGTCCGGGGTCCAGGGCATGAAATACAGGTAGGATCCCGGGGGATTCCCCATCGCCCTCGATGATGAGTGCAAGGCCGTCTATGTTGGACGATAGGTCGCGCACCGTGTTGTCGCTGAAGCAACTCTGCTCTTCCTCCTGGGAGCGCGTCGCGAGCGGGACCCCGATCCGCTCCGAGGCCAGCTCGTACCCGGAGAGCGTGATCGCGCCCGTGAGCACGCGGCGGAGCGCCTCGAGGGGCGGGAGCCGCAGGAACCGCGCCGCGTAGCGATCCGGGCCTGGTCCCCATTCGCGCGCCACCGCGCCCAGGTCTTCCACGAGGAGCTGGCTGAGGATGGCAAGACACATCCGGCGGCGGTCGCGCACGGGGTTGCCGGCGACGAAATCGGTATACGGACGCCGGCCCGCGGTCACGGTGTCGCGGTCCTGTCCCCAGAGCAGGAACTCGATGGCGTGGAATCCCAGCGTCACCTCGGTGACGTCGTGCGAGCCGTGCGCACCCTCGAGCGTGGCGCGGTCCATGGGGATCGCGAGCTGCGGGATGATGCCGCCGCGTGGCGAGCCGGCGACCGAATCGAGATACGCCTCGTCCACGGGCCAGGCGTTGATGCGGTTCTCCGGGCCCTCGCGGCCGGCGAGCGCGCTGTCCCCGTCGATGGGACCGTCGGAGAAGCGGAACACCTCGGTGGGCTCGTAGCTCTCACGGCTCCGGCGCCAGGCCTCGCGCGCGGCGCTCAACGTGCTCTCGGAGGGCGCGTCGAGGAAGCGCGTCACCGCGACGTGCAGGTCCTCGACGCCTGCGAGCGCACGCGCGTAGGCGCGCGCGGTGATCGCCACCTCGTCGCCCGCCCACGCGTGCAGCGCCGCGTCTTCAGGCGACGCCGCCCACGCCCGCGCTACCGCGAGGAGCGCGCCTGCGATCGCCAGCCACCGCGGTGCGGTGCGGCGTCCGGGGAGGTGCGGCCTCGAGCCCATGGTACGTGCCGGCATGACTCCGATCCCATGCGGCGGCCTGTCCGTGGGGAAGCAAACCGTAGCACACGGGACACTGCCGAACTGTCCAGCCTTTCGCGGCCGGACCCCACCGTCACACGGCCACGGTCACCCGCATGAACGTCGCCGAGATCGAGATGTCGTTGGCACCGCCCTTGTTGAACGATTTCGTGAGCGCGACCAGCTCGTCGCGGATCGACTGCTCTTTTCCCTGGGCACGGGCGGCATCGACCGCGTTCATGGTCGGCCCGTAGTAACGGGCGAACAGGTCGACGTACTGCTCCGGCGTGACCCCGGTCTTCGTGAACAGGTAGGTGTCGCGGGTCATGGTGATCGAGCTGGCGGGGATGCCGGCCTTGCCGAAGCGCTCGACGATGTGCGAGTCCACGCCCCACGTCATCGGGCTCACGAAGCCCTCCGGCGGCGGCGGCGAATAGGCGGCGCTGATCTTGAGGAGCTGCGAGACGTAGGACTCGGGATCGTTCGGGATCCAGTTCCCCATCACGATGCGGCCGCCCTTCTTCGTCACCCGCACCATCTCCTTCGCGACATCGAATGGCCGCGGCGCGAACATCGCCCCGAACACCGAGAGCGTGAGGTCGAACGTGCCGTCCTGGACGCCCTTGAGGTCGGTGGCGTCGCCCTCCTGGAAGCGAACGTTCTGGAGCCCGGCCTTCGCCGCGCGCGCGTTGCCGGCGGCGACGAGGTTGCTGGCGATGTCGATCCCGGTGACGTCGGCGCCGAGTTGCGCCAGCGGCAGCGCGGTGGTGCCGTCCCCACAGCCGAGGTCCAGCGCCTTGAGCGGCGGCTGGACGCCGAGCGAGCGGGCCACCGACTCGCCCGACTCGCGCATGAACGCCGCGATCTCGGTGAAGTCGCCCTTCTCCCAGAGTGCCTTGTTCGGATTCATGCCTTCTCCATCCCGGTGGACGATGTGGGTACGAATATCGAGGAAATGGCCCGTCCGGGCCGCAGGTGAGCGGCGGACTCTAAGCAGGGCCGGCGTCCCGCGCCAGCGCAACGCCCTACGTTTGGGAGTATCCTCCGTGATCCCCCCTGTGCCGACGGGCCACGACGGAATCGCAGGAGAACCCCGATGGGTCACGACAAGAAGGAGAAGAAGCGGGCCGCGCGCGCGGCCGAGGAGAACGGCCACGAGCTCGCCCCTGGGAAGGCCGGTGCCACGGCGGTCACCGAGGAACTCACGAACAAGGCGTACGAGAAGGAGCTCCGCAAGCTGCACGTCGAGCTGGTGAAGCTCCAGGAGTGGGTGAAACACAAGGGGCTCAAGATCTGCGTCGTGTTCGAGGGCCGCGATGGCGCCGGCAAGGGCGGCGCGATCAAGGCGATCACCGAGCGCGTGAGCCCGCGCGTGTTCCGCGTCGTGGCGCTGCCCGCCCCCACCGAGCGCGAGCAGTCCCAGATGTACATGCAGCGCTACATTCGCCACCTGCCCGCGGCCGGCGAGGTCGTGATCTTCGATCGCAGCTGGTACAACCGCGCCGGCGTCGAGCGCGTTCTCGGCTTCTGCACCGAGGACGAGTCGAAGCGCTTCCTCGACGGCGTGCCGCTCCTCGAGAAGGGCATCGTCGAATCCGGCATCATCCTCATCAAGTACTGGCTCGAGGTGGGCGCCGAGGAGCAGACGCGGCGGCTCAAGGACCGCATCGACGACGGCCGCAAGACCTGGAAGCTGTCGCCCATGGACTTGAAGTCGTACAACCGCTGGTACGACTACTCGCGGGCGCGCGACGAGATGTTCGCGGCCAGCGACACCGCGTGGGCGCCGTGGTTCGTGGTGCGTTCGGACGACAAACGGCGCGCGCGGTTGAACCTCGTCTCGCACCTGCTCGGGCGCATCCCCTACAAGTCGCTGCCGCGGGAGAAGGCGAAGCTGCCGGACCGGCAGAAGAAGGGCGACTACAAGGACCCGAACTTCCCGTTCAAGTTCATACCCGAAGTCTACTGAGTCCGGTGTCGTGAACGCCCCGGCCGCGGGCTGGCGCCGCTGGGTGCCAGGCGTGGAGACGCTGCTCCGCTACGACGTCCACTGGCTCCCCAAGGACGTCACCGCGGGGCTGGTGCTCACCACGATGCTGGTCCCGGTGGGCATCGCCTATGCGACCGCGTCCGGCGTGCCCGGGATCAACGGCCTCTACGCCACCATCGTGCCGCTGCTCGCGTACGCCCTGTTCGGCCCCAGCCGCATCATGGTACTGGGGCCGGACTCGTCGCTCGCTGCGGTGATCCTCGCCGTGGTGGCGCCGCTCGCCGGCAACGATCCGGCGCGCGCGGTCACGGTGGCGAGCGCGATGGCCCTGGTCTCGGGACTCGTCTGCGTGCTCGCGGGGCTCTTCCGGCTGGGGTTCGTCACCGAGCTGCTCTCCAAGCCGATCCGCTACGGCTACATGAACGGCATCGCGCTCACGGTGCTGATCAGCCAGCTTCCGAAGCTGTTCGGGTTCTCGATCGAGAGCAGGGGCCCGGTCGCCAACGTCGTCCAGATCGTGCAGGCGGTGGCCGATGGGCGCACGAACTGGACGTCGTTTGCGATCGGCGCCGCGGTGCTGGTCGCGATCTTGTTCCTCAAGCGCTGGCCGCGCGTGCCGGGGCTGCTGCTCGCCGTGGTGGGCGCCACCGTGGTGGTGGGCGTGTTCGATCTCGCCACCTCCGCCGGCGTCAAGGTGCTGGGCTCGCTGCCGCAGGGCCTGCCCACGTTCGCCTGGCCCGTGGTCTCGCTTGCCGACCTGCGCGCGATCGCGATCGGCGGCGGCGCGGTGGCGCTGGTCTCGTTCGCCGACACCAGCGTGCTGTCGCGCACCTACGCCGCCAAGCTCAAGACCCCCGTGGATCCCAACCAGGAGATGGTCGGGCTCGGGATCGCGAACTTCGCAGGCGGGCTCTTCCGCGGCTTCCCCATCAGCAGCAGCTCGTCGCGCACGCCGGTCGCCGAGACCGCGGGGGCGCGCACCCAGCTCACCGGCGTGATCGGCGCCCTCACGGTGGCGCTGCTGCTCCTGGTCGCCCCGGACCTGCTGCGACACCTTCCGAACAGCGCGCTCGCGGCGGTGGTGATCGCGGCGGCGATCGGGCTCTTCGAGTTCGCCGACCTGGCCCGGATCTGGCGCATCCAGCGCTGGGAGTGCGGGCTCTCGATCGCATGCTTCGTGGGGGTGGCCTGGTTCGGCGCCATCCCCGGCATCTGCCTCGCCATCGTCATCGCGGTGATCGAGTTCCTGTGGGACGGCTGGCGGCCGTATTCCGCGGTGCTGGGCCGCGTCGACGGGCTGCGCGGCTACCACGACACCCACCGCTACCCGGACGCCCGGCTCGTGCCCGGCCTGGTCATCTTCCGCTGGGACGCGCCGCTGTTCTTCGCCAACGCCGAGCTGTTCCTGGGGCGCGTGCTGCAAGCGGTGGCGGCCTCGCCGACCCGGGTGCGTCGCGTCATCGTCACCGCGGAGCCGATCACGAGCGTCGACGTGACCTCGGCCGACATGCTGCTCGACCTGTCCTCCAAGCTCCACGAGTCCGGGGTCGAGCTGCGCTTCGCGGAGATGAAGAGTCGCGTCATGGACAAGTTCGCGCGCTTCGAGCTGCTCCCCGTCCTCGGCGAGCCGCTCTTCTACCCCACGCTCGGCGCCGCCGTGGACGCCTACCTCGCGGACCACCACCTGGACTGGAAGCCCTGACCTCGCGCCGCGCGCGTCCCTACTTCGTCACCGCGATCGACTTCCGGAACAGCGACACGCTGTAGACGAAGAACGCGAGCCCCACGAGGCCCACCATGGAGAACTGGCGCCACACGGCGGAGAGCCCGCCCCCGCGATAGATGATCACCTGCGAGAAGCTGACGAAGTGCCGCGACGGCAGGAAGTAGGTCATGGCCTGCAGCCAGCGCGGCTGGCTCTCCACCGGCGTCGAGCCGCCCGACAGCAGCTGCAGCACGACGATCACCAGGATGATGAGCAGCGCGAACTGCGCCATCGAGCGCGAGATCGTGCCCAGGTAGAGCCCGAGCGCGGTGGCGAAGAACAGGTAGAGCAGCACGCCGGTGAACCACAGCAGGTGCGAGCCCGCGAACGGCACCTTGAGCGTCATCTCCACCACCCCGAACAGCGAGATCGCGACCGCGACGAGGATCACGAGACCGTTGGCCCACACCTTGGCCATCGCGATCTCGAACGCGGTGAGCGGCATCACCAGCAGGTGCTCGAGCGTGCCGTGCTCGCGCTCGCGGATCACCGCGGCGCCCGTGAGCACCACGGTGAGCAGCGTGAGATAGTTGATGATCGCGACCACCCCCGTGAACCACGCCGAGACGCCGTTCGGGTTGAACAGCTTCCGCACCACCAGGTTGATGGGCGGCGACGCGGTCATGTCCGTGCGTCTCAAGTACGAGGCGATGCGGTCGCTGACGATGTTCTTGATGTAGCTGGAGCCGATGCCCGCCTGCTGCATCGCGGTGGCGTCGATGCTGAGCTGCAGCTCGGGGTTCCGCCCCGCGCGCAGGTCGCTCTCGAACTGCGGCGGAACCGTGACCACGAACATGAATCGGCCGCGGTCCATGGCGTCCTCGACCTCGCGGGTCCCGATCAGCTCCGGGAGCTGGAACCGCGGTGGGAAGAACGCGTTGAACAACTCCTTGGAGAGCTGCGAGTGGTCCTCGTCGGCGAACGCGATCGAGGCGTTGTTCACCTCGTTCGACGTGCCGGTGGCCTGCGAGTAGATCGCGAGCGTGAACGCGTAGATCACGAACAGCATCATCGCGCTGTCGCTCACCAGGCTGCGGATCTCCTTGATCCCGAGCCAGAGGATGTTCCGCAGCGAGCCCATGTCAGCGCTCCTGCTTTCTCAGGCCCATGGTGCTGATCGCCCACAGCACGGGGATCGCGGCGAGCAGGAACAGGATGTCGTTCATCATCAGCGCCGGCTTGAGACCCTTCGTGAAGGCGCCGAGGCTCGAGTGCATGTAGTAGGTCGTGGGCCAGATCGAGCCAACCGCCTTGGCGCCACCCTCGAGCGTCGACACCGGCTGCAGCAGGCCGGAGAACTGGATCGTGGGTTGGATCGTGAGGATCGCGGTGATGAACACCGCGGCGACCTGCGTGCTCGTGAACGTGGAGGTGACCATGCCCACGCCGGTCGTCACGGTGACGTAGAGCAGCGTGCACAGCATGAGCATGAGGAAGCTGCCCTTGACCGGCACGCCGAACACGACCAGCGCGATCGCGGCGAGGATGAAGAAGTTGACCATGCCGATCGCGATGTAGGGGAGCTGCTTGCCGAGCAGGTACTCCATGCGCCCCGTGGGCGTGACGTAGAAGTTGATCATCGAGCCCAGCTCCTTCTCCCGCACGATGCTCACGGTCATCAGGATGGCCGGGATCAGGATGAGCAGCAGCGCGGGCACGCTGGGCACGATCGAGTAGATGCTCTTGAACGCCGGGTTGTACATGTAGCGGTCCTGCACGGTGGCGGTGTAGCGGGTCGGGCCGGTGGCGAGCCCGCTCGCCGGGTCCTTGAGCGCGCGCTGGTGCACCGCCTGCACGTACTGGGCGACCGTCTCCCCGCGGAACGTCATCGCGCCGTCCACCTGCGCGAGCACGTCCGGGGCGGCGCCGCGGCGGAAGTCACGGCCGAAGTTTGGCGGAATCTCGAGCAGCAACGAGATGTCGTCGGACTTCAACCGCTCGAGCCCGGCGTCGTCGTCGTACACGGGCTGCGTGCGGGTGAAGTAGATGCTCGAGCCGGCGAACTGGTCGAGGTAGGCTCGACTCTCGGGCGAGCGGTCGCGGTCGAGCGCGGCGTAGCGGATGTGCTCGACGTCGGTGGTGATGCCGAAGCCGAACACGAGCATGAGCAGCGCGGAACCGACGAACGCGAACGCGAGCCGCACGGGGTCGCGCAGGATCTGCGCGGTCTCGTTGCGGCTGTAGGCGAGCATGCGGCCGATCGCGAGCGACAAGCCGGAGCGCTCCGCGTGCCCCGCAGCGGGCTTCGGCGACTCGACGGCAGCCGCGGCGGTGACCGCGGTCGCGGGCTTCGCGTCTTTCTTCGCTTCCTTCTTGGCTTCCTCGATCGCGTCCTCCATGTGGCCGATGAACGCATCCTCGAGGTTCTTGGCCTTGCGGTCGTCGATGATCTTCTGCGGCGGATCGCACACCAGCACCCGGCCCGCGTTCATGAGCGAGATGCGGTCGCAGCGCATGCCCTCGTTCATGAAGTGGGTGGTGACGAAGATCGTCACGCCCTGGTTGCGCGACAGGTCGATCAGCAGCTCCCAGAAGCTGTCGCGCGCCACGGGGTCCACGCCCGACGTGGGCTCGTCCAGGATCAGGAGCTTCGGCTCGTGCAGCACGGCGACCGCCAGCGACAGCCGCTGCTTCAAGCCCATCGGCAGGTCCTCGGCCAGCGCGTCCATGTGTTGGCGCAGGCCGAAGCGGTCGACCAGCTCCTCGATCCTGGTCTTCGTCTTGTCCGGCGGCAGGTGATAGAGGCGGGCGTCCAGCACGAGGTTCTCTTTCACGGTCAGCTCGCCGTAGAGCGAGAACGCCTGCGTCATGTAGCCGAGATCGTTCCGCACCTCCATGCTGCCGGCCTCGACCGAGCTGCCGAACAGCGTCGCCGTCCCCTCGCTGGGCGGCAGCAGGCCGGTGAGCATCTTCATCGTCGTCGACTTGCCGCAGCCGTTCGAGCCGAGGAAGCCGAAAATCTCGCCGCGCTCGATCGACAGCGTCACGTGGTCCACGGCCGTGAAGTCGCCGAAGCGGCGTGTGAGGCCCTTGGCGTCGATCGCGATCTCCGATTTGCCCTCCGCCCGGGGCGGGATCGTGAGCTCGGTGTGCCCCATGCGCTTCTCCTCCGGCAGGAGCGCGATGAAGCACTTCTCGAGATCCTTGGTCCCGGTGCGTTCCATCAGCTCCGCGGGCGTGCCCGTGGCGAGCACCTTGCCGTCGTCCATGGCCACGATCCAGTCCCACTGCTGCGCCTCGTCCATGTACGCGGTGGAGATGACGACGCTCATGCTCGGCCGGTCCTTGCGGATGTCGTCGATGAGCGACCAGAACTGCCGCCGCGACAGCGGGTCGACGCCGGTCGTGGGCTCGTCCAGCACCAGCAGGTCGGGGTCGTGCACCAGCGCGCCGCAGAGCCCCACCTTCTGCTTCATGCCGCCGGAGAGCTTGCCGGCGGGCCGTTCGGGGAAGGGCCCGAGACCAGTGGCGTCGAGGAGCTGCTTCACCTTGACCGGGCGTTCCTCCTTCGAGAGTCCGAAGAGCTGCGCCATGAAGTCGACGTTGTCGTGGACGCTCAGCTCGAGGTAGAGGTTCTTGCCCAGGCCCTGCGGCATGTACGCGATCTTCGGGCAGACCTTGCGCCGGTGGCGGGCGTCGGCGATGTCGCCGTCCAGCACCGTCATCGCGCCTTCCTGGAGCGTCTTCGAGCCGGCCATGATGCCCATGAGCGTGGACTTGCCCACGCCGTCGGGGCCGACGATGCCGACCATCAGGCCGCTCGGGATGTCGAGCGAGATGCCATCCAGGGCCTTCACGCTCCCGTACTTGTGGGTGACGTTCTGAATGGAAACGACCGGCTTGCCCGAGGTGTCGGCCATCCCTAGCGCGCCCCCGCCGTCGAGTCGGCCGCGGCCGGCACGGCGGCGGGCGTGGTGGCGTTGGGCGCCTCGGCCGTGGGCGCGGTCACGAGCCCCTTCTCGAGCCATTCCGGCCACGCCACGTTCGGGTTCACCTTGACGTAGCCCACGCCGCGCACGCCGGTCTTGATGCTCTCGATGAAGTTCTGGACGAGCGACTTCGGAACTTGAAGCTTGACGCGGAACATGAGCTTCTCGCGCTCGCTCTTCGTCTCCACCTGCTTGGGCGTGAACTGTGCTTCCGGCGAGACGAAGCTCACGAACGCCGGGGCCGAACGCCCCGGCTGGTTGTCGACCGTGAGGCGGGCCTCGCTGCCGACCTTGAGCGGCGCCGCCTCGCCCGCCGGCAGGAAGATCTCCATGTAGACGTCGTTCAGGTTCACGAGCGTCAGCGCCTTGCCGCCCGGGCCCAGCACCTCGCCGGGCTCGGCGAGGCGGTAGAGCACGCGGCCGAGCACGGGCGAGACGAGCGTCGCGTCGTTGATGCGGCTCTGCACCGTGGCCACGTTCGCCTCCGCCACGGCCACCTGCTGCTGCGCCGTCTGGAGCCGGGCCCGCTCCTCGGCCAGCGTGGCCGTGGTGGTCTCGACCGTGGTCTGGCGCACGTCCACCTCGCGCTGCGAACTGGCGCGGTCCGCCAGCATCTTCTGCGAGCGGTCGAGCTCGATCTTCGCCAGCGCCACCTCGCTCATTCGTTTGGAGATCCCGGCGTTGACGACCGCGAGCTGCTCCTGCGCGGCCGCGACGTTCGCCTTGGCCTCGGCGAGCTGGGCGTCGAGCGTGACCGTGTCGAGGTGCACGAGCACCTGGCCCGGCTGCACCAAGTCGCCCTCGTCGACGAGGATGTCCTTGACCCGGAGCGGCTCCTTGGCGGTGGCATCGACCAGCTTCGCCTCGATGCGGCCGTTGCCCGAAGCGATGCCGTTCGGCACCGCGTACTTCCTCGACTGCAGGTACTTCCAGCCGAAGAACGCACCCGCGGCGACGACCACCAGCACGAGGATGAGGATCTTGTTCGACTTGAGGAAGGAGTTTGCCATGTTGGTCACGACCCGCCGGCGAGCTAACGCCGTTTGGAAGTAGTGGTGGGCTGCGGCTTCTCGAAGTAGTTGCCCCAGTTGGTCCGGTGCTTCATCTCGTCCTGCATCTCCTGTGGGATCAGCGCCTGGCCATGCCGCGTCTCCCAGCCGCCGCCGAGCGCCTTATAGAGCGCGATCAGGCTGGTCGCCATCGAGGATTGCGTGCTGGCGAGCGTGTTCTGCTCCTGCAGCAGCGAGCGCTGCGCATCGAGCACGCGCTGGTAGTCCACGGCGCCCTCGCGGTACTGGATGAGGGCGATGTCCACCGAGCGCTGGGCGGAGGTGGCGGCGTTCTGCGCGAACGTGGTCGCCTCGCGCGCGCGCAGGTAGCCGGCGAGGCCATCCTCCACCTCCCGCGCCGCGTCGAGCACCGACTTCTGGTAGGCAACGAGCAGCTGCTGGAGTCGCGCGTCCTGCACGCGGACGTTGTTCTGGATGCGGCCATAGTTGAAGAGCGGCCAGAACACCCGCCCGCCCCACGTGTAGAACAACGTGCCCGGCCCGAACAGGTCCGAGAACGTGGCGTTGCCGGAGATCGGCCCGGCATTCTGTGTCGTCTGGGTCCCGATCATGCCGGTGAGCGTGAAGCTGGGATAGAGCTCCGACCTCGCGACGCCGACCTGGTCGGCCTGCGCCATCGCGCTCATCTCCAGGCTGCGGATGTCCGGCCGGCGCCGCAGCATCTCCGCCGGCACGCTCACCGCGACCTGGTCAGGCGGTCTGGGGATGCCGCTGTGCGTGGCGAGCCGCGCGTGGACCGCGCCCGGCGGCAGGCCGAGCAGCGTGGAGAGCGCGTTCTCGGCCTGCTCGAGCCCGCTCTGGAGCTGCGGGATCGTCGCCCGCGTGCTCTCGAGCAGCGTCGTCGCCTGGGTCACGTCCAGCTCCGACGTGGCGCCGTGACGGAAGCGCGACTGAGCGATCCGCTGCCCCTCCGCCTGGACGCGCTCGTTCTCGCGCGCCAGGTCGATCAGCGTCTCGAAAGTGCGGACCGCGGCGTAGGTCCGCGCGACCTCGGCGGCCAGCGACACGATCGCGTCCTGGTAGTCGGCCTCGGTGGCATGCACGTTCGCCTGCTCGGCCTTCACGCCGCGGCCGTACTTGCCCCAGAAGTCCAGCTCCCAGGCGGCGTCGAATCCGACCTGGAAGTCGGAGAAGTTCTGGTTCAAGCCGGGGATGTTCGCGGCACGATCGCTCAAGCCGAAGTTCGTGGCGCGGGCGATCGCGGCCTGCACCTGCGGGTACTGCTTGCCCACGGCGACCCCGAGCCGCGCGCGCGCCTCGAGGATGCGGAGGCCCGCGACCTGGAGCGACAGGTTCTGGTGGAACGCGGAGGCGACGAGCCCGTCGAGCGTGGTGTCGTTGAACGCCGTCCACCACATGCTGTCCGCAGGCGCCTGCGTGGAGAGATAGTGGTTCTCCTCCTCCTTCCAGGCGGTCTCGACCGGCGTCGAGGGGCGAACGTACTTCGGGCCCACCGCGCATCCCGTGACCGCGACCAGCAACGCGGGCAGGAACAGGAAGGCAGCGAGCTTCGGTGGCGGGCCGGCATCGGCCCGCCTCGCATCATGGAGTGAGTTCACCGGGTCCCCTCGGTTCGCGTTCAGTCCGGCTGCGCACCACACGGCGCACGCCTGTTCAACGGCATCGGACACGGGGAGTATCCGTAGTGGGAGGCGCCGGCGAGCGGCGCGCTCGAGGCGGCGCTGATGACGAAGCCCGTGGCCTGCACCGGCGCCGTCACCGCGGGCGCGGAACGCAGGGCATACAGGAAGCAGCAGGGCACCACCCTGACCAGCGACGCCGCGACCAACACGGTGCGCCCCACGCGTGCCATCGCCACGACCCCCAATTCGGGATTACTCGCGGTGCGTCCCTGCTTTCCTCGCAGCCAGCAGAGTGTGGGCTAGCCCGCGCTCCCTCGGAGGTCTCCCTGTACTTGTCGTTCATATTCGCGCGGCCGTCCGAATACGATGAACCGCAAGCTCATCGCCGAGGACCTCGCGCTGCGCTTCCGCGTTGGAAGATAGGACCAACGGTCTGTCCCTCGCCAGCACTCTTTGGAACGGTCTGGAATGGGACAAGCGGACCACCCGCGCCCTTCTGACAGCGCGGGCGCCGCGCGGTCACTTCCGCGCGGCGCCCGTGGGGCTCGGCGATCTACGCGGTGACGATGACCAGTCGCTTCACCTGCCGGAACGCCTGCGCGTCCAGGATGTGCAGCTCGAGCTTCCCGTTCACGGACTGGATCGAGTAGCTCCGCGCCGGCTGCGACGTCAGCACCTGCGCCTTCGTCCCCGAGAGCGGGATGACGGACTCCTGGTCGGTGTCCACCTCATGGAACGAGCCGATGTCGGCGGTGTTCGACGCCCCGAGCGTCTTCCCCAGGCCGAGCACGCCGCCCTTGGCGACGACGATGCCGCCCTTCATCAGCGCCTGCCGCGTCCCGGCGGCGTAGTAGACGGTGCCCAGCTGGCGCCGGCGCTGCTCCAGCGTGTCCGCCTGTGCGGCGATCAGCGCGTGCGCCTGGTCGATGCTGGTGCCGAGATCGGCGACGTGCGTCTGCAGCGAATCCACCCGGCCAGCGAGCCGCTCGACCATCTGCTCCTTCTCCGCCAGGCCCACCTTCAGCTGCTTCACCATGCGGTCGAGGCTCGCGGCGTGGATGCCGCTCTTCTGCAGCTGCGTCTCCAACGACTGGATGCGCTCGCGCAGCTCGGTGATGCGCGCGAGCGCCATGCTCGCGCCCGTGGGCGAGAGCTTCTGCTCGTTACCCAGGCTGGAGATGTGCATCACGCCCGCGGCATCGATCGCGATGGCGTTCAGGCTGTCCTGGATCGTCGCCATCTCCTGCACGGTCCGGTCGTAGCGGGCCTTCGCCGCCGTCGTCTGCGCTTGTGCCTCGGCCAGCATCGTGGCGTCGCGGCGGGCCTGCTCCACGAGCGAGATGCAGAAGACGATGAGGGCGACGCTGACGATGGACAGGATCACGGTGGATCGGCGCATGGTGAACTCCCTCGGGTGGCGGCCACGAGCCTCGTTGTTTACGCGTGGGGGCGTGCACACTCTTAGAACCTTCGCGTGGCGGGGACAAGGGCCGGACGCATGTCTTGACCACGACCTGTCGCCGCGGCTCGGCCGGCGACCGACGCTGCCGCGCTCGGCCGCTGGTTCCCCTTCGGTCGGCCTCCGGGGAATCCCGTAATTCGGCAGCCCACGCGGGCGCCTCGTGCACCACAGTCGCATTGCTGTCCCCGGGCGCCGCGCTTAGGCTTCGGCCCATGCGCCGCGCGCTCGCGATGTTGTCGCTGCTGGTCGCCGTCTCCACCCCGGCACACGCCGGCAAGGCGATGCTCATCTACAACGGCCGCATCCTCGTGGACGCCTCGGCCGCGCCGGCGACCCGGTTCGCCGGTGCGGCGCTCGTCCAGGACGGTCGTTTCATCGCCGTGGGCACGCTCGCCGCGATCGACCAGGTCGCGCGCGACCGCCAGCTCTGGCCCACGCGCGTCGACCTCCACGGTGGATTCGCCGTGCCCGCGCTCACCGACGCGCACGGCCACGTCGAGGGACTGGGGATCGCGCTCCAGCGGCTGCGGCTCGAGGGCACGAAGTCGGCGGCGGAGATCGCGGGCATGGTCGCGAAGCGGGTGAAGCAGGCGCCCGCCGGCGAGTGGATCCTCGGCCGCGGCTGGGACCAGAACGACTGGGCGGTGGATAAGTTCCCGACGCGCGACGTGCTCGACCAGGTGTCGGGCGACCATCCGGTGTGGCTGCGGCGCGTGGACGGGCACGCGGCGTGGGCGAACTCGAAAGCCCTCGAGCTTGCCGGGGTGACGAAGGCGACCCCGGACCCACCCGGCGGCCGCATCGAGCGCGCTTGGGCACCCGCCGAAGGCGGGTACGGCACGCCCGCCGGCGTGCTCGTGGACAACGCCATGGAGCTCGTGGAGTCGAAGCTCCCCGTGGCCACACGCGAGCAGCGCACGCGCGCCATCTCGCTCGCGCTCCAGCGCTGCGCCGAGCTGGGGCTCACGTCGGTCCACGACGCGGGGATCGACGAGGAGGCGGTGTCGATCTACCGCGAGCTGGCGGAGAAGGGCGCGATGCCGGTGCGCGTGTTCGCGATGCTCGCGGCGGGCAGCGCCCTCGCATCGCCCGACGCGCTGCCCCGAGAGAAGCCGACCGCGGGCGACGGCCGCTTCCGGCTGTTCGCGGTGAAGGCCTATGCCGACGGCGCGCTCGGCTCGCGGGGTGCGGCGCTGCTCGAGCCGTATTCCGATGACCCTGGGAATCGCGGCCTCGTGCGCACGCCCCCCGACACGCTGGAGCTGCTGGCGAAGCTGTGTCTCGAGCGCGGCTATCCGCTGTGCGTACACGCCATCGGCGATCGCGCGAACCGGATGGTGCTGGACGCCATGGAGCACGCCGCGGTGGCAGGCGGAGACCTGGCCTCGCTGCGCGAGCGCCGCTTCCGCATCGAGCACGCGCAGGTGATCTCGGCAGAGGACCTGCCGCGCTTCGCCAAGCTCGGCGTGATCGCGTCGATGCAGCCCACGCACTGCACGAGCGACATGCCGTGGGCGGGAACGCGGCTCGGCACCGCGCGCATCGAGGGCGCTTATGCGTGGCGGAAGCTGCTCGACTCGGGCGCGCGGCTGGCACTCGGCTCGGACTTCCCGGTCGAGGACCCGAACCCGCTATTGGGCATCTACGCGGCGGTGACGACGCAGGACCGGAACGGCCATCCGCCGGGCGGCTACCGGCCGAGCGAGAAGCTCACGATCTGGGAGGCCTTGCGCGGGTTCACGAGCGATGCCGCGTATGCCGCATCCGCGGAGCGCGAGCTGGGCCTCGCCGAGCCCGGCTACCGCGCCGACCTCGCGGTGTTCGACCGCGATCTCACGAAGGTCGCGCCGGGCGAGATCGCGAAGGCGCGCTGCGTGCTGACCATGGTCGGCGGCGAGATCGTGTGGAACGGGAAGCAGTAGAGGGCCGGCTTCACATCCCCCACCCCTTCACCTCGCCCATCCCCTTACATCCCCTTCCCCGTCGCGGCGCGGACGTTGACGAGCACGCCCACCTCCTCCGGCCGGCCGACGTAGGACTTGAGGCAGCAGAGCACACGCTTGCCGTCCGCGCTCACGTCGTAGCCGTCCGCGACGCCGGTGCGGAACAGCCGCCGGAGTGGCCACTCGGTGGGCCGCAGCCCCGCTACCGGAGTGGCCTCGAAGAAATCGTTCGCCGCTGTGTGGAAGAACAGCGTGCCCGCGGTGCGCGCCCAGCGCGGGTCCATGCCGCCGGGAATCGGGAGCAGGAACTCCTCGTGCGTGCCGAGGTCCTCGATCTGGATCCGAGTCTGTCCCGAGCGGTTGGTGTCGTAGGCGAGCCAGTGGCCGTCGGGCGACACCGCACCTCGCGCCTCCAGCGCCGGCGTGCTCACGAGCGGCGTCAGGGCGCCACCGCGAAGCGAGTAGAGGTTGTAGCCGTTGCTCTTGTCGAAACGCGTGACCGTGATGGGCCCGTGACCGGGCCAGCTCGTGGCCCACATCATCGGCTGCTCACCCGGCGGGATCACCACCCGGTCCCCGAGCGATCCGTCCGTCCGCCGCGCGTAGAGCCCGTCGGTGCCGCTGCGGTTCGAGGAATAGATCAGCGAATCGCCGGACGGCGACCACAGCGGCTTCCAGTTCATCCCCGGCAGGTCGGTCCAGCGCTCCGCCGCACCGCTGGTCATGTCGAGCATCCAGATGTTGCTGCGCCCCGAGCCCTCCGCGCGCTCGACGGCGACGCGGCGACCGGCCGGCGACAGCGCGGGATCGAAGTACGGACCTCGCGCCACCACCGTTTCCGCGCCCGTGGCGGCATCGATCCATGTCAGCCGTCCCTCGCGCACACTCTCGAGCGCGTAGACGAGAGTGCCGTTCCGCGACACGCTGGCGTGCGGCTCGGCCACGGAGCCGCCGTAGCCGGGGATCGCGGACAGCGGCCGCGGGTCGCCGCTCCAGCGCAGTGTGCCGAGGTTGAACGGCCGCGCCTCCAGCCCTTCGTTCACCCGGTAGATGAGCAGTCCCGACGAGTACACCACGCCCGACTCCACCGGCCCGACGTAGACGCGGCGATCCGAGTGCAGCGAGCCCACGAACAGCGAGTAGGTGCCGTCGCGCTCGGGTGTGGTGACGTAGAGGAAGTGGTCGCCGTCCGGCAGGAAGCACGGCCAGCGATGGCTCGTCTCGGAGACCGCGGAGTCAAGGGTCGTCGCCGGCACCGGCACGCCGCCGCTGGCGCGCACGCGCAGCAGGGGGCCCACGAGCGACGGCGCGAGCAGCACGGTGCCGTCGGTGCCCCAGCTGCCGCCGCGCCCCGCTTCCGCCTGGCAGATGACGCGCACGCTGTCGCCGTCCAGACCGATGCGCTTGAGCCTGCCGCTGGCGTAGAACGCGAGCTGATTCCCGTCCGGCGACCAGAACGGGTAGCTCGCGCCTTCGGTCCCCGGCAGGCGCGTGCTCGAGAGCGAGTCGAAGCGGCGCACCCACAGCGCGCTCGTCCCCGACGTGTCGATGCTCGCGAACGCCACCTTGCCGCCGTCCGGCGACACCGTGAGGTTCGCGAACATGGCGAGGTGCTCGCCCACCGGCAGATCCAGCGTGAACTGCATCGGGATCGCATCGCGATCGGTCACCGGACGCCTCGCCCACCACAGACCGGCCACCGCCTCGGCCACCACGAGTGCCGCAGCGGCCCAGACGACGGCGCGGGAGCCCGGCTTCCGGACATCGGCTCTCGCTGGCGATACGGCGGGTGACGTCGCGGCCGGTGCCGCTTCCGAGGGTGCGAGCCACGCCGATGTGAACGCCGAGACCAGCGCACGCTCCATCTCCACCGCGCTCTTGAACCGATCCGCCGGATCGCGTTCCAGTGCGCGGGCGACCACGTCGGCGAACTCGAGGGGGACGTCGGGGCGCACGCTGCGCAACGACGGCAGCGGGCCGCGCGCGAGCGCCTCGCGCAGCTCGTCGAGCGTGTTGGCCCGGACGGGATAGTCCCCCGCGACCAGACGGAAGAGCAGGACGCCAAGGCTGTAAAGATCCGACGCCGGGCCCGCGCGCCCCCCGCGCAGCACCTCCGGCGCCATCGCCAGCGGCGTGCCCTCCAGGCCGCCCGGGCTCGCGTCGGGGGTGGCGCCCTTCGCCGCGCCCGCCTCGTACTCGCCAGCGCTCCCGAAATCCATGAGCACGATGCGCCCGCCGCGCTCGCGCATCACGTTCGCGGCCTTCACGTCGCGGTGCACGAGCCCGACCGCGTGCACGGCGGCGAGCGCGCGACAGAGCTCGATGCCATAGGCTGAGATCTCGCGCCAGTTCGCAGGCCCGAGCCCGGTGAGCAGCTGCTCGAACGTGGCGCCGTCCAGCAGCTCGGTCCACATGCCGGCCCGGCCCTCGTGCACGTCGGCGCCGAGCACGAGCAGCACGTTCGGGTGCTTCACGCGCGCGAGCACGCGCGCTTCCTCGAGCACCATCTCGATCGTGCGCGGCTGCACCGAGGCATCCCAGAGCTTGAGCGCCACCTCCCGCCGCAGTCCGGGGTCGAAGGCGCGATAGACCTCGCCATAGACGCCCGCACCCAGCGGGCCGCCGATGCGGAGGTTGCCCCACGTGCGCTCGGCCCCCGGCCCGGACTGCTCCGCTGCACTGCGATCGCGCGCAGCGCGCTCGCGATTGGCCCCGCTGCTGCCGTGCAGGCGCGAAACCGTGTCGATCAGTCGCAGCGCCTCGAGTGTGTCCGGGTCCACATCGGATCGCGCCGCTTCCTTCTCCCATTCGACCGGCTCACCCTCGGAGATCGCCTCGACGATGCGCTCCAGCTCGGGCGATTTGTCCTCCGGCCGCTCGTTCATTGGGCTCTGTCTGAGAACGCCACGCGAGCGCGTTGGGGGCGCCGGCGGGCCATTCGCAAGGAGCACCGACGAGGCAGTGTTGAGACACACGCCGAGGAGGTGCGACG
>Ga0209811_10000143_pt1 | contig 33009 bp, 29 predicted proteins | sample Coa_R1_6_FD_187161 | JGI IMG/M metagenome (GOLD analysis project Ga0209811, IMG submission 187161) | Surface soil microbial communities from Centralia Pennsylvania, which are recovering from an underground coalmine fire. - Coalmine... | ecosystem: Environmental > Terrestrial > Soil >... | reverse complement strand
CAGGAAAAATTCAGTCGGTACAAAGGACGGCGCGGCGCTTTAAGAGGGTTAATAGCAGCATGGGAGATTTGCCCGGGCCGCATCTTTCCGGCCAAAGGTGAATCCTAAACAGGAAAGGGTTAGACCAGGCTTCTTATGCGTAAAGACTTTCAGCCCGCCCTCGAAGCGGCGTTTCAGCAAGCTCTCGAATACCTGCGAACGGTGGATGACCGCCCGGTTGGCGCGACGGTCTCGCTTGAAACGTTGCGCCGGCGTCTGTGCAAGGAGTGGAACCACCATCCCATGCTTGCCGACGACGTCGTCAACGAACTTGCCGCCGACATCGGAGGCGGCTTGAACAACTCGGTGAACGCCCGTTTCTATGCGTGGGTGATCGGCGGGTCTCTGCCATCGGCGCTCGCCGCCGACTGGCTCACGTCGACCTGGGATCAGAACGCAGGCCTCTACAGCGTGAGCCCGGCCTCGGCGATCGTGGAAGAAGCGGTTGGTGTCTGGCTGAAGAGCCTCTTCCGCCTGCCGTCCCAGACGACCTTCGCGCTTGTGACCGGCTGCCAGATGGCGCACACCACCTGTCTTGCTGCTGCGCGCACCTGGCTGCTGAAGAACCACGGGTGGGACGTCGAACAACAGGGTATGAGCGGCTCTCCGCAGATTCGAATCTTCTGCGGCGAGCGCCACGGCAGCATCGACCGCACGCTGCGCCTGCTCGGTCTTGGCTCGCAGTCACTCACCGAACTTCGTGTCGATGAAACCGGCGCGCTCGACGCCGCGGCCCTTGAAGACGCTCTCCGCAATCTCAACGGTCAGCCTGCGATCGTTCTGCTGCAAGCCGGCGACGTCAACACCGGCAGCTTCGACGATTTCGAAACGCTCATCCCGATTGCCCGCCGCTACGGGGCGTGGACGCACGTCGACGGCGCTTTTGGCTTGTATGCCACGGCGTCGCCGCGCTTTGAACACCTGGTGCAGGGAATGGACCAGGCACATTCCTGGGCGACCGACGGCCACAAGTGGCTGAACGTCCCGTACGACTGTGGATACGCGTTCGTGGCCGAGCCCGAAGCGCATCGCTCGTCCATGACCTATCAGGCGAGTTACCTGACGCATCAGACCCTGACGCGGGATCCGATGGATTGGAATCCGGAGTTCTCGCGCCGCGCCCGCGGATTCGCCAGCTACGCAGCCTTGCGCGAACTGGGCCGGCTGGGCGTGCAGGAACTGGTCGAACGCTGTTGCGACTGCGCTGCGGAACTGGTGACGGGCCTCGGAGAACTCGAAGGCGTGACCGTTCTCCGCGCTCCGGTCATTAACCAAGGACTGGTTTCGTTCCCGGATCCATCGGGAGCGGTCTCCAATGAGTGGAACGACGCCGTCATCGCAGCCATTAACGCCGAGGGAACGTCATTCTTCTCGGGCACCACGACTTCTGAGGGCCAACGGGCCATGCGTGTCAGCGTGTCCAACTGGCAGACGTCGCATGAAGACGTGATGCGCAGCATTGCTGGCGTGAAGCGCGCCTTGGAGAAGATGCGCCAGGAATATAAGACGCAGAACTCGAAGGAACTGAGCCTCAGCTGACTATGGCTTCGCAGCCGAGGAAGTGATCTGGATCTTGCCCTCGGTATACCATCCGTCCTCATCGCGGCCCGCAATCGCCAGCCGGATCGCGGGCTTGTTCGTCCGGGGATCGAGCATGGCGACGCGAAAGTCGTATGTTCCCTCCGGAAGGTTGTCCGGAACGATCAGGTCGTCGTCGAAAACGGCATCGCCCGGCAACCACTTCCGCACGTCTACGGGAACAGTAATCACCGCACTCTGGCTTGCCGACCGTAACTGCACCGCCAGCGGATAGTTGATGTAGGCGGGAGCCACGCCCGCGTTCAGCCACCACATGTGGACCATCATCTTTGACCCGGCCGCCACGCTCTTCGGATACTCCAGCCGCCGCAGCAGGAACCGGTATCCCATCTTCTTTTCGAAGTCGGCGAAGGTGGGCTTCCAGTCATCGGGAATCGGCGACGACTTCAAGTTCACCGACGTGACATGCCAGCGAAGTGCCTGCGCCAAGATGTAGTTCAAATCAAAGTGGTCGCGCTTCCACTCCGACACCGTGCCGCATACCTCCAGCGAGACCGGTCGCTTCTCCCACACGTCCTGAATGCCCGACCGCACCACCTGCTGCGGGTAAACGTCGAGCATCTCAGGCTCAAAGTACGGGTTGTCAGACTTCACGCGCAGGTCGCCAAGACAGTCCAGACGCCACCCAGCCCCGCGGCTGGTTCCATAAGAGAGAGCCTGCGGTTCGTCGAAGTTCATCAGCAAGGTGGTGGAAGGGAAGGCATCGAACCAGATGTCGATCAGCGCCCGCTGATACGGAAACGACGGCATGTACGGGCTCCAGCCTTCGCCCCAGTAGCCGACGGAAGAAATGTCGACGCTGTCGAGATAGGGGTTGCCGTTGTAACGTTTGCCGGCCTCGGCCACCAACTCTCCCCAGTACTTGAGAAACAGCGGATCGGAAAAATCCGGCTGCCAGATGTTGCCATCTTTGTCGGTCGGCTTATTGGCACGCTTCGCGCCCGATTGCTGATACCACTCGGGCAGCGGATCCTTGTTCGAATAAGGCATCAGCCGGATCGCCAGCGTCTGCCCGTGCGCCTTCGCCTCTGCAAGCGCGAGGTCGAGGATGTCCCAGCGATATTTCCCGTGCTCGGGTTCGAGCGCCGTCCAGTACCAGCGCAGATAGGCGATGGTGGTGTCGGGAAAGTCGGGCTTGGTCGAAGCCTGCGGCAATTTTTCGATCGGCCCCAATTCCGACCACTCCAGCGGGGGATTGGTCGCCTGCCCGTTGAAGCGGTTGAACGTGGTGAAGCCCATGTTCGGATTGAGCAGAACATCATCGATGGGCTTGGGACGCACCAGGACCGTGTTGCGCTGCGCGAACAATGTGGTACTGAAAATAGCGATGACGAGCAACGATCGAACGAGTTTCATGGGTTCCTCGTGGGAAGACCGTAGGGCTTCGGAAGGAAAGATAACAAAACGTAAGCAGGAAATACGAGGTCGAAAGATTTGTAACCGCAAAGGGCGCAAAGAAAGGCCGCCAAGGGCGCCAAGCGGAACGGTCAAAAGGCACAAAACACTGGCCGGCTTACAGGATTAGATCAGCAGAATGTAGTTTTTCTTTGCGTGCTTCGCGAGACCTTCGCGTCCTTCGCGGTTAAAGGCTCTTAGCCTCCAACCCGAAAATCGCGCAAAGCCAATTCCAGCCCGCCGTACTCTGGATGATCGTTGTGACCAATGCAGAACGCGACATCGAGCGTATCGCCGGCGAGCAATTTCGCCGCCTGCAGACGTTCGGCCATGTGCCAGCCCAGCGCGTCGAAGGCAATGTTGCGCCGCCAGTTGGAGTTCCCGGTCTTCGATCTCTCGGTGGCAGTCCGGCGGCTTTCCGCTCCATCCGGATGGCACCGCGGAGTCACTGCCACTGCGGCTGCACTGAGCACTTCAGTTTCTTTCTCTCGAACCAAGGCTGCGGCCAGCCTTAACTTCACGTGCTTGTCCTTCAGAATCTTTAGCGGAGCCATCATGCGCACGGCGCGCGCCGTGAAGACAGGCTCGGGATTGCCCTGCCCAAAAGGCTCCAGTCGCTCGAGCGCGTGAAACAAATCGGGTGTCACCTGCTCGAGATCAAGTTCAGCATCGAAATCAAGCACCGGCTCGAAGTCCGCCAGCGTCAAGCGCTCACGCGCATATTGGTCGAGATGCGCCCGCAATTCCGGAACACGTTCGGAAGGAAGTGAGAATCCGACCGCATGCGAATGCCCGCCGTAGCGCGTGAAAAGCTCGCGGCACGATTCCAGCGCATCCAGCAAATGAAATGCGCGGATCGATCGCCCCGACCCATGCGCTTCACCGTTGTCGTGAGAGATCACGAGCGTGGGCCGTCCATACTTCTCGACCACCCGCGTGGCGGTGATGCCGATCACCCCGCGATGCCAGCCCTTGCCGTCAATCACCACGCAGTACGCATCACGCAATCCCGGTTCCTGCTCAATTCGCTGGTCAATCGCCTGCAGGATGTGGCGCTCTTCTTCCTGCCGCTCGGCATTCAACTGATCAAGCCGCCCGGCGATCTCTCGAGCGCGCACCGGATCTTTCACGCTGAATAGTTCAATCACATCGCGCGCCACATCCATGCGTCCGGCCGCATTCAGGCGCGGCGCGATGCGGAAGGCGATCTCGCCCGACGTGGGCGGACGCGTCGCAGGAATCTGCGCCATCTCCAGTAGCGCCTTCAATCCGGGATTGACTGCGCGCCGCAATGCATCGAGCCCCAGCTTCGTGAAAACGCGGTTTTCACCGGTCAGCGGCACAGCGTCGGCGATGGTTGCGATCGCGACGACTTTCATAAACGACATCAGCAGGCGCGAGAGGTCTTTCTCGGGCAGGCGCTTTTCCATCAGCGCCTGTGCCAGTTTGAACGCCACGCCTGCGCCGCAGAGCGCCTTGCAGGGGTACCCGCATCCCGGTTGATTTGGATTCACGACCGCGAGCGCCTTGGGCACGCCTTCGCTTCCCGGCAAATGATGATCCGTAACAATGAGATCGACTCCGAGTCGCTCGGCCGTTTCCGCCGCCGCGAACGCGCGGATCCCGGTATCGACGCTGATGATCAGGCGAATGCCTTCTGCCGCAGCCCGCTCGATTACATCGTCTTTCATGCCGTACCCTTCACGGATGCGGTGCGGTACGTGGAAGTCGGCGGTGCCTCCGCACAACTCGATCGCCGTTTTCAGGATGACGATGGCCGTCGTCCCGTCCACGTCGTAGTCGCCGTAGATCAGGATGCCTTCCTTGCTCTCAATGGCGGAATCAAGTCGCTCGAAGGCGGCTTTCATCCCGGCCATCAAGTAAGGCGAATACAGATCTTCTAGCCGAGGAGCGAGATATTGCTGCGCCGAAGCGCCATCCTGAATACCCCGCATGTGCAGCAGGCGCGCCAACGTCGCTGCAAGGCGGGCATTGCCGTTCAGTCGCAGCGCTGCCGTTGAGCGGAGTTCTTCCGCGAGAGCGTCGATCTGCTCCTGCTGTACGGATTTAGCGATCCACTGCATGAATGGGAAAGTCTAAAGGAACTTCGGCTGGAAGGTTAGAAATCAATCAGCGCTTGGCATTTAGCGCTGGCATTGAGCCCAATCCCAAAATCATTGCGCGTAGACGGGACGCCTGATACTCAATGCCGTCTGGCTAAATGCTAAGGGCCAAATGCCAGGTGTTCAACGCTGCACTTCTCAATCTTCTTCATCCGGCCCGGGCTCATCGATCGGAATCCCGCCGAAGTCATCCGACATTTCGATCAGGCGCTGGTAGCGCTCATACCACTCGGTGCTAGTTTCGTAGATAAAGATGCTTCCCTGAAACGGCCAGCCCAACTGCACGAATCCGGTCTTGCCGGTGTAGGTGCGCAGCCACCGCGCGTCCTCGATGTCCTCGTCGTTGGTGTATTCCGCGGTCGTCAGCCGCTGGATCAGTTCTTCCAGTTCATCGCGCTTGAGCGTCCACGAATCCATGGTGAGGAATGGCGCGCCCGACGATTTAGCCAACTCTACGAAGTCTTTCCACCCGTCCGCGTTCTCGCCGCTCTTCCACATGACGCACTGCACCTCTTCGTAATCCACGTAGCCGTGGAAACGGCGCAGGCCATGGCCCTCAATGAAGGCGATCATGTCGTCTTTGAGGCCGGAAAGATCGTCGGTAGCGGAAGTCATTAGTAGGCTCTTTAATTGGGCATTGTAAGCCTTTTCGGGCGCGTGGGAATAGAAGGACGGCTCGGAGCATTTTGGCAGTTGGCCCTTTGCTCCTGCATTTCCCGCTCGCCGCAGTGGGTAACACTGTCCTAGTCGGATCGCTAAGAGCCAACGGCTCAGAGCTAAAAGCTGGTTTGCGTGTGCTAAACTATCCGTTTCACAATAGACCCCCGAACGAAACAATGCTTTTTTCCAAAGAATATGTGGGCTACTTAGCCCGCGAACTCACAAAAAAGCTGATCGCCGGCGAGCTCATTGAAACCAGCAATGTGCCCGCCGTGACCGAGCGCGTCCACACGGCGCTGCTCGAGGAGATGTCGCTCGAAGATCGCATCAACGACGAGGTGCGCGTGATTCTGGAAGCGTACTCCGACGAAATGCGACGCAGCGGAGCGAATTACCAGGAAATGTTCCGCAAGGTGAAGAGCGAACTGGTTCGAAAGTACAAGGCAGTGTTGTGAGAGGGCACTACCGCATTCACCACAGAGACACAGACTCACAGAGAAAGATAAAGATTATTCTGGAACTCCTCTGTGGCTCTGTGACTCTGTGGTGAAAAGAATTTCGAAGGAATTGTTTTGAGACTAAGCCGCGACAAAGTAAACAAACTGGCCCACGTAGTGACCGACGCGCTGGCCGAAACGTCTGAAGCAGACTTCGTGGAAGACCGCAACACGATCCGTTTGCAGGTGCGCAAAATTCTCGAAGACTTGCTCATGCAGGAAGCCCGCATCGACCAGTCCGCCCGCCAGAAAATCGAAAGCCAGAAGCGCACCATACTGGAAGGCAGCCAGGAATGGGACATCCTCTACCGCAAGTACTACAACGAGGAAGTCAAGAAGCTGGGAATCTAAGAGCAGTCGCCAGTCTTCAGCCGTCGGTCGTCAGCTAACCCAAGTCTCCGGAGCCTCAGTCCCGGCACCACATCGAGAATTTCTCTGCGTCCTCTCACTGCGCCCTGTGCGTTCTAAGATTTTTCTTAGGACTTTTCCCCCGCCAGAACACGGCACCACAAAAAAGTTTAGGATTCGAAATGGGCACGGTCGTCTTCTTCGGATCGGAAGCTCTGAACTCGATCACGCGATGTATTCGATCTCCTCGATCACCGACCTCGTCAAACGCGCCGCGCGCGACACCGGATTCGAACTCGCCGGCATCTCCCCGGTCCGCGACTTCGACGAACTCGCTTACTTCCCCGCATGGATCGACGCAGGCCATGCTGGCGAGATGAAGTATCTCGAAGCACGCGACGACTCCGGCCGTCTCAAGCGCTCTTCGCTCCGCGTCGCCGCCCCATGGGCGAAAAGCATCATCGTGTGCGCCATCAACTACAACACTGCGGAGCCTTACTCCACCCAGGCAACCGATCCAACGCGCGGATGGATGTCGCGCTACGCCTGGGGCCGCGAGGACTACCACGATGCCGTCCTAAGAAAACTCCGAGTTGTCGAGAAGCAACTCACCGACGCCATAAGCGCCCACGCGCAAAACGAAAGCTCTGGATCGCAACCCGCCGAGCCTTCACCCGAAGAGTCCGTACGTACTTGGTGTTACGTCGACACAGGCCCGATCGTCGAGCGTGTCTATGCGAAGTACTCCGGAGTCGGCTGGATCGGCAAAAACACCTGCGTCCTGAACCAGAAACTCGGCTCCTGGCTCTTTCTCGGTGTGATCCTGACATCGCTCGAACTCACGCCTGACCTTCCTGCGCCCGATCGCTGTGGCACCTGCACCCGCTGCCTCGACGCCTGCCCGACCAACGCCTTCCTCGGTCCCTACCAACTTGACGCGAACAAATGCATCTCGTATCTCACCATCGAAAAGCGCGGCGCAATTCCAGAAGTTCTGCGCGAAGGCATGGGTCGGCACATCTTCGGCTGCGACATCTGCCAAGATGTCTGCCCCTGGAATCGAAAAGCTCCGGGCACCGCAGCTCCCGAATTCCAGCCTCGCGAAAATCTCGTTAATCCGGCATTGGGTTGGCTAGCCGAAATGACGCCCGAAACCTTCCGAGCAACCTTTCGAAATTCCCCCATCCGCCGCACGAAACTAACCGGCCTGAAACGAAACGCCGCGATAGCGATGGGCAACAGTGGCGATCGCAAGTTCCTCCCCACGCTAGAAAAACTGAGTGACGACCAAGATGCCGTGGTCGCAGAGAGCGCGCGATGGGCGTTGCAGAAGCTTCGCTCGTAGACGGCTCGCGTTTCATAAGCCAAACTTCCCATGCGTGTGCGCACTTCTCATTGAGTCGCGCAGCGACGCCAGATGAAAGCCCCGGACGTAAGTCCGGGGAAGATGCGCGTAAGCAAGCGAGTCCTGCAGGGACGGCATCACACGATGCGGGCGTGAGCCCGCGAGCCCGCGCCCGGCAGCTACGATTACCCGCGTACTCCAACGTAACCCGCTCATCCGATACACCCCACGCCAACCGCGACTTTTTCCCACGTGCCGGGTTTCATCTTCCAAGGACGGAGGTGGCAAATGTTAAAGAAAAGTTTCCTTGCAATGTTCGGACTACTGGCCGTGCTGGCGTTCGCGACTCCCCAAAAAGCAAACGCGCAGGTGGCGATTGGAGTCACGATTGGCGGGCCGGTCTATGCGCGCCCCGTCTATCCGTATCGCTACGCCTACGTCGCGCCGGCACCGCGTCCGGCTTATGTTTACCGGCCGTATGTCTACCCGCGCCCGATTTTCTACGGACGCGCCTACGACCGCCCGTACTGGCGTCACGAGCGCTTCGAGCGCCGCGAGTATTGGGAGCACCGCGACCGTGACCGCTACCGACGGTAAGCGCATGGCTAACTGAAGAACAGATGGGCGGCCCGGTGAGCCGCCCATTTTTATCGATGGAGCGACGGGCGTCCTCGCCCGTCGGTTTTGTTGATGGATGCAGCTTTCTAAGCACTCAGCCTCGGCCTGTAACTCTGCTAACATCCGTTCTAGATGGCAGCGAAAGTCCATGCCAACCCTAAACGCGCTGCGAAAAAGAAGCGCCGCAAGGTTTCCGCGCGTGAAGATCGTCCGCGTCCCGAACTTGTCATCATCACCGGTCTCAGCGGATCCGGAAAAGCCTCCGCGCTGAAAGCCTTCGAAGACCTTGGCTACTACTGCGTCGACAATCTTCCGGTCGACCTGATCCCGCGCTTCGCCGAACTTGCCGTACAGTCGCTTGAAACGCGGCGCACTGCTCTGGTTGTCGACGTGCGCGAAGGGTCCAAGCTCGAAAAACTTCCCACCATCGTGAAATCCGTGCGGCGGATGATCCCCACGATGGTCATCTTTCTGGAAGCGACTGACGCCTCGCTGATTCGCCGCTACAGCGAAACGCGCCGCCCGCACCCCTTCGGTGCCGATTCGCCGGTGCGTTCCTCCCTCGGCGCCGAGCGCCGCCGTCTGAAGCCCATTCGCGCGATCGCCGACTGGGTTGTGGACACCACCAAGTTCAATGTGCACGAACTGCGGGCGCATCTCACCGAGCGCTTCCAGAAAAAATCCAGCGACAAGAACATCATGGTTTCGTGCGTGAGCTTCGGATTCAAGCACGGTGTGCCCGAGGACGCCGACCTGGTGTTCGACGTGCGTTTCCTGCCCAACCCGCACTTTGTCCCCGAGTTTCGCCCGCTCACGGGCCGCGATCCGCGCGTCGCCAAATACATCCGCTCCTTCCCGCAGACGCAAGAGTTCATCACCCGCATTTCAGAGTTGCTGATTTATCTGCTGCCGCACTATGTGCGCGAAGGGAAGAGCTACCTGACCATCAGCTTCGGTTGCACCGGCGGGCAGCACCGCTCGGTGATGATCGCCGAAGACGTAAGCAAATACCTCCGCAAAGCGGGATATCGGGTGAAGGTCGTGCACCGAGATAGCTAGACTTAAAGTCTTGGAATCGGACGCTCTTCATGAATGAACAGGTTAGCGTGAACCTCATGCCGGAACCTGGCCGTCCTTTCGTCAAACAGAAATGGTGGAAAATTCCAGTTGGCTGCTTCTTGGCCGTTTTTCTGCTTGGGGCGGCCTCCTAGGCCTGGCGTGGTTTGTCATGTCCACATTTCGTCACAGCGATGCCTGTCAGCAAGCAGTAGCTCGAGCACAATCGAACCCAGCAATTGTCGGAGAACTGGGGGCACCAATTAAGCCAGGCTGGTTCGCATCTGGAGAAATTGAAGTGAACGGATCCACAGGGAAGGCCAGAATCGAAATTCCGCTTTCCGGGCCCAAGAATCATGGAACTCTTTCGGTGGACTCCGAGAAGATAGCTGGCCAGTGGCACTTCCATGTTCTTCAGTTCCGCGTCTCTGGTCATCCGGAAAGCATTGACTTGCTCATCGAACCCTCCGAAAACTCCACAAATCCACAAGGGGAGACTTCGCCGCCTTAGTCAAGAAACCAGAAAAATAACTGCCTTGCGCTTAAAAAGATCAAACGCTGAAAGAAGCCCTGCCTGACGTTTAGCTACGATTCCGCTAAAATAACTCCTTGCACCCATTTCATGGCATCCTGACGCCCACCCGGTGCGCCTTGCGCCCGACACCTCGCCTTCGGAACGGTGTATGCGGCAACTGACCCGTCTCTTGCGGTATGCGGTGCCTTACTGGTGGCAGGTGCTGTTGTCGGTCATTCTCATGGCGGCCGTCGGATTTCTCGACGCCTTCCGCCTGCTCCTGATCGGCCCCATCCTCGACCGTGTGCTCAACCCCGGACCTCCCACACATGAAATGAAGTTGCTCCCCATCCCAGGAACCCAGCACTCGATTCACCTGGAACAGTTCGTTCCATCGTCATTTCAGAACCCGTGGGCCATCGTTGCCTTTGCCCTTATTTCTTCGACCCTGATCAAGGGAATTTTCGACTACGCTGGCACCTACCTCGTGAGCTACGCGGGCTTCGGCATGATCACCGACCTGCGCGACGACATGTACAACGCGATCCTGCGGCGTTCGGCGGCCTTCTTCCAGAAGCACACCACGGGAACGCTGCTCTCGACGCTCATCAACGACCTGGAGCGCGTGCAGTTTTCGATGTCCAGCGTGCTGGGAGAATTCCTGCAACAGTTTTTCACCCTGATCTTCACGGTGGCGGCGGTTGTGCTGCTGGGTGGGAAGCTGGCATGGGTGTTGTTGCTGTTCCTGCCCGCGATTATTTTCTCGTCGAGCAAGATCGGGGGCCGCGTTCGCCGGACCACGCGCCGTGGGCAAGACAAGCTCGCCGAGATTCAGAACATCCTGCACGAGACCATCACCGGCAACCGAATCGTGAAAGCCTTCGGCATGGAGACCTGGGAAGTCGCCCGCTTCCGCAACGCTGCCAAGCGGTTGCTCCGCGCGAACCTTCGTTCGGTAGCGGCTGCCGCGTTGAGTTCTCCGCTGATGGACACGTTTGGCGCGATAGCGATCGCGCTGCTGCTGCTGCTCGGCCGCAACGAAATTCGTCACGGCTCCTTCACGCCCGGAACCTATCTCGCATTTATCGCGCTGGTCTTCAAACTCTACGAACCCATCCGGAAGTTTGCGTTATTCAATAACAGCTTCCAGCAAGCGGTGGGCGCCTCGTCTGAGATTTTCAGATTCACCGACAGCCAAGATGACGTCCTGGAAAAGCCCGGCGCGAAACCGCTGCCCGCCTTCTCGAAGGACATCGTTTTTGAAGGCGCGACCTTCTCGTACGGTAGCGATGGCGACGGCAACCGCGACATTCTGCGCACCATCAACCTGGAAGTGAAGGCCGGGGAGGTACTTGCCATCGTAGGTTCCAGCGGCGCCGGGAAGAGCACGCTTGTTCACCTGCTCCCGCGCTTCTTCGATCTGACCGCGGGCCGCCTTTTGGTTGACGGGCACGATGTGCGAGACGTAACCATCGCCTCGCTGCGCGCGCAGATCGGCATCGTGACCCAGGAGACCGTGCTCTTCAATGACACGGTGCGTAACAACATCGCCTACGGGCAGCCCAACGTGGCGAAAAAAGATGTGGAAGCCGCGGCCAAGGCGGCGCTCGCCCATGACTTCATCATGGGGATGCCCGACGGCTACGAAACCGTGATCGGAGAGCGCGGCCTGCGGCTTTCCGGCGGAGAGCGGCAACGCATCGCGATCGCGCGCGCCATCCTGAAAAACGCTCCGATCCTCATTCTGGATGAAGCGACTTCAGCACTCGACAGCGAGTCGGAAGCGCTGGTTCAATCGGCATTGCAGAACCTGGTCGTGGGCCGCACGGTTTTCGTGATCGCGCATCGGTTGTCGACCGTCCGCCGCGCCGATCGCATCGTCGTGCTGGAGAACGGTGCGATCAGCGATATCGGCGCGCACGAAGACCTGATGAAGAAGCTGGGCACGTATCGCCGCCTGTACGATTTGCAGTTTTTGCAGGTCGATCAACCGAAAGCAGCGCCAGTAGGCGATTGAAAAATTGATAGTTGATGGCTGTGAGAACTGAGACCTGACCCATGCCTCTCCGCTCCATGACCGGCTTCGCGCAAGTCAAAGGACAGATCAACGGCAAGCTCAATTACACCTTGTCGTTGAAGTCCGTCAATCACCGTTTTCTCGATCTTCACTTCCGCATGCCCTCCGAAAGCGACGGACTCGAGATGAAGCTGCGCCGCCTGCTCAAAGAAAAAGTCGCCCGCGGCCACCTCGAGCTAACTATCAGCCTCGATCGCGGCAGCAGCGAAGGCTTCACTCTGAATCGTGAGATGGTAGGCGGTTACATCAAGGCTTTCCGCGCGGGCGCTGCCGAATTCGGCCTGGCCGCCGAGCCCGATCTCAACGTCATCCTGCGCATGCCGGGCGCCATGGACGCCTCTACCGGCGCAGCCGAAGGCGAACTGGAAACTGCCGTCCTTCCGCAAGTTGAGGAAGCGCTAGCCAAGCTCAACCTTATGCGAGAAGAGGAAGGCCGGGGCATCGAGCGCGAACTGCGCGAGCGCATGCAGCACATTCAGAAGGCAAGCTCCGGCGTAGAGCGCCACCGCAGCGCCATCCTTCAGAATTACGTCGAGAAGCTGCGGGCGCGCATGCAGGAATTGATCGGGGCTCAAGTCGATCCCGAGCGTCTCTTGCAGGAAGCCGCCCTGCTGGTAGACCGCAGCGACATTCAGGAAGAACTCGTCCGGCTGCAAACCCACATCCAGCACTTTCTCGGTCTGCTCGATGAAAAGGGCGAGATTGGCAAGAAGCTCGACTTCCTGCTCCAAGAGATGAATCGCGAGGCCAATACGCTGCTCTCGAAGACCTCGGGCCTGGCTGGGGACGCGCTGAAGATCACCGAGATGGGCCTCATCATGAAATCGGAGATCGAGAAGTCGCGCGAGCAGGTGCAGAACGTCGAATGACGAACGTCTACATCATCTCGGCTCCGTCCGGCTCCGGCAAGTCGACCCTCGTCAACGAACTGCGCTCGCAGGTGGTGGGCCTCAAGTTCTCCATCTCGTACACCACGCGCGCCCCCCGCGGAAGCGAACAGAATGGCCGCGAATACTTCTTTGTTTCGCGAGCGGATTTTGAGGCCATGATCCGCGAAGACGATTTCCTCGAGTACGCCGACGTTTACGGCAACTACTACGGGACGGCGCGACGCTTTCTTCGCGAGGCCGAGCAGGAGGGAACCGATCTGTTGCTCGATATCGATGTGCAGGGTGCGGCGCAGATTAAGGCAAAGCTCCCGAAGGCCTGCAGCATTTTCGTGTTGCCGCCGAATCGCCACACACTGGAGTGGCGGCTCCGCAATCGCGGGTCCGATTCGGACCAGGTGATCTGTCGCCGGTTGGCCACGGCCCGTCGGGAGATTGAGAATTACGATAAGTACGACTATATTTTAGTGAACGACCGCCTGGAACCGTCCGTCAGCCAACTGAAAGCCATCGTGCTTTCCGAACGGCTGCGGCACTCGGATCGCCCTTTGACCGTTGAGGACGAAGCTCAGGTTGCCGTTGCGGAAGGATGCCGCCTGAAAAACATTCAGGCGCGAATCAATCCCATCCTCGAATCGTTCCGCAACGACAAAGGCAAGTGCTAGGCGGCGGGAGAATAGTTATGAAGTTGATCGAAGGCTTCGACAGCAACTATCGCTACATCCTCGTGGCCGCTCGCCGGGCCCGCCAACTCCAGGGCGGCGCTCCTCCGGTAGTCGAAACCAGTTCCCGTAAACCTTGCCGCATCGCGCAAGATGAAATCCGTGCCGGCAAAGTGAAATGGGTCATTCCTGAAACACCTAAATCGGCGGTGGAAGCCGCTCAGGAAGCGCTTGACCAGGGCGGTCAGACCGACGCCTAGTTTCCTGCGAAGGCCAAGCCCCTGCCGGCCTTCGATTAACCGGCACATTCGTCAGCTCCTCTGCCGTCATCTAAAATAAGGGCCCCTATGAAGGTAGCTCTCGGCGTTAGCGGCGGGATCGCGGCGTACAAGGCAGCAGAGGTTCTGCGCCTTCTGCAGGAACGCGACGTCCGTGTACAGGTCATCATGACCCAGGCGGCGCAGGAGTTCGTGCGTCCGCTCACCTTTGCCGCCTTGTCTGGCGAGAGAGTCATCACCGGAATGTTCGATGCAGGCGACGCCGAGCCAAATATCGACTCGGCGGTTGAGCACATCGCCGTCGCCCAGGCGATTGACGCTCTGGTGGTTGTGCCCGCAACCGCCGACGTTCTCGCGAAATTCGCGCAAGGCATTGCCAACGACTTCCTCTCGACCCTCTACTTGGCAACCACTGCGCCGGTGGTGGTGGCCCCTGCGATGAACGTGAACATGTGGAATCATCCGGCGACCCAGGCAAATCTTGAGATCTTGCGGAAGCGCGGCGTGAAGATTGTCGAGCCGGACAGCGGGTATCTGGCGTGCGGAATGATTGGTGCGGGCCGGTTGGCGGCAAATGAAGCCATCGTGGCCGCCGTACTCGAGACCTTGGGTGCGTCGCAGGATCTGGCCGGAGAGACCGTGCTGATCACCGCCGGGCCCACGCGCGAAAAGATCGATCCGGTTCGTTACATCACCAACCGTTCCAGCGGACGGATGGGCTATGCGTTGGCTGAGGCCGCCATTCGACGCGGCGGGCACGTGTTGCTGGTCAGCGGTCCAACTACGGTCATGCCGCCGGATGCCGCCGAGGTGACGCGCGTCGAAACTGCGGAGCAAATGCGGAATGCGGTTTTGAAATTGCTGCCCCAGGCCACCATCGTGATCAAGACGGCGGCTGTCTCCGACTATCGGCCAAAGGCGGCCGCGGGACAGAAACTTAAGCGCACTGGGCCAATTTTGCTGGAGTTGGAGCCGACCGAGGATATCCTGGCGGAGTTGGCCGCAAAGAAGTCAAATCAACTCATCATCGGATTCGCGGCCGAGACTGAGAACGTCCTTGAGAACGCTCGCAAGAAGTTGGCCAAGAAATCTCTCGACGCCATCGTGGTCAACGACGTTTCCCGCGAAGGTGTGGGCTTTGATTCCGATCGTAACGCCGTAACCATCCTCACTCAGGAAGATGTGGTGGAAGTGCCAGAGACCACGAAGTGGGAAGTCGCGCAGCGCGTGCTCGATCAGGTCGTGGCACTCCGCAGGCGCAGCAAGATCGTGGTGAAAGCCTGATGGCGAGGGTGCTCGACTCGCAACTCAAGCAAGCTCTGGCCGCCCGGCTTCGCTACTACAACGAACTCGGAATTTACGATTTCTATCGCCGCGACAGTAGTGCCGCGGTCGCGGAAAGCGAAGTCGTTAGCTCTCATCCAGCCGGACCATCCATCGAACCAGAACAGCGAGAGGAAATGTCTCCCAGAAAAGCCACGGCACGCGCCGTCGAGGAAGAAAGCGTACTCGCAGTCATCCCATCGCGGCCGGAAGCCGGCGTGAGCGATCCGATCAAGGCGCTCAAACTGATCCGCGAAGACATTGGCGACTGCACACGCTGCCGCCTGGCCAAGCAAGGCCGCAAGCAGATTGTGTTTGGCGTCGGCAACCCCAAAGCAGAACTGATGTTCATCGGCGAAGCGCCGGGCGCCGACGAGGACATGCAGGGCGAACCCTTCGTGGGCCGCGCCGGCCAACTGCTCACCAACATGATCAAGGCGATGGGGATCGAGCGCGAGCAGGTTTACATCGCAAACATCATCAAATGTCGTCCGCCCAACAACCGTACGCCGGAACGCGACGAGTGCGAAACCTGCTCGCCGTTTCTGATGCGCCAGATTGCCACCATCCAGCCGAAAGTGATCGTGGCCCTGGGCGCCGTAGCGGCCAAGACACTGCTCGCCATCAACGATTCCATGTCGAACCTGCGCGGCCGCTGGTATGACTTCCAACCGCCCGGCGTGCGCAGCAGCAATCCGTCGTGGACGAGCGCGAAGCTCGCAGTCACCTACCATCCCGCATTTCTTCTGCGCGATCCTCGCCAGAAGAAAGAGGCATGGAAGGATCTGCAAATGGTGATGAAGGAATTAGGAATGAAAGCGCCAGTCAAAGCGACTGAATAAATTTTGGACGGGGTTCAGAAAGCGCTACCCGACTTTCCCATTGTGATTCACTGCCAGCTAAGTTGTTGAGAGTTTGTGGAAGCGACCCGCAGGCGGAAAAACCACCCCACGACCATCTCGTAGAATGCCTTTTAATTGAGGATAGAAGCCCGTAGGCTGTCGACTGGACCTCGGGTGGCACTCTGGGTCGTCGGGCGGTCTGGAAACGCAGCTGCGGGCTTTTAATGCAAAGTGTATCTTTAAGTTAACGCGACCAGAATGGTCGCCATTGGCTCGTGTGGCGCGGACACTCCGTCCGCGGGCTGTTGACGGCTGAAGACTGACGACCTCCCCTACCCGATTCTGCCGGTCGCGATGCCTTGTGCCCAGTCGTCGCGTCCGCGTGTGCGCGCGAACTCCGCAGCCGCCCGGTGATCGTAGGCGACGCGTTCCAGGGAGACGTTCCAGCCAGTGTTTGATTTTTCCAGGATCGCGTAGCAGGCGTGTGGCGAGAAGGTCTGCATGCGGTAGCGAACGGGATCGACATCGTCGTAAGCCTGCACGCCGATGCTGCCTGGGTTGACCACCAGTTGTCCGTGGGCGAGGTCAACTACGCGCGGGATGTGCGTGTGTCCGCATAGCACGACCGGGTGATGCACCCCCTGCAGCAATTCCCGGATGGCACCCTCGGAACGCACCTCGGGCAGCCCGTCCATGATGTCTTCGAGCAGGTAGATAGTGTCATTGCCGGGTGTGCCGTGACACAGGAAGATGTTCTCTTCGAAGACTGCAGTCCGCGGCAATTCGCTAAGCCAGTGGATGGGCTCCTCGCCCAGATCGCGGATCACATATGACAAAGTCGGGATCGAGGCGAGATCGCGCTCGCTGGCCTCGTAGATGAGCCGGTCCTGATTTCCCTGAATCGTGACCAGAACATTGGCCTGCATCAGCCGCTCGTACGTGGCCTGTGGCTTCAGAGGCCCGTAAAGCGAGTCTCCCAGGTTGAGGAAACGGTCGATCCCGCGGCTCTTGGCATGTGCCAGAACAGCATCGAGCGCCCAGATGTTGGCGTGAATATCGGCGAGGATGGCGAGACGAGCGGTCACGTCAAGAAATAAATGCTGTTCAGGTTATCAGAAAGGCGGCCTTCAAGGGGTGGACCTCCAGATCTCGGCAACCCAGCGAGCCACTGAGCCGTATATGCACTGCAGCGCGCAAAACCAGGGAGTCGCACCTTGACGCCGCGGTCTCTGTGACCGAGACTTGACCACTTGCCGGCTCCTGCAATCGAACAGAGCCCGCTGTCAACGATGATTGAACTCATCACGTTCGACCTCTCGGGATGGCACGAACACGAGCGCGCTGCCGAAAGGATCGTGTGGGGTAACGCCGGGGACATCCTGTCGTTGGACGTGGTTCCGTCTCCCTGGAAAGTGTTCAAGCCTATGGAGCGGGAGAGTTGGCTTGCTGACGCCCGCAACATGGCGAAACCAGGGGGCATCGTTTCGGTTGACTCACATACCGTCGGTTCTCGTCCCGCCATCCAGATCGTATACAAACGAATGTACGGCTTGGGCTACATGTTCACCGGAATACTCATCGTTGAATTTCGACAGCACCGGTGCCAATTCACGGCCGTGAGCGGAGAACAGGGAACCACGGGTATTCGCGAGGCGTTGGTTACGGACACGCTTTTGGGGACCGGCCAGATCAGGGTTCGAAAGTATCCCTTCTACCTCAGACCGTTCAAGCGATCATCAGGTTACGTGGAGGGTTGGTTCCGGGATCCTTACGACGTCAAGTATCGAGGGATCACTCTTCGCAGTGTCTCGGACGACGAGGAGTACGACGCGCAATTTCCCGATCATCCACTTTCTCGATTACGATGCACCCTGGCCTCGGTGCGCGACTCGCTCAGGTTTGCTCAAGCGGGATGAGGAGCGGAAAGAGCAAAATGCGGCGGGTCTGGCGATTTCCTCAAGGGGGAATGCCCTGCTAGCCTATTGATCTACGAAAAGCCTGACTGAGACCTGACTCTGACACCTGTCTTTCAATTTTGCGATGTAGCCCTGCCGGTTCCGCTGGACACCGCTTTCACCTACCGCGTCCCGGAGAACATGGAGCCCGCAGTAGGCGGGCGTGTGCTTGTTCCTTTCCGGCAACAGCGCATGAGCGGGATTGTTGTCGACCTGCACGACCGCAAGCCGTCGGTGGTCACAAAGAATGTGGTCAGCGTGCTCGATCCGGCTCCGGTGCTCGATGAGCCATTGATGCGTCTCGGCAAGTGGATTGCCGACTACTATCTCGCTCCGCTCGGGGAAGTCTTCCGGACGATGCTGCCTCTGAGCGCGGAGTTCCGGCGCACGATCACCTACCGCATCACCGAACAGGGACACATGGCCCTGCACCTGGGTGGGATGTCGGGATCGTCGGCGCGGGCTCGGCGTACCCCTGACGAGCAACTCGCGGAATTTCGTGTACTTGACTACCTGGCAAACCGCGAAGATCCGGTGCGTGAGACCAGCCTGCGTAGCGCGACCCGCGTCAGTCGGGCGGTGCTGGGAGGTATGGTCCGAAAGAAGTGGATCGAGCGCGAGGATGTGTCCGACGCTCGCGACGCGGCGCGGATTGTGAAGGTCGCAGTTCTGAGCGCGATCGACGGTGCGGGCGGGATGCCCAGTCCGGCGGGTGAGGACGCCCGCCACTCCATTGTCGATTCGACAGACAAACGCGATAGAGCAACCACTGCTCTTAACGATGGAGCGACGGGTGTCCCCGCCCGTCGAGCGAAGCTCAACGCGAACCAGCAAACTCTAATAGAAGCTCTCGCCGCAGCGGGCGGCCATGCCGATGTCGACTTGCTCCATTCCCTCGACGTGCCGCGCAGCACGCTCTCCACTCTGGTCAAGCGTGGACTGATTGACATCGTCGAAGAGCCGGCCGAATTCCACGTCTCGCGCGTAAAAGCCCGGCCGAGCCCTTTCGGGTTCGAATTCAACCCGGCCCAAAAGCAAGCGCTCCTACGCAGTCAGGAGGCCATGAGCAAGCGCAAGTTTGGCGGGATCCTCTTGCATGGTGTGACCGGGTCGGGTAAGACAGCAGTCTATCTAGCCGCCATGCGAACCGTGCTTGAGCAAGGTCGCTCGGCGATTCTGCTAGTGCCGGAAATCGGCCTCACTCCCACCGTGGCCGCCGACCTGCATCAGGTCTTCGGCGATGAGGTGGCCATCCTGCATTCGGCGTTGTCGAATCAGGAACGCGCTGAGCAATGGCATCGCATCAAGCGCGGCGAGGCGCGCATGGTGGTGGGGACGCGTTCCGCCGTATTCGCGCCGGTATCCGACCTGGCGCTCATCATCGTCGACGAAGAACAAGACTCCTCCTACAAACAGGAAGAGACGCCGCGCTACCACGCGCGCGACGTGGCCGTAATGCGCGCCAAGATGGCGGATGCGGTGGTTGTGCTCGGCTCAGCTACGCCCTCACTCGAGTCCTACTACAACTCGAAGAAGAACAAGTACGCCCTGATCGAATTGCCGGACCGCGTGGAGCGGCGACCGCTGCCTGGGGTCGAGCTGATCGACATGAAGCAGGAGTTCCAGGAGACCGGGCAGGAGCAGGTTGTCTCTCGCAAGCTGGCGGAAGAAATCCGCGAGCGGCTCGAACGTAAAGAGCAGGTCATGATCCTGCTGAATCGGCGGGGCTATTCACCGGTGGCGCTGTGCCGCACGTGCGGCAAGACGCTCGAGTGCCAGAACTGCGCCATCGCCATGACGCACCACAAGCGCGCGCGCAAGATGGAATGCCACTACTGCGGCTACACCGCACCGGTACCTGAGAAATGCGTGCACTGCGGCAGCGAGTATGTGTATTTCATCGGCACGGGTTCGGAGAAGCTGGAAGAGTTGCTGCACGGCATGTTTCCGACAGCGCGCATCGGGCGACTTGATCGCGATACGGTGCACGGCAAGGAAGACTTCGAGCGAGCGCTGGCCGCGCTGAACGAAGGCGAACTCGATCTGCTGGTCGGTACACAGATGATCGCCAAGGGCCACGATGTCCACGGCGTGACCCTGGTGGGAGTCGTGGGTGCCGACATCGCGCTCGGGCTGCCCGACTTCCGCGCTGCAGAGCGAACATTTCAGTTGCTGACGCAGGTTGCAGGACGTGCCGGTCGCGGGCAGACGCCGGGCAAGGTCGTCCTGCAAACCTATTTCCCGGACCACTACGCCGTGCAATATGCAGCGCAGCACGACTTCATCGGCTTCTACGAGAAGGAACTCCGCTTCCGCAGCTGGATGCACTACCCGCCCTATTCCGCGCTGGCTAATGTTTTGATCCGCAGCGACCAGCTCGATGAAGCGCTGCAGTGGTCGGGAATTCTCGGGAAGTGGTTTGAGAAGAAGCGACATGAAGGCGTGCGCGTGCTCGGCCCGGCGGCCGCGCCCATCCTGCGCCTGAAGCGCGACTACCGTTATCACTTCGTGCTGAAATCGCCGAGCCGCGAGAAATTGAATACAACATTGCGAGCGATGCTTGCCTATTCAGCCACGCAGAAGATTCCGCGCACGCAGGTTATTGTGGATGTGGATGCGTTGTGGCTGATGTAGGGGGCAGGTCACAGGTGGCAGCTATCAGTTCTCGCGATGCTGTCGACCCCTTGTTTGAATGCTAAATCTTTGTCATCCTAAGCGTAGCGAAGGACCTGTGCATCTTTTCAATTACGTCTCGGTCGCCTGATCTCAGTAAGCCTCCTCACGAATTATTATTAATCGCTAACGATCGCAACATAAACTCGTCTGACCTGTGACCTGTCATCTAAGCCCTTACTCCGGAGACAAAATGCGAATTGCCTCTTCCATCTTTTTCGTCGCCCTCATCGCCGCTGCCGCTCTTGCAGAGGACAAGCCCGCCCCTTCCTGGATCTCTGCCAGCAACGAGTTTACCCAGCAGTTGGTGAAGGTTGAGAATAAGCACGATCCCGAGAATGGATCGCGGCAGGGGTTGAGCGAGTACGACGAACTGGTCTCGCAGCCGACTCTGGCTGATGAGGAGCAGGAGCGCAAGGAGCGGGAAGAAGTCCTTGCCAAGTTCAAGGCCGCGCTGCCTCAGCAGAAGCAGAAGGAAGTGGCGCAGGACCTTGAAATCATCATCCGGCGCGTTGAGCTGAACTTCCGTCTGCAGGATTATCAGCGTGCCCACGATGTTCCGTTCACCAACGCCAGTTCGGTTGTGTTTAGTGGAGTCCGCATGTTGCTTGATGCGCAGACGCCCACGGCGCGGCGTCCGGCCGCGGTGGTGCGTTTGCGGCTATACGCCGGGCTCGATCCTGCCTACAAGCCGCTCACCGAAATTCTCAAGCAGCGCGTGGTCGAGCAGATGGCGAAGCCGGGCGTGGTGTTTCCGGCGCGGGTCGAACTCGAAACTGAGATGTCGCGGAACTCCCACTACCTCGACGGCATCGCGTCGTTGTGCAAGGAGTACAAGCTTTCCGGCTGGGAAGAGCCCTTCGCGAAGCTGAAAGCGCAGCTCACCGACTACGATGCGTGGATTCGTTCGACCGTTCTGCCCAAGGCGCGTGCAGATTTCCGGCTGCCGCCCGAGGAGTACGCGCTTTCACTCGAACTGTATGGCATCGACATTCCACCCGCGCAGATGGCGGCGCTGGCGCACAAGGGATTCGATGACATTCAAGCCGAGATGAAGCCGATCGCGGCCCAGATCGCGAAGGATCGCAAGCTGCCGTCAAGCGACTACCGCGACGTCATCCGCGAACTCAAGAAGCAGCAACTGGTGGGCGACGCGATTTTGCCGTTTTATCAGAACCGGCTGAAGCAGATTGAAGAGATCATACGGAAGCAGAATTTAGTAACGCTGCCGGACCGCCCGGCCCGCATACGGATCGCGTCAGCCGCGGAGACCGCGCAACAGCCCGCGCCGCACATGGTGCCGCCGCCGTTCATCCACAACACTGGCGAGAAAGGCGAGTTTGTTCTGCCGTTGAACATTCCTGCCAGCGCGGGACAGGCATCCGCACAGAAGTACGACGACTTCACTTTTGACGCGGCGGCTTGGACGCTGACCGCGCATGAGGCGCGTCCCGGGCACGAACTGCAATTCGATTCCATGATCGAGCACGGCGTGTCGGTGGCGCGCGTGCGTTATGCCTTCAACAGCACCAACGTCGAGGGTTGGGGACTGTATTCCGAATATCTGGTGCGGCCGTTTATGCCCCTGGAAGGACAACTCATCTCGCTGGACTATCGCTTGCTGCGAGCGGCCCGCGCGTTTCTCGATCCAGAGTTACAGTCGGGCAAAGTGACGCCGGAAGAGGCCAATCGCGTTTTGGAGAATGATGTCGTGCAGTCCCCGGCGTTCGCAGAAGAGGAAGTGGAGCGCTACACGTATCGCGCTCCCGGGCAGGCGAATAGCTACTACTACGGCTACACGAAACTGGTGGGGTTAAGAAAAGATACCGAGACGGCGATGGGCTCAAAGTTCGATCAGAAGAAGTTCCATGACTTCATCCTGGCCCAGGGTCTGTTGCCGCCCGATCTAATGCGCAAGTCGGTCATGGAGGATTTTGCGGGGACGCATGGCATGGCGGGCGCGCAGTGAATCTCACAGAATCTTAATCCAATGGGGCGGCGGGCGTCCCCGCCCGCTGGACGGCGAGACGCCCGTCCCTCCGTCGCCAACTTACGTGGACAGCTTCAGGTAGGTCGCATAGCTCTCGTCGCTGATCGCCGTGAAGGGAAGTAGGTCGATCGTTCCTGTCGCAGTTGTAGCCTGCCATTTCCGCGGGCCGACTTTCTTGGCATTCAACCATTCTTCCTTCTTCACTGCGCTGGGCATTGTGCCGGTTGCAAACAACACCAGCGGACCGATTAGCAGCGCAACCGTTTGCGGGTGACGCGGGTTGATGGCTTCAAGCCGCGTCTGCAGCGGCAATTCCAGTTCGATGCGATCGCCCGACTTCCAGTGTCGGCGGATGGTCGCGAACGTCCCGGGGTTGACGCTGGCGCGGACACGCTTGCCGTTGACGGCAACGGATGCACCCTCCGCCCACCTGGGAATGCGCAAATACACCGCGAACTCCGATTGCTTCGACGTTCTTACTTCAAGCGTGACTTCGCTGCCAAAGGGATAGTTGCCGGTCTGCGTCAGCGTGATGTTGGCGCCATCTTGAGGGTAGATTACCGTCGACGGAATGTAGAGGTTGACGTAAATGCCGTCGCTGCCTCGAAAGTAAGTGTTGATGCCATAGTCAGCTGCGACTTGCGGCAAGGTACCCGAGCAACAGGGCCACTGGTTCTGGTGATAGAACTTGCTGCCCTTGAAGTTGTAATCGGAGTAGTAGAACGCGCTGCCGTTCGAGAGCAGCGGCGTGGCGCCCAGGACGGTGTTGTACATCACTCGCTCCATGCTGTCGCCATAACGCGGGTTGTGCGTGACGCGCAGCAGGTAACGGGTTAGCTTGAAATGCGCGTACGAACCGCAGGGCGTTTCGAAGGAGTGGTGCGTTTTTGTGAGGCTGTAGAAGAGGTCGTCGCTGCCGGGAGCACGCAGCATCTCGTCAGGCCCCCAGCCGCCGGTTGCGAAACTCTGATCTTCAATCATGTCGAACGCGTTGCGCGCGGCTCGCAGATGTTTTTCGCTGCCCAGCGTCAGGTAGGCCTGCATGGCGGAGCTCAGCGCGTTGACGTAGCTGTAGGCGTGGCGCCCGTTGAGATTGCTTTCGCCACGGGCCAGAGGGTCGTAATAGACGTCATCGAGATATTGCGCGCCCAGCTTGCGATAGCGCTCGCCTGCGCCCTGCTGGTAAGCAAGGAAGAGGTTTTCGGAAATCGTGTAGGACTCGTCCCAGGTCCAGTCGTTACCTGTGTGGTCAGTGCGCCATGCGACATCATGCTCCACGGCGTGCTCGGGGAAGTGCGGAAGCGCGGTGTCCGTCGTCTGTTCAAGAATCGCAAATGCGTCGCGATCTCCGGCCAGGCGGTGGGAATCGATCAGGCCGCATACCAGCTTGTCGTAGCAATAGGTTGGGAAACGATTGTTGTGGTAGAAGTCGCCGGAGATCGTTTGGGCATACAGACGGTTCAGCCGGATGACTTTGTCGCGCGTGGGCTGCGAGTTCAGTATGGCCGACATGCGAGCCAGCGCTGATACCCACTGTCCGAAGGGCGCAGCCGGAGCGAAGCCGGAACCATCTTCTGGAAGATCGCCCGGCTGATAGTGATACCAGCCCCCTAGATCTTCGCCGGGCGCGGGCTGGCCTCCCATCTGGCGGAATGGCTTCAGCAGGCTGTCTTCGCTCAGTTCCATTAGGACGACGTGAGTTTCGTGAAGCTGCCTGGAGTGCAGTTCGCTGGCGACAATCACATCGGCGTAGTCGAACTGTTCGAGCGGTTGCTCTGGCGCTGCTGCAAAGACGCGAGGAATCCAGACGTGCGGAGCGGCCAGTGCGGCAGCAGCGACTGCAGAGTTACGCAGGAACTCACGGCGGGAGGAAGTTACTGGCATACGACGAACCTATTATCGCGCAATCGTAAGTGCAGGCACCGTAGGCGGATGGCGCCGACCAAAATTCATAGTATGATACCGCGCACTTATGTCGATTCCGGCAGTCGCCATTCGTCCGCGCCGCTCGATGATGTGGTTTGCCATCCTCGCCATCCTGATGGTGATCGCATCGTATGCGTTTGTCTTGCTGTTGGCGGCCGCTTGCGTCCTTCTTTCCTACGCGGTGGCCTCGAGTACGTCCGTGGGCTTTCAATCCCTACTGCTTGCTCTTTTCGGTATCGTGATCGCGGGAGGACTGCTGTGGTCACTGGTTCCGCGGCCGGATAAGTTCAAAGCTCCGGGTCCTGAGCTCGATCGCGAGCACCACCCCCTGCTGTTCGCCGAACTGGAGAAGATCGCCGCGTCGCTGAATGAGCCGATGCCTCGCGAGGTTTACCTGATTGGCGAGGTGAATGCGTGGGTGGCCGATCGGGGAGGCATGCTCGGATTTGGCAGCCGCCGCGTCATGGGGTTAGGCCTGCCCTTGATGTCGGTCCTCACCGTATCGCAATTTCGCGCGGTCCTGGCCCACGAGTTCGCGCACTACTACGGTGGCGACACAAGCCTCGGGCCATGGGTCTACAAAACGAAAATGGCCATGATCCGGACGTTCCAGACCATGGGTTCGCTCGGACAGTGGGCTCGCTACGCCGTTCTCGCCATCATGCACCTGATCGTCAGCACGATTTTGAAGTGGTACTTCATCGTATTTCTGCGCGCCATCAACCTGGTGTCGCGACGGCAGGAGTTTCGCGCCGATGAACTCGCATGCCTGGTGGCGGGGCCGAAGCCGCTGATTGATGGTCTTCGTACGATTCATGCCGCCGGGCCGGCGTGGCAGCCGTACTGGAATACCGAAGTCTCGCCAATCTTGAGCAACGGACGTATGCCGCCGCTGGGAGAAGGGTTCGCGCGCTTCCTCGCTGCCCCGGTCATTGCTACGCAAGTCGAGAAGAATGTGCAGAAGGAACTTAAGGAGGGCAAGGCTAGTCCCTACGACACGCACCCACCACTGCGCGAGCGGATCGCCGCGGCAGAACAGTCACCGCCGTCGGACCTGCCCGATGACACACGGCCGGCGAGCAGTCTGCTCACATCGCCGGAGACGCTCGAGCTCAATTTCCTGCGCGCGGCCAATCCCGATTTACCCACCGATCACTTGCGCGGCGTTGCATGGGAGGCGGTGTCTGCGGAGGTGACGGTGCCAGCGTGGAGACGGACGGCTGAGGAGAGTGGCTCAGCGTTTCAGGGAATTACCGTGGAATCCATGGTCGACGTGATTCCGAAACTGCGCGATATCGGCGCGAGCCTGCGCGATCCCAAGGGCCTGCTGCTTACACCGGAACAGCGCACGCTGCGCGCCGGGCGGGCATTGAGCATCGGACTTGGTCTTGCAATGCTGGAGAACGGATGGGAATTGCAGTGCGGTCCAGGAGTGTTTCAACTGCAACGCGGCGAACAGTCGCTCAATCCGTTTCAAGTGGTCGATGAAATGGTGCAAGGCAAACTTACCCGCGACACGTGGGCCCGGCGATGTAACGAACTTGGTCTGCCCACGTCGGTGTTGTTTGCTCAAGTGAAGGCCACAGAGGAAGCCTGACCTACTTGTGGCGCCAGCTACGCACGAGAGACTTCAGCGACGTGCGGTCGTGGCCGTCTTCCATCAGCACGATCGGCTTCGGAATTATCGTAACCACCAACATGACCAGGGCAAAAGCCGCCAGGGCGAGCCGCTTTCCTGAGACCTTCGGGAATTCAGAAACCTGCGGATGACGAAAGCTGCTGAGTTCCAGCAGGATCGCCCAGATCAGCCATCCGTACCACAGATACACCGCCATCGGAATCAGGCAGAGGATCGTCAGGCGCGAAACGGTGCGGTGTGCGCGCGGTGCGATCGAGAACAAAATGTGGCCGCCATCGAGCTGGCCGCCGGGAAGCAGGTTCAGCGAGGTAGCGAACATCCCGCCCCAGGCCGCGAAGGCCATGGGATGGAGAAGCAAATTTCGAAAAGGCAGAGCCGCGATTTCGTTCAGCATTCCCAGTGAGGCGAGTCCGCGGTGCGCCAGGTCGAAGATGAGCGGATAGTGGATTAGTAGCGCATCCGTCGATTGCGGCGCTGTTGTCGGAGCTGCGCGCGAAAGGCCCAGCGCAATCGCCAGAACGACACACGCTACGACGAATCCCGCGATCGGGCCCGCAATGCCGATGTCGAACAGCGCCCGGCGCGAATGGATCGGTGAGCGGATGCGAATGAACGCACCCATCGTTCCAATCAGCGATGGAAACGGGATGAAGAAGGGCAGGGTCGCGTCCACGTCGTAACGCACGCAGAGCAGGTAGTGTCCCATCTCGTGCGCGAGCAGGATGAGCATGAGGCTGGCGGAGAACGGGATGCCGAGCAGCAGTCGCGCGGGATGGTGCCAGATGGCGTCGATGGGAAAGAGTGGGAATTGGCTGTCGTCTTCGTCGGCTAGCGCCGGACGTTGCTGCTCGAAGTTGTATTGGAAGTGCGATCCGACGACCAACGTCGTAAAGATTGTGGCCAGCAACAGGACGGCATGCAGCCAGTAGCGCTGCCGGCGCGGCGGCGCCAGCAGAACTGGCATCGGGCCGTAATCGACAGTCGATCGGGGAACGGCAGGCGTCGGTTCAGACATCGGGTCTAAGTTGATTGTACGGCAGAGGCACGAGACCGAGCATGTCCGCTGCTATATCGCTTGTACGATTTTCGAGAGTTCCGAGAAGTCAGCGGTAAAACTCGCGATTGCTCAATATCGTTGTGTGCCACCGTTGCACGGATATAAGATTTCCCCCTCTTTTGGGGGACACATGAAAACGATCACAGCTCTACTGTTTCTGCTGTGCAGTATCACTCCGGCTTTTTGCGCGAAGCAGTACTCATATTTTCGGGTCGGCAATTCCAATGACGTCACCACGGCGACAACGCCGGGGAGCGTTTTGATGGGTGGAGGCACCGACGTGGATGCCGCCTTCCAATGGATGTGCCAGCGCAGCGGCAACGGTGACTTTCTCGTGATTCGAGCCACGGGAACGGATGCTTATAACCCGTACATCCAGCAACTCTGTCCCACGGAAAACTCCGTCGCGACTTTGATCATCCCGAACCGGACCGCAGCCAGTGATCCGTTCGTGATTGCCGCCATCCAAAACGCGGAAGCGCTCTGGATTGCCGGCGGCGATCAGTCGAACTACATCAACTACTGGCAGGGAACGCCCGTTGAGGACGCACTGAACTCGCTGATTAGCCGAGGTGTCCCCATCGGAGGAACGAGCGCAGGAATGAACGTTCTGGCGCAGTTCGTCTACTCGGCACAGGCCAGCCAAGGGGTTACGTCGAGTGAGGCGTTGGCTGATCCGTTTAGCAAATACATCACGCTGGTTCGGGATTTCGTCAATATTTCCGGGTTGCAGGGGATCATCGACGATCCCCATTTTGTGACGCGAGACCGGATGGGCCGTGATCTTGCATTCATGTGTCGCGTCTCCACGAACGGTTGGTCTACGGCACCTCGCGATATTTCAATCGATGAGAAAACGGCGCTGCTGATCGACGGCTCCGGCAATGGAACAGTTGTGGGTTCAAGCACTGTTTATTTCCTGAGCGCTCCGGGCGCGCCACAAGTGTGCCAGGCCGGTGTTCCGCTGACCTATCAGAACATCGCCGTGTACCGCATCAATGCCACAGGCTCATTCAACCTGGGAACGTGGAAGGGGAAGGGTGGAACTGCCTACACCGTGTCCGCCAGCGCCGGAGTTCTGAGTTCGACGCAAACCAACGGCTCGATCTATTAGAAGTGCGACGAAGAACTCGCGCTTACTCGATCGACTGCAGTTCTTTGCCGGGCTTGAAGCGGACGGCTTTGCCGGGAGGAATCGAGACTTCGGCGCCGGTGCGGGGGTTACGGCCGATGCCGGTTTTGCGCGGGCGCACGTTGAAGACGCCAAAGCCGCGCAGTTCGATGCGGTCGCCTTTGGAAAGCGACTTCTTCATGCTCTCGAAGACGGTCTCAACCGCGAGCTCGGCTTTGGTTTTGGTGATGCCGGTTTTGTTGACGACTTCGTTGATGATGTCGAGTTTGATCACGCTTGGCCCCCGTCGGCGATCTGCGGAAATACCACCAAGTGCTTGATGCTAAGGGAGATATGGGAGATTGTCAACGGGAGGCAGTGTCTCGTAAGATGACAGCACAGAATTTCCAGCCAGAAAGAACAGCATTTAGCAATTGGCACCTTGGCATTTAGCCAGATGCCTTATCGATCCAGTGATTCAAGGTCCCTCGTCAGTGTGAGCGCCTGAATCCGTGCGCGGTGTGGTGCCACGGCGATTCCGTAGGGGCCAAATGCTAACTGCCAAGTGTCAAAGGCTAAACCATGCTCCCTGCAAGAACCAAATCCAAACTTTCTATTCCTCCCTCCCAAAGGAGCTCCATGCTGAAGAGTGACCGCTGGATCCGCAAGATGGCGAAAGAGCACGACATGATCAACCCCTTCTCGGAGAAGCAAGTGCGCGAGGGTGTCGTGTCGTATGGGTTGTCGTCTTACGGATACGACCTGCGCGTGGCCGATGAATTCAAGATTTTCACCAACGTCAACTCGTCGATCGTCGATCCGAAACATTTTGACGAGAAGTCATTTGTGACCGTGCGTTCGGATGTGGCCATCGTTCCGCCGAACTCGTTTGCTCTGGCGCGCTCGGTCGAGTACTTCAAGATTCCGCGCGACGTGCTGACCATCTGCGTGGGGAAGTCGACCTACGCGCGTTGCGGGATCATCGTGAACGTGACGCCGTTTGAGCCGGAGTGGGAAGGGTTCGTCACGTTGGAGATATCAAACACCACGCCTCTGCCGGCGCGTATCTACGCGAATGAAGGCCTCTGCCAGATCATTTTCTTCCAGTCGGATGAAGTGTGCGAAGTGAGTTATGCCGATCGGAAGGGGAAGTACCAGTCGCAGAAAGGGATTGTGCTGCCGAAGCTCTGAGAGCAGCTCGTGGCTGATGGTCGGTGGCTGGTGGCCAGGCATGGAGAACTGATTGCGTGGATGAACAGGAACTGGACGGCGTTGTCGCGAGACTATTGCAAGAAGAACAATACGCGATAGCTGAAAAGACTCTCCGCCGCGTTCACGCTGAAGCGCTGGAGGCCAACCGTGTTGATCCTGCCGTCCGCGCGCTCGGACACCTGACAGGCCTCTACACCATGCAGGAAAGCCTCGGCGACGCAGAAGACTGTCACGCAGAAATTGAGAAGCTCGAGGGTACCGCATGGAGCTTGGTGTCCTTTTCTTGGTTCTATTTGTACGGCAAGCAGGACTTTCAGGAGGCCGCCGTAAAGTCGGAAGAGGCCATCGCAAGAGCGCGTCAACAAGGCGACACGAGCGCGCTTTATGCGGCGCTATCGGCACGCGGCCAGTCGCTAATCAAACTGGACCGGTCGGCGGAGGTCGAGGAGGTGCTGGCCGAAATGCTGGAGATGGTTTCGCAGCGTAAGAAGCTTGTGCCGGGCGATGAGTTGCTACTCCTTGAACTCGCGAAGTCCAAAGGAATCGCGCAGCAATACGTTTCCCCAGATTCTAACGATCGTCCGACCCTTCTTTCGGGAACCGGCTTTCATTGAGCGAGGGAAGGCGCTGGCGAAGAATCTCGGTGTCCAGCTGACGACAGACGACTGACCACTCGCGACCAGGCCTTTGCCATCAGCCCACGACCATCAGCCACCAGCCGCGTGGCTGAAGACTGACGACTGATGACCAGCGACTAATCCTAAAACACAACGGCCCGGGATCGCTCCCGAGCCGCGCTTTTTGATCTTGAAATTTAAAGGCTAAGGCCAGCGTTTGGCTTGGTCTTCCCAACCGGCGGCTCGGGCGGGTGTGGGATTCTGATTGACGGCGGCCTGCTGCGGGATGCGGATGGGCTGCTGGGTAGTTTGCGTCGCTAGAGTGGGTTTGGGACTCTCAATTCCCAAGTCCTTGGCGTCTTCGGGGGACAGCAGCGGAGCTACTACGCGCAGCGCTTCCACTTCCTTTTCCAGCCGCGCTAGCTCCAGCTCTTTCTGCCTTAGCACTTCATAAACATTCTTCATAAGCACCTGTGGCTCTTTCAAAATAGAGCACTTCTTCGCACTCTAGGCAGGTGTCACGGACTTGTCAAGGTTTTAGGGAGTGACAAAGTGGCGACTGTTGTGAAAAAGCGGGTGTTGTCAGTCTTCCATCTCCAGTCGTCAAGGAAATCCCAGTCTGAACTAGTGAGTGGCAAGGGCCGTCTGCAGAATTGCCCGTACGCTGAGAGACAAATGCCAAATTAAAGCTGACGACTGGTGACAGGCGACTGGAACTAACGCAGCATCGCGGCCGCCACGATCGCGACTACACCGATGATGATGGCCAGGACCACGAGCTTATGAGTCGCGATCCACGATTCTTCGGGCTCGCCGCCCGTGAGGAAGTTCGGCATGGGGCTGGAAGGCGCGTCCATGTCGTCGTCAGAGGAGAGCGTGGGTGCGGTGGGTTCGGGAGCAACCGGCGGGACCGGTTTCGGAGGTAGCGCGGCTCCCTTCTTTTCGCAATCCAGACAGAGCCTCCGGCCTTCGGATACCGGAAAGCCGCACGCCTCACACTTCCGCAGGCTGGCCACCGCACCTTGCGAAGCGGGTGCTTCCCGCGGAGCAGGCGAATCGACTGTGGTTGTTGAAACCCTTGCGGGTTCGGAGGCCGTTGGCAGGTCGGGCGCAGCCGCTGTCACGGGAGCAGGGCGTGGCGCTTCGCTGAGGATGTCGTCCGCTTCTTCGACAGTGGTTTGGGCGACGATCTCGGGCGGTTCCTCGAGTATGTCGCTTTCCTCTACGGCTTGAGGGAGGGAATCAACCGGAGGTGCGGGAAGCGCAGCGATCTGCTCCGTTTCTTTCGGTGGAGGGGCCTGTGCCGGCATCCTCCTGTGGAACGTAATTCCAGAGGACGCGAGTGCTGAACTGGTCGATGGTTCCTCCAGCGCGGGGGCATGTTCCATGATCAGGTCGTCATCTTGTGAGAACGCCAGCGTGCTCTCGATTACGGGACGGCTGTACGCGGGTTCCGATTCCTCGCCGTGGTGACCGTTACCTGAAACGGGCAGGGAAGGATGAGTTGGCTGATCCGCAGGCAGGGGTTCCAAGCCCAACGACGTCGCGGAATGTTCGAGCGCGGCGTGCACCATGGCGCCCATGCGTTCCAGGGCAGCGATGTCGCGAGTTTCGAAGACGTTTGCCTGGTGGGAGAACAGCTCGAAGACGCCGATGACTTCGTCGCCGCGCAGCAAGGGCATCACGACGACCGAACTGATGCCGAGCGCTTCGCAGCTTTCGCGATTCACGCGCGGGTCTGTGGAGGCGTCGTCGCAGCGCAGGGTTTGCCGGGTGCGCACGCTCTCGCCGGACAGGCCGGAATTGACTTGCAGCTGCGTGCCGACTTCGGGGGCGGAGGATCCGGCGCTGGCGCGGCACACCATTTCGTCGTGGTCGCGCAAAGCGATGGCGGCACCGGTTGCCCCGGTGATGTACTGGGCGCGTTCGGCGAGCAGTTGCAGCGTGGCCGCCAGATCGCGTTCGGCCATCTCGGCAAGGGAACGACCGCCATCTTCACCTGGAAAGCGCACGCCGGCTTGCGAATCGGGTGCGTTCGATTCGGGCGCTTCGCCGTCGTGATCGAGGATGGAGTGGGAGTCCATTGAAAATCAGCTCTTTGGCTTTTCGCACTTAGCTGCTAGCCAAATCCTGGCCCGGGTCGAACTATTCTAACGCTAACGTCGCTGCGACCGCGTGGCTGAGGGCAGGATGCCCTCAGAACTGCCGGCGAGACGCCGGCGCTACTCCCGAGATCAGCTTTGCTGCCGTCAGCTATTTCAAGACCAAGCTTCGCGCCCTGCGCTTGCAGTGTCAAGGGCAGCAGCCGGCGAAAGGGCTGATCCCAATCGTGCGCGAGCTTGGATCCTCGGTGGTCAGGCACATCTGGCTTTGCCTCTGCCAACCAAAGCGGATCTTTCGCTACGCTCAGGATGACAAACTTTAGAAGTGGGCGACAAAAGGGGAAGGCGAGAGCATCGCCCCCGAAGACTGAGAACTGAGAACTGAGAACTGAGAACTGAGAACTGAGAACTGAGAACTGAGAACTGAGAACTGAGAACTGAGAACTGAGAACTGAGAACTGAGA
>Ga0209811_10000141_pt1 | contig 33440 bp, 31 predicted proteins | sample Coa_R1_6_FD_187161 | JGI IMG/M metagenome (GOLD analysis project Ga0209811, IMG submission 187161) | Surface soil microbial communities from Centralia Pennsylvania, which are recovering from an underground coalmine fire. - Coalmine... | ecosystem: Environmental > Terrestrial > Soil >... | reverse complement strand
CCTCCGGCATTGTCGAAATACGATTTGAGGTTAATTTTGGGAGTGAACAGCCCGGTGGTCCCGCTCATCAGAAAAGTGAGCACGCCCAACGTGATGCTGGCGGCCAGCACGGTAAGGCCGACCCGCAGTTGTGACCACTTCAGCTGCTTCTGGCTAGGCACGCGTCCCTCGCCCGGACGGAATCGGCGCCCGGCCCAAGCATCCAACCAATGCCATCAGCACCTCATGACGCACGGCGTAGAATTCCGCTGATGATAACAGACCACAACTCGCCATTCACGCCCGCCGAAAGCGAGGTGCCAGCGCGGGAAACAGTAGCAACGCCAGTCCATATGCGGCTGCGCCGCTTGCTAGGGTGATATTCAAACCGAAACGGATTGCGATCACCATGGCGAGCACCGACCCCAGGACGCTGGAGGCGGCGTTCATGGCCCAAGCCCATTCCACGCCGTTGTCGGCATTGCTGGAGGGCTCGCCAAATTCTGTTGCCGGCAAATCGAGTTCCTCACTGTTTGTGATTGCGCGCAGGCCCGTGGGGAAGGGCATCCCCATCGCCAGACCCAGGGGGCCGAGCACGATTGCACATACTCCCAGCTTGATAGCGAACGGCAATCCAATCAGTGCTGAAAGGAGGCCAGGGAGTACCCAGGTGGTCAGGGAGATGGCAACGATTAACATGGCAAGCGGTATCCAGCCGCGCGCGATGTTTGATAACCAGCGCCGTGAGAGCAAACTCCCGGCGCCGCTCGCCAAAAGCAGGAGAAATATCACGACCGTCAGAGCGTACGTGGGATGTCCGAGAAATAAGACAAAACGCTGAATGCAGCTGATCTCGACCAGGATGTACCCGAGCCCGACTGCAACGAAGTAAAGCAGGGGAACTGAGCGTTGGGCGCGGCCACCACGAAGAGCCATCGGCAAAATCAGGAAGGCTACGACCGCGAGTGCGGAGATTACGAAGACCCCTCCTAGTACGACGACGCCGAGGTTGACTTTCCAGTCGATGCCTTTTTGCAAGCCGCCATCGTGCAGGATCTGGTCTGTTTTCAGCGTGAAGAAAAAGAAGGGAGCGTTGTCGTCCACCGGCGCAACGTTGTAGGGGTAGTCGCGCGCAAACGCTCTGGGGTCATTACGGGCGATGAGCGCGGAAAAAGCATTCTGCCTGGGAGTGGAAGGCGCGTACAAGACGGCGAGGTCCTCGTGCTCCTCGAGATGCGCCCGGACCTTCGCCTCTTCGTCAGCGGTGAAGGGCGATTTCTTCGCCAGCACAACCACGGGGATTCCATCTTCATCGAGTTCGCCGTCGGACACGATGATGAAATGCTTCGCCGGATCGGCGACGCCCATCTGATGAAGCGCTTCGGTGGCGACCGAAACAACGCGTAAGGCCTCGCGCGGCTGCTGGAATTCCCAACGCGTGACGGCAATCATGCCGTCGGACTTGAGGTGCTCGAAGTATTCGCGAAAGGCGTCCACCGTGTAGAGGCTGTTTTCGCTGAGCGCGAAGGCGCCCGCGGCGGTGGATGCCCACGTGTCGACCAGCGTCATCTGCACCACGTCGAAATTCTGTTTCGTATTGCGCACGAACGAGCGTCCATCGGTGACGTGGATTTCGACTCCAGGCCGCTGGTAGAGATGATAAGAGTAGTCGGCATACTTCCCGCGCATGATCGAGTTGGCGATGATGGGATTGATTTCGATCCCGGTAACGCTGGGACTTCCGTTCGCAACCGCGCGTAACACGTCTACGCCGCCGCCTGGTCCGATGATCGCGTAGTCGCCGCAAGGGCGAAGCACGTTGGCGAGTGCTGGAGGAGCCGACATCAGATTCTTCTGCCAATCCGTGCCCTGCCAGGCGTGCGGATCGACGTTCATGATGTAAGTGGAAGCGTCGGCATCAATGACGATCGCTTTTCCGCTCGAGCCCTGGCTATCGACTTCCACGCGCGAGATGGCATTCCAACGCGCGTACTCCACCCACGATTGGTCACGCAGCATGCCTTTGGCGTAGACCACGTCGATCAGGCGGCCGGAGTAGTTGACGGCGATCAACAAAAACAGGATGCCCGCCAGGATCATGGCGCGCTTGCGCGTTCCCCACCCGGCAGCCCACATAGCACTTGCCATGGCCATTATGACGGCGGAAAACAGAATCGCGTTCGGCCCGCCAATGCCGTTGAGCAAAGGCACAATGCTCAGGCACGCTACCGCGCCGCCCAGGAGATCTGCCCCATACAAGCGCGTGATGGTGCGGGATTCGCGCGCGAACACTACCGAGAAAAGCACACCCGTCAGAAAGAACGGCACCGCTGCTGCAAGATAGAGCGCGGTCAACCGGCCCAGGTTTCCCCACGAAAGTTCGAGAGAGACGGGAACATGAAGCACGATCTCGAGAACGATCGGAATCGCTATGGCGTTCAAGCAGCATAGCCGCGCTGCCAGTGGTCGCGTCTCAATGCGATTCAGGTGCTCTTTACGCAGATAGGCGAAAACGCCGCCGGCCCCCAGTCCCAAAAGCGCAATTGAAATTGCGAGGAAGGCAAAGTGGTAGAACAGCACGACTGAGAACAGGCGAGTGAGGGCCAGTTCCAGCAGTAAAGCCGCGTAGCTGCTCAGCCCGATGCCGATCAGCAAAGTTTGCGACGAGGGACCTGCCGACACGGAAGGCTGCGATGGGGATAGGGTGGCTGCCATGATTCAGATTGGAGCGTCAGTCTAGCAGAACGAATCAGTTTTCCAGGATGACCTGCGCCATGGCCTGCTCGGCTGTGTGTGTCAGCGAGAGCGCTATGTTGACGGCGCCCAGTCGGGCGGCGAATTCGGCGGCCTTGCCGTGGAGCAAAAGCGTAGGCCGGCCGCCCGGCTTGCGGGCAACCTCGATGTCACGCCAGCGCACGCCGTGGTTCCAGCCGGTTCCAATCGCTTTCATGCCGGCTTCCTTGGCGGCGAAGCGCGCGGCGTAGCGCTCGACACGATTTGCTTTCGACTCGCAGTACTGAATCTCACCATCGGTAAAAATGCGATGGAGAAAGCGCTCACCGTGCCGTTCGATGGCCTCGCGAATGCGCGGCACTTCGGCGATGTCGATGCCTGTTCCCACGATCATGGAGGAACGGTAACACAGGTGGCTGATGGCTGATGGCTGATGGCTGATGGCTGATGGCTGATGGCTGATGGCTGATGGCTGATGGCTGATGGCTGATCAGTTTGAAAGCGTCTCATCGAGAAGGTTGCCTTCACGGGAAAAGACTTTCGGGACTGTAGACAACCTGATTTCCGATCAGGCGGGCTTCTGCGGTCAGGCGATGTGACTTGGGAGGGCCTTCCGCGTCGATGTGCAAGACGGTATGACCGTGCGCAACGAGCCAGTCCGACACCAGCATGCGATGACATTGAAACCAGACGCGCTCCGCGCACATGTAAGAGGTAGGTGCGGTCTCCGCCATGTGGAGGAGATTCTCTATCGACTCCTCGAACTCGGGTGTGAGCATGTAATCGGCATAATTGCGGAAGCTCGCGTTACGTAGTCCAGTGTTGGGAGAATCCTCGCGCAACTTCTTTCGATATCCGCCAAGACCTTTCATCCAGACGTACTGAATGCCCGCCGCTTGCATGGATTGCTCCAATGCCTCGCGGTTGAAATGCGGCAAGCGTCTGGAGGCGGGAAAGGCGCGGATATCGACCAGCGTTTTGATCCCATGTGCCTGGAGGGCGCTGACGAGGTTTTCAATCGTGCGGGTCGAGTGTCCGATGGTGTAGAGGGTCGCCATGACTTCGAGCGTAGTGAAGGTCGATGGGTCAGGAGCGGTGGACTGACTGCAACGCGGCAATAATCAGTGCATCCTGCTCGGGAAAGACTGTGCGCAAATCAATCAAGACGCTTCCGTCTTGCACGCGGGCGATGATAGGAGGCTCCTGCGAGCGCAAGTACGCCATCAGGCTGTCGGCACTTTTGCCGCCGGCCGTTACTGCAAGCAGGCGAGTCGGCAAGGTGGAAGACGGTGCTGCCCCACCACCGATTACGGATTCGCCATCGATCACTTCGGCGGTCAGCGCGGTATTTTGCACTTGCTTCGCAATCGCCTCGGCCCGCGCGCCGATCTGCTCGCGAGTCGTTCGCATCAGTCGCAGCGCGGGGATTGCATCATAGTCGCCCTTTGCGTACGCGAGCAGGGTTGCCTCCAGGGACGCGTACGTTAACTTGTCTACGCGCAGTGCACGAAACAGAGAGTTCTTTCGCATCCGCTCAATCAGTGCGGCAGCCCCGGTCAGCATGCCGGCCTGGGGGCCGCCGAGAAGCTTGTCGCCGCTGTAGGTCACGACGTCGACTCCGGCGTGCAGGCTCGCAGCTACTGTGCTTTCTTCCGAGAGGCCCACGGTCCGAAGATCAAAGATGGCGCCGCTGCCCAAATCCTCGACCACGACCAGGTTGTGCGCTCGCGCCAGAGCCACTAATTCTTCAAGAGCGGGCTGTTCCGTGAATCCCGTGATCTGGAAGTTAGACCTATGAACTCTAAGGAGAACGCGCGCGTTCTCGTTGATGGCGTTTTCGTAGTCCGCGATACGAGTGCGGTTAGTGGTGCCCACCTCGCGCAAGACTCCGTTCGACTGCGCCATCACGTCGGGGATGCGGAACGATCCGCCAATCTCTACCAGCTCACCGCGCGACACGATGACTTCGCCGCGCGCGGCCAGCGTATTCAGCGCCAGCCACACGGCGGCGGCATTGTTGTTGACGACGATGGTTGAGAGTTGACGATCACCCTGGCCGCCGCCCGTTGTGCCAGTGCTGAAGAGTTTTTTGAACAGCCGGTCCACGTGAACGTCGCGCTGGCCGCGATCCCCAGAAGCCAGGTCCAACTCAAGATTGGAATAGCCTTCGCTGGTTCTCTCAATGCTCTCGACCGCGATGCGCGCCAACGGCGCGCGGCCCAGATTTGTATGCAGGATGACGCCCGTGGCGTTGATCACCGGGCGCAAGGAGAAGCCCAGGCTTTTCTGCAGTTCGTGGCGAACCGCGTCTTCCATAGCGGAGATCGCCGTCTCGACTTGCTGGGAATCCATTTCCCCACGGCTGATTTCTGAGCGTAACCGCTCCACGACGGCGCGCGCGGCGTCAATGACGGCAGAGTGCCCGCCTTGCGCCGCGGCTTCCACGAGGGCAGGAGCCTTCAATAGCTCGTCAATCGAGGGGAGTTGACGATAAAGGTCGGCCTTGGACGCAGCGTTCACCGGGAAGATTATCCCATGCGCGTGGGCGCGGGGACTGGAGCGGCGGGCAGGCGTGCCCGCCCACATGTTCTGGCTAGAGTGTGTGCATGTAGGCCATGAGGTCCTGGATCTGCTGCTGGTCGAGGGTCTGTCCGAAGCCGGGCATCTTGCTGCGGCCGAACTTGATGATTTCGCCTACGCGCTCGTCATTTGCGGGCAGGCCGCTCTCAGACAGGTATTGCTTTTTAAAAATGCCTTTGAAGCCCGGACCTTTCTTGCCGCTGCTCGAGTAAGGCTCGTGACATTGATCGCAGTGCCGGTCGTAGATACGCCGGCCCGCGCTCTGCTGCTCATTGAGTCCCAACTCGGCGTCGGACTTGCGGATTTCGGCATTGCAGCCTGCCAGCGTGAGAATCCCGGCCAGCGCGCTGCAGAGCCAGACAGCCAGCCGCAGCTTTTGACTTCGTGGTTTCAGCTTTTCCATCTGCTGCCTTCCAACGCGGAGCACGGGCTCCCACCTTCATCGCTACGGACGTACAATAATAGAGCAAAGCCCATGGCCGTCGTCGTCAAGCGTATCTACGACAAAGTCTCTGCCAACGACGGTGCACGTGTGCTGGTCGACCGGCTTTGGCCACGCGGCATCACGAAGAAGGGAGCTGCGCTAGACGCGTGGCTGAAAGAACTTGCCCCGTCCGACGAGCTTCGGCAATGGTCGCACGCGCATCGCGAGGCGTGGGAGATGTTTCGCAAACGCTACTTGCGCGAGTTGACACGCCCGGAGGCTGCGGAACAGCTGCAGCAGCTCTATCACCTGGCTCGAGGGAGAAAGCGGTTGACGCTGCTCTATGCTTTCAAGGACGAAGAGCACAACAACGCAGTGGTCCTGAAGGACCTCCTCGACGGGATGAAGAAGCCTCCGACTGGAACGGGCCCTGCCGCGGCAGGAGCTAGCCGGCTGCGCAAGGCTGCGCGGCGTCCTGCATAACTACGCTCAACCCCTATTTGTGAGGAGGATTGTCCTCGACGATTGCCATCACGATCTGGTCGATGGCATCCGTTACTTTCTTGGCAGGCACGTTGAGGTTATTCGTGAGAATCGAGAAGGCCACCGGTTCGCCATGATTGGTGATTGCGTACCCCGATAGAGTTTTCACCCCGCCCAGCGATCCCGTTTTCCCGTACACCTTGCCTTGCGCATTCGTGCCTCGCATGCGATCGGCGAGCGACCCGTCAATCCCTGCCACCGGCAGTGTGTCGCGGAAAGCTTTACCCCAAGGTTGCTGCCAGGCGTATTCAAGCAGCACCACAACCGCATGGGGCGTCACCAAATTTTGGCGCGAGAGTCCGGAGCCATCGTAGAACACGTACTGCTCGCCCGGTACGCTGGCTTTGGTGAGAAATCCGCGAACTACCTCGAGACCGCTTTCAACTGTAGCGGCGGTTCCTTTTTCGCGGCCGAGAAGACGCAAGAGGATTTCCGCGTGTAGGTTCTGGCTGACCTTATTGATCACGCGGATGTCTTCAATCAACGGGCGGGATTCGAAGCTCGCCAGCACAAGTTTGCCGGGCACTCCGGGCGCAGGCCGGGGCGATTCGTCGCCGCCGCCCCGAGAATCCGCAGTAGCTGTCACGCTGAAGGTGGAAAGGCCCGCCAGTTCCGTGTGGTGCGTCCGCTCGCGCCCGTAAACCGTAATGCCACGTTTCTCCAGCAGACTCCGGAAGAGCGCTGAAGAAAACGCCGCGGGGTCTTCGATCGCAAGCGCCTCGTTGGCACCTTTGTCATCGATGGGCATCTCGCCCCAAAGGGTCAGCGCCGTCGAACCGGGCTCGCGGTTGAAGAAGATGCGACGCGCTGTCCCGGCCGGCGTCGTCATGATCCGGTTGTCTACGTGGTAATAGTCTGCAAACGGCACGATCGTTACGAAGGCGCGCTCGCCGGCGCGATCGGCGGGCAGAATGTTCACGAACACCACGTTGTCGTTGATGGTGAGAGCTGACACCGGAGCGCCATCGCCCCACACCAAATCGTCCTGACTCCAGCCCTCCCCGTAGCGCTCGAAGGCGAAGTAGGAGTCGTCGGCGACCAAGTCCCCGTCGACGTACTTCACGCCCTTCTGGACGAGGCTGTCCGCGAGGTCCTCCAGCACTTTGATGGGATGATCGTTGCGCTGTGTCTTCAGGTCGTAAGGCAATTCGCGGCCCGAGAGATTTGGATCGCCGCGACCGATCAGCACCAGGTCGCCGTTCAACCGACCGTGAGTGTCGAGCATGCCGTTGGTTTCGACCGAAGTCTTGAATTTGTAAGCAGGCCCGATCAATGCCAGGGACGCGGCGGTGGTAAACAGCTTGGTATTTGAAGCAGGCGTAAATAGCTTGTCGGCGTTCTGCGAATAGAGAACGACTCCAGTGTCCAGGGATCGAATTTCGATTCCCCAGAAGCCGCGAGCCAGTTCGGGTTCCGAGAGAATCTCGGCGACGCGGGCCGGTAGCTTTTTCTTCCTTGCCGCCTGCGAAGGGAGAGACAGCGCCAGGCACACGGCGAGCAGCAGTACGGAGCAGGACCGAAACCGGCGCATGTTGTTTCTCAAGGCAGATTTTAGCACTGAAAGGGGTGCAGGACGGCAAAGCATTTGGCGGCCGAAGCCACGCCCGATGGCGTCTTAGCCCGATTTCTGCCGGTTCATTATCTCGACAACCGGTATGCGGTCCGGTCTTAATGTTTCACGGTCATTTAGAATTTCGTCCGCATGCGTCCCGTCTTTGACTGGAACATCGGGTCTCGTTCCTTGCCGCTGGGCAAGCGGACGCTGGTGATGGGCATTGTGAACGTCACGCCCGACTCGTTTTCCGACGGGGGACAGTTCCTTGATCCGGAAAAAGCAGTGGCGCACGCCATCCAGCTACTGAACGATGGCGCCGAGATCATCGACATCGGTGGGGAGTCCACGAGGCCGGGAGCGAGGGTTGCCGGAGCGGCCGCAAATAAGAAGGCCGATGTTGCGAAGGTGGTTACCGAAAAGGAAGAACTCGAGCGCGTGCTTCCGGTGCTGCAGAGACTTAAGCAACAGCGTCCGGATGCGGTCATTTCCATAGATACGTACAAGGCGAATGTGGCCCGCGCTGCTGTAAAGGCGGGCGCCGAGATCGTGAATGATGTGAGCGCTTTTCGTTGGGATCCGGCGATGGCCAGAACCGTCGCCGAACTCAAGTGCGGAGCTGTTCTGATGCACATGCGCGGGCGGCCGGAACAGTGGCGCACGCTCGAGCCCGTGTCGGACATCGTTGTGCTTGTGAAACGTGAGTTGCGGGAGTGGTCCGATAAGGCGCTGCTGGCAGGCGTCAAGCGTGAACGGCTGGTGCTCGATCCCGGCTTCGGGTTCGGCAAGAATTTCGAGCAGAACTATCCGATGCTTCGACGTTTCGACGAATTCCACCAGCTTCGCTACCCCTTGCTCGCCGGTGTTTCACGGAAGTCTTTCGTTGGAAGGATGCTGAGCCGCAATGGCCAAGATGCGGCCGTAGATCAACGCTTGTATGGGACTCTCGCCGCTGAAGCAGTTGTCATTCTCAAAGGAGCGCACATCGTGCGCACGCACGACGTGCGCGCCAGCGTGGAAGGTGCGCGCGCTGCGGATGTAGTTGCCTAAGGAGCAAGCTTCCCAAGAAGACTTGCATCATTCGCAGGGCGGGAAGCATCTGTCTCTGCGGTTCGACCGCCGAAAATTTTCCTTACATGCCAACATGGACCAGCTGATTGAACTCACGAGAAATCCGCGCGTCACGGTGCGGCGCGATGGTGCCCCGGACTCGGAAGGCACCTGCGTCGTCTACTGGATGCAGCGTGCCCAGCGTGGTGTCGACAATCTGGCGTTAGATTTGGCGGTGGGAGCGGCGAACGCTCTCCGCAAGCCAGTCGTCGTCTTTTTCGCACCGCGCCCATTTCCGCCCGCTAATCTTCGACACTATGCCTTCCTGGTACAGGGGATTCCGGATATGGCCGAAGCGCTGGAGAAACGCAACATCGGCTTGGTTCTGCGTCGTTTCCCCGACCATAGCCTGTTGAAATTCTGTGAGGAAGTTCGTCCCGCACTTGTGGTCGGCGACGAGAATCCGATTCGCCAGGCCCGCGGTTGGCGCGAGACTGTCGCCAACAAACTCAAGATTCCGTTGTGGACAGTCGACGCCGACGTGATTGTCCCGTCGAAACTTCTCGAGAAAGAGCAGTACGCCGCGTTCATCATTCGGCGCAGATTGCAGGCGCAGCTCAAGCACTTCGTGGTTCCTTCCGCGAAACCAAAGGCCAAAATAGCTTGGACAAAGCCGCGCAACGTAAGGGGCTCTACACCTGACATGGACGTGTCCGATCTGACCAAGGGCTGGAACATCGATCGCTCAGTCGAACCGGTGGCGGCAAGGAGAGGCGGCTCGCGGGAGGGCATGCGCCTGTTGAAAGAGTTCGTGCAGCACAAGCTGGCGAACTACGTACGGGATCGTAACCATCCGGAGCGCGAAGGGACCAGTCGCCTTTCCCCCTACCTGCACTTCGGCCACATCAGCCCGATCACGGTTGCGCTGGCTGTCGAAAAAGCCGACGTGCCGTGGGCTGTCAAAGACGCCTTCTTAAATCAGGTCATCACGTGGCGAGAGCTTTCCGTGAATCTCGTCCACTTCAACCCGAACTACGACAACTTTGAATGCGGAGAGAGTTGGGCGCACCGTACTCTCACCGCGCATGCTGGTGATCCACGGCCGGTTCTCTATACCGAAGCGCAGCTTGAAAACGCCGAGACGCACGACCCGCTCTGGAACGCGGCCCAGATGCAGATGGTCGCGACCGGCTGGATGCACAATTACGTGCGCATGTACTGGGGGAAGAAGATTCTGGAGTGGACGAAGTCGCCGGCGCAGGCCCATCAGATCGCCGTTCTTTTGAATGACAAATACGAGATCGACGGCCGCGATCCTAACGGCTACGCTGGGATTGCCTGGTCGATTGTCGGCAAGTTCGATCGACCATGGTTCGAGCGCCCGATCTTCGGGCAGGTTCGCTATATGTCGGGGGCGAGCACCGGGAAGAAGTTCGATAGCAAGAAGTACATCGCGCAAAACACTCAGGAAAAGATGTTCGGCGACTAGCCTCGTCCCGCGACCTGCCTGCGGAAGCGGCGTGCGGAAACAAGGTTACGTTTTCTCGTCCTTGCCTTAAGATTACAGTGTAATCCTGTGTCGCATTGTTCCGATCGAAAAGTTGAGATAACTCAGAACGGATACTGTCATCATGCTGATTAAAGAAATCTCTACACAAGAATGTCTCGATACCGTTGCGCATGCCTCAGCCGGAAGGCTCGGCTGCTCACTCCAGGACCAGCCGTACGTGGTACCCATCTACTTCGCCTCTGAGGGCGAGTGGATCTACGTGTTCTCAACGTTCGGCAAGAAAATCGAATGGATGCGCGCCAATCCCAAGGTGTGCGTCGAGATTGAGGAGAAGGTCAGCGAGTCAGAATCGATCAGCGTGCTCGTCAATGGGCTCTACGAAGAGTTGCCCGAGCCGCAGTTCACCCAAGAGCGTGCACATGCCCGGCAGTTGCTTGCGAAGAAGCACCATTGGTGGATGAATGCCATGGCGGAGCGAAGGGTTGGCTCTGACGACCAACAAGTGGAACCGCTGTTCTTTCGCATTCACGTGGATTCGGCGACTGGGCTGCGTTGGGGAAGCTGAGTCCCGAGATCGCCCCTAGAAGATCTTGGTCGAATCCAGCAGGATCGTCACCGGGCCCTCGTTTACCAGTTCCACCGCCATCATTTCCTGAAATCGTCCGGTCTCGCAGCGAAGGCCGGCCGAGCGGATTTTTTCCACGAAATATTCGTATAGTTCCCGCGCCCTTTGCGGCGGGGCGGCGTCATCAAACGATGGCCGCTTGCCCTTGCGCGCGTCGCCATACAACGTGAACTGGGAAACCACTAGCACAGCGCCACGCACATCCAGCACCGACCGGTTCATCTTTCCGCCGTCGTCTTCGAAAATGCGGAGCCCGACGATCTTTTCGGCCAGGTAGTCGGCATTCGCTTCCGAGTCCTCGCGCCCAACTCCGAGTAACACGAGCAGCCCCAGGCCAATCTCACCGGTGATCTCTCTTGCCACCGTCACCTTCGCCCGGCTGACTCTTTGAACGACAGCGCGCATAACAGAACGTCCTGAAGTGTTGTGTCTAAAACCCCGAACGACGCGCTACTCTCCGAGCGAACGCTCGAAATCCTCGCCCGTCGGAACGGTGCCCACGTCAGTAAGGGATGTTCCGCGCATTGACCCTAGTCCCACGCCCGCCTACAATCGCACGTCATTCTCCACCGTAAGGAGCGCAAATGCGTCGTAACACGATAATGCTGCGGGTCGTGCCGATGTTCTTCCTGTGGCTCACGCATGCAGCCTCAGGTCAGCAAAGCCCCGACGCAACTCGCAACGAGGTGGTCATCAAGAATGCAGTCGTCATGACCGTCACTCACGGCAACGTGAAAAATGGCAGCGTTTACATAAAGGACGGCAAGATTGCCGCCGTGGGTGAGTCCGTCAACGCGCCCGCTTCGGCCACGGTGATCGATGCGGGCGGAAAGTATCTCACGCCCGGCATCATTGATTCCCACTCCCACCTCGCGCTCGACGACGATGTGAACGAAGCGACCAGCCCCGTCACTCCGCAAATGATGATGATCGACGCCTTCGACTACCAGGACAAGGCCATCTATCGGGCTCTGGCCGGCGGGGTCACGACGTCCCTGTTGCTGCACGGATCGGCGAACATGATCGGCGGCCAGGCCGTCGTCATCAAACACAAATACGGAGCCACCCGTGATGCCATGCTATTCCCGGGCGCTCCTCGCTCGATCAAGTTCGCGAGCGGCGAGAATCCGAAACGCGTCTACGGCAGCCGCAATGAACTGCCGTCCACTCGCATGGGCAACTTTGCCGTGCAGCGTGACGCGCTCGTGCAAGCGCAGGATTACATGCGCTCCTGGGATGACTACAACGCGAAGGTGAAGCGCGGCGACAAAGACGCCACCGCGCCCAAGCGCGACCTGAAACTCGAAGCCCTGGCCGACGTGCTCCGCGGAAAGCTCATGGTGCAAATTCACTGCTATCGCGCCGACGAGTTCCTCAACGAGATCGCCATGGCGAAGGAATTTGGCTATCACATTCGCGCGTTCCATCACGCGCTCGAGGCGTACAAGGTCCCGGAAAAACTGGCGGCGGAAAACATCGGAATTGCGACTTTCGCCGACTGGTGGGGCTACAAGCAGGAAGCCTGGGATGCGATTCCCTGGAATGCTGTGATGTCGATGCGTAAGGGAGTGCGGGTCGCCATCAAGAGCGACTCGGACGACTTCGCTCGCCGCCTCAACCAGGAGGCCGCCAAAACGATGCACTACGGCGGTGCGACTGAAGAAGAAGCACTCAAGATGATTACCATCAACGCGGCCTGGATCGTGGGCGTCGACGACAAGGTCGGCTCGATCGAGGTTGGAAAAGATGCCGATCTCGTTCTGTGGGACGGCTATCCGCTGTCCAGTTCTGCGGTCCCTAACAAAGTTTGGATTGACGGTGATGTGTACTTCGACCGCTCCCTTCCGGGATACGGCATGCCGCACTACACGGAGGGACAATGAAAAGCCAGGTCACAGGTCAAAGGTCACCGCACTCAGGAAAATCTTACGCTGCGACCGTTGCTGCCGTGGTCGCGCTGATTCTTTTCACGGGCGCGCTCTGCTTTGCACAGCAGCAACCCCTCGTCCTCAAGGGCGGCAAGTTGCTCACCGTGTCGCACGGCGTGATCGACAACGGTGTGCTTGTGATGCAAGGCGGCAAGATCACAGCGCTGGGAGACGCCTCGTCGGCGCGGATTCCGAAAGATGCCAAGGTCATCGACGTCACCGGCATGACGGTCTATCCCGGCCTCATCGATTCGGAGACCTCTCTCGGCCTCACCGAAATCTCCGCCGAGAAGATGACGAACGACCGCGTCGAGCTAAGCGACGAGATCATGCCGCACATGCATGTCTACGATGCGTTCCATGCGGAGTCGGAACTGATCCCGGTCACGCGCATCAACGGCATCACCAACGTGATCGTCGCACCTGACAGTGAAGACACTCTGCCCGGGCAGGATTCCTTCGTGCAACTGGCGGGGCCCTCCGCCGCCGACATGCTTCTGATCCGTGATATCGCCATGCCATTGAATTTCACGGGGGCACAGCGTCGCAACGAATCATGGGACAAGCAGAAATTTCCTGGCACGCGCATGGGCATGGCGGCCCAACTGCGCCAGGCTTTTATGGATGCGCAGGACTACCAGCACAAGGGCGCCGATTACGAGAAGAAGAAGGCCGATGCCGAGCGTGACAAGAAGCCGCTCCCGGCGGCACCCAAGCACGATCTGAAGTTGGAGGCGCTCTTGCCGTATTTGCAGGGCAAGAAGCCTGTGATCCTGGCCGCTGAAGGTCCCAGCGATCTGGAGACTGCAGTCCGGCTGGCGCAGGAATTCAATCTCAAGATCGTGCTCAACCACGTGAGCCACTCGCGGCCGATGCTGGATTACATTGCCAGCCTCAAGGTTCCGGTGATCGTGGGCCCGATTTACGAGACGCCGAAGGAGTCTGAGCGCTTCGATGTCGTTTACAGCCTTCCGGCTGAGTTGCAAAAGCGCGGCGTGAAAATTGCCTTCGCCAGTTTCGACGCGCACAACGCGCGCAACCTGCCATATCAGGCAGGATTTGCCGTCGGTTTCGGACTGCCTCCAGACGAAGCTCTGAAAGCGATCACTTTGAACGCTGCTGACATCTGGGGCGTGGCCGATCAACTCGGCTCGCTCGATCCGGGGAAAACCGCAAATGTCGTCGTTGCGAACGGTGATCCGCTCGACGTAAAAACCGACGTGAAACACGTATTCATTGCCGGGCAGGAGATTCCCCTCGTAAGCCGTCAGACCCGGCTGCGCGACGAGTATTCAACCAAGTAGGATCGGCGCGGGAAGCCGGCGGCATTGTTGCCGTCGGCGCTCGCGTTGACCCCTTTTCGCATAACAGTTAGGATGCTTTGGGCTCCCCGGATCAATGTCTGTGCGTATCGCGAACGAAACAATCCGCGTTCCCTTTACATAAATTTAGCGACGCCATTAGACTGAAAGTTTCCATCCAATGAATTTGCAGTCGGAGGAATTCCTATGGCACCAGGCGACAAGCAAAAAGAAATCGTAGAGAAAGTAAAACAGATTATTTCCGAACAACTCGGCGTCGAAGAAGCCGAGGTCACTCCCAGCGCATCCTTTACCGACGACTTGGGCGCGGATTCGCTCGACCAGGTGGAATTGGTGATGGCGCTAGAAGAGAACTTCGACATCGAGATTCCTGACGATGCCGCGGAGAAGATCCGCACCGTGCAGGATGCCATCGACTACATCGACAAACACTCCAAGGTAAGCAAGTAGCCATCTTGAACCGAGTTCGCTCGGTCGCAGACGGATAGGAGAAACAATGGCAGCCGTTGACGAAAAGGTAAAACAGATCATCGTCGAGCAACTCGGCGTAGACGAAGGCGAAGTCACCACGAACGCGTCTTTTGTGGATGACCTGGGCGCGGATTCGCTCGACACCGTCGAACTGGTCATGGCCTTCGAAGAAGCCTTCGACATCGAGATTCCCGACGAAGACGCGGAGAAGATCCGCACCGTGCAAGATGCCATCGACTACATCGGCAAGCACTCGAAAGGCGGAAAGTAAGTTTTGACCAGGCGGGTCGTAGTCACCGGCATTGGCTTGATCTGTGGAGTAGGGAATACCACGGAGGAAGTCTGGAAGAATCTGCTTGCGGGCAAAAGCGGTGTCGGAAAAATTACCCAGTTCGATGCGTCTGCCCATGCGTGCCAGATCGCCGCTGAGGTCAAGAACTTTGACCCGCTAACTTTCGTCGAGAAGAAAGAAATTAAGAAAATGGGTCGCTTCATCTACTTCGCCCTCGCGGCGGCGGATGAAGCGATGAAATCCAGCAGCCTGCAGGTGACGCCCGAGAACGCCGAACGGGTCGGCGTGCACATCGGTTCTGGCATCGGCGGATTTGACGTCATCGAGCGCGAGCACCGCGCGTTGCTCGAAGGCGGCCCGCGAAAGATTTCGCCATTCTTTATTCCCGCCGCCATCGTGAACCTGGCTGCCGGGCATGTCTCTATGCGATTCGGGGCCAAGGGGCCAAACGAAGCCACGGCCACTGCATGCACGACCAGCGCTCATTCCATCGGGGATTCCTTCCGCATCATTCAACACGGCGACGCTGATGTCATGATCGCGGGAGGGGCCGAAGCGGCGATTACGCCCATGGGCGTCGGTGGATTTGCCGCCATGCGTGCACTCTCCACCCGCAACGACGATCCCGAAAAAGCCAGTCGTCCCTGGGACACGGCGCGGGATGGATTCGTTATTGGCGAAGGGGCCGGCATTCTCATCCTCGAAGAGTTGGAATTTGCGCAACGCCGCAACGCACCCATCCTCGCGGAACTGGTTGGCTACGGTATGAGTGGGGATGCCTATCACATCACCCAACCTGCCCCGGAACACGAGGGCGGCTACCGCGTAATGAAGAACGCCTTGCGCGATGCCAAGTTGCAGCCCGGCGATATCGGCTACGTCAACGCGCATGGAACATCCACGCCGATTGGGGATGTGCTCGAGGCCCATGCGATCCGCAACTTCTTCGGAGAACGCAAGGTGCCCGTGAGTTCCACCAAGTCGATGACCGGACATCTGCTGGGCGGCGCCGGCGGTTTGGAAGCCGGAGTTTCCGTAATGGCCCTGCGGGAACAAATATTGCCGCCCACGGTCAATCTCGAGAATCAGGACCCCGACACCAACGGAATGGACTTCGTTCCCAATCAGGCCCGCAAGGCAACGCTCGACTACGCCCTGTCGAATTCCTTCGGCTTCGGCGGCACCAACGGTGCGTTGGTCTTCAAGCGCTGGTCGTAACGTTTTGTGCCCACGGCATTGCTCTTTTTGCCTTCTTTCTCCGACGATAATCCGAAGTAACCCGTCAGTGCATGACTTTGAATGACACTTTTGTACCGTGTTGTTGGCCGAAGGAATCTTTGCCAAACCATGTTTCGCACGCCAGAATAGGGGCTGCAAGCGGGGATTCGCCCACTCGTTTATGGACAACGCCCTCGGCACCACTCTGGCCCCCATCGCCCAGCCCAAGAAAGTCGCGGCTCGCATCGCTATGGTCGACCTCCAGGACGGCAGTCAAACCATCCTGGCCGAATGTTTCCGCCAGTTTGGAATTGAAGCCGTGATGGTGAACGAGAATGCCGCAGAACGCCTTCGCAAGGAGAAATTCGAAGCTTGCGTGGTGAAGCTGGGACCCGCGGCGCAGGTTGTGATGGAAGCGGCGCGCACCTCGCCGTCGAATAGCCGCATGGTGATTTATGGCGTCGGGGGGAGTGCGCAGGAAGCCATGCGCTACTCCAAGTATGGCATCAACGCCATGTTTCAAGAGCCCGTAGAGCGTTCGGCCGCGTTGAAGCTGGTGCGTGCCACCAACACGCTTGTGCTCCATGAATTCCGCCGCTACGTGCGCATTCCGGTCATCACCGAGGTGACGGTTCAAGTGAACGAAGGCAAGAAGTTTGCGGCGACGAGTATCGAAGTGAGCTCAGGTGGAATGTCGCTCAAAAGCATCGAAGCCGTAAGCGCCGGACAGCCGGTTGAAGTATCGTTTGCTTTGCTAACGTTACCCCGACTCTGGATTCGCTCACGCGTCACCTGGAAAAAGCCCAAGCACTCTTTCGGCGTTCGCTTTGACACCACCGACGAGCGTCGCCGCAAATTGAAAGAGTGGATCGACGCCTACCTGGAAAACTAGCTGGTAGCCCGTGGCTGACAGCTAGGTCGCCAATCCTCGTGGGGCCCCGGTCCTGGCCACTTTTGAACGCTTACCAGAGGGCCCACCTTTCTTTCGCATTTACAATAAGCGCGTGAGTGCAGCCCCCGCGCCCGTTGAAGATGATGCCATTGACCCGCTGACGGGGCGAGTTCCTTTCACGCGCTGGCAGAGAGTGTTGCTGACGCTGATCTCCTGGGCCACGACGATCGCCGTCCGTCTGATCGGCCCGACCATGAAGTTTGCCGTCTCCTGCGAAGAGAACTCACCCACCAGTCTCGAACAACGACCGTTCGTCTACTCCTTCTGGCACCAGTGCACGTTCGCTGCGACCTATTTGTGGCGCGATCTCGATATCCGCGTCATGAGCAGCACCAGCTTCGACGGGGAGTTCACCGCGCGCATGATCCGCCGCTTCGGCTTTGTTCCGGTGCGCGGTTCGAGCAGCCGGGGCGCGGTGCGCGGGTTGCTGGGAATGCGCAAAGAGATCGAAGCAGGCTATACCGTGGCCTTCACCATTGACGGACCTCGTGGTCCACGGTTCGTCACAAAGCCCGGCCCGGTATTGCTGGCGCGATCGGCGAGAGTACCGATGGCTGTATTTCATATCGCCATCGATCGCGCATGCACTCTAAATACATGGGACCGCCTGCTGGTCCCGAAACCGTTTTCGCGAGCGCTCATGCGCGTCGGCAGCCTGATCCCGGTTCCGGAGGATATGCCTTCGGAACAATTGGAACACTACAACGAGCTGTTGCAATCTTCGCTTGATCGGGTAAAAGCTTTCGCCGAGGCGAATGTGGAAAAGGTCGGCAGCGCGGAATTCCCTTTCTTTCGCCGCCACAAACTGGGCGGTAGGTTCTAGATCGTGTGTGGCGGACACCTCTTGACCGCCGACCCTGATATGCAGAATAGTCGGACAGGAGTGTCCGACCCACAACAACCCAATTTCCCCCCGCGTTGACATCCCCGCGTATCCCAATTAAATTTCCTGAACACATTTTTTCCGCTCTTTCAAATTTTGGTTCGCGCATTTCTGTCCGCCTGGACGGAAATTGGGAAGCGGGTGTGAATCCCGCGCTGCCGCGCAACTGTTAGCGAGGAAATCCGCCGCCGGTCACTAGGAAAATTCTTGGGAAGGCCGGCCGCAGAAGTTCGAACGCTCTGGCGTTCTTACTCGCAAGCCAGGAGACCGGTGCGAACCGCCACCACTAACAATCCCTTTCGCGTGTCAAGGAGGATTGCATGCGGTTTGTTCGCACGGTCGTCGCCATTTCATTTCTTTGGGCGCGGGTATTCGCCGCCGATCTCAAGGTCAAAGTAATTGATCCGAACTCCGCAGCCATTGGGGCGGCGCAGGTGTCGCTGCTGCCGGTGGGGCAGACGACGCCTCTCGGCATTCTGCTCACCTCCGCCGAAGGTGTTGCTTCATTCAATGGCATTGCCGATGGGCCCTACCGATTGCAGGTGCTTGCTCCGGGATTCGCGCCGCAAAACTTAGACGTAACCGTGCCACAAGAGGCGCTTTTTACGATGAAGCTAAACGTGGCTGGCGCTTCTGAAATCGTGGTCGTGACGGCTACGCGCACGCCGGTCTCCGAACAGGACTCGGGTGCGAGCGTCTCGACGCTCGAAGCTGGGCAGCTCGGGGTGATGCGCCCGGTCGCCGCGTCGGATGCGATCCGCTTCCTGCCCGGCGCGGTCGTGAACACGGTGGGACAGCGTGGCGGACAGTCCTCGCTGTTCGTGCGCGGCGGCGACTCGCGCTACAACAAGGTGCTGATTGATGGCGTCCCGGTGAACGATCCGGGAGGCATCTTCGACTTCGGCGTCGTGCCGCTCGGCGGAGCTGAACGCGTGGAGTTTCTGCGCGGGGCGCAGTCGACGCTGTACGGATCGGATGCGATGACGAGCGTCGTGCAGGTGTTCACGCAAGCCGGGTCGACGGAGCGTCCCGAAGTGCGCTTCGGCGCCGACGGCGGGAACTTCTCGACCGCGCATGGTTATGCGTCGATCGCAGGCGCGGTGGACCGATTTGACTACAACCTCTTCGGCGACCAGTTCAACACGCAGGGGTCAGGAGTTAATGGTGACTACTCCAACTCCCTGCAAGGCGCGAATGTCGGGGTGAAGCTAGGAGGCCGTGCAGTACTGCGCGTGAGGGCGCGGCACGCCAACAGCCGGACGGGCGTGCAAGGGGAGTGGAAGTTTGACGGGCTGCCCTCCCTCCCGCCCGAAACGAACGAGCGCGCGCGGCAGAACAACACCGTGGCGAGCGCTGAGCTGACAGTGGTGGGGCCGTCGCGTTGGCAGCACCGGCTGACGGGCTTCGAATACAACCATCGGACGCTAAATGAGAACGACGTGGTGGATCCAAACCGCGTTTCGCCATTTGGGGAGATTGATTTTCTCTACCGGAATACATTTCACGTGAACCGCGCGGGTGTGGAGTACCAGGGAGACTATGCTGAGCGCAGCTGGACGCACTCGACTTTCGGGTATCAGTTTGAAGATGAGAATGCATTTCTAAACAGCCTGTTTGGCGCGCCGCAGCATGGGGTGCGCTTGAATCATGCGGTCTATGGCGAGCAGGTCGTGACGGTGGCACGTTTCTCGCTGGTCGCCGGAGCGCGCTTCGTGCACAACGAAGTTTTCGGGAACAAGGGCGTGCCGCGGGTGGCGCTGACGGTGCAGGCGCTGCGCGGCGGAAGCGTTCTCTCGGGGACGCGGTTGCGCTTCTCCTATGCAACGGGGATCAAGGAGCCGCGTTTTGAGGAGGTGCTGCCGAGTCCGCCGTTTGTGTTGGGGAGTCCGAATCTGAAGGCGGAGGAGAATCGCGCGTTCGAGACGGGCTTTGAACAGGCATTCTTTGGCGGGAAGTATTCACTGTCGGTGATGTACTTCAATAATCAGTTCCGGAATCAGATTGATTTCCAGACGCTGGATCCAATGACGTTCCTGGGGCAATACGTGAACATCAACAAGTCGATGGCGCACGGGGCAGAGGTTGAAGTGAAAGGGAGGTTGAATTCGCGGATCGCAGTGAATGCCGGTTACACGTATGACTCGACACAGATACTGGAGGCGCCGTTCGCATTCGATTCACTTCATTCCGCAGGGGCGCCCCTGCTACGGCGTCCGAAGCACTCGGGTAGTTTGTTGCTGAATTATCTGGGGCGTCGATGGGGTGCGAATGTAGGCGGAAGTTTCGTTGGGCGGCGTCCAGACTCGGATTTTCTCGGGTTCGGGATTGATCATGCGCCGGGGTACGCGCGCGTCGATCTGGGAGGATGGTATGCAATCCAGTCGCATGTGACGGCGTACCTGAATATTGAGAATGCTCTGGATAAGCAGTATGAAGAAGTCGTCGGGTATCCGGCGCTGGGGGTTAATTTTCGGGCTGGGCTGAGGTTTCGGTTGGGGGGGGATTAGTGGCTGAGGCTTTTGAGCAGAGTGTAATCCGGGTGCGGCAGACCCTCCTGTCCGCGAACTACTGCGAAACGCGCCGGCGGGAAACCGCTTCCAGGCCGGGGCCCGATTCGACCGCCGCTTTCTTGCGTCCATTGCCATTAGCGCTGGAACCATTCACGGTCCCATTGGCGCCGCCCATATATTTGGCTCGCGCCACGACCAATTTTTCCAGATCAGCACTGCCTAGAGGCTTTTGCTGCCCTAGCTGGTGAGTCACCAGAGCGATCCGGGCGAAGTGCTCGACCGTTTCCATCTTCATGTAAGCCTGGTCAAGGTCAGTTCCGTACACTACGACGCCATGATTCGACATCAGGATGGCATCGAATCCCGGCACCAACGGTTCCAATGCGTCGGTCAACTCGGGCGTTCCCGGAGTGCCGTACTTGGCGAGAGGGATTGACCCCAGCCCAATGACAACCTCGCACACCAGCGGTTGATTCAGCGGCATGCCGGCTGCGGCGAACCCCGTGGCCGTCGGCGGATGCGCATGCACGATGCCCTTCACGTCGGGCCGCAGGCGGTAAATCAGCAGGTGCATCCCGATCTCGCTAGAAACATTCCGCTTGCCCGAGACGACGCGCCCCTCCATGTCGACAATCACCAGGTCTGAGGTCCGCATGGCGCCTTTGCTCATGCAGGTCGGGGTCGAGAGAATGCGGTTGTCGCTCAGGCGGACAGAGAGATTGCCGTCGGTGGCGGCCACGAACCCGCACTCGTGCAACATGCGGCCGTAGCGCACAATCTTGTCCCGGTATTGGCGCTCTGTGGCCATGGGGATGGACAGGACAGAAGGGGGGCCTGACTCGCTCATGGTACCGCACCTTTTCAGGTTCCGACAATGGATTCGTCGATTTTCTGTCACATTTTGCGGAGATTGCGAGGCTCGGCGATGTTGACTGGGCTCGTCGGTCGCGATTGTCTTGTGAGGCAACAACTATAATTTGCCCCAGTGCTCGTCTCTGACTTTCACTACGATCTTCCTGAAGAGCAAATTGCACAGGAGCCGCTGGCGGACCGCGGTGGTTCGCGGATGCTTCGCCTCGACAGGGCGACTGGCCGCGTCACCGACGATGCTTTTCGCGACTTCCCTGATTTGCTTCGCCCTGACGACCTGCTCGTTCTCAACAACACCCGCGTATTCCCGGCGCGACTCTATGGGCGGCGCGGGGGTAGCCGAGCACAGCCGCCTAGTCCGAACAATCCGGCAGCCCGCGATTTCTTGCAGGGGACGGTGGAGGTCCTCCTAACCCGGCAGATCAACGCCGAGCCGAATGAGTGGGATTGCCTGGTGCGTCCGGGCCGCAAAATCGGCGTCGGGGAGCATCTCTATTTTGGAGAAGGTTCGGACCTGCAGGCGGAGGTCCTGGCCCGCGGCGCCTTCGGCGAAAGACGCATTCGATTCGAGCCCGTTCAGGAATTCTTTCAAATCATCGAAAGACTCGGGCACGTACCTTTGCCGCCTTATATCTCCCGCGCCGACCGGCCCGCCGACCAGGAGCGTTACCAGACGGTCTATGCCCGCGAGCGCGGTTCGGTCGCTGCCCCGACCGCTGGACTGCACTTCACGCCCGCCATTCTTTCTCGTCTCCGCGAACGGGGGATCCAGATCGCTGAGCTCACCTTGCACGTCGGATTAGGCACGTTCCAGCCAATCCGCGTCCAGTCGGTTGAGGAGCATCGTCTCCATCAGGAGGCTTACTCCATTTCGCCGGAAACCGCCGAAGCGGTAAATCGCGCCCGGGCTGAGCATCGCCGGATCGTGGCGGTCGGTACCACCACGGTCCGCACACTCGAATATGCGGCGACTAAGTCTGCCGACGGCCGCATCGAGCCCGGTGGCGGAGAAGCTGACCTGTTTATCTATCCGGGCTACCGCTTTCAGGTAGTCGGCGCCATCCTTACAAACTTCCACCTACCGGAGTCCACGCTCCTGATGCTGGTATGCGCTTTCGCAGGGCGGGAGCGTGTTCTGGATGCATACCGTCATGCAGTCAAGCAGGGATATCGTTTCTATTCATATGGGGACTGTATGTTCTTGGAATAAGTGACCCTCGGGCGAGGTCGTTTCCCCTGATATCGTAGCGCCGCGCTTCCTCGCAGAAACGCATATATACTTCCGTTGGAGTCCACTATGAGTGTGCAAACCAGGCAGAAGCTTGTATCAGTTCAGGACTTCGTCCAACAATTGCGAGCGTTTCCCGCATCTGCGTTCGATCAAACTACTGATCTCGTCGCCTTTCTAACAAACACCGGTGTTGACCCGGCGACTCTGACGCCATACCTCAAATGGGATCGCCAACACTACACACGCAATCTGATCGACAAGACACCGCTCTACGAACTGATCGCAATCTGCTGGGAAGTCGGTCAGGCCAGTTCCATCCACAATCATCGCGACCAGAACTGTTGGATGGCCGTTCCGATTGGCCGACTGCTGGTGGAGAACTACCGCGTTATTTTTCAGCAGATCGAAGAAGGCCGTTGCGAATTGGAAACTGCCGATACCGTGGAGATGAATCCCGGGCATCCCTGCGCCGTCGATCCGCTGGAGCCGGTGCACCGCGTCGTCAATCCGCGGGAGTTCGATGAGAGAGCCGTGAGCCTGCACGTCTATTCTCGGCCGTTTGACACCTGCGTCGTGTATTCTCCCGACCAGGGCACCTGCGGAGAAATCAAGCTGCACTACACCACGGAGTTCGGCAAACCCCGCGACAAAGCATAGAGGTGTGAGACCCTGCCGTAAGTCCACGCCCACGCGATGATCATCGGCTAAGCGAGAATCGAATGTGCCGCTGCCTTGCCATTATCTTGATTGCCGGCTTGCTGGCTGCTCTGTCTGCTTGTAAACAGAAAGCACAACCGGCCGCTCCTACCGTTTCCCCGGATAACCTTCCTGCTCTCAGTAAGCAGAACGACGCCCAAAGCAAGCCCATCAATTTTCTCCATAAGACTTTCACCGTGAAGAAGTCTGCCCAATTCTCGATCGAAGTGCCGCCGCATTCGGTAATTCCGCGGATCCACGGCACGTTCGAGTCCTTCGTGCCGCGTCCCGGCGACGATAACCTCAGCGACGACTCGACGGACGTCACGTTCCTTCTGATGAATTCCGAGCAAGTCGCCGATTTCACGCGCAATCCTGCTGGAAGCACCTCGCTGTATAGCGTGGAAGCCACTCACAATCATGAAGTCGATTTCGTGTTGCCGCCCACCAACGACTCGGCGGCGAAATATTACGTCCTGTTCGTCAACGCTCCTGGGGGGCCTCCCGTGAAATCCGTGAAAGCCGATTTCGGTCTCTTCTTCGGATATCAGTGAGCGAAGTCCTCCGGGCGAACGCCGATTCACTTTTTGGATTTGTCATCCTGTGCAGTGAGGCGGCGCCAGCCCAACGAACTCGAAGCCCCCCCGTGTTTTGGAAGAGTACTCCCGGCGCTTAAGGACATTTCAACCACGCACCCAACTCAAAATTTCTAAGCACACAAGCTGCTAAAATCGTGTCTTGCCTTCTCGTAAAACATCTTCGCTGAAGCAGTCCGAAGCGCCAAACCCCGGCCCAGTCCCAGTGTCCGAACCCGCGGGCGTAAAGAACCGCGTTTTCCTGATCGACACGATGTCATTTATTTTTCGGGCCTACCACGCGATGGCGCGCCAGCGGCCGATGTCGACCAAGACCGGCCTGCCCACCGCTGGGATCTACGTCTTCGTCAACATGCTGCGCAAGTTGCGCGATGATTTTGCGCCCGAATACCTAGCTGCCGTATTCGATGTGGGCGGAAAGACTTTCCGCGACGAAGAAGCCGCGGCCATTACAACGGTCAAGAAGTTCGATCTGAAGACGCAGACCTTCCAGGAAATTCAGTATCACGGCTACAAAGCCAATCGCTCCGAAATGCCCGAGGACCTGGTTCAGCAAGTTCCCTATATCCGCCAGGCGCTCGAAGCCTATCGAATCCCAATCCTTGAGCAGAGAGGTTTCGAGGCCGACGACCTTATCGGCACGCTCGCCCGCAAAGCGTCGGCGGAGAACTATCTCGTCTACGTCGTCTCCAGCGACAAAGACATGCTGCAACTCGTCACCGACAAAGTTCTGGTCCTGAATCCGCCCAAAGATAATTTGATCGCGGACGCGGCGAAGGTTGAAGAGATCCTCGGCGTCCCTCCTGAGCGCGTAGTAGACGTGATGGCGCTGCGCGGCGATTCGATCGACAACATCCCCGGCGCTCCCGGCATCGGCGACAAAGGCTCCGTGGAATTGATCAAGCGCTTCGGGACCGTCGAGCAGGCGCTCGATCGTGCCGCCGAGGTCGAAAAGAAGACGTACCGCGAATCGCTGCTGCACAATCGCGAGATCGTGCTGTTCAGCAAGCGCATGGCAACCATCGATTGCAATGTTCCCGTCGAACTCGATCTCAACGCCATGAAGGTCGGCGAGCCCGACATCGCCACTCTGCGGCAGCTTTTTGCCGACCTGGAGTTCACGTCGCTGCTGAAGGAATTGCTTCCGGTTGTAGAAGTCACCGAGGCGCAGTACGGCGAAGCGAAGTCTGCGGGCGACGTCGAAGCCTTCTTGAAGCGCCTGCCCGCTGGAGGCGCAATGACGATGGCGATCGAAGCGGCTGACGTATCGATCGACGTCGACAAGGAGGAAGAGGATCCGGAACCAGAAGAGGGAATGCTTCCACTGCTGCCTGGTTCACCGATCGCGGTGGCCCCGCCCGTCACTCGAAATATTGCCATTTCCACGACCCTGGGGACGGCAGCGATGGTCAGTCTCAACTCCGAAGCAGGATCAAAACTCAAGTCGGTGCTGGCCAATGAGCGCCTGCCGAAGGCCGTGCACGATTACAAAGCCGCGCTGCATGCACTGAATGCTGCGGCCATCGAGCTTTCTGGCGTTCGGCACGACTCGCGCCTGTACTCTTACCTACTCGATCCGACATACTCCGCGCACGGACTTGCGGAAGTCGCGCTGCGCCGCCTCAACCTGAAAATTTCTGGAAACCTCGCCGAGGCCGCGGACGTCGCCGGACGTCTGGCGACCACGCTCGCGCAGGAAGTCGAGCAATCAGGACTGAAGAAGACGTACGACGAAATCGATCTTCCGCTCGTGCCCGTGCTGTGCCGCATGGAAGAAGCTGGCGTGAAGATCGACAAAGAAGCGCTGGCCCGAATGTCTACTCGGCTCGAAGGCGAGATCGACACAAAAGCTCGCGAGATCTACGGTCACTGCGGGTTCGAGTTCAATATCGGCTCGCCCAAGCAGCTTGGGGACGTTCTCTTCAACAAACTAAACCTGCCCAAGCCCGTGAAGTACGGCAAGGGCAAAATGATTTCGACCGCGGTCGATGTCCTGGAAGGCCTGGCAGCGAACCACGAAGTTCCACGCCTCGTTCTCGAATATCGCCAGCTTTCGAAGCTCAAGTCGACCTACGTCGATACTCTGCCGGCTCTTCTAAGTTCGACGACGGGCCGCCTGCACACGACCTTCGACCAGACAGGCACAGCCACTGGCCGTCTTTCGTCTGCAAATCCCAACTTGCAGAACATCCCGATCCGCACCGAACTGGGCCGCGAAATCCGCGCTGCTTTTACGGTCGAGCCTGGCCACGTCCTGCTCGCCGCTGACTACTCGCAGATCGAACTCCGCCTGCTTGCTCATTTTTCAAGCGACAGGCTGCTCGTAGAAGCCTTCAATCGTGGCGACGACGTGCACACGCTCACAGCGTCTCAGGTTTTCGGAGTTCCTCCCCTGATGGTCACCGCTGAACATCGCCGCGCCGCCAAGGTAGTGAATTTCGGTATCGTCTACGGATTGTCCCCCTTCGGACTTTCTCAGAATCTGGGTATTGAGCCTGGGGAAGCCAAGCAGTTCATCAACGCGTACTTTGAGAAGTACAGCGGGGTGCGCGCGTTTATCGATAAGACGCTCGAAGAGGCGCGCCGCGATCAGAAAGTGACAACGCTGTTCGGTCGCATCCGCCCGATTCCCGACATTAACGGGAAAAACGTCCAGCAGCGCGGATTCGCGGAACGCACGGCCGTCAACACCCCGCTGCAAGGCACTGCTGCTGATCTGATCAAGATCGCCATGATTCGCATCGATGAAGCCGTCCGCGACCGCAACCTGAAATCCCGCATGACTCTCCAGGTTCACGACGAGTTGGTATTCGAAGTACCCCAGGAGGAACTCGACGTCATGCGCTCGCTGGTGCGCGAGTACATGGAAAAGGTCCACCCCCTCGCCGTCCCGCTGGTCGTGGAAATCGGCGTGGGGAAGAACTGGCGCGATCTGGAATATCTCTAACGCGCGGACGGTATGAGCGGCGGAAATGACTTTGTATCCTTGAAGCCCCCTACGCCCAGGGTGCGTAGGTTTCCGCCGGGTCGCAGTTCCTGCAATGCGACTAATCGGCCGATTGTCGGAACCGAGTGCTAGAATCCCGCGCACTGTCCAAAGCTGTTCGGCGCTCCAAATCGACGAAGTCCGATCGTCCTGCGCCGTCGTCAGGGTTTGCCTGCCCATCCTGTGCTACGGAGACCCTCGGTTCCTTTTGCAGCCAGTGCGGCGAGAAAGAAGTGAGTGGCGAAGATGACTCGATCCGACACTACCTCGAAGAGTTGGTCCTCGCATTCACACTCTTGGAGTCGAAGGTTCTGCGAAGCGTATGGCTTGTCATGAGCCGGCCCGGCCATCTGAGCAGCGAGCACTTCCAGGGGCGTCGCGTTCGCTACGTAAAGCCCATTCAATTGTTCATCCTGATGAATCTGGTCTACTACTTCTCCCTCACTCAGTTTGAGGCGACCACCTTCACGACCCCGCTGGCCACGCAGATGCACATGAATAACTATTAGCCGGGCTATGCAAGTATGCGGGTTAATCAGAAACTGCAGAAACAGAAGATCAGCTACCAGGCGTTGGAGACCAAGTACAACCAAAAGACCAACGTTCTTTCCAAAACGCTGATCTTTCTGCTCATCCCCATCTTCGCGTTATTGGTCAACGTCCTGTTTTTCAAGAAGAGAAAGTATCTGGTCCAACATGCGGTGGTGGCTACGCATTTCTGGGCCTTCGGTCTGATCCTGCTGGGTGTGATTCTTCCCCTTGCTTCGGTGCTGCTGATTCGCTTGTGCAAGGGCTTGAACGTATCCGCTGCACTTGTCACCAACGATAGTGTCGTGTCGACAGTTCTCCAAGTCTGCGTTGCAGCCTATCTTTTCCTGATGCTGCGCCGCGCTTATGCAGCCAGCGGGTGGTACTGTGCAGTGACCGCCCTCGTCGTTGGGTGGTCCTTCTTTCACATTGTGTGGCTGTATTGCTTCTTCCTTTTCAACCTGACGCTAAGCGTGGTGTAGCCGGGGAGAAAGTTGGTACCGCCAAGTGCTGCTCCGCCGCTGCCCTACTTCTTCCCCGACTCCTTCACATACCCGGCGCTTAGCGTCCCTTTCTCCCTCGCGACGCTTAACAGCGTCGGATAGAACTGTACAAACGTCGTGTCGACGGCTCCATGCTCGGAATGGCAGGAGTAGCAGTCCGCCGTCGTGGGCACGAGCGTGCCAGTCTGCTCCTCGCCGAAGGCAAAGAATGCCCATTTCCCGGGGAATCGCGCTTCGTCCTTTACGTGCACCTCGCGCGCCATGACCTCGCCCTGATAATTTCCTTTTTGATTGATCGATCCCTTGCCCTCGGCCATGCGCGCTTCAAGTACCATCACTGTCTTGTCGGGCCACGTCCCAGTTTCCAGAAACTTCTGGTAGGCCTCGGGATTCACGAACACGTTGTCGAACATGTGGTGGTCCATGGAGGACAGCGTCGGGTTGTAGCTCATGTCGAAGCCGGTGGTGAGGTACACCCACTGACGATAGTTTTTGGGAAGTTCCATCTGTCCTTTGCCGTTGTAGTCGGCGTTGGCTTTCGGTTTCGAATAGTCCTGCCCGAAAAGCAGCAGGCCGGCAAACACTGTCATCCCCACAAATGCAGCGGCTTTGGTTTGTTTGTTCATGCGCGCTAGTATCTCCCTGTGGCAGCGGGGCCGGGAGTCCCCTGCCTGCAATTTTGCGTGGTTTGGCTGCATTGTTCTCCGAAATGTCATGCAAAGCCCGATACTAAGCAAGATGGATGTTCAGCCATCAACCCGGCCGTCGCACTCCTGGCGATGGATCATACTGCTCTGGTTCGGCTTCGCGCTGGTGAATGCCACCCAGATCGTCGCCGGCATGCGCGCGGTCGGCATGCAGCATGCCTGGTCGCGCCTGTTCTTTACGGTACTGGCTTCGTGGATTGTGTGGCCACTGGCCACTCCCCTCGTCCTGCGACTCGGTCAGCGCTATCCATTCGCGCACTGGCGCAGCATCCCTACCTGGGTAGTCCATCTCTCCGCTTGCTTCGCGATTGGAGCGCTCTATTCTCTTTGGGCTGCGGGATTGCAAATACTTCTGCAGCCTTGGGGATACGTGCAGGTCACGCAGTTCGGCAACACCGCGTTCTCGGTCTTCTATGGGGAATTCCATCTATTCCTGATTCTTTACGCCGGGATTCTAGCGGTCGATTACACGCTCGAATCGAGGCGAAGGCTTGCGCAGCGCGAGACCGAAGCCGCACGATTGAGCGAGCAGCTTTCGCGTACCCAACTCGCCGCGCTGCGGCGCCAGTTGGAACCGCATTTCTTCTTCAACACCCTGAACGCGATAGCCGGGCTGGTGCGCGAAAACCGCAACGATGACGCGGTCAGCATGATCGCCGGCCTGAGCGACCTGCTCCGGCGCGTGCTCGACGATTCCGGTAAGCAGGAGGTTTCGCTGGGCGAAGAAATGGAATTCCTCGAAACCTATCTCGAGATTCAGAAGACGCGCTTCGCCGAGCGCCTGCGCCTGAGCGTGGACGTCCCGAAGGAATTTCTCTCGGCTCGCGTGCCCAGTCTCATCCTGCAGCCCATGGTTGAAAATGCCATCGAGCACGGCATAGAGAAGTGCGCCGCTGGCGGCTTGCTGCGGATTGGCGCGGTCCGCGACAACGGCTTTCTTACGCTGAGCGTCTACAACGAGGGTCCACGCCTTCCCGAGGACTGGGCGCAGCGCCGGGCCGGCGTAGGCATCGCCAATGTTCGCTCACGCCTGCGCGCGCTTTACGGCGAAGGCAGTCAACTGAAGATCGAGAATCGCGAGCAAGGCGTCGAAGTCCAATTCTCAGTCCTTTACAAACCCAAATGAGCTCCGAGTCCCCTCCCGCCAGAATTCGCGCCCTGGTTGTGGATGACGAACCCCTCGCCCGCTCCAACATCGTGCATCTGCTGCGCGCGAATCCCCAGGTTGAGATCTTGGGTGAGTGCGATTCCTCGACCGCTGCCCTCGATGCGATCCGCACTCAAAAGCCTGACCTTGTTTTTCTCGACGTCCGCATGCCGGAGTATGACGGCTTCGACATTTTAGAAATGCTCGGTGCCGAAGCGCCTCCCGCGGTCATCTTAGTCACCGCCTACGATCAATATGCGCTTAAAGCCTTCGATACCGGCGCTCTCGACTACTTGCTGAAACCTTTCAACAACGCCCGCTTCGAGCGCGCGCTCGAACGCGCCAGGGAACGGATCACGCAGCGCAGGCGAGTGCCTGCCAAGATGGACCGCCTTACCATCAAGAATGCCGGTTCCGTGACATTTATTCCGGCCGGCGAAATCGATTGGATTGAAGCGGCCGACTACTACGCGTCTTTGCACGTTGGTGCGAAGACGCACCTCCTACGCCGCAGCATGAACGATCTCGAATCCGATCTCGATCCCGCGCAGTTTTGCCGCATTCACCGCTCTACCATTGTGAATCTCGATCGCGTCCGCGAACTGCGTTTCGACAGCGACGCCGAATACGAGCTCCTCCTCGCCGACGGAACCAAACTTCGCCTCAGCCGCCGCTACCGGAAGGACCTGCAAGGCCGCCTCGGGCAAGCGGTGGATGTGAAAGTTCCGCTCTGAGAAATTTGTGTCCCCAAATTTAGCCGGTGCAGAGGAGAGCGCAAATCTTCTCCAATCCGCGATCACCCAGCCATCTATTGATAGTTAAGCAACCACTTGACAATGCCAAGTGCGTTCTTGTAATACTAAAGCAGGTACTAAAGTATGGGGTTCGAACCAAGGCATGTCTTTCGGTGCGTTTCGAAAACGAATAAGGAGTCATATGGCAAAACTAAGCGCTTTCAACAATGTTTCCCTGGACGGTTATTTCAGCGGCAAGAATGGAGAATTCGCCTGGGCCAAGAGCCACATGGATCCCGAGTTCAACGCCTTCGTCGCCGGTAACGCGCAGGGTGGCGGTACGCTTATCTTCGGGCGCATCACCTACCAACTGATGGCCAGTTACTGGCCCACGGCGCAAGCCATGAAGTCCGATCCGGCCGTGGCCGACGGGATGAACAAGTCGCCCAAGATCGTCTTTTCAAGAACGCTTAATTCCGTGGAGTGGAACAACACGAGACTGGTCAAAGCCGATCCCGTGTCTGAAATCCGCAAGCTGAAGAACGAGTCTTCCGCCGACATGGTCATCCTGGGCAGCGGCAGCATCGTCTCGCAACTGGCGCAGGCCGGCTTAATCGACGAATTTCAAGTGGTCGTGAATCCCGTGATCCTCGGCGAGGGCCGAACCATGTTCGACGGACTGAACCACTCCGTTGGACTCAAGATGACCAGGAACCGAATCTTCGCGAGCGGCAATGCTTTCCTCTGTTACGAGCCGGCCGCGTAAGGAGCACTCATGTCAGAACGGTCCGTGACCCACAGCACCTTCGTGATTGAACGCAACTATCCGGCGGCGCCCGAACGCGTATTTGCCGCGTTCTCCGACCCTGCGAAAAAACGCCTCTGGTTTGCCGAAGGCGACGAATTCGAGGTCGAGCACTACGCTCTCGACTTCCAGGTCGGCGGCCGCGAGGAGGCTCGGTTTCGAGGCAAGAATGGGTTTACTTTTACTAACCGCACCATCTTCCAAGACATTCTGCCCGGGCGCCACATCGTGTTCGCGTACACCATGAGCATGGGCGACAAGCACATCTCCTCATCGCAAGCCACGGTGGAATTTCTAGGCAAAGACCAAGGCACTCTCCTGGTGTTCACCGAGCAGGCGGCATTCTTCGAAGGCGCCGACGGCCCGAAGATGCGCCAAGACGGCTGGACTCTGCTGCTGGAAGCCTTGCGCAAGGAGCTGTCTCGAACGTAGCTCGGGTCATCCGTGCCGGTGAACGAACCGAAAACAGAGAGATCTTCTAACGGCGAACGGCTCGTCTCAGGAATCGGCTTCAGCCGGAGCGGTAACGTGCGTTGAGCGGCTTTAGCGGCTCTCCCACGCGAGGGAGAATTTATGCAGACTCAAAGAGTCCAGGTCGACCGCGTCTTCCACGCCCTCGGTGATCCCACGCGTCGTGCGATGGTCGAAAAGCTCAGTCACGGCGCCGGCTCTGTTTCGAGCCTCGCGAAGCCTCTCGGCATCACATTAGCCGCAGTCGTTCAACATATCCAAGTCCTCGAACGTAGCGGTTTGATTCGGACTACCAAGGTCGGTCGCGTACGCACTTGTCGGATCGAGCCAAAAGGCTTCACCGTCGCCGAGCGCTGGATCGAAGAGCGCCGCTCGCTGTGGGAACGTCGCCTCGATAGACTCGGCGCATTGTTGGAGTATGAGGAAACATAGGCGCCAAATCTGCGAGTCAGGGAAATGGTCCTCGCCGTACTCAAATGACATTCCGATGGCGTAAACGTGATCTCAGAGAGCCGGGCCGAAGCTCCCGCAAATTGACTTACTCCGCCCAGCGCCCTACGATCACACTCCAGTGATCGGGCAAACTGTTTCGCACTATCGCATCCTCGAAAAAATTGGCGGCGGCGGTATGGGCGTTGTCTATAAGGCCGAAGACACGACCCTCGGTCGATTCGTTGCCCTCAAATTCCTCCCCGAAAACGTCGCGCAGGATGCCCAGACGCTCGAGCGCTTCAACCGCGAGGCCCGGGCCGCCTCTGCCCTGAATCATCCCACCATCTGCACGATTTACGAGATCGGCGAACACGATGGCAAGCGCTTCATCGCCATGGAATACCTCGATGGCATGACCTTGAAGCACGTCATCGCCGGCCGTCCGATGGAAGTCGAGACTCTGATCTCGCTGGCCATTGAAATTGCGGACGCGCTCGATGCTGCGCACGCCGAAGGTATCGTGCATCGCGACATTAAGCCCGCCAACATCTTCGTCACCAAGCGTGGCCACGCGAAAATTCTCGACTTCGGCCTCGCCAAGGTGAATGTTCCAGCGGGCTCATCCACCCAGGTTCAGGCAGCGAATACCGCCACGCTCGACGAAGCGCACCTCACCAGTCCCGGAACGATGCTCGGGACCGTTGCCTACATGTCGCCCGAGCAGGTTCGCGCTCGCGAACTCGATAACCGCACCGACCTTTTCTCCTTCGGTGCCGTGCTCTACGAAATGGCAACCGGCGACGTGCCCTTCCACGGAGAAAGTTCCGCCGTGATTTGTGAAGCGATCATGAACCGTGCGCCCGTGCCCGCCGTGCGCTTGAATCACAATGTGCCCGAACGGCTCGAAGACATCGTCAACAAAGCGCTGGAGAAAGACCGTAACCTGCGTTACCAGCATGCCTCCGAGATGCGCAGTGACCTGCAGCGCCTCAAGCGTGACACGGAAAGCGGCCGATCTCCGGGCCTGGTACCTGGCGGTGCTGGCGACCAGACGTCTTCCGCGCGGATTTCCGCTTTGTCTTCCTCGGCGCGCATATCGGGTTTGGCGGCAGCGTCTGGTCCGCGCACCTACGGCAAAATCATCGCAGCGGTCGCAGCCGTC
>Ga0209811_10000140_pt1 | contig 33595 bp, 42 predicted proteins | sample Coa_R1_6_FD_187161 | JGI IMG/M metagenome (GOLD analysis project Ga0209811, IMG submission 187161) | Surface soil microbial communities from Centralia Pennsylvania, which are recovering from an underground coalmine fire. - Coalmine... | ecosystem: Environmental > Terrestrial > Soil >... | reverse complement strand
CCTCGCGCTCGCGGAAGGTGAAGGCGACCCTCCAGCCCTCCCCGGCCAGCGCACGCACGATCGCGCGACCGATGCCGCGGCTCCCTCCCGTCACCAGCGCGACCCGCACGGCGGCGCTCACGACCGCTCCAGCACGAGCCATCCCGCCGCCCCGCCGGACGCCAGCCCGGTCAACAGAACGCGCGACGGGATCGGAAGCGCGCCGCCGGCGTGGGGTGTAACACCGACCTCGGGATCGGGCTCCGCGAATCCTGGGGTGGCGCCGAAGGGCGCTCCCTGGAGGGCCAGCAACCCCGCGGTGAGGATCGTGGTCGGGCACGGGACGCCGAACGTGGGCATACGCGGATACGAGAGGCCCGTGAGCAGTCCCATCCCCGGGTAGGCGAGGGCGTAGACGGCGAGGGCAACGCCGAACAGTCCCCAACCCGATCGCGAGGGGCTGAACACGAGCCGGCGACGAAGGACGCCCATCCACGCAAGGAGCACCGCCTGCGCAACGAATACCGTCGCGAACGCGATCGCCGCGGGATTGATGGCACGGAAGAAGGCGAAGTGGTAGGCGATCCCCGACCAGGCCCAGTGAATCGCGAGCAGTCCGGCGAGCACGGGACTCGACGCGGCGCCCCTGCGCCACCACGACACGAGCGCCAGCAGCGTGGCGAGCCACAAGAGAACGGCCACCGGCCAGAGCAGCCGGTTGTAGGCGGCGAACACGTCGAGGAACTGCTCGTGCGAGAACGGGAGTTTCATGCGGCCACCCTGGGCCCGGGTCACTCTGCGCCCAAGCGAGAAGCCCCCACAACTCATCGAGTCGCGGGGGCTTCCGGAAGCTGGCTCCTCGGGTAGGATTCGAACCTACAACCCTTCGGTTAACAGCCGAATGCTCTACCATTGAGCTACCGAGGAACGAAGCGGGGTGCTCAGCGGGGCGCACCCTGGACAGGGCCCAGCGAGCAGCGGGCGGGGAGATTAGCCGCGCCGCCGCACATGGGTCAAGCGAGCGCGGGGCATGGACTTGCCCACCGTGCTCCGGCTGGGATCGGCATCGAGGACGTGCCGCCGTAGCCTTGGGTCAGCCCGCCAACGAGCGCGCGAGCGCGATCTCCTCTGCGCGCCGCGCGTAGCCCGGATGGGACGCGGGCCGGGGCGCCTCGAGGTGCGCGCGCACGACACCCGGCAGGTACTCGTCCACCGCACGCGGCCGCACACCGAACGTGGCGAGCGCGCGAGCCGGGTCCGGTCGCGAGCACCAGCGGCCCCAGTAGGGCGCGCACGTGTCCGCGAGTCCCGCGCGCTCGAGCGTGGCGCGATCCACGTCGACGAACCTCGGCGTCGCGCCGGCCAACGCGGCCACGCGTTCGAGGAACGCTCGCAGCGGCAGCTCATCCGTCTGGGCGAAGTTCAGCGCTCGCTCGGCGGGCCACGACCGCGAAGTCGCGAGCGCGAGCAGCGCCTCGGCGACGGCGCCCGCGTACACGAAACGCACCACCTGCCGCCCGCCCTCGGGCAGCAGCACGGGGCCACCGTCGAGCATGCGCTCGATCCACGCCCAGAGCCGGCGGGAGCCCTCGCGATCCTCCTCGCCCTGGACGACCGGGATCCGAAGCGCCAGCGCCTGGAGCCCCGTCGCTCGTGCCAGCGCCGCCTCCATCGCCCGCTTCCCCATGCCGTACTTCCACTCGTCGTGGTCGCGAGTCCCGGGCGCGGGCTCCGGCATGAGCTCGCGCTCGGCCGCCTCTTCGCGAAACGGCGGCTCCGGGGAGGCGGTGACGAGATAGACCTGTCCGCTCGAGATCGCCACCAGCCGGCCGGGCGAGAACCCAGGCACCGACAGCAGCCGATCGACGTCGCCCCCGCCGAAGGCGAGGAAGTCGGCGGTGAAGTCGAAGCGTGCGCCCTCCAGCGCCGCGCGCAGCGAAGCTGGATCCCGGCGGTCTGCCCTGAGGTGGCTCACGCCGGCTGGCAACGGCCGCTCGCCGCGCGTGAGCACGCTCACGTCGTGGCCGCCACCCGCGAACGCGCGCCGCGCCGCGCTGCTCAGGAGTCCCGACCCGCCGAGGAGGAGTATGCGCATGGCGCGCGCACGCTATCGCGCACGCACCCACCAACGCCAGCTACGCCGCCTTCTCCCCCGGCTCTTCCGGCCACGGGATGCCGCGCTGCAGGAGGTCCAGCTTCACGCGCCTCAGCTCCTGCTGCATGCGGGTCAGCTCGCGCACGGACCTTCGCAGGTCCTGCGTGAGCAGCACGATCCGCAGCCCGGCGCGTACCCGCGCCAGCAGCTCGCCCTGGTCGCAGGGTTTCACCAGGTAGTCGTCGGCGCCGGTGTCCAGCGCCAGCAGCTTGTCGCTGATCTCGCCCTTGGCCGTGAGCAGGATGAAATACGGCGAGCCGTCCCTGAGCCCGGTCTTCACCGACTGGCAGAGCTCGAGGCCGTCCACGTGCGGCATCATCCAGTCCGAGATCACCAGGTCGGGCTCGAAGGTGACGATCGCCTTCATGCCCTCGCGCCCGTCGGATGCCGCCTGCACCTGGTAGCCCTCGGCCGCCAGGCGCTTCATGAGCACGCGCTGGAAGAAGGGGTCGTCCTCGACCACGAGGATGCGGATGTCGGGCGTGGCCTTCACGCGGCACGCTCCATCATCCCGAGCGCGAGCGCGGCGAAGCGCTCGTGGTCGGTGATCGGCTTGGCGACGTAGTCGTCCGCGCCGCTGTCCCGAAGCAGCCGCTCGGCATCGCCGCGCATGGCGTGCGCCGTGCAGAGCAGAATGGGCACGTGCGGCAGGTCCTGCGAGCGGATCAGCTGGCAGATCTCCACGCCCCCGGCCGGACGCCCCTGCCATTTCGAGTGCCGCAGCGATACGTCGAGGATGACCAGCGCCACGTCGCCGCCGCGCACCAGGTCCAGCACCTCAGCCGGATCCTCGGTGAGCGTCACGTTACAGCCCGCGCGCTTCTCCAGGATCTTGCGGAACAGGATGGCGTTGTGTGGGTCGTCCTCGACCACGATGACGTGGTTCATGCCGCACTCCGCAGCTCGCCCTCGAAGCCCTCGTCGTCCTCGCGCGTGACCTGGAGGTGCCAGTCGAGCACGTGCGGGAGCAGCTGCGGGTTGTCATGCACCGCCGTCTTCGACACCACGTCGAGGACGAGCCCTTCCTGGAGCAGGCGCTTCTCCTCGTCGTTCCTCGGCTCGGGGAAGTTCGTGAGCACCATCACCGGCAGGTCGGGCTGGAGCCCGGCCAGCGTCATCTCGCGCAGCACGTCGTAGCCGCTCACCTCGGGCATCATCAGGTCGAGCAGCAGCACGTCGTAGCCGTTGGGCTGCGTGCGCAGGATGTGCAGGCACTCGTCGCCGTTGTTCGCCACCTCGACGAGGAAGCGGTCGCTGGGGAGCACGCGGCGGACGTACGCCAGCACCGTGGGATCGTCGTCGGCCATGAGCACGCGCACGAGCCGGCCCTGCTTCTCGTTCGTGAGCGCGGAGATCTTGGCGATGAGCGTGGCGCCGTCCACGGGCTTCACCATGTGCTCGGGCCGGCGCGAGAACGCGGTGGTGTGCAGCCGCTGTTTGAGCTCGCCGTCGAACCCGGTCACGAACACGATCGGGATGTGACGCGTCTGGGGCTCGCTGGCCATGCGCTGCGCCAGGTCCCAGCCGGTGCGGAGCGCGGCGCCGTCCTGGCAGGAGAGCGCGTAGTCCAGCACCACGACCGCGGGGCGCAGGCGCCGCACCAGCATCCACCCCGACTCCGCGTGGTCAGCCTCGACGGTGCGGTAGCCGCCGCGCTGGAGCAAGGCGGTCACGAACTTGCGGAACACGTTGTCGTCCTCGACCACGAGCACGAGCGGGTCGCCGGGCGAGCCCTCGATGCGGTCGTCGAGTGCTTCCGGGTGCGCGGCCGGTGCCGCCCCCTCTTCGCGCCACAGCGGCAGCGAGAAGTACACCGTGGTACCGCGGTTCTCGCCGTCGCTCTTGATCCCCATGATGCCGCCCATCAGCTCGACGAGGCTCTTCGAGATCGCGAGCCCCAGGCCCGTGCCGCCGAAGCGGCGCGTGGTGCTGCCGTCGCCCTGGACGAACTTGTCGAACACCAGGTGCTGGCGGTCGGCGCTGATCCCGATTCCCGTATCCACGACCTCGACCACGATGTGACCCAGGTCCGGGTGCGCGAGCGCGCGCACCTCGATGCTGCCCTTGCTCGTGAACTTGAGGCTGTTGCCGACCAGGTTGACGAGCACCTGCTTCACCTTGCCGAAGTCGCCGCGCGCCCACACCGCGCCCCCGGTCTCGTCGGAGAACGTCAGCTTCAAGTTCTTCTGCGCCGCCTGGACGTGGGTGAGCGTGTAGACCTCGTCGAAGATCTCCTGCATGTCCATCCGCGACAGCTCCAGCGTCAGCTTTCCCGCCTCGATCTTGGCGATGTCGAGCACGTCGTTGATCAGCCCGAGCAGGTGGCGCGAGCACTGGAGTGCCTGCTTCTGGAACTCGATCTCCTCCTCGCGCGACTCGCACATGCCGTCGAGGACGAGCTGCAGGAACCCGATCATGCCGTTCAGGGGCGTGCGCAGCTCGTGCGAGGTGTTGGCGAGGAACTCGCTCTTCAACCGCGACGCCTCCTCGAGCTGGGCGTTCATCTCCTCCAGCCGGCGGTTCGAGAGCTCCAGCTCCTGGTGGGACTGGCGGATCTTGCGCTCGGCATCGACGCGGTCGCGGACGTCGCGGACGATCGCGGTGAACACCTCGTCGTCGCCGTCCTCGGAGCGGCCGATCGAGAACTCCACCGGGATGCGCACGCCATCCGGTCGCATCGCCTCACCGGTCACGACCGCGCCGGTCTGGGGCAGCGCGGTGGAGCGACCGGCCTGTCCCCAGTGCAGGATCTTCTTGATCGGCAGCTCGAGGATGACCTCGCCGGGCTGGCCGACCATGGCCTCGGCGGCGCGGTTGACCGATCGCACGCGGCCGACCTTGTCGAACGTGAAGATGGCGTCGAACGCGGTGTCGAGCATGGCGTGGAGCCTGCGGGCGTGGCGCTCGGTCAGCTCGGTCTCGCGCCGGGAGATCGCGCCCGCGTACGAGCGACGCCACGCGAGCACGACGGCGAGGAAGAGGAAGCCGAGGATCACGTCCACGGAGACGAGTGCCTGCCGGATCGACGCCATGGGCGCGAGCATCTCCGCGCGCGGCGCCTGCGCCACGAGCCCCCACTCCGCGTTCTGCAGCGGGCGCGCCACCGCCCACACGCTGCTACCCGCGTCACCTGGGATCTCGACGCGCGACGCCACGCGGGTCGCAGCCATGGCCGCGGCCATGGCGTCGGGGGCAGCCATGGGGATGCGGGTCCCGGGGCGCGTGAACGTGGCCGTCGGCGGCCGCGACAGCAGCTCCACCTCACGCCCCTGCGCGCGCACGAGGTAGGCGCCGGTCTCCTCCCCGAACCCGGGCCAGCGCTGGAGCAGCGGCTGGAGCGAGCTCGCGAAGTCGCCCTGGAACACGATCACCCGACCGCCGCCCGCGGCACCCAGCGGCACCGCGAGGGCGTTGCGGCCGAAGTACGGGCAGCCCCATGCGGGCTGCCCGGTGCTGACCGCCTCGTGCACGGCGTCGCCCTCGATCCCCGCCTGGTCGGCGCTCCTCGGGTGCCACTCGCCGAGCGTCGTGCCGGTCGAGTCCACGACCGCGACGTTCCGGAACTCGAACTCTGCCGAGCGTGCGTAGAGCTCGTCCAGCGGTGCCCCGGCGGCACCGGAACCCACAGCCGAGTGCACCGCGCGCACGGCGGAGACGATGCGCGGATCGCGCGCCACGCTCAGCGCCTCGCGCCGCGTCACGTCGAGCAGGCGGTCGATGTCGGCGAGCCGCACGTCGGTGGCGACCTCGAGCCGCCGCCACGCCTCGGCCTCGATCCGCAGCCGCGCGTTGTGCCACACCGTGACGTTGATCGACACCACGCCCGCGACCACGAGCATCCCGATGCCGGCGGCGACGCGCACGTTCTCGAGCGTCACGCGGAGGCCGGGTGCGCGCAGGAACGAGCCGACGCCCGGGCGCGCGGGCGGGGCACCCGTGCGGAGCACGGGTCCGGGCGGGGCCGCCCCGGATGGGGCTGCCGGCGGTTCCGCGCGATGGGGATGGCCATCCACGGGATGGGTCAGGGCGTCCTTGTCCTTCATGGCGGTGGCGGCCCGGCGCGGGGCGCCGGGTCCACACTCGTCATCGGCCCGTCAGGCCTCGGGCGTGAGGGCTATCTGCCCCGGCTCACTCGCCCTGCTTCTGCCAGTAGCGCGGCCGCAGGTTCGCCGCCAGGACGCGCTTGCGGAGCCGCAGCGAGGTCGGGGTGACCTCCAGCAGCTCGTCGTCCCGGATCCACTCCAGCGACTGCTCCAGCGACAGCCGGTGCACGGGCACCAGGCGCAGCGCGTCCTCGCCCACCGAGCGCATGTTCGTGAGCTTCTTCTCGCGCACCATGTTGACGTCGATGTCCTGCTCGCGCGAGTTCTCGCCCACGATCATGCCCTCGTAGACGCGGTCGTTCGTCTCGACGAAGATCTCGCCGCGGTCCTGGACGTGCTCGATCGCGTACGGCGTCACCTTGCCCGCGCGATCCGCCACCAGCGCGCCCGTGGTGCGGTGCGGGATGTCGCCCGTCCACGCCTCCCAGCCGTCGAAGAGGTGGTTCAGGAGGCCGGTGCCGCGGGTGTCGGTGAGGAACTGGCTCCTGAAGCCGATCAGGCCGCGCGACGGGATGCGGTACTCGAGCCGCACGCGGCCGGTGCCGTGGTTCACCATGTTCATCATCCGGCCGCGGCGGGTGCCGATCTTCTGAGTCACCACGCCCACGAAATCCTCCGGGCAGTCGATGACCAGGCGCTCCATGGGCTCCTGGCGCACGCCGTTCACGTTACGGGTGATGACTTCGGGCTTGGAGACCGCGAGCTCGAAGCCCTCGCGACGCATCATCTCCACGAGGATCGCCATCTGCAGCTCGCCGCGGCCGGAGACCACGAACGCGTCCGGCGTCTCGCCCGGCTCCACCTTGAGGCTCACGTTCGTGAGCAGCTCGCGCTCGAGCCGGTCTTTAAGATTGCGCGAGGTGACGTACTTCCCCTCCTGGCCAGCGAACGGCGAGGCGTTGACGCTGAACACCATGCTCACCGTGGGCTCGTCCACGAGCACCGGCGGCAGCGGCCGCGGGTCGTCGGGGTCGGTCACGGTCTCGCCGATGTGCACCTCCGCGAACCCGGCCAGCGCCACGATGTCGCCGGGGCCCGCTTCCTGCACCTCGGCGCGCTCCAGGCCCTCGAACGCGTACAGGTTCGTGACCCGCGACTTGACCTGCCTGCCGTCGGCCCGGACGAGCATCACGTCCTGCTTCGTGCGGATGTTGCCGTTCACGACGCGTCCGACCGCCAACCGGCCGACGTAGTCCGAGTAGTCGAGGTTCAGGATCAGCATCTGCAGCGGCATCTCGGGGTCGAACTTCGGCGCCGGGATCGAGCGCACGATCTCGTCGAACAGGGGTTTCAGCGGCTGGTTCGGGCCGTCCGGCGTCAACCGGCACACGCCCTCGCGGGCGATGGTGTAGAGCACGGGGAACTCGAGCTGCTCCATGTGTGCGTCGAGATCGATGAACAGGTCGTAGATCTCGTCCAGCACCTCCTTCACGCGCGCGTCCTTGCGGTCGATCTTGTTGATCACCACGATCGGCGGCAGTCCCAGCTCGAGCGCCTTCCTCAGCACGAAGCGCGTTTGCGGCAGCGGACCCTCGCTCGCGTCCACGAGCAGCAGCACGCCGTCCACCATCTTGAGCGTGCGCTCCACCTCGCCGCCGAAGTCGGCGTGGCCGGGCGTGTCCACGATGTTGATCTTCACGTCCCCGAAGCGCACGGCCGTGTTCTTGGCGAGGATGGTGATGCCCTTCTCGCGCTCGAGGTCGTTCGAGTCCATGACCCGCTCCGCGACCTCCTGGTTCTCGCGGAACACGCCGCTCTGCCACAGCATCGCGTCCACGAGCGTGGTCTTGCCGTGGTCGACGTGGGCGATGATGGCGATGTTGCGGATCTGCTCGCGGACGGCCGTCTGCTTCACGGTCAGGGGATTCAAGGATGGACCTCCGAGGGGTCGCGCGTGTCGAGGTAGGCGCGCAGCTTCTCCCAGCCGCCCGGGTGCTCGTACAGCGAGTCGTAGGAGTAGAGCGCCACGGCGGGGTAGCCCAGCGCGCGGACGGCCTTGATCTTGGCCGCGGCCGTGGACAGCGGCGTGTTGTAGACGGCGATCCCCGGCACCAGCCGGTCGGTGCCAAGCTGCTCGCTCATCGTGGTGAGTTGCTGGAGCACGGTCTGCGTCTCCGGTGCGTAGCACATGAGGTAGGCGCGATCGAGGAGTCCGTCGCGCACCCAGCGGCTCCACGGCTGTTTCTTCACCGTGAGCGCGGTGAGCGTGTCGGCCACGACCGCGGCGGAGAGCGGCAGCCCGGGGCGCACGTCGTTCACCGCACTCCTCACCTGCTCGACGATCGCGGTCACCTGGTCCTGCTGGAACGCGGCCCACGCCGAGTCCATCTTCACGCGCTCGGCCCGGGGCAGGCGGGAGAACATGAGCGGGTCGACGCCGCTCTCCATCGCGAAGCGCGCGCGCGTCGTGGGATCGTTCCCGATCGAGACCACGGGCTGGCGGATGTAGTCGAGGTGGACGCCGTCCACCGGGTAGCGCGTCACCAGCTCCTTGATGTTGTCCGCGATCCACTCGCGCACGCGCGGGTGGGCGGGCGAGAGGAACACGCCCTCGACGCGCAGGCGCTCGGCCTGGCGCGGCGTGAGCGCGCTCATCGAGCGCCCATTGGTCAAGCGCGCCACCCACTCGGGGTGCGCGTTCACCACGTGGTGCGGGTCGCGCGGCCGCTTGGGCCCGGACCAGACGAGGCAGCAGTTCACCCACGCATGCACTTCGAGTCCGGCCGCGTGCGCCAGCGGCAGGATCTCACCCAGCGGATCCCGTCCCGAGCCCAGGAGCGGCTCCGGCGCCGGCAGCCGGTCGGAGCGATACCAGGCGTCGCCGCGACCGATCACCTGCACCAGCAGCCCGCGCACGCCCATGCGCTTCGCGCGCTCGACGATGCGCGGCACGTCCTCGGCGTGTACGAGCGAGGTCCTCAGGACCCACATGTAGTCGACGACCGTGCCGGAATCGGGCGCCGTGGCCACCCAGCTCTCGGCCGGGGCACCCGGCGAAGCCGGGTCCGGGGCGGTCGTGCCCTGCGGAGCGGCGGCGCAGGGCCGCCCTGCGAGCGCCAGCAGCGCCGCCAGCGCCCCGGCGAGCGAGCGCCCGGGCGGTGACGAACGCGGGCGGAAGGTCACCCTCCCGCCCGCGAGATGGTCCGGATCGTTCGTACGGTGGAACGCATCAACCCCCGCCGACCTTGCGCGGGCCGGTCCGCTGGCGCTTGCCGCCACCGCCGCCGGCTCCCGCTCCCGCGGCTTCCTTCTTCTTGCCGCGCCTCGGGCGATCTTCGGCCGCGGCCTCTTCGGCCTCGGCATCGGCATCGGCCTTCTTCTTCTTCGCCGCTTTCTCGCCGCTCTGGGCCAGGGCCTTCGCCTCGGCCGCGGCGATGCGTGCGACGCGCTCCTGCTCCTTCTGCTCGGCGCTCTTGATCAGCTCCAGGTAGGCGGTCTCACCCGCGTCCCCGAGCCGGTGGCCGATGCGCACGATGCGCGTGTAGCCACCGTTTCGCTCGGCGTACCAGGGAGCGATCGTCGAGAACAGCTTGCTCACCACCTCCGGCTTGATGACGAAGGTCGCCACGTGACGCCGCGCGGCCAGGTCACCCTGCTTGCCGAACGTGATCATGCGTTCGGCGTAGCGGCGCGCCTCCTTCGCCTTCGCGACCGTGGTCTCGATGCGCTCGTACTGGAACAGCGCGGTCACCAGATTGCGCAGCAGCGCGCGCCGGTGCTCGCTCTTGCGTCCCAGCCTGCGGTGGTCCTTGCGATGTCTCACGACGGTTCCCCTCAGACCTCGGCGCGGGCCGAGGGCTTGTTCTCGTAGTACGGGCTCACGTCCATGCCGAAGTGGAGGCCCATCTCGGCGAGGATGTCCTGGATCTCCTTGAGCGACTTGCGGCCGAAGTTGCGGAACTTGAGCATCTCCGCCTCGCCCTTCTGCACCAGCTCGCCGATGGTCTTGATCTCGGCGGCGCGCAGGCAGTTGCTGGAGCGCACCGACAGCTCCAGCTCCTCCACGCTCTTGTCGAGCTGGCGGCGGATGCGGACCTTGTCCTCGTCCACGGCCGCCTCTTCCTCCTGCTGCGGCTCCTCCTCGAAGCTGATGAGCAGGCTGAAGTGGTCGCGCAGGATCTTCGACGACATCGACACCGCGTCGTTCGGCAGGATGCTGCCGTCCGTCCACACCTCGACCGTCAGCTTGTCGTAGTCGATGCGCTGGCCGAGGCGCGTGGCCTCGACCGTGTAGTTCACCTTGGTCACCGGCGAGAACAGCGAGTCGATGGGGATGACGCCGATGGGGCGGTCTGCCCCCGCCGTGTGCTGGTCGGCCGAGACGTAGCCGCGGCCGCCGTTGATCTCGACCTCCATGCGCAGGTCGCCGTCACGGTTCAGCGTGGCGATGTGCAGGTCCTTGTTGAGCACCTCGACCTCGGCGTCCACCTGGAGGTCCCCGGCGCGCACCTCGCCCTTGCCGCGCATCTCGAACACGCCCTTCTTCGGGCCGTCGCCGAACAGCTTCAGCCGCACCTGCTTCAGGTTGAGCACGATCTCGGTGACGTCCTCGATCACACCCGGCAGCGTCGAGAACTCGTGCAGCACGCCCTCGATGCGCACCGACGTGATCGCCGCGCCCTGCAGCGACGACAGCAGCACCCGCCGCAGCGCGTTGCCGAGCGTGGTGCCGAAGCCGCGCTCGAGCGGATCGAGCATGAACCGGCCATAGCGGTCGGAGTTCGCGGCGTCTGCGACCAGACCCTTCGGCATCTGGAGATTCTTCCACTTCATCTTCAAGCCTCCCGGATTGGAAAGGCGATCGTCACTTCGAGTAGAGCTCGACGATCAGCTGTTCGTTGATCGGCACGCCGATGGACGCGCGCGTCGGTACGTGCAGGACCCGCCCCGAGAGCCTCTCGGCACGCAGCTCCAGCCAGTCCGGCACGCCCTGTCCCTTGCGGGAATCGAGCGAGTGCTTGACCACCGTCAACTCGCGGCTCTTCTCGCGGACCTGCACCTCGTCCCCGGGGCGCACCTGGTACGAGGGAATGTCGACCGCCTTGCCGTTCACCGCGAAATGGCGGTGACGCACGAGCTGGCGCGCGGCGCTGCGCGACGGCGCCAGACCGAGGCGGAAGACGACGTTGTCGAGACGGCGCTCGAGCATCTGCAGCAGCACCTCGCCGGTGACGCCCTTCGACTCGATCGCCTTGGTGAACGTGTGGCGGAACTGGCGCTCGAGCAGGCCGTAGATGCGGCGCGCCTTCTGCTTCTCGCGCAGCTGCAGGCCGTAGTTCGTCTCCTTGGTGCGCCGGCTCTTGCCGTGCTCGCCGGGCGCGTAGCCACGCCGCTCGAACGCGCACTTGTCGGTGAGGCAGCGCGCACCCTTCAGGAACAGCTTCATCCCCTCACGCCGGCAGAGCCGGCATCGGGCATCGTGATAGACCGCCATTCGATTCTCCTAGACGCGGCGCCGCTTGGGAGGGCGGCAGCCGTTGTGCGGGATGGGCGTGACGTCCTTGATGGCGGAGATCTCGAGTCCCGCCACCTGGAGCGAACGGATGGCGGCCTCACGGCCGGAGCCGGGACCCTTCACCCACACCTCGACGCGCTTGAGGCCCATGTTGATGGCCTCGCGTGCGGTGGCCTCGGCGGCCACCTGTGCGGCGAACGGCGTGCTCTTGCGCGAGCCCTTGAAGCCGGCCTTGCCCGCGCTCGCCCAGCTGATCACGTTCCCGTCCGTGTCGGTGATGGTGATGATGGTGTTGTTGAAGCTCGCCTGCACGTGGGCCACGCCATTCGTGCCCACCTTGCGGTCGCGCTTCTTCGCCTTCTTGACGTCTGCAGCCACTCGTTACCTCCCAAAGGGCGCGGAGTGCGCCCGAAAACGCTCAACCCTTCTTGCCAGCCTTCACCTTCTTGCCGCCCACGGCCATCTTCTTCGGGCCCTTGCGCGTGCGTGCGTTCGTCTTCGTGCGCTGTCCGTGCACGGGCAGGCCGCGGCGGTGCCTCAAGCCCCGATAGGCGCCGATGTCCATGAGGCGCTTGATGTTCATGGCGTGCTCGCTGCGGAGCGCGCCCTCCACCTTGTGCTCGCGCTCGATGAGCGTGCGCAGCTTGCCGGCGTCCTCGTCCGAGAGCGCCTTCACGCGCGTGTCCGGGCTCACGCTCGCCTTCTCCAGCAGCCGCTTCGCCGTGGCGGGGCCGATGCCGTAGATGTAGGTGAGCGCGACCTCGATGCGCTTTTCGGTGGGGAGATCGATGCCTGCGATACGTGCCACTGTTCGTCTCCTCTCAGCCCTGGCGCTGCTTGTGCCGCGGGTTCCGGCTGCAGATCACGCGAATGACGCCCTTGCGACGCACGATCTTGCAGTGCTCGCAGATCTTCTTTACCGACGCACGGACCTTCATTTTCGAGCTCCTGTTCTCTCCAACGGGACTACTTGTAGCGATACACGATCCGGCCGCGGGAGAGGTCGTACGGCGACATCTCGACCGTGACCTTGTCGCCCGGCAGGATCTTGATGAAGTGCATCCGCATCTTGCCCGAGATGTGGGCGAGCAACTTGTGGCCGTTCTCCAGCTCCACGCGGAAGGTCGCGTTCGGGAGCGACTCGACCACGGTGCCCTCGACCTGGATGCCTTCTTCTTTCGCCAATCGTTCCTTTCCTGACGCGACGTCCCGTCAGTGACCGTTCGTGCCCACGGCGGCCATGAGCGCGCCGTAGACGTGGTCCTGCGGGCCCGTCCCGTTGACTTCCCTGAGCCGGCCCTGCGTGCGGTAGTGATCCGCCAGCGGAGCCGTCTGCTCCCGGTACACCTCCAGCCGCCGCCGCACCGTCTCCGCGGTGTCGTCGACCCGCTGGCGAAGCTCCGTCTCGGGATGGTCGTCGCAGTGACGCCCGTCTCGAGACGGCGCGCTCAGCGCGTTGTACACGCGCCGGCACACCGGGCATTCCCATCGAGCACTCAGCCGCCGGACCAGCTCCCCGTCCGGCGCCGTGAGCGCCACCACCACGTCCAGCGGCCTGCCTCGGTCCTGCAGGATCGCGTCCAGCGCGTCCGCCTGCGGAACGGTCCGCGGGAACCCGTCGAGCACGAAGCCCTCGCGGGCGTCGGGCTCGAGCGTGCGCTCGCGCACCAGCCCGATCATGACCGGATCGGGCACCAGCATCCCCTGGTCCATCAACTTCCGTGCTTCCATCCCGAGCGGGCTGCCCTTCGCGATCGCGTCGCGCAGGATGTCCCCCGTCGAGATCAAGGCCCACCCGCGATCGCTCGCGAGCCGGCGCCCCTGGGTCCCCTTCCCCACGCCGGGTGGGCCCAGCAGCACCACCTGCATGTCACATCCGCGAGCGGCCACGGATACGACCGCGCTTGACGAAGCCTTCGTAGTGCCGCATGAGCAGGTGCGACTCCACCTGCTGCAGCGTGTCCAACGCCACGCCGACGACGATCAGCACGCTGGTGCCGCCGAAGCCGACCGCGCGCACCTTGAACAACCCGATGATGATGTCCGGCAGCACCGCCACGGCGGCGAGGAAGAACGCGCCCGGCAGCGTGATGCGGGACAGCACCTTGTCGATGTACTGCGCGGTGTGGCGGCCCGGCCGGATGCCGGGGATGAAGCCACCGTACTTGCGCATGTTCTCCGCGAGGTCGTTCGGGTTCAGCACGACCGCGGTGTAGAAGTAGGTGAAGAAGATGATGATGATCGCGTAGAGGACGTTGTAGAGCACCCCGAACGGGTTGAACCACTGCGCCAGGCTCGCGAGCGGATGGTCCGGCGGCACGAAGCCGGCCACCGTCGTGGGCAGGATCATGATGCTCGAGGCGAAGATGATCGGGATCACGCCCGCGGTGTTGACGCGGAGCGGGATGTGCGTGCTCTGGCCGCCGTACATCTTGCGGCCGACCATGCGCTTGGCGTACTGGACCGGGATCTTGCGCGTGGCCTGGGTCATGATGATGACCACCGCGATCACCGCCACCATGATGGCGAGGATGACCGCGATCTGCACCACGCCGAGGCTGCCGGCGCGCACGCTGTCGATGGCCTGCATGAGCCGGTTCGGCACTCCGCCCAGGATGTTGACGAAGATGATGAGCGAGATGCCGTTGCCGATGCCGTACTCGGTGATCTTCTCGCCCAGCCACATCACCAGGATGGTTCCGGCGGTCTGCGTGATGATGGTGGAGAAATAGAACGCGAACCCCGGCTGCGGCACGACCGACAGGCCCTGCGAGGCCCCGAGGTTCACGAGGAAGATGCTGTAGGCGTACGACTGGACGATGGAGATCATCACCGTCCCGTAGCGCGTCCACTGCGTGATCTTCTTCTGCCCCTCCTCGCCCTCCTTGCGCAGCTTCTCGAAGTACGGCACCACCGCGCCCAGGAGCTGGAGGATGATCGAGGCCGAGATGTACGGCATGATCCCGAGCGCGAACACGGTCGCACGCGAGAACGCGCCGCCCACGAACATGTCGTAGAGGCCGAACAGCGTGTTCGCCTGAGAGCGGAACGCCCCCGCCAGCGCCGCGGCGTTCACGCCGGGCGTCGGCATGTGCTCGCCGATCCGGTACACCACGAACATCGCCAGCGTGAACAGGATGCGCCGGCGCAGCTCGGGTACCTGGAAGATGGTGCGCAGCTTCTCGATCATCGCTCGGAATCAGCCTTCGGGTTCGGGGTCTCGACCTTGCCGCCGGCCGCTTCTATGGCCTTGCGCGCGCCCTCGCTCGCCGCATCCACCTTCACCGTGAGCGCGGCCTTCAACTCGCCGCCCGCGAGCAGCTTGATGGGGCCGGGCCGGCGCACGAGCCGCGTGCTCTTCAACCATGCGGCGTCGACGGTCGTGCCCGCGGGCGCGCCCGCGAGCCGGCCGACCTGCACGATCTGGTATTCGACGCGCGTCGGGTTGATGAACCCGCGCTTCGGCAGCCGCCGCTGGATCGGCATCTGGCCGCCTTCGAACCACACCGGGATCTTGCCGCCCGAGCGCGCCTTCTTGCCCTTGTGGCCCTTGCCGGCCGTGCCGCCCAGGCCGGTGGCCGCGCCCTTGCCGCGGCGCTTCGTGTCCTTCGTCGCGCCGGCGGCGGGACGGATGTTGCCGAGTCGCATCGAACTCTCGCTCATGGCTACTTCTCCTCCACCTTCACCAGGTGGCGGACCTTGAACACCATGCCCCGGATCTGGGGCGTGTCGTCGTGGATCACGGTGTGCTGCATGCGCCGGATGCCCAGCGCGCGCACGGTGGCGGCCTGGTCCTGCTTGTGGCCGCCCGCGCTCTTCACCTGCGTGATGTGGAGCTTACGCGCCATTGGCCGCTCGCTTCCCGAAGATCTCCTCGAGCGTGCGGCCGCGCATCGCGGCCACGTCCGAGGGCCGGCGCAGACGCTTGAGCCCGTCCACCGTCGCCTTGCACATGTTGTGGGGGTTGCGCGTGCCGAGGCACTTGGTGAGCACGTTCTGGATGCCCGCCACCTCGAGCACGGCGCGCACGCCGGCGCCCGCGATCACGCCCGTACCCGGGCTCGCCGGCTTGAGCATGACCTCACCCGCGCCGAAGCGGCCCACGATCAAGTGCGGGATCGAGCCCGACTTCGTCACCGGGACATGGAACATGTTCTTCTTCGCCGACTCGCCGGCCTTGCGGATCGCGTCCGCGACCTCGTTGGCCTTGCCGAGGCCGACGCCGACGCGACCGTGCTGGTCGCCGAGTGCCACGATGGCGTTGAACGAGAACCGCCGGCCGCCCTTCACCACCTTGGCGCAGCGATTCACCTGGATCACGCGCTCCTGGAACTCGCTCTTCGGCTGGTCCGAATCGCGCGGACCGCGCCGCTCCCGCTGGGGTCCTGGCATGTGCCGCGCTCCTAGAAGTTGAGGCCGCCGGCGCGAGCGCCGTCGGCGAGCGCTTTGACGCGCCCGTGGTAGAGGTAGCCGCCGCGGTCGAACGCCACGGCGGAGACGCCCGCCTCCTTCGCGCGCTGCGCGAGGAGCTTGCCGACCGCGGCCGAGAGCCCGACCTTGCCCTTGCCCTCGATCAGCGACTTCACGTCATCGCGGCTCGAGGCCTGGGCCAGCGTCACGCCCTTCGTGTCGTCCACGATCTGGGCATAGATGTGCGCCGCGCTGCGGAACACGCTGAGGCGCGGCCGCTCGACCGAGCCCGTCACGCGGTTCCGGATGCGATAGCGGCGGATCTGCCGCCGCTCGTGCTTGTTGTGATGTCCGCTCGCCATTATGCCGCTCCCGCCGCCTTACCGGCCTTACGACGGATGTACTCGCCTTCGTACTTCACGCCCTTGCCCTTGTAGGGCTCGGGCGGGCGGAAGCCGCGGATGTCCGCGGCGACCTGGCCCACGAGCGCCTTGTCGGCGCCGCTGATCGTGAGGCGTGTGGGGTTCTCGACCTTGATGGTGATGCCCGCCGGCGGGTGGAACTCCACCGGGTGGCTGAAGCCCAGCTGCAGCACGAGCTTCTTGCCCTCCATGGCCGCACGGTATCCGGTGCCGACGATCTCCAGCGTCTTGCTGAAGCCCGCGGTGACGCCGAGCACCATGTTCGCGATCTGCGCGCGCATGGTGCCGAACGCCGGATTGCGCGTGATCTGCCCGGCGCTCACCCTGACCTCGTTGCCCTCGACCACGACCGTGGTGCCGGTGAGCACGAAGTGCTTCAGCTCGGCCTTGGCGCCTTTCACGGTCACGGTCCCGTCCGCGACCGAAACCGTGACGCCGGCCGGGATCGGGACGGGCTGCTTGCCGACTCTCGACATCTCGATGCCCTCCCTTACCAGACCTGGCAGACGAGTTCGCCGCCGAGACCCGCCTCGCGGGCCTCGCGGTCGGTCATGAGACCGCGCGACGTGGACACGACGGACACCCCGAGGCCGCCCATGACGCGCGGGATGCGGGTCTTGGGCACGTAGACGCGGCGACCGGGCTTGCTCACGCGCTTCACGCCCGTGATCACGCATGTCTCGTCGCCCGTGTACTTCAGGTACACGCGCAGCATGCCCTGGCCCGAGTCCTCGATGACCTTGAAGTTGTTGATGAAGCGCTCGCGCAGCAGCAGCTTCGCCAGCTCCTGCTTGAGCGAAGACGACGGCACGTCGAGCTTGCGGTGCTTGGCACCGATGGCGTTGCGGATGCAGGTGAGGAAGTCCGCGACGGGATCACTGACCGACATGAATCCTCCGAGAACCAGCGTCCAGCCGGGGCTTCGCCCGGCTGCTGCCTGGCTCATTGCATGAAGAGCGACGCGCGCTTTGCGCGCGTATCACCAACTCGACTTGACGACGCCCGGGATCTGACCCGAGAGCGCCAGCTCGCGGAAGCAGATGCGGCACATGCCGAAGTCACGCAGGAACGCGCGAGGCCGGCCGCAGCGGTGGCACCGGTTGTACCCGCGCACCTTGAACTTCGGAGTCCGCTTCCACTTCTCCACGATCGACTTCTTAGCCACCTCGGAACCCCCTCGACTTGCGACTAACGCTGCCGGAACGGCATGTTCATGAGCTTCAGCAGCTCCCGGCCTTCTTCATCGTTCTGCGCGGTGGTGACGATGGTCACGTCCATGCCGCGCACCTTGCCCACCTTCTCGATGTTGATCTCCGGGAAGATGACCTGCTCGGTGAACCCGACCGAGTAGTTGCCCCGGCCGTCGAACGAACGCGGGGACAGCCCCCGGAAGTCGCGGATGCGGGGAGCCGCCACGTTCACGAGCCGGTCGAAGAACTCGAACATGCGCGCGCCGCGCAGCGTGACCATGCAGCCGATCGGCAGCCCGGCCCGGAGCTTGAAGTTGGAGATGGCCTTCTTCGCCTTGCGGATCGACGGCCGCTGGCCGCTGATCTGCGCCAGCTCGTTCGCCGCGATGTCCACGTTCTTGATGTCGGTGGTCGCGTCGCCCACGCCCATGTTGATGACGATCTTCACGATGCGCGGCGCCTGCATGACGCTCTTGTAGCCGAACTTCTGCATGAGCGCCGGGACCACCTTCTCGTTGTAGTGCACGGCCAGGCGCGGCTTCTCCTTGGGACCGGACGGCTTGCCGGAGCTGGTCTCGTAGCTCGTGGAGACCGCGGGACGGCCCTTGCCCGGCTCCTTGCCGCCCTTGCCGCCTTCCTTGGCAGCCTTGGCAGGCTTCGCCCCCTCGGCCGCCTCGGCCTTCGGAGCCTTGTCCGCCTTCGGAGCCTTGTCGCCCTTGGGCGCCTTGTCTTCTTTCGCCTTCTCGTCGGCCATCGCTACTCCTTGGACAGCGTGTCGCCAGTTGCGCGCGAGACACGCTCGCGCTTGCCATCCTTCGTGAACCTCACGCCCACGCGCACGCCCTTACCCGCCTTGGGGTCGTAGAGCATGACGTTCGACAGGTGGATCGGCGCTTCCTTCTCGAGGATGCCGCCCTGCTGGGTCTGGCTGCGCGCCTTGGTGTGCCGCTTCACGAAGTTCACCTTCTCCACGATCACCCGGCGCTTCACCTCGTCCACCGAGAGCACGCGCCCGGTCTTTCCCTTGTCGTCACCGGCGATCACCATCACGGTGTCACCCTTGCGGATCTTGATCGCCATCAGATCACCTCCGGAGCGAGCGAGATGATCTTCATGAACTGCTTCTCGCGCAGCTCGCGAGCCACCGGCCCGAAGATGCGGGTGCCGCGCGGCTCCTTCTCGTTGTTGATGAGGACGACCGCGTTCTCGTCGAAGCGGATGTAGGAGCCGTCCTTGCGGCGCATCTCCTTGACCGCGCGCACGACGACCGCCTTCGCGACCTCGCCCTTCTTGACCGCGGCGCCCGGGATCGCGTCCTTCACCGACACGACCACGACGTCGCCGAGGCGTCCGTACCGCCGATGATGGCCGCCGAGCACCTTGATGCACTGGGCGCGCTTCGCGCCCGAGTTGTCCGCCACGGTCACCATCGTTCGAAGCTGGATCATTGGATTGGCTCCCGGGCTACCTGGCGCGCTCGACGAACTCCACGAAGCGCCAGCGCTTGTCCTTGGACATGGGCCGGGTCTCCATGAAGCGAATCACGTCGCCGATCTTGCACTCGTTCTTCTCGTCGTGAACTTTGAATTTCTCCCGCCGCCGCACGTAGCGGCCCACGGTCGTGTGCTGAACGAGTCGCTCGATGGACACGACACACGTCTTGTCCATGCGATCGCTCACCACCTTACCGGTGCGGATCTTCCTGCGGCTGCGTTCGGTCGTCATCGTGTTCACGGATCGCGCGGCCTAGCGGCCGGCGCGTTCCTTCTCCTTCAGCACCGTGAGCAGGCGCGCCATCTCGCGGCGGCTCTCGCGGATCTTGAGCGGGTTGTCCAGCTGCTTCATCGTGTTCCGGAAGCGGAGGTTGAACAGCTCCTCGCGCAGCTCCGCGACCCGGGCGCGGATCTCGTCCGGACCCATTTCGCGAATGGCGGTCGGCTTCACGGGCTTCGCCATGACTACTCCCCTCCCAGTTGCAGGCGCTCGACGAAGCGCGTCTTGATGGGCAGCTTGGAAGCGCCCAGGTCGAACGCTTCGCGCGCGAGCTCGCGCGTGATGCCCTCGATCTCGAACAGCACGCGGCCGGGCTTGACCACGGCGACCCAGAACTCCGGCGCGCCCTTGCCCTTGCCCATTCGCGTTTCCGCCGGCTTCTTCGTCACCGGCTTGTCGGGGAACACCCGGATCCACACCTTGCCGCCGCGCTTGATCGTGCGCGTGATCGCGACACGGGCCGCCTCGATCTGGCGGCTCGACACCCACGCCGGCTGCGTCGCCTGCAGCCCGAACTCGCCGAAGGCGATGCTCGAGCCGCGGTAGGCCTTGCCGGTCATGCGGCCGCGGTGCGCCTTGCGGAACTTGACTCGCTTCGGCATCAACATGACGGGGTCACTCCTACCGGGTCGCCGGGGTCGCGTTCTGGTTCAACGCGGCCTTGTCCAGCACTTCGCCGTGGAACATCCACACCTTCACGCCGCACGTGCCGTAGGCCGTGTTCGCGGTGGCGCGGGCGAAGTCGATGTCCGCGCGCAGGGTGTGCAGGGGCACGCGCCCCTCGCGATAGGTCTCGAACCGGGCCATCTCCGAGCCGCCGAGGCGCCCCGTGCAGTTGATACGGATGCCCTGGGCGCCGGCGCGCATCGACGAGGCGATCGCCTTCTTCATCGCGCGCCGGAACGACACGCGCTGCTCGAGCTGCTTGGCGATGTGCTCGGCAACGAGCTGGGCGTCGAGGTCGGCGCGCTTGATCTCCTCGATGTTCAGCTGCACCTGCTTCTTGGTGAGCTGCTTCATCTCCTCGGAGAGCTTGTCCACCTGCTCGCCCTTGCGGCCGATCACCAGGCCCGGACGCGCCGTCTTGATGCCGATCGTGACCTTCTCGCCCTTGCGCTCGATGGTGATGCGCGAGATGCCGGCCTGATACAAGCGCTTCTTCAAATATCGCTTGATGAGCAGGTCCTCCTTGAGCATCTCGGCGTAGCCCTTCTTCGCGAACCAGCGCGAATCCCAGGTCTTCACGATGCCGAGCCGGAGCCCGATCGGATTCGTTTTCTGTCCCATTAGGCTTCCTTCGTCGCCACGGTCACCGACACGTGGCTCATGCGCTTCAAGAGCGGCGTGGCCCGGCCCTGCGCGCGCGGCAGCCAGCGCTTGAGGGTCGGCCCGGCGCCGACGACGGCTTCCTTCACGTAGAGGTCCTCGACGCGCACCTTGCCCTCGTGGAGCGCGTTCGCGACCGCGGACTTCAAGACCTTCTGCACGATGCGCGCGCCCAGCTTCGGCGTGAACTGCAGCGTCGTCTGCGCCTGCTCCACGGAGTTGCCGCGGATCAGGTCCAGGACCTGGTTGCACTTCCTCGGCGTGATGCGCACGTAGCGCTGGATGGCTTTGGCTTCCATGGTCAGCTCTTCCCGGCCGGAGCCGGCGTCTCCACGGTCTTGGCCTTCTCGGTGTGTCCGCGGAAGATCCGCGTCGGCACGAACTCGCCGAGCTTGTGGCCGACCATGTTCTCGGTGACGTAGATGGGGATGAACTTGTTGCCGTTGTGCACGGCGAGCGTGTGGCCCACGAACTCGGGCAGCACGGTGCAACGGCGCGCCCAGGTCTTGAGCACGCGCTTCTCGCCGCTCCGGTTCAGCGTCTCGATCTTCCGTACGAGGGAGTCGACGACGTACGGCCCCTTCTTGATGGAACGCGCCATTTCGGTCGTCTCTCCTTACTTCTTCCGGCGGCGCACGATGAGCGAGTCGCTCAGCTTGCGGCGGCGGGTTTTCAGGCCCTTGGTGATCTTGCCCCACGGCGAGCACGGGTGACGGCCGCCCGAGGTCTTGCCCTCGCCGCCGCCCATCGGGTGGTCGACGGGGTTCATCGCCACGCCACGCACGCTCGGTGCGCGGCCGAGCCAGCGGCTGCGGCCGGCCTTGCCGAGCGACACGTTCTCGTGCTCGAGGTTCCCGACCTGGCCGACGACGGCGCGGCAGTTGACGTGGAACTTGCGCACCTCGCCCGACGGCAGCCGGAGCTGCGCGTACTCGCCTTCCTTCGCCATGAGCTGGCAGAAGGCGCCGGCCGAGCGCGCGATGCGCGAGCGGCGGCCGGGGTAGAGCTCGACGTTGTGCACGTTCGTGCCCACCGGGATGTGGCGCAGGTGCAGGCAGTTCCCGGTCGCGATCTCGGCCGAGGCGCCCGACATGATCTTGGCGCCGACCTGGAGCCCGTCCGGAGCCACGATGTAGCGGCGCTCGCCGTCGGCGTAGTGGAGCAGCGCGATGCGCGCCGAGCGGTTCGGGTCGTACTCGATGCTCGCGACGCGCGCCCCGATGCCGTCCTTGTCGCGGCGGAAGTCGATGATGCGGTAGCGCTGCTTGTGGCCGCCGCTGATCCAGCGCATCGACACGTGGCCGTAGTTGTCACGGCCGCCGGTCTTGTAGATGCGCTCGGTGAGCGCGCGGACCGGACGCGAACGCGTCAGCTCCGAGTAGTCCGGCATCACGGTGTGCCGGAGTGTCGGGGTGATCGGGCGGAATTTCTTGAGCCCCATGGGTCGTTCCTCGTCGCTAGATCTGCTCGAACAGCTCGATCTTCTGATCGGGCTTGAGCGTCACGATGGCCTTCTTCCAGTCGTTGCGCCGGCCCACGTTGCGGCCCTGGCGCTTCACCTTGCCCTGCATGTGCATGGTCTGGACGGAGTCCACCTTCACACTGAACACGGCCTCGACGGCCCGTTTGATCTCGATCTTGTTGGCGTCGCGCGCCACCTCGAAGTAGTACTGGCGGAGCGTCTCGCGCAGCACGGTGCCCTTCTCGGTGATCAGCACCTTGCGGATGATCGAACGCGGATCAGAGCTCATTTGCTGAAGACCTCCTTCACGCGTGCGAGTCCGTCCTGCGTGAGCAGCAGCTGCTCGCAGTCGAGCAGGTCATAGGGGTTCAGCTGATGCGCGAGCGTGGTGGTGACGTCGCGCAGGTTGCGCACCGACTTCCACACCGCCTCGTTCTGCTGGCCGACGACGAGCAGCGTCTTCTTGCCGCCGAGCCCGATCTTCGTGAACACGCCCGCGACGCGCGCCGTCTTCGGCGCGCCATCGACGACGATGTCCTCGATCACGCTCACCGCGCTCTCACCGGCTCGGAGCGACAGCGCCGAAACCAGCGCCGTGTGGCGCTGCTGCTTCGGCATGTCGGTGCGGTGGCTGCGCGGCTTGGGACCGAAGGCGCGGCCGCCGCCCGGCATCAGGGGCGACGTGTTCGAGCCCTGGCGCGCGTTGCCCGTGCCCTTCTGCTTGAACGGCTTCTTGCCGCCGCCCGAGACCAGGCCCTTGTTCTTCACCATCGCCGTGCCCTGGCGCTGGTTCCCGAGGTGGCGCTTCACGGACAGCCACAGCAGGTGCTCGTTCACCGGCTGCGCGAACAGCTCGTCCGGCAGGGCGGTGGTGCCCTTCTCGCTGCCGTCCTGTGCGTAGAGTTTCGCGTTCACGTCAGCTCCGCTTGAGAATGAAGACGAGGCCGTTCGTCGGGCCGGGGATCGCACCCCGGACGAGCACCACGTTCTGCTCGGCGTCCACCCCGGCGACCAGCAGGTTCTTCGAGGTCAGCGGCTTGCCGCCCATGCGGCCCGGCAGGCGCTTGCCCTTGATGACGCGCGACGGATACGCGGACGAGCCGATCGAGCCCGGCTCGCGTCCCATCGTCGGACCGTGCGAGGCGTGGCCGCCCTTGAAGCCGTGACGCTTGATGATGCCCGCGAAGCCGCGGCCCTTCGTAATGCCCTCCACGTCCACGTGCTCGCCCTTTTCGAACACCGAGGCGTTCAGCGTCTGGCCCAGCGTGTAGGCGGTGACGTCCGGGATGCGGAACTCGCGAAGGTGGCGCGACGGCGGGAGATTGCGCTTCGTGAACTGGCCCAGGTAGGGCTTGGTGAAGCGCTTCTCCTTGTTGGTGCCGAAGCCGAGCTGGAGCGCGGTGTAGCCGTCGCGCTCCGAGGTGCGGATCTCCGTCACGGTGCACGGTCCCGCCTCGACCACGGTCACGGGCACGACGTCGCCCTTCTCGTCGAAGAGCTGCGTCATGCCGATCTTGCGTCCAATGAGACCCATCATGTGCTTAGAGTCCTCTCACGGAGGCGCACGCCAGGGCGCCGTCGCTCCGTACCTCGTGTCTCAAGTCTTGATTTCAATATCGACACCCGCGGGGATGTCGAGCTTCTCCAGCGCTTCCATGGTCTGGCCCGTGGAGCGCGTGATGTCGATGAGCCGCTTGTGGATGCGGATCTCGAACTGCTCGCGCGACTTCTTGTCCACGTGCGGGCTGCGGAGCACCGTGTACACGGTCTTCCGGGTCGGCAGCGGCACCGGCCCCGACGTGACCGCGCCCGTGCGGCGCGCCGTGCGTACGATCTCCGCCGCCGACTGATCCAGCGTCGCGTGGTCGTATGATTTGAGTTTGATTCTTATCTTCTGAAGCATCGATTACTCCACGATTTCCGTAACGACGCCGGCGCCCACCGTGCGGCCGCCCTCGCGGATCGCGAAGCGCAGCTCCTTCTCCATGGCGATCGGCGTGATCAGCTCGACCACCATGTCCACGTTGTCGCCCGGCATCACCATCTCGCGCCCCTCCGGCAGCGTCGCCACGCCCGTCACGTCCGTCGTGCGGAAGTAGAACTGCGGCCGGTAGCCATTGAAGAACGGCGTGTGGCGGCCGCCCTCCTCCTTCGACAGCACGTACACCGAGCCCTTGAACTTCCTGTGCGGCGTCACCGACTTCGGCGCGCAGATGCACACGCCGCGCTCGATGTCGTCTTTTTCAATGCCTCTCAGGAGGAGGCCGACGTTGTCGCCCGCCATCGCCTCGTCCATCGACTTGCGGAACATCTCCACGCCCGTCACCACCGTGTCGCGCGTCTCGCGCAGGCCGACCAACTCGACCTTGTCGCCCACCTTCACCTTGCCGCGCTCCATGCGGCCGGTGGCCACGGTGCCGCGGCCGGAGATCGAGAACACGTCCTCCACGGCGAGCAGCAGCGGCTTGTCGACGGGGCGGTCCGGCGTCGGGATGTAGCTGTCGACCGCGTCCATCAGCTTGAGGATGGGCTCGTTCGCCTTCGCGTCCTTGCCGCCGCCGTCCATTGCCTGCTTCGCCGAGCCGCGGATGATGGGGATGTCGTCGCCCGGGAACTCGTACTTCTTCAAGAGCTCGCGGATCTCGAGCTCCACCAGCTCCAGCAGCTCCGGATCGTCGACCATGTCGCACTTGTTCATGAACACGACGATGAACGGCACGCCGACCTGGCGGGCGAGCAGGATGTGCTCGCGCGTCTGCGGCATGGGCCCGTCCGCGGCGGAGACGACGAGGATGGCGCCGTCCATCTGCGCCGCGCCCGTGATCATGTTCTTCACGTAGTCGGCGTGGCCGGGGCAGTCGACGTGCGCGTAGTGGCGCTTGTCGGTCTCGTACTCCACGTGAGCGGTCGCGATGGTGATGCCGCGCTCGCGCTCCTCGGGGGCGTTGTCGATCGAGCCGTAGTCGCGCACGGCGATCTTCGGGTTCTTCTGCGCCAGCACCATGGTGATGGCCGCGGTCAGCGTGGTCTTGCCGTGGTCCACGTGCCCGATCGTGCCCACGTTCACGTGCGGCTTCGTGCGCTCGAACTTCTGCTTCGCCATCGCGACGGACTCCCCTCGTGCGTTTCTGGTTCGTCGAACTGCTTCAGGCGCCGGCTGGCCGGCGGATCACTTGCTTCGGCGGCTCCTCCCGCATGCAGATGGAGCCCACGATCGGAATCGAACCGATGACCTTCTCCTTACCATGGAGATGCTCTACCGACTGAGCTACGTGGGCGCGCACGACCGCGACCATCCCAGCGGACAACGTGGCTCGGATGCGGAACGTAAGGAGCGATAGACTGGCCGATGCGGGAGGGCTGGTTCAGCCCGGGTGTGCGAGGAAAAGACACACCACCCCGAAGGCGACCTCCTCGATCGAGGGCCGTCTTGGGGTGTCGCGCGAATCCGGGAATCTAGGCCCAGGAACCCCCGCCGTCAACGCGAAACGTCGGAAAAATCCCGGCTTGCGGCGCCGGCCGGGATCCATTCCTCAAGATGCGACGACCTCGCCGGGGCGACGAGGAATTCTCTCCGGACTCAAATTCACCGGATGGAGTATGGAGCGGGAAACGGGATTCGAACCCGCGACCCTCGGCTTGGAAGGCCGATGCTCTAGCCGCTGAGCTATTCCCGCGCAATGCCTTGCGTTAGAGAGCTGGTGGAGGGGGAAGGATTCGAACCTTCGAAGGCGTGAGCCGGCAGATTTACAGTCTGCTCCCTTTGGCCGCTCGGGCACCCCTCCGCAGGGCGCGCAAGCTACCACCCCGCTCCAAGTGGCAACAAGCCCAGGTGCCGCGTTTGGCGCCGTACGGACCCTGGCCACGTGATCACGGGCGCCCGACCCAGCGAACCGCCGACTCCGCACTTTGCAGGACGGACCAGCTGACCGGGTCGCCCAGCATATCTGTCTTGACGATAGTCGTTGCGACGACTAGTATGGTGGACATGACGTCCAGGATCGCGGAAGAACTCAAGCAGAAGAGCCCGTTCGACTCCGTGGAGCAGGAGGTGTTTCTCGGCCTGCGACTCGCGGCCGCTCGCGTGCTGGATCCGTGGGCCGCGTTCCTCAAGACGGCGGCTCAGCTCTCCCCCGTTCAGTACAACGTGCTGCGCGTGCTCCGGGGCAGCCACCCAGGAAAGGTGGCGAGCAGCGATCTCGGGGAGCGATTGATCGCCCGCGACCCGGACACCACGCGCCTGGTGGACCGCCTGAGCAAGCGTGGTCTCGTGAAGCGCAGTCCGGGGCTCAAGGATCGACGCGTGGTGGAAGTGGCCATCACCGAGAAGGGACTCCAACTCCTTCGCGAGCTGGACCCCCATGTCGAGCGCATGCCGAAGGCCGTTCTGGGCGGACTCGGCCGTACCCGGCTGCGGCAACTTCGAACGCTGCTCGACGCCGTCCTGGCCGAACGCGGCCAGTTCCCCTGATCCCGCGCGAATCGCCCCTGGGCACCCGACGCCCCGAGGCGAACGCGCAATAGTCGTTGCAACGATAGTCGGCTAAACGATGTCATCCAGCCTGCGAGATGCCCGGCCCATCTCCTCGGCAGCACTGGCGAACCGACCGGGGTGCGATCCACGAAGGAGGCTGTCATGAACACCCGTCCGCTGATCCTCGTCACCGGCTCCACGGGCAACACGGGTTCTGGGCTGGTTCCCGCTCTTCTCGCCGGGGGCGCGCGCGTGCGTGCCCTGGTCCACTCCCCGGCCAAGGCCGCCCCGCTTCGCGCGCTGGGTGCCGAGGTCGTGATCGGAGATCTCGGCAAGCCCGAGACCCTGACCGCGGCCGTCGCCGGGGTCGATCGCATCTACCTCTGCCTGTTCAACGGCCCCGACCAGTCGACTCACGGTCGAAACCTGATCGCCGCCGCGCGCGCTGCGGGACGCCCCCACGTCGTGCACCACTCGGCGTCAGGCTCGGACCGCAGCCGCATCATCCGTCACATCGCCGAAGTCGAGGCGGAGCTGCGGGCCTCGGGCCTGCCGTGGACGATCGTCCGACCGACGTTCTACCTGCAGAACATGATGATGGCGATTCCGACCGTGGCCTCGCAGCGCACGATCTACCTGCCGATGAAGCAGGGTCGCATGGCCATGACCGACGTCCGCGACATCGTCGATGTCGCGACCCGCCTGCTCCTGGACGGGGGGCACGTGAGCCAGGATTACTCGCTGACCACACCCGAGGCGTTCACGATCGGCGAGTTCGCGACCGCGCTCGGGACCGAGCTGGGCACTCCGGTCCAATACGTCGACGTGCCGATCAGCGCGGCGCGGGAGTCCATGGTCGGGATGGGCATGGAGCCGTGGATCGTCGACGGATACATGGAGCTGTTCGAGGGATTCGCCGGCAACTGGGGCAACAAGACCTCGAACGACACCCAGAAGATCCTCGGACGGCCGGCGCGCGGATACCGGCAGTTCATCGCCGACTTCAAGGGCGCATTCGCGGGCGGGGCGCCGAGCCTGAGTTCGCGCTGAATCAGCCGGGAGGGGTGCGCGATCGGCTTACTGCCTGCCGCTCGGGCACCCCTCCAGGCCGGCGCGGCGCCCTTCGGGCGCGCCGATCCGGCCGCTGGGCCGCTGAGCTGGCGAAGGGACTCGAACCCCCAACCACCTCATTACAAATGAGATGCTCTACCAATTGAGCTACGCCAGCGGAACAGTCGAAAAAAGAGCCCGCGGAACATAGTCAGGGCCTCCGGGGGCGTCAAGAATCGAAAAGGCAGCCGGTGGTCGAGTTACCTCGACTCCGACTGCCTCTTCCCGAGAGAACAGGGAGCGACCGGGATGAACTCCGCTGTCCTCACGGCTTCGTTGACCGGGCGTATTCAGTTTTTTTACTGCGTTGCGTTGCTGCGATACGACTCAACCACTTCTGCTACTGCTGCTACGGCCAGCTCGTGATGCGTCCATCCCCCCTTTGCTGAACAGGGACCTCGCTGCTTCACCGGGCCCTTGCCCGGATCGACTTCGAGGTGTGAATCGAGGGTACGAGCCCCCGGGCGCTCGGTGCGCCCGTCACAACCAGACATCCTGGGGGATGTCCTTGTTACCTGCGGTGGAGGTCCGGAAGGCCACGCGCCGATGGAGGTGCCCGACCTTCGCGCGGCCCTTCCGAACTTCTTGGGATCCCACTCCCCCTGCGGAATCCCCTGCCACCGTCGGTTCGCGAGCCGGAGACCTCGCGTCCCGTATCCGGCGGGGTCACATTGCAGAGCGCATGCCAATCGCCGCCGCGCCGGGAGCCTGACTTGATGCGCTCGCACATCCTCAACATTTCCATGGCGTTAGGATGTGGTGCCAGAGAGGGTTCAGGGCCCGTGAGGCATCTGGGGAGGCACGCTGTCACCCCCTTCGGGGTAACGGGCAAGCGAGGCTGACCTCCATCAAACACAAGCGCCGCATGGCGTTCGCGACTGTCACCCCCGGGGTGACAGTTCACGCGGCAGTGACATCGGCCTGACCCTAAAAGAAGTTGCGGGCGGCGCCAGACCCATGCTGCGCATGGGTGCCCCGGCGCCGCCCGCTCTGGCGAGCATGAACAGGGCGGTCAGAGCTTCAGGTCGAGCCGCTTGAGCCGCGCGTAGAGCGTCTTCCTGCTGACGCCAAGGAGATCGGCGAGCCGGCTCTTGTTGCCGTGCGCCTGGCGCCACGCGATGACGATCTCGTCGCGCTCGTTGGCGCGGCGATCCGCCTGCTCAGAGGCGCGCTGCGGCGGATCGGCGAGCAGCGGCAGGATGGCGTGCACGTCCAGCTCGCCGCTGCCCGAGTGCAGAGCTGCGAGCCGCTTCATCACGTTCTCGAGCTCGCGCACGTTGCCCGGCCAGCCGTAGGAGACGAGAAGGCTCTCGCCATCGTGCGAGAGGCGCGGCCCGTCGAGGCCGCCGTAGAACGACAGGAAGTGCTTAGCGAGCGGCACGATGTCCTCGACGCGCTCGCGCAGCGCCGGGAGCCGGATCTCGATCTCGTTCAACCGATAGAGCAGGTCGCGACGGAACATGCGCTCGGCATCGCCGCCGCGCAGCACGCGGTTCGTGGCCGCGATGATGCGCACGTCGGCGCGGCGCACCTGGGTCTCACCCAGCCTCAGATACTCGCCGCTCTCGAGGAAGCGCAGCAGCGTCACCTGCACGTCGAGCGGCAACTCGCCGGCCTCGTCCAGGAACAACGTGCCGCCATGCGCGGCTTCGACCAGGCCCACACCCTCGGCGTGGGCGCCGGTGAACGCGCCCTTGCGGTGGCCGAACAGCTGGGACAGAGCGAGATCCGCCCGGAGCGCGCCACAGTTGACGGCGAGGAAGGGGCGAGCGGCCCGCGGTGACTGCGAATGGATGGTGCGCGCGACCAGTTCCTTGCCGGTGCCGGTCTCGCCGGTGATCAGCACGGAGAGCTCGGTCGCGGCGGCGCGGCGGGCGAGCGTCTCGGCGGTGCGCATGGCGTTGGACGCCCCGACCAGGCCCGGCGCGCGATGGCGCTTGCCGAGCAGCGAATCGGAACGCGTGGGCGCGGTGACGAGCCCGGGACCCATCAATCGTGCGAGCTCGGCCTCGGCCTGCTCCATCCAGAACTGCGAACCCACCTCGGCAAAGAGCGAGCAGGCGCGCAGCGCGTGCGTGCGCGCGGCGCGGGCGTCGTCGGTGGAACGCGCGAGCAGGAGTTGGACGCGCGCGGACTCGAAGCGCTCGCGGCATGCCGAGAGCAGCGTGGCCGCCTGCTCCCAGGACTGCCGGGCATCGAGCCGGCGGCCGCGGGCCACCGCGATCTCGCCGGCCACGCGGTGCGCGATCGCGTGCTCGAGCTTGTCGTCGGTGAGCCGCGCCAGCCGGGTCGCGCGGTCGAGCGAGCGTTCCGCTTCGTCCAGGCGCCCCAGCGCCACCAAGGCTTCGGCACGCCGGCGCTCGATCTCCACGATCAGGTCGCCCTCGGGCGCCGAGCGCTCCGCGAGCGTCATCGCCTCGTGGTAGCGCGACACGGCGCGCTCGGGCCGGCCGCGATCGAAGTCCAGCTCGCCGAGGAACTCGAGCGCCAGCACTTCTTCGCGGTTCGCGGCCTTCCGCCTTGCCCTGTCGAGCGCCGCCAAGAGGTGCGTCTCCGCCTCGGGGAACTTGCGCTGCAGCCGCGCCACGTTTCCCAGGCCGATGTAGGTGCGCGCGAGGAACATGTCGTTGCCGAGCTGGAGCATCACGGACTCGCAGGCCCGGTAGTGCTCCTCGGCCGCCGTCCATTCGCCCATCTTCTGGTGGACGATCCCCATGTTCATGAGCGGCAACGCCGTCTCGCCATAGAGCCCAAGGCGTCGCTGGATCTCGAGCACCGATCGGAATGCCGCGAGCGCGCTGTCCCACTCGCAGAGCTGCTTGTGGATCAACCCGATGTTGTTGCGCGCGATGGCCACTCGACCTTCGTCGCCGAGCCTGCGGAACAGGCCCAGCGCCTGTTCGGCGTAGTCGCGCGCGAGGATCAGGTCGCCATTGCGGTACGCGGCGATCCCCAGCATCAGCAGCGCCAGCGCCGCCTTGGGCTGGTCGCCGATCTTGTCGGCCAGCTCGAGCGCGCGCGTGGCCGTCGCCGAGGACTCGTCGATACGTCCCAGCTCGAACTCACAGCGGGCGCAGTAGTAGAGCAGGATGGCGCGCAGCGCATCGGGCGCATCGGGGACATCGCGCAGCAGCTCGCGCGCCTGCGTCACCGCCGCCTGGGCCTCGCCGCGTGCCAGCCGGCACGCCACGGCCTTGACCTCGAGCGCCAGGCGCCGCTCCGGGCCGAGCCGGCGCGACGCCGGCAGCGACAGCAGCCGGTCGATGGTTTCCAGCGCCGGAAGGTAACTGTCCGACTGCATGTAGAGATCCGCGAGCATCTCGAGCTCAGCAGGTTGCGGCCCGTCGTCGACAGCCCGATCGGGCGACAAGCGCTGTTCAAGGTACGAGATGCGTTCTCGGTCGTCCTTCAGCACGCCGAATCTCCAGTCAACGTGATACACCGCCCCCGTCGACCGCGCTGCACCGCATCCAGCCGTGGAGGGCTAGATGCGGAACCAGACGCGGTACACAGCGGCGAAAGCCATGCGCAGACGCAGCATCCACATGCCGAACATGCCCGGGGACACGTTGCGGTACGAAGGCTGGCTGGAAGCGCCACGGCCACTTCCTGGCTTGGGCAGCGACTTGCCACCGCCCGGCGCATCCGGATCCCCAGCCTGCGGGTCACCCGGCGGCGCGCCCGGAACTGGATCGACCGGCGACTGATCCGCGCGCGCAACGCGCGTAGCCGATGCCATTCCCGCCCCGCAGAGCGACAACATCAGGATGAGCGTCCACAACCTGTTCTGTGCTTTGCGACGCATGTTCCCTTTCTACGTTTCCCAGTTCGGTCCACGCCTCCGAAGGGGGCGTCCAAAAAAACCCGAACGTGCAGGCCATCGATTCGTGACGGGTGGATACGGGATGTCCCGCTCACGAAACTGTGGCCCACAGGCGCCCGGGTTGGCTAAAGGCTAGTCCCGTGGGCCGATGGCGAGCAAGGGCTTTGTTATTGCTGACCGGCCGGCTTCTACCTGGTTTACTTCCGGCGCAGCTTCTGGCCCCCGGGGGCATCCTCGACGGCCACGCCCATGGCCCCGAGCTGATCGCGTAACTCGTCTGACAGCTTCCAGTTACGCTCTTTTCGCGCACTCGCCCGGCGGTCGGCCAGCGCGGTCACCTCGGCCGGCCAGCTCTCGGCACCCGGTGCTCTCCAGAAGAGACCAAGAATGTCGCCCAGCCGGTGGAGTGCCCGGGCCCCCTGGGCGGCCTCGGCGCCGCCCCCTTCGTCCAGCGCACGGTTGACCGCCCGCGCCAGGTCGAACATGTGGCCCAGGGCGCCGGCCGAGTTGAAGTCGTCCTGCATCGCCTCGTGGAACAGCCGCTCGGCCTCGGCCACGGCCTGGCCCAGCGAGCCGCCCGGGGCCGCGCCGTCTGCGAGCGCCCACGTGTTCGCGCGCTCGAGCGGCCCGCGCAGCCGGGCGTACGCGATCGCCGCCTCGCCCAGCCGCTCGGTGCTGAACTCGATCGGGCTCCGGTAGTGCGTGCTCATCAGATAGAAGCGCGTCACCTCCGGATCCCAGTCCTTCGCGATGTCCTCGATGAAGAAGAAGTTGCCGACGCTCTTGGACATCTTGGCGCCGGACAGGTTCACGAGCCCGTTCTCGCACCAGTAGTTGGCGAACGGCTTCCCGCAGTAGGCCTCGCTCTGGGCGATCTCGTTCTCGTGGTGCGGGAAGATCAGGTCCTGGCCGCCGCCGTGGATGTCGAACGTTTCGCCCAGATACTTCATCGCCATGGCCGAGCACTCGATGTGCCAGCCCGGCCGCCCCGGGCCCCACGGGCTCTCCCACGCCGGCTCGCCCGGCTTGGCGCCCTTCCACAGGGCGAAGTCCAAGGCGTCTCGTTTCGCCTCGCCGGGCTCGATCCGGTAGCCCTCGCGCAGCTCGTCGACGCGACGGCCGGAGAGTTTTCCGTAGTCGCTCTTCTTGCGCACGTCGTAGTACACGTCGCCGCCGGCCGCGTACGCGAAGCCCTTCTCGATCAGCGTCGCGATCATGCGGTGCATCTCGGGGATGTGCTGCGTCGCCCGCGGGTAGTGCGTCGCGCGCTTGATGTTGTGGAGGTCGGCGAAGCGCAGGTAGGAGTCGATGTTGCGCTCGCTCACGCTGCCATACTCGATGCCCTCGGCGTTCGCCCGCTCGATGATCTTGTCGTCCACGTCGGTGAAGTTGTAGACGTACGTCACCGTGTGGCCCAGGTGCTCGAAGTAACGGCGCATGACCTCGGCCGAGAGCGAGGCGCGGATGTGCCCCACGTGCGGTTTGTTCTGCACGGTCATGCCGCACACGTACATGCCCACGTGGCCGGGCTTCACGGGCACGAACTCGCGCTTCTCGCGCGTCAGCGTGTCGTAGATGCGAAGCGGCACGCGCGTCAGGCCAGCGCCGCGACCGTCTTCGAATCCAGCTTCTGCACCAGCGCCACGAGCAGTGTCACCGTGGCCTCGTAGTCGCGGCGGTCGATGATGCTGACGTGGCTGTGGATGTAACGCGCGGGCACACCCATGGAGAGGCTCGGCACGCCCTCGCCCGTCATGTGGATGCGGCCGGCGTCGGTGCCGCCGCGCTCGATGGCCTCGAACTGGAGCGGGATCTCCATCTCGGCCGCGGTGTCGATCACCAGGTCGCGAAGCCGGCGGTTGGGAATGCTGCTCGGGTCGTACACGACAACGAGCGGGCCGCCGCCCAGCTTT
>Ga0209811_10000138_pt1 | contig 33706 bp, 30 predicted proteins | sample Coa_R1_6_FD_187161 | JGI IMG/M metagenome (GOLD analysis project Ga0209811, IMG submission 187161) | Surface soil microbial communities from Centralia Pennsylvania, which are recovering from an underground coalmine fire. - Coalmine... | ecosystem: Environmental > Terrestrial > Soil >... | reverse complement strand
GCCGGAAGTCGACGCCGAAGCCCTGGCCTGCGGCCAATGCCTCACCGGACAGCTTGAGAAGGATTCGCTTGAAGACAGTATTCGGCATGAAGTGGAGGATACCGTCGTGCTCGGGGTTTGGAGCGTTATGAAACTGTACCAAGGTTCCGGTGGCACATGCATCCGAAACCTTGGTCGTTGAAATTGGGAGCTTACTTCGCGACCGGGGCAGCCGCCTCGCCACCCTCCTCCGGCTTCTGCGTGGTAAAGGCCACGGTCATGCTTGCCTCGCCCACCTTGAAGCGCGCGAACCGACGCACGGCGATGTTTTCGCCCAGTTTGCCGATCTTGGTCGCCACCAGTTGACCAACGCTGATGGTCTGGTCCTTGATGAAAGGCTGCTCGAGCAAGCAGACTTCCTCGTAGAACTTTTCCATTTTGCCGGCGACCATCTTTTCGGCGATATGCTGCGGCTTGCCGCTGGCCACGGCCTGCGCCAGAAAAATATCTTTCTCGCGGGCGTAGGCTTCAGGCGTGACGTCTTCTTTGCGGACGTACCGCGGATCGCTGGCGGCAATGTGCATGGCAACGTCGTGCACGAGTTCCTTGAAGTCGTCCGTACGCGCGACGAAGTCGCTTTCGCAGTTCACTTCGACCAATACACCGATCTTTCCGCCAGCATGGATGTAGCTTGCCACCGAACCCTCGCTGGTGACGCGCGATGACTTCTTGGCCGCTACGGAAATTCCCTTCTTGCGCAGAAGGATCTCCGCCTGTTCGGGATCGCCTTTGGCTTCCGTCAGAGCCTGCTTGCAGTCCATCATTGGCGCTCCGGTCTTTTCGCGGAGCTCTTTTACTTGTGCGGCAGAGATATTCACGGTAGTTGTGCCCATTTCTTAAGATTGTCCCTTCTTGGATGCCCGATCCCCAAGCCCCGATGCGATCGTCCTCAATCCGCGGGTCTCGGTGAAAATGTCCTTACAAAAATCAACCCGCGGCGTTGCGACGCGCGCGGGTCCGAAATCCGTAAACCAGTTCCGCTTATAACGTCTGGCTTTCGACCTGCGGTACCTCTTCCGCGGCGTCTTGTGCGGTGGCCGGCGCCTTCTTCGTTCCGCCGCCCAGCACGTCTTCCATGCTGATGTCCTCGGCGCCCGCTTCCGCGGTAGCTTCCTCGCCCGCCGGGGCGTTGCCCGCGTCCTGTGCGCTGTACGCCGCTGCTGCTGCCAGTTCCGCCGTCTGCTTGTCGGTCGCTAACTGCGAGCCTTCGACAATCGAGTCGGAGATCTTCGAGGCGAACAGGCGGATGGCGCGCAGCGCGTCATCGTTGCCGGGGATCACGTAATCCACTTCGCTCGGATCGCAATTGGTATCGACCACCGCAACGACGGGGATGCCCAGCTTGCGCGCCTCGCGCACCGCGATCTGCTCTTTGTTCGAGTCGATCACGAAGATCGCATCGGGCAGCCGCGACATATTCTTGATGCCGGCCAGGTTGGCCTGCAGGTGTTTGCGCTCGCGCTCGAGCTTGATGACTTCTTTCTTCGGGAGCAGCTCGTACCGGCCGTCAGTGGCCATGTCGTCGAGTTCTTTCAGCCGCTTCACCGACTTCTGGACCGTGACCCAGTTGGTCAGCAATCCGCCCAGCCAGCGCTGGTTCACATAGAACATTCCGGCGCGTCCCGCCTCTTCGGCGATCGCGTCCTGGGCCTGGCGCTTGGTGCCCACGAAGAGCACGATGCGGCCATCGGCAGCCAGGTCCTGCACGAACTTCGACGCTTCCTTGAACATCTTCAGCGTCTTCTGCAGGTCGATGATGTAAATCCCGTTGCGCTCTCCGAAGATGAATTCTTTCATCTTGGGATTCCAGCGCTTCGTCTGATGCCCGAAGTGAACACCCGCTTCGAGCAACTCCTTCATGGTGATGTTAGCCAAACAACCTCCTCGTTAGTCTGCATCCGTTGAGTCAGTTTCAAGTTTCGTGCTTCAAGTTTCGAGTAGACCACTACCAAGCCTGAAACTGGAAACCCGAAACTGCTTTTCGGATTGCCATTCCCGTCCCCGCGCACGGGGCACGGGAAGAATTGAACACCTCAATCAGCTGATAGCTCGTAGTGCGTAGCTGTCAGCCAAACCCTTTTGCCATCAGCCATCGACTACCAGCCAATAGCTGAAGCGCTTTAGCGCTTCGAGAACTGGAAGCGCTTGCGGGCGCCCTTCTGCCCGTACTTCTTGCGTTCCTTGCCGCGCGAATCGCGCGTGACCATGCCTTCGGTTTTGAGCTTCTTACGCAGTTCCGCATTGAACTGCATCAAGGCGCGGGCGATGCCGAGCTTCATAGCGTCTGCCTGTCCGTTGACGCCGCCGCCGGAGACGCGGGCGACCACGTTAAAAGTGGCCGCCGTGTCGGTGGAGAGCAGAGGTTGCCGCGCGCTGGAGCGCTGGGCTTCCGTCACAAAATACTCGTTGAATGGGCGGCCATTAACCTTGTAGTCGCCGCTGCCCGGACGCAAATAAACGCGCGCCACCGAAGTCTTGCGTCGTCCCGTCCCGTAATACTGAACCAATTCAGCCATTAGAGCTTTGAGCTACGAGCTGTTAGCTAGGAGCCATAAGGCTCCCACTCCAGCTTTTCGCTCCAACCTTTCAAAGAATCTTGATATGTCTTGCTCGAAGCGCAGAGCTCGAGGCTCGTCGCTTGCTTACGCCAGCACCAGCGCTTCAGGTTTCTGCGCTTCGTGCGGGTGCTTGTCACCGCGGTAAACCTTGAGCTTGGTGAACATCTGCTTGCCCAATTTATTTTTGGGGAGCATGCGCGACACTGCGTCCTCGATGATCAGTTCCGGCTTGCGATCGAAGCGCTTGTTGAAGTCTTCCGACCGCAACCCACCCGGATAACCCGTGTAGCGGTGATACGCCTTCTGCTCCGCCTTCATGCCGGTCACGCGGATTTTCTCTGCATTAATCACGATCACGTGATCGCCGGTGTCGAGGAATGTCGTGTACTGAGGGTTTTCTTTGCCCATCAGGATGCGGGCGACCTGCGAGGCCAAGCGGCCCAGAGTCTGGTCCGTTGCATCCACGACAAACCACTTGCGCGCAATTTCCCCCTCTTTGGGGAAATAGGTTGACATCTGAACTCTCCCAGAAATTAAAACAGCTTATGAAGACCGCTGAGTGCCACCAGGCGCTGAAGGCGCAGAGGTATCAGGCGGGCAACCACAGGACTTCCGAAGCCTTAAAGATAGCCTAGATTCCGAAGCATTGTCAACGACTTGCCGCAGGCGGGAGGCATCGACGATGTTGCCGAGCAGGCGTAAGTCCTCTATTCATAAGCCAAAGCTTCGATCGGATCCTTCTGCGCCGCTCGGTACGCGGGGTAGAGCGCGCCCAGCATGGCACCCACTATGGCGATGATCGTCGTCTTGAGGATCCATCCGCCCGTGACGACTACCCGCAAGGTCGGGAGTCTGTGGGCGATTCCGGTGCGCGCGGCCAAGCTGATGGCGATGCCCAGCAGAATGCCTCCGCACGCCAGCATCAGCGTCTCCCGGAGAATCACATTCACGATGTAGAACTTCGACGCTCCGATCGACTTAAGAATTCCGATTTCGCGCGTGCGCTCCATGACGGCGGTGTACATCGCCTGGAAGATCACGATGAAGCCGATCGTCACCGAAATTCCAATGACCACGTTCAGGAAAGTTCCCAGCCCTGGGTAGTTATCGGGCGTGAGCATCGAGAGGTAGTAATTCATGGAGTAGGCCACGTAGCGCTCCATGCCCGGCACCTGCTTGATTTCGTTTACGACCGTGTCGGCATTGTTGGGGTCATCGAGCTTCAAATAGAAGACCGAGGCCTTATCTTTCGATCCGTTCAGGTCTTGCAGCACGGCGATCTGCAGAAACTTTCGCGCACCCTTGCCGGCCGCTACGATACCGGCGACGCGAAAGTCATGGTTCAGGATCTCCATCTTGTCGCCGATGCGGATGTGTTTCGCTTTGGCGAGCACGTCATCGATGATGACGTCGTCGGGCCCCTGAAATGATCCCCCTTGAATAAAGTGAAATGGAGCCAGCGACTCGTAGCTTTTCAGGTCGATGCCCGCAATTACCTCAAGAGTGCCATTGGTCGAGACTTGCGTGATCACCGGAGCTACCGCAATCACGTGCGGCAGTTTCGCAAGCACGTCGCCGATTTTAATCGGCATGGGAGCGCCCGTGAGGCCCACGATGTAAGACGAGCCGGGAGGCATGACCAGAACGTCGGCGCCGATGCCCGCCTGGCGTCCCTTGGAGTCGTTGACCATCCCCAGGGAGAGACCCACGATCAGCAGAATCAGGGTCACCTCCAACGCCACCGCCACAATGCTGATCAACGACCGGACCGGGCGGTGGGCGAGGTTCCCGACAATCATTTTATTCATCATGAGAAGCAGTCGTCAGTCGCTAGCAAAAGCTTTTTCAGTTTAACAAACGGCGGCTGGCGGCACCCGTGACGGGGCCTTCCTCTATTTCGGGTCGCCCCCACCGGGATGGGGTGTCTGGCTGATCGATTGAGGAGACTGCTGGCCAAGGTGCACAACTTCAGCTCCGGCCGGCTGCTGGAGTTCGAACTGATCGTCATTGAGGGGCTTGTTCAACTCGAGCTTCACGATGTTCAGCGTGATGTCGTATTCCTCTTGCGGGCGCTCTATTTCGGTTTGCTTCGGAAAACTGACTCCGTCGTAGTCGCGGTACTCGCCGTAGTGAACATCAGTCGCAAGGACGCCATTCTCGTTGTAGATCTGTTGACGATGAGGCTTGAGGTCGGTGCGGCTAAAGATAATCTTTCGCGACAGATACCAGCCCGCTTTTCCTTTGCGCACAACCACAATCTCATAGTCCGGCTGGTCGTAGGGTCGCCGTTTTGCGTCGAGCACTCGTTCCACGCCGTTTTCGAGAACGGCGATCTCCTGTTCGGGATCAATGGCGCGGATCAGCAGGGCGTCGTAGATGTTCTGCGGGCGAACGTTCTCCAGCGGCGTTTTCGGGCTTGCGCTCAGCACATCGTTGCGACCCATCACGAAACGATTCTTGGGAGGAATCCACAGCTTGAACTGCTTTCCGTCGCTCACCATATCGAACGCGCGATTGCGGACAATGGGCAGCAGGCCGATCATGCGCAACATCGAAGGCTTGCGCGCCAGCACGTAACCGCGAATTTCCTTATAGTCGGTAACTTTGCCTCGGTTGGCCCCGCCCACCGAGGTGTCGATGTCCACCGTCGCCTGCATGGTCTGGATGCTGGCGGCTTGCGAGTCAATGGCATCAACCAGTTCCTGCTGTGTTGCAGACTTGAGCGGAGCACTGCTCAGCACCCGCTCGACCTTGCGGGATCGGAACAGGCATCCCGTGAGCGGAAGAATGCCCATGAACAAAAAAACCGCCCAAATTTGACGGCGACAGATCATTGCTTGGCTGAGATTGAGTATATCGTGCCGACGTTGCATGAAATTCGGGCGTGACCAGCGAAGTGACGGGGGGCTCGAATGCCTAGGGGCGGTGCTGTAGCGCGTGGCGGAAGGCTGTGACGTTGCGGTTGTGTTCCTCAAGGCTGCAAGCGAAGCGGTGATGGCCGTTGCCGTTGCTCACGAAGTACAGGTAATCACTGACGGCGGGATGCATGGCCGCTTCAAGCGAACTGCGGCCGGGATTCGCGATCGGCCCAGGCGGCAGGCCCGGATATTTGTAGGTGTTGTACGGAGACCTGGTCTGCAGGTCGTCGTGGTGCAGCGCACCCTGGTAGGTGTTCGCCAGCAATTCCGCGTAGATGACACTGGGATCGGCATCGAGTGCCATGCGCTTCGTCAGTCGGTTGTAGTAGACGCTGGCGACCAATGGGCGCTCCTCGGGAGCCGCAGTCTCTTTCTCCACGATCGAAGCCATTGTCACCGTACGGTGCACGTCGGTAGCGAGCCCGATGCTGGATGCCACCTGGCGGAAATGGTGCACCATCACGGTCGCGATGTCGCGCATCGATTGGGTTCGCGTCAGCTCGTAAGTGTCGGGGAAAAGATAGCCTTCCAGCGTCGTAGCTTCCGGCGCCAGGTCATGAATCAAATCCGTGTCGCCCCGGGCGATCTTCAGAAAATCTTCCTTCGATCCGAGTCCGGCCTGCTCGATCGTCTGGGCGACGTCGAACATCGTGTAGCCCTCGGGGATCACAACGGTGTGCGTGTAGATGTCGCCCCGCGCGAGCCGGTGGTGAACGTTGACCAGAGTCGCCGGTTTCTCAAACAGGTATTCGCCCGCTTTCAGTGATGATCTGCGGTGGAAGTAGTGCCACAACAAGAACGCGCGCTCGCTGCGAATGACCCCCGCTGACCGGAGTTCGTTCGCGATTCGGCGCGTCGTGTACCCGCTGCGGAGCATGACGAACTTCTGACCGCTGGGCGCTATAGGTACGAGCAATGCCCAGCCAAGCCATGCCCCAAAAGCCAAGGCAAGCAGCAGGAAAAATGTGAGAAGTTTGCGCAAGTTGCCAGTAGTTTAGATGACTTTTTAAAGTTTTCTGATTACCGATGGTGGGTGAACCGTAGTACTTAACCAGTCGCTGGCCGTCGGTTGCTAGCCACGGCCAATCCTTTCAATGCGGGCACAAGAGACTCGTCCAGGTCAGTCGGGGTATGACGATGTGTACCCTCTGAACAGAAGGGTTGCTAGAGACTGACGACTAGCGACTGCGATTTTCCATCCACGACTGCAGGATCAAAACCGCCGCCATCTGGTCGACCACCTGGGCGCGGCGTTGGATGGACATCTCGGTTTCCCGGAGAAGGCGGTTGGCCTCCGCAGAGGTGAGGCGCTCGTCCCACAGATGAACTGGGATTTGCAGGCGCTCCCGCAGTTCGTCGGCGAAGCGATGCATCTTTTCAGCCTGCACGCCTTCGGCGCCGCTCATACGCAGCGGGAATCCGACCACTACCTCGGCGACCGAATAATCCCGCGCCAGCTTTTCGAGCTTTTCGAAATCGAGGCGCTTGTTCTGACGTTGCAGAGTTTCCAGTCCTTGCGCCGTGATTCCGAGCGGATCAGAGACGGCGATCCCAATGCGTTTCGATCCGACATCCAGGCCAAGTACCCTGCGGACTGGAGCAGGCGTCGAATCGTGCGCTAGGGGGTGCATGCCGGGATTATAAGTCGCGCTGAATTCTGAGGATTCGACTACGATATCGGGGCATGCCCGAGGAACTGGAAGCCGTCGAGCCAGTCACGACCCGCGCCCCGAAGCGCGACTGGCCACAAACCATCATCGCGATCGGCGTGGTCCTGACCCTATGCTACGTGGCGGAGTTGGTTTTGGTGGTGATCCTAGTATCGACCCTACTGGCCTTCATCTTGGCGCCGATTGTGGACTTCCTCAGTCGCCGGCGTTTACCACGCGGGTTGGCATCCTTGGTCGCGGTCCTGACCTTGCTGTTGCTCGGCTATGCCATCACCTATCTTTCTTACAACCAGGCAGCGACGTTCGCGCAGGTTTTGCCGAAGTATTCAGATCGGATTCGAACGACGGTCATGACTTTTCGCGAACGCGCAGAGTCCCTCAATCCGCTGCGCCCGGCCACGGACGATAAGAGCATCGTGAAAGTGCAGCCCAGCAGCCCGGTCCAAGACCTCGTCACCCGCGGCTTCGGATCCGTCTCACAACTCGTCTTCGCGCTGACCTTCGTGCCGTTTCTCGTGTACTTCATGCTCAGCTGGCAGCAGCACGCGCGCTCCGCCACCGTGATGCTGTTCCGCATGGAGCATCGCCACACCGCCTACGTGACGCTGGGGCTGATCTCGCGAATGATCCGCAGCTTCATGGTAGGGAATTTGCTGATCGGATTGTTTATGGCGGGAGTAAGCATCGCAGTGTTTGCCGCGTTCCACTTGCCATTTTTCCTGGTGGTCGGCGCCATCAGCGGATTTCTGAGCCTGGTCCCCTACCTCGGCCTCGTGCTCGCTCTATGCCCGCCATTGATGGTGGGCCTGGGACAATTTCAATCGGAAGATCTGATCGCGCTCTCGATGGCGGTCGCCGCCCTGCACTTCTTCGCTTTGAATGTCCTCTACCCGAAGTTCCTCGGCAACCGGATGCAAATCAATCCCCTCGCAGTCACCCTGGCACTTCTCTTCTGGGGATGGCTCTGGGGCGGCGTCGGCCTGGTGCTCGCCATCCCGATCACCGCCGCCGCGAAGATCATCTTCGACCACGTGGAGTCGCTGAAGCCTTGGGGGACGTGGCTGGGGGAGTAGGGCTAGTCGCTAGTCTCCAGTCGCTAGCGGGGCGTCGTCTGCCGGCATTGCCGGTTGGGATGACCCTCACAACCTCGGCTACCTTCGAGAAGAAGGCATACCAACTATTCAGGGCGTCGATCGCGGAGACGGGAAAAATGCTGAACGGCCTCATCAACTCGATGAGACCAAAGCTCGCAGAAAGGAAGTCGGCCTAAGGCGTGGGAGAAACGGCCGACGGGTCGTGCTGACGACTAGTGGCCAGTGACTGACGACTAGTTACGCTTCAAATTCCGAAGCTTCCGGGAAACGTAACTTGTGCTTGATCGCCAGTGCCTTGGTCAGCATTTCTTCGATCTGCTGTTCCTCGCAATTTTTCGCCATTGCCAGTTCGCTGACCAAGAGGTAGCGGGCGCGCTCCAGCATCTTCTTTTCGCGGAACGAAAGCGGCTTCGACTGGTTCAGCATCAGCAGGCTCTTCAAGACCGAAGCGACTTCCAGTAGCGATCCAGTCCGCATGCGATCGGAGTTTTCCTTGAACCGGTACTTCCAGTCGGCATTGCTCAAGCACTCGCCATCTGTAAGGTACTCGAGGATTTTCTGGATCTCGCCATTCCGGACGACCCGCCGCAGGCCAACGCTGTTCACGTTGTTGAACGGGATCATGACCTTCAGGCTGCTGGCTTTGATCTTGAGGAGGTAGAACTTCTCGACAGAGGCGCCGATCGTCCGGCTGCTGATCTGTTCGATAATACCTACGCCGTGGTTGGGGTATACAACTTTGTCGCCGATGTGGAAACCGTCGCTACCAATCATGAGGAACACCTTATGAGCGCCGGAAAACCCTATGAAAGCCCCACTAATATCCTTAGTTTACCTGAAGTACGTGTGAAAGGCAATTTTGACGCGGGTTTCGCAGCTGTGGGAGTTGCAAATGAATGAAGCCGTGAGCGTTATATCCGCTTCGTCTCCGGGACTAATCGTGCGCGTCCGAGCAAGCGGGAAGAGATAGCTGTGCTGCATCAGCCTGCTAACAGCTATCAGCCGCAAGCCTTTTGCTGCGCTTGCGGTTTATAATCCCCCGACGTATGACTGAGCAACTCAAGAAGAAGCTTCAGGACGAGATCGCAGCACTGGAGCATGAACTTAGCCATGAATTGCCGAAAGAGCTAAAGAAAGCCGTGGCTCTTGGCGACCTGAGCGAGAACGCCGAGTACCACATGGCGAAGCAGCGCCAGGAGTTCGTAAAAGCACGCATTCGCCAGCTGGGCCGTCGCCTTGCGGACCTCTCGCTGATCAACATGGCCAACATCCCGAAAGACAAGGTCGGTCTTGGGTCCACGGTTAAGGTGTACGACAACGCAAAGGAAGAAGAGATCGAGTACAAGCTCGTGACCAGTGAAGAGACTGATGTCGGATCTGGGAAGATTTCTACCACGTCGCCGATCGGCCGCGCCCTGCTCAACAAGAAGGTCGGCGATACGGCTACCGTTGTCACGCCTAACGGAAATCGCGAAATGGAGATTCTCACTCTGACCACGGTCTACGACGAGACTGGAGCGGGACCCGAATGACCTGGACCAGCGCCTTCGGCAACGCGTGCGGCAAGCTGCTACGGACGATCGTGAACCGCATGGCGCTGGCGCGCATCAGTCCGAACTTTCTTACCTTCCTCGGACTGGTGATCGACACGGTGGCTGCGTTTCTGTTCGGCTACGCAAACGCCGATAACCAGGCGCGCATGTTCTTCTATGCGGGACTGGTGATCTTCGGAGCGGGCTTCTTCGATCTGGTGGATGGCCGGGTGGCGCGAGCCAGCAACCAGGTCACGCGTTTTGGCGCGTTCTTTGATTCCGTAGTGGATCGCTATAGCGACGCCGCTTTGTTCTTTGGTCTTCTGGTCTATTACTCCAGAGGTGGCCGCTTCTTCTATGTTGTGCTGGCCGCGCTGGCGATGATCAGTTCCGTGATGGTCAGCTACACACGCGCCCGCGCCGAATCGCTGATTGATACCTGCAAGGTCGGCTTCATGGAGCGGCCCGAACGGTTGGTGCTTCTCATCATCGGCGCAGTCTTTAACCGGATGGCGCCCGTTCTTTGGGTGATCGCCGTGCTTTCCACCATCACAGTGGCGCACCGCATTTTCTACACCTGGCAAAAGACCGAGCGAGTCGACCCAGCCCACGCTCAGCCGGGCCGAACGGCCGCCTGATAGTCCCTTTGCCGCTTTCTTTGCGCTCGCCTGCCAGTCTAAAGTTGCACACAGTTTGCTTTGATGGAGCGACGGGCGTCTCGCCCGTCGGCAGGCAGGCGTTGCCCGCTGCTCCATCAAACAGAATTTGTTCCGCGGAGAAGTCCTCAAATGAAGAAGCGTAGCTCCCGCCATCCGCTCGGATTGTTCGCCGCCATTTTGTTTGCCTGCGTTACCGCTTTGAATTCCTGGGCGGCATCGGGGGTCGTTGCTCCCCAAATCAAGTATGAAAAATACACGCTCAAGAATGGCCTCGAAGTGATCCTGGCTGAGGACCATCGCCTACCACTGGTCGCGGTTGATCTCTGGTACCACGTGGGGCCAGCCAATGAGCGCGCCGGACGCACAGGCTTCGCGCATCTTTTCGAGCACATGATGTTTGAGGGCTCGTTGCATGTGGGTTCGAAGGAGCACGACCGGTACCTGGAAGCGGCCGGCGCCAGCGACATCAATGGCACAACCGACTTCGATCGCACGAATTATTTCGAGACGCTTCCCTCGAATCAACTCGAACTCGCTCTCTGGCTCGAGAGCGATCGCATGGGATATCTGTTAGGCAAGATCGACCAGGAGCGGTTGGCGAATCAGCGTGACGTCGTTCGCAACGAGCGTCGCCAATCTGTCGAGAACACTCCTTATGGACTCGTCGAGGAAGAGCTGTTTCACCAGCTGTTCCCCAAGAATCACCCGTACTTCGCGGACGTGATTGGCTCACACCGAGATGTCGAAGCCGCACAGCTTGCTGACGTCCGGGAATTCTTTCGCCAGTACTACTCTCCCAATAACGCCAGTCTGACCATCACCGGCGACATCCAACCCGCTCAGGCCAAGGCATGGGTCGAAAAGTACTTTGGGTCGATTCCATCTGGCCCCCCCGTTCCCAAGATCACGGCGCAGCCTCCACAGATCACGGCCGAGCGGCGCTCCCAGATTACTGACCAGGTAGAACTTCCTCGCATTTACATGGGATGGATCATGCCCTCGATCTTTCAGCCGGGCGATGCCGAGAGCGATCTGTTGGCGCACATTCTGGGTGTAGGCAAGACGAGCCGTTTGTACAAAGCGCTGGTGTACGACAAGCAGATTGCACAAGACGTATCGGTGCAGAACAGCAATCTGTTGCTCGGCTCAGTGCTTGAGTTGCAAGTCACAGCCAAGCCCGGCGTGAAGCCCGAGGATCTCGAAAAGGCAATCGACGAGCAACTGGAGAAGATCCAAAGCGAAGGTCCCAGCCAGGCGGAACTCGACCGCGCCCGCAACCAGATCGAGACCCACATGATCACAGGATTGGAACGGCTGGGTGGCTTTGGTGGCCTTGCCGACCGGTTGAACCAGTACAACCAGTTCCTGCACGATCCCGGCTATCTTCCCAAAGATCTCGAACGCTACCACCGCGTGACGGTTGCGGATGTGAAACGCATTGCGTCGGAGAGGCTGAAGACGTCGGCGCGCGCGGTGGTCTGGGGTTTGCCCGGAGAGCGCGTTGTCGATGACCCGGCTAAAGCGACTGAGACGGCATCTGCGAAAAACAGCGCCGTCAAGGGCACTATGCCCGACGAACCTTGGCGAGCTAAGGCTCCGGCGCCGCAACCTCTGGGCAAGCTCAGCTTGCCGGTGGCGCAGACTTTCAAGCTATCGAATGGGTTGACCGTTCTGCTAGTCGAGCAGCATCAGTTGCCAATCGTCGTCGCGCACGTGCTGGTTCTCAATGGCAGCGATGCGAACCCGGTTGCCAAGCCTGGGCTTGCGGCGTTTACGAGCGAAATGCTTCCGGAAGGAACCGACCGGCGTTCGTCTTTGCAGGTTTCCGATGATGCGGCACAGATCGGAACGTCGCTGCGTGCTGTGACGGCGGGCGATGACTCCCTCGTCGATATCCGGGTGCTGAAACCGAACGCCAACGCGGCATTCGATCTTCTCTCCGACGTCGTGCTCCACCCCAAATTCGACCCTGCCGAGATCGACCGAGTTCGCAAGTTGCGCGAGACCGACATTCTGCAAATCCAGGATGATCCCGAGCAACTCGCCATTGGCGTTCTGCACAAGATGATTTACGGCCCCGATCATCCTTACGGTTATCGCAACGAAGGAACGATTGCATCGATTCAGTCGACCACGCGGCAGGATCTTCTGCAGATGTGGCAAGCAGGCTATACGCCTTCGAACTCTGCACTCGTGTTGAGCGGCGATCTGACCCCTGCCGAGGCACACTCGCTGGCGGAAAAATACTTTGGTGGTTGGACGGGGTCGCAGGCTAAACACGAACCTCCGCCGGTTACGAGCCAGGTGAAAGCCGGGGTTGCGATTGTCGACAAGCCTGGGGCCGCGCAGACCTTTGTGCTGGTTGGCAGTGCAGGCGTCGCGCGCTCAACGGCGGATTACGTTCCGATCGAGGTCATGAATAACATCCTCGGCGGATTGAACTCCAGCCACATCAACGTGAACCTCCGCGAAGAACACGGCTACACGTACGGTGGATTTTCGTTTTTTATTTATCAACGCGCCTCAGGAATGTTCGCAGCCGGCGGCGGCATGCGCACGGATGTGACCGGGCCGGCAGTGCATGAGTTGCTTAAAGAGATGGACAACATCCGGAACACCGCCCCCACGGACCAAGAGCTCAAGCTGGCCAAGGGCGCATTCGCGCAATCCCTTGCCGGACGTTTTGAGTCGGCGGAGCAAACGGCCAATACCCTTGGAGAGTTATTCGTATACGCTCTCCCGCTCAACTACTACGAGCAACTACCGGCCAGTATCAATGCCGTGAGCGCGCAAGACGTCGAGCGCGTGGCTAAGAAATACATCCATCCCGAGAGCGCTGTCGTGATTGGCGCCGGTGACCGCGCGAAAATTGAGGAGCAACTCAAGAAGCTGTCCATCGGAACCGTGGAGGTTCGAGACTACGAGGGCGTGCCTGTGATTGGATCCGCTTCGCCTGGCGAGTCGCACTGACCCACGGAGCCAGATTCCCCAAGTTGGCGAAGCGCGCATTGTAGCGCCGCCGTCTCGGCGGCAGTCCGGCGGGCGTCCTCGCCCGCCGCTGAGGGCAAGCTGCCGGCGCTACTGAGTGTCGGTGCTAGACTACTTTTCGCATTTTTCCTGAAGGGGCAAACGTGCCAACCGATCCGGTCCTTGTAGTTCATGGTGGTGCCTGGGCGATTCCTGACGACATGGTGGAAGCTCACCTGCGCGGCGTGCGCAACGCACTCGCGGCAGGATGGCTGGCGCTCAGCAAGGGCGGATCGGCGCTCGATGCCGTCGAGGAGGCCATCGTAATTCTTGAGGATGACGAAACCTTCGACGCGGGCCGTGGCAGTTTCCTCAATCGCGAAGGCAAAGTGCAACTCGATGCGTTCATCATGGAAGGATCCACACTGCGCGGCGGAGGTGTCGGCGGCGTGGAGCGCATCCGCAACCCGATCCGGGCGGCGCGCAAGATCCTCAGCGAGAGCCAGCATGTGTACTTCGTCGGAGAAGGCGCCGAACGTTTCGCCGCCGAACATGGCATTGCCCTGTGCGACAACTCCGAACTGGTAATTCCCCGCGAGGTCGAACGTCTTAGCAGCTATCAGGCTCACGCCGCCGAAAACGCTCCCGACTTGTTTGCTCCTGCCATCTCGCACGACACGGTGGGAGCAGTCGCCCTCGACACTGAAGGCAATATCGCCGCCGGAACCTCGACGGGCGGAACACTGAACAAGGCTCCCGGGCGGCTGGGCGATTCATCACTCATTGGGTGCGGATGCTATGCCGACAATGAAAGTGCCGCCGCATCGCTCACTGGCTGGGGCGAGCCGATCATGAAGGTGGTTCTTGCGAAGTGGGCCGTAGACCGGGTGCTTGCCGGCAACGCGCCGGAGTGGGCTTCGCAGGAAGCGATCAACTATTTGAAAGCGCGCGTGAACGGCCACGGCGGAATTATTCTGCTCGATTCTCGAGGCCGTTTCGGTATCTCGCACAACACGCCGCGCATGGCATGGGCTTATCAAACGAAACAGAAACAGGATTCCGGTATCGAACGGTCGGCGGGCGTGTAAATCTTCAACGCCCAAAGCTTACTAACCCTATTCGCCTCACGTATTTATCTTGCTTTCCCAGCACACCCTGATGTAAAAACCACCGGGACGTCGGCGTCCCGCACCGTGCGTTTCCGCCACCTTTTCAACGAAGCAAGCTGCCCTGCCGCCGCTTCCGTTTGGCGCGGCTATTTTTGGGAGACCCCTATGCATTCCACGTCGAAGATCGTAGCTGCCCTGCTGTTCGCTTTTGTCTCGATTGGCGTTGCCTTTGGCCAGGGCTCCGCCAGCGGTGATCTGCACGTGATCGTGAAAGACGAAAAGGGCAGCGTAGTGACCAGCGCCACGGTGACTGCGCGCGAACAGGCAAAGGCCACGGTTCGCGCCACCACGTCCAACACCGACGGCGAATATCGACTGGTCTCGCTGCCGCCTGGCGTGTACACGATCACGGTCGAAGCTCCCGGATTCGCCAAGGCCGAAGCCAAGGACCAGACGCTGACGGTGGGCCAGAGCAAGGAACTGCCGATCACGTTGAGCGTCAGCGGGGTTGAAACGGTCGTGAACGTCAGCTCCGAAGCTGAACTGGTGGAAACCTCGCGCAGCTCAACGACCAACACGATCGACCAGCGGCGCATCGACAATCTCCCGATCAACGGACGCAACTACATCAACTTCGCGCAGACCGACTCCCAGGTCGTGCGCGACAACGCGCCCAACACCGGCGCGGCCCCGACTTCCGGCCTAAACTTCAGTGGGCAGAGAGCCCGCTCGAATCTGGTAAACGTTGACGGCGCCGATGCCACCGACAATTCCATCAACGGCGTCCGCTCCACCGTGTCGCAGGAAGCGGTTCAGGAATTTCAGATCATCACCAATGGGTATGCGGCCGAGTACGGTCGCGCGTCGGGTGGCGTAGTCAACATCATTACGCGATCTGGATCCAACGATTTTCACGGCGACGTGTTCGGCTACTTGCGGAACCGCAACTTCCAGGCGGTGAATCCGTTCAGCACAGAGAAAAATCCGGCTTACACGCGTGTGCAAGCTGGAGTTGCGTTTGGCGGTCCGATCAAGAAAGACAAGACCTACTACTACTTCTCCTACGAAATCACGCGCCGGCACGAGACGGGGTTCTCGAGCATCGGGCAAGACGGGTTTGGATTGCAGCCGTTCGACGCTACCGGGATATTTAATCCTCTAGCGCCGGCCGGCACATTCACCATGCCTGCGACCCCTCAGCAAATCGCTTTTTTAACGCCGTTCGCTGCTGCCGGCCCAGCGCCTCAACCCGTTCAGTTCTACACATGGCTGGTGGGAGCCTCTTCCTGGGTGGGAACAACCGGGAACCAGCAGGCCTTTTCCTTGATCCCATTCGCGCCGCCAGGGACCGGCGCCTCTCAGTTTGCAACCAGCTGCAACGTCGTGCTCTTTCCGTCTTGCACGGGCTTGCCCTTATCGTTTCACGGGGTCAATTCACAGATCGGCAACTTCCCGGTTTTTGAGGGAACCAGCCTGTACTCCTTGCGCCTCGATCACAATCTGAGCAACAACAACCGCCTTATGCTTCGTGGCAACGTCAGCCCGAGCACGGTCACAGGCATCGAAGTCAACGGACAGGTGCAGCCCTTCGGGCAGAACGCCTATTCGCGTACGTCGGAGCAGACTTATCGCGACGTTGCCGGGACCGTGCAAGACACGTGGACGCTGGGCAACAACAAGGTGAACCAGTTCATCTTCCAGTACGCTCGCCGTGGACTGTCGTACTTCTACAACACGAAAATTCCCGACGGCTCGGCTCCCGCGATCAACATCACCGGCATCGCGTATTTCGGACGCGAGCCGTATTCCTATATTCAACGAACCGAGCAGCGCTTTCAGTTCACCGACAACTTCGCGTGGACCATCGGTCGCCACGACACGAAGTTCGGTGCCGACTTCAACTACCTGCCGATCGACGCGACTTTTACAGTCAATTACGGCGGCGTGTATGACTTCGGCTCATTCAGTGCTGCGAACTTGGGATTCCCGTCCGTCTTCCCCGATCTGAATCCGGTGCAAGCCTACGGCGCCGGGCTTCCGGGGACTTTCGTACAGGGACTGGGCAGTCCGCACGATTCATTCTCCAACAAGCCGCTTGGTGTGTACTGGCAGGATTCCTGGCGCTTGCGTCCCAATCTGACGTTGAATTTTGGCGTGCGCTATGACGTGGAGATCCCGCCCAAGTTCACTCCCCCGCAAGGTTTGGCCCAGCCGGCATACAACTTGCTCGGTTTGCAGAAGGGCATCCAGACCGACAAGAACAATTTCCAACCTCGTGTGGGTTTGGCTTACGACCCGAAGGGAGATGGGAAGACTGTCATCCGTGCGTCGTACGGGATGTTCTACGACCACCCGTTGCTCGGGTTGTATTTCCTGGGTGATGCATCCGATGGTTCTTCGAGCGGACAGTTGGCGTTCGGCGGTACCGGACTTTGCGCGGGCGACGGCAATCCTACGAACCTCAACGCCATTCCGATTTTCCAAGGAACCCTCAATTCACCTGGATGCTCTCCGTCGCCCTTCCCGCTCGCCAACACCAATCTCGGCTACCTGCCGAACGAGCAGCGATTCCAAGCACTGAATTTCCCGCAGTCGACTTTCCTCAGCCAGAACTATCTGAACTTGAACCTGGCGAATCCAGGAGCTTCGACGTTCCTGCCTCTCGGCTTCCAGCCATTCGGCTACCCGCAAGGCAAGAATTTCGTATACGCCTACTCGCAGCAGGCAAATCTGACGCTCGAACGTGACCTTGGTGGAGGCTTTGCTCTCAGCCTGGCCTACAACTTCAACGGCGGCCATCATCTGAACCGGCCCATCAACGCGAATACCATTCGCGGCGACTTACTCACTGCGAACTTCATCGCGGCAAACACCGAGACTGGCGGTGCTTTTGCGAGTCCTTTTACGGTCTCAGGTTGCGGTGCGACATACGTGGATGCAGCCTTGATGAACTTCTTCCGACCCGGCGGGTTGAATCCGTCTGTTGCGCTCGGTAAGTACGTCAGCGGGATTCCGGGAGATCCGGCTTGCGTAATGCAGGCGGCCGCGCTGGCGGCATCGTTGCCCGGATTCAACGCTGCCTGCAATCCCGCACCCGGGCCGCAGGGAATCAACTTCACCGGCTGCGTGCCGTTTGGCGATATGGATGCCAATTTTTCCAACGGAAGCTCCGTCTATCACGGCTTCAGCGCCAACCTGCGCAAGCGCTTCGGTCACCACTACGAGTTTCTCGGCTCGTACACCTACTCGCACGCGATCGATGACTCCACCGACTTGCAGTCCACGCTGACACCGCAGGACAGTTACTACCCCGGCTACGACCGGTCAACATCCTTGTTTGATCAGCGGCATCGCTTCGTCTTCAGCGGCGTCTACCAGACGGGAAGAGTCGGTGGAGATGGATTCGGAAGCAAGTTTCTTAGTGACTGGACGTTCGCTCCTCTCGTTGACGTCGCCTCGGGGCGGCCGTTCAACATCATTACCGGCAACGGCAACAACCTTCAGCTCTCCTCTCTGACGTCGAGGCCAAACACGTTCGTCAATCCGAGCTGCGGAGCGCCCGTGACTTCCAAGTTCTCGCCCACCGGAGTCTTCCAGGAGGGCTGCCTTTTCAACTTTGACGGCTCGTTGCTTTCACTCGACGGCAACCTGGGACGCAACACGGGCGTTTCCCCCTGGACCGTCTTCAACGATCTGCGCGTCGCCAAGCGCATCCACTTCGGCGAACGTGTCAACATGGACTTGATCGCCGACATGTTCAACATCGCGAATCGCTACAACGTCGCGGCTGTTAGCCCCTTGTTCACGAACGCGGGGACGCCGACCGCAGCGTACGACCCACGCCAGTTCCAGTTCGCGATGAAGATCAACTGGTAGCTTGCTGATCGGCACCACGCACCGATTGAGACCGGCTTTCTCTGGAAGGCCGGTCCTGTTGTTTTATGCCGATATAGGGTTCTTACTGTACTAACACAAGGGAGTCTCGCAGGTTAGATTGAGGAATCGCGTGCTCCCGTCGAAGAGCGCGCAGGGTTTTTTCTCATGAATCGCCGTCGCTTCTTGCACGCCGCCGTTGTAACAGCTCTCGTGACTTCGCTTCGCAACCATCACGCCCAGGCTCAAACGGCGACCATTCCCAAGCGCCCGCTCGGTCGCACTGGCGAGAAGGTATCGATGGTCGGCCTTGGCGGCTACCACCTCGGCATGCAGAAGGACGAGCAGGAAAGTATCCGCATCATTCGCGCTGCGCTCGACAGCGGAATCAATTTCCTCGACAACTCCTGGGACTACAACAACGGGCAGAGCGAAATCCGCATGGGCAAGGCTTTGCGCGACGGCTACCGGCAAAAGGCTTTTCTGATGACGAAGATTGACGGCCGCACGAAGAAAGCCGCCGTCGATCAGATCGAAGAATCACTGCGCCGCTTGCAGACTGATCACGTGGACCTTCTGCAATTTCACGAGGTCATCCGCGATACGGATCCGGCTCGTGTTTTCGCGGAAGGCGGTGGTATGGAAGCCGTTGTCGAAGCGAAGAAACAAGGCAAGCTGCGCTACATTGGGTTCACCGGCCACAAGAGCCCCGACATCCATCTGAAGATGCTGGAGACCGCCTTCGCTCACGGCTTCACATTCGACACCGTGCAGATGCCGCTGAACGTGATGGACGCCCACTTCGATAGTTTCGAGAAAAGAGTGTTGCCGGTGCTCGTGAAACACCAGATCGGCGTACTTGGCATGAAGTCGATGGGTGACAAGTTGATTCTGAACAGCAAGACAGTGACACCAGTGGAGTGTCTGCATTACGCGATGAACTTGCCGACGAGCGTCGTCATCACGGGTTGCGAGTCAATGGAGATCCTGCAGCAGGCGCTCGATGCTGCCCGCAGTTTTCAGCCGATGAGCGCGGCGGAAGTTTCGTCCCTGCTGGCGAAGACGGCCACTGCCGCTGCCAAAGGTGAGTTCGAGCGCTACAAGACATCGCATGACTTCGACAGCACGGTGCAAAATCCTGAATGGCTGGGGTGAGGTGGGTGACAGTGATCGCCGCTCCCGTGCACTCACACAGCGTCGACAACCAGACCCAGAGCCTAGAGCCGAAAGCCTCAAGCTGCTAAGATTCTCTCCACTCTTCACGACCGCTGGAGCGCCGCGTTCATGTCTGAAATCCCCTCACCTACTCAACGCACCCGTGTGGTCCGCGAGCCGGACCGGGGTGTCTATGATCGCGAAACGATCTACCGCATTCTTGATGAAGGTTTCATCTGCCACGTCGGGTTCGTGGTTGACGGACAGCCATTCGTGATTCCCACTTCTTACGGCCGCGCGGGAGACAGTCTCTACATTCACGGCTCGGCCGCCAGTCGCATGCTGCGCAACCTCGACAAGGGAGTTCCGGTGTGCGTCACCGTGACGCTGATCGATGGCCTGGTGCTGGCGCGTTCGATTTTCAATCACTCGATGAACTACCGCTCGGTTGTTGTGCTGGGCACGGCCACGCTGGTGGATGAGCCTGCGGAGAAGTTCGAAGCTTTGCACCGGCTGTCAGAGCACATTCTGCCGGGCCGCTGGGCTGAATCGCGGCAACCGAACGAGCGTGAACTCAAAGCCACTTTCGCTCTCCGCCTGCCCATCAATGAATTTTCCGCGAAGGTCCGGCAAGGTCCTCCCATCGACGACGAAGAGGACTACAGTTTCCGTACCTGGGCTGGGGTGGTGCCGTTTCACATGGCCGCCGAAGCCCCGATTCCCGACGATCGCTGCGGGCCGGACGTTCCAGTGCCCGGGTATGCGAGCGCGTATTCCAGGAAAAAGGCATAGCTAGTTCGCCTGGAAAATCCATGAACGACCTTGTCCCAAGAATCACTTCTGCGGTTGATAATCTGCGCGGCGATCTCATCGCCTTCCTGCAGAAGCTGGTGCAGACACCCAGCCTGCCCGGACAGGAACAGCGAGCGCAGCACCTTGTGGCCGAGAAACTGCAGGCTCTCGGCCTGAGCGTTGACGTCGTCTCATCCAAGCTTGATGATCTCAAGCATCATCCGGCCTTCTGCGATGACGGTGTGCCTTTCCGCGACCGGTTGAACGTTATCGGCCGGTGGAAAGGGTCAGGAAAGACTCCAGCCTCAGGCGATCGGCGGTCGCTGATTCTGAACGGCCACATGGACGTGGTTCCAACGGGCAAGGAAAGTCTCTGGTCCGACTCGCCCTGGAGCGGTGCAATTCGCGATGGCCAACTCTACGGCCGTGGGGCTTGCGATATGAAGGCCGGTGTTGCGGCCAATGTCTTCGCAATCCAGGCGTTGCAGTCTCTGGGTTCCCGTCCTGCCGGTGACGTTTTGGTGGAAAGTGTGATCGGAGAGGAAAGCGGCGGAGTTGGCACGCTTACAACCATCGTGAAAGGTTTTAAGGCCGATGCCGCAATCATTACCGAGCCCACGCGTCTCCACTTGTGCCCGGTGCAGTCCGGAGCGCTGACGTTTCGGATAAAAGTTGCGGGACGTGCCATCCACGCGTGCATGAAGCCGTACGGGGTAAGCGCAATCGAGAAGTTCTACCTGCTGTTGCAGGCCGTGCAGCAACTCGAGCAGCGTCGTCATGTGGAATATAAAAATCCGCTTTACGAAGATCCGAACAACATCGCGCCGGTAAATTTCGGCAAGCTCCATTCGGGGGAGTGGCCGTCCACCGTGCCCGACGAACTGGTAGTCGAAGGCCGGTTCGGCGTCCTGCCGGGCGAATCCACGGACACTGCGCGTCAGGCGCTGGCCAGCGCGTTGATCGCCGCAGCGAAGCAGGATTTATGGCTGGCCGAACACCTGCCGATACTCGAATGGTTTGAAGGTCAGTTCGAATCTGGCGAGACGTCTCAGGAATCGCCGATCGTGTGCTCGATTGCTGAAGGTCATGCGCAGATTTTCGGCAAGCCGCCTGTCGTGCAGGGCGTCACCTATGGGTCCGATCTGCGCCTGTTTACAAATCACGGCGGGATTCCCGCCGTCCTGTACGGCCCTGGCAGCATCTTCGATGCGCACACGGTGAACGAGCACGTCGATCTGGAAGAAGTGGTCGCCGCGACCAAGGTGCTCGCTTGCATTGTCAGCAGTTGGTGCGGCGGAGAAGTGGCCTAAAGTTGGATGGCGACTCGCCGCGACTCGCGCCTCAAACTACCAACGTGCCTCACTTGTCGGGCGTCACATTGGGTTGCGGATCAGGAACACGCGGGAACGAGGGAGCCCGCAACGCACCCTCGCCCACGAATTCAACCTTCACCGAATCGCCGACGTGCAAGAACAGGTTGCTCGGATTCTTCATTCCCCACTTCACGTAAGGAACCTCGAAGTGAGTCGACGCTTTCCAATGATCGCGTTCGAGATGGACTTCGACGGATACCGTGAGTTCGTGCTCTGTACCGTGAATGCCAAACTGTCCGTGCACCTGCACGGTTGACGTGCCCGAGTCCGAGACCTTGCCTTCGACGCGGTCAGGCCGGAAGCTGATGTCTGGAAATTTCGCACTTTCGAGAACATCCTTGTGCATCTTGTGATCGCGGCCGTCGTTGGCGGTCTTGCCGCTGGTGGCGTCGAAGACGATCTCGCCAGAAACTTTTCCGTTGACTGGATCGAAGCGCAGATCCCCGCGGCGGAGCAGGAATTTTCCATGAACCGTGTGCAGCGTGGCGTCCAGAGTGATGGAAGCGCTGGTCTTGGCCGGATCCACCATCAAGGCGGTCGACGTTGGCTGCGCCAGCAGAGCGGTTGACGCGAGGAACAATGCTGTCAGGACGAGACGGCCGGATTGTACGAGGCGATTCGAGATTTCATCCTCCGTCAATTTAACAGCAACAATTTCCCGGTTGTCTTGCGGCCTTCCAAGTCGCGATGGGCTTGCGCGGCGGCCTTCAGGGGATAGGAGTGCTCGATCCGCAACTTGAGCTTGCCCGCGGCGATCATGCCGAAGACATCGCTAGACCTCCGCTCCAAGTCCTCGCTCGTGGCGATGTAATGCGCGAGCGTCGGTCTGGTTACGTACAACGATCCCTTCTGCGAAAGCTGAATCAAGTCGAACGGCGGAACCGCACCGCTTGATCCGCCGAACAGCACCATGCACCCACGCGGACGCAGCACGTTGAGTCCCTTCTCGAACGTCGTTTTTCCCACGGAATCGTAAACGACATCCACGCCGTGCCCGTCGGTGAGCTTGCGCGTTTCAATCTCAAAGTCAGATTGCGTATACAGGATGATTTCGTCGGCGCCGGCTTCCCGCGCCAGCTTTGCCTTCTCCTCGGTAGAAACCGTTCCGATGACGCGAGCGCCGATGTTTTTCGCCATCTGGACCAGGAGCAGGCCAACTCCTCCCGCCGCTGCATGTACCAGCGCAGTCTCACTCTTCTTCAACGGATACGTGTCGTGCGAAAGGTAATGGGCCGTCATGCCCTGGAGCATCGCAGCTGCTGCCTGCTGATAGTTCACGCCCCGAGGGATCTTCACCAGTCGGTCTTCGGGCACCGTGGCATACTCGGCATAGCTGCCCATGATCGCCGTGTAGGCCACGCGGTCGCCGACTTTCAACTGCTTGACGTCGGGCCCGACGGAAGTGATCTGCCCCGCGCCTTCTTGCCCGGGCACGAACGGAAGCACGGCTTTGTACCGGCCCTCCCGGTAATACACGTCGATAAAATTGACGCCAGACGCTGCGATCTTCACGACCGCTTCGTTGCCTTTTGCCTCTGGAACTGCGAGGTCCGCCAACTCCAGAACTTCAGGACCGCCGGTGCGCTTCACCTGGATCGCTTTCATAGGAAATTCCTGACTTCATCATAGCGTGCCATCCGCCCGGGGTGCCGGCGATGCTCGCGGTAAGGGGCGGCTGAAATGAAAACGGCAGCCCGAAAGCTGCCGCGGTATTCGTGCAACTCGCGTTTTTCTATTTCGGCGGTGTCGCGGGTGCCGCGGGTTCCTTGGCTCCGTCCGTCCGCTTGCCCAGCAGGCTTTCCTCCAGTTTTTTCCACTTCTCCTGCTGGTCGGGGGTGAGTTCCGCGGAAATCTTAGGCGCGAACGTCTCGCGAATTTCGATGACCTTGGCGCGTTTCTGATCGGGCGTCATGCGCTCGTCGATGCGTACCACGTGTAGCTGTTCGCCTTCATCGGTGATGATCGGCCGCAGCTTCTCGCGCTGATCATTTGTCAGATTCAGATTCTGCGTCAGCATGCGCAATTCACTGAGGGCTTCCATGCTTCGCCGCGGTGGCGCGCCGGGTGGCGGAGGAGGCGCAACGCCCGGCCCCTGGGCCTGCGCATAGACACAACTGCCCGCCACTGCGATTGCAAACACCCAGGACTGCCAACCTCGCATAGAGCACTCCTTGAAAACCGGTTCCCGCGGAATTTTGTGAGCCTTTCTCCATCCTAACCCGTGCCAGTCACAAAACTCCATTACACGGGAGTGCTGGGTCCAAGGAGGCTCAGTGCGGCGTCCAGATGGGGTGAGATGTGAAGAGGCCGTTAACAAAACCAATCTGGAATGTTATGAACAGTCCGAAGGCGATGCTGATCAGGCCTGAGGCGATCCCCAATCCACGGTTGAAATTTGCGAAGCGATGGCCAGTGTAGGCGAAGGGGACGCCCATCAGCATAGTGATCACCATCATGCCCGCGATCGTGCCCAGCCCGAAGACCAGCAGGTAAGCCACGGCCCATCTCGGCTCACGAATGGTGGTCAGCACCAGCAGTGCAACGGCAGCCGATCCCGCGAGTCCATGCACGATGCCTACGGCCAGCGGCCTGAGCAACTGATACAAGCCCACCTTCTGCAAGAATTGCTGGCATGGGCCTTGCGGCTTTTCGTCGAGCCCTAGATGCGCATCGGCATCGTGCATGTGAGTGTGCACGTGCGACTCGCCGCCGTGCTGGTGTACATGAGCGTGCACCACGCCCGCGGCATGCTCGGGAGTAAAGCGTTCCGTGATCCAGCGGGTCACTCCGCTGAGGTTGAAGACACCCAGCACGATCAGCATGATGCCGACTGCGAGTTCCATGGCGAGCCCAAGACGCGCGGGAATGGCGAGGTTGAACACGATGATCCCGGTGCCAACCAGGACGATGGTGATCGTGTGCCCCAATCCCCACAGGATCCCGATGACGCCGGCGTGTCGAATACTTCGCTGGCGGCTGACAATGGTCGTGACGGCGATGACGTGATCTGGGTCCGTCGCATGCCGGATGCCCAGCACAAAACCCACGCCGATGATGGTCAGAAGGTTGATCATACTTTCAGGACAAGTTGGCCGAGTCCCCGTTCCCACGACCGGTTTGGCCCATCGTGAGAGTCCGCCAGAAAAGACTACACCAGCGCAAGATTCCTGCGCGACAGGCCTTTCGCATGGGCCGCGAGTGGTTTACCATGTCGGCGTCGCAGAGGCCTCTGGCGGAAGCGTCAATACGAACACCTCGGGTGTGGCATGGCTTTGGAGCTAGTGAGAGCGCGTCTTAAGAATTATCCGTCGATCAGTGAGACCTTCGATTTGCTTCCCGTTTTCTTTGTCGGCGTGGCGGTAGTTTTCGCCTCGCTTGGAATGGGCGAAGCCGTCTACAGACTGCTGTTCTCCGACTATGATGGCGCCAAAGACCGGCTCCCGATAGAAGCCTTTTTCGGGCTCGTGTTTGCCTGGCTCGCAACGTCGTTCGTGCGGAACATGTTCCAGCACCGCCGCCGCACCATCGCGAAACTTCACTTGATCTGGGATCGCAACCACCAGATCCGCGCAGCGCTCGAGGCCCTCTCGCCGCACCCGCACACGTCGCGCAACCAGCAGTCGATTCGCGTTATCCGCGAGGAATTGGATCGGATTGAGGGTGCTCTGAAGGAAGTGTTGCCTAGATAAGCTTGCCTGTCCTTCGTTCGTTAGCCTCTGCTCACTCTTTGGTGGAATGGCGGGCGCGTCCGCGCCCGCAGTTGGGCGAAAAGCCGTAGCTCCAGCCTGAAGCACTCCGGGTATCGTGCCGAAAGTAATGAACGCATTGGTCTTTTGTGAATTGACCCCGCAAAAGATCCGAGGTTACCATTCCGCAGGTTTCCGGCATCCAAGACGCAAGGGGGTCGTTGCGCGTAACTCATAGAGAAATATGAGACTGCAGAAACTCTATGTCGTGATTGCGCCCCTGGCGGCCGCGCTCGCAAGTTGCGGGTGCCAATCCCATCGTCAGGCGCCCCTGCTTTCGGCAAAGCAATCCGCTCCCCCAGCGATTGCTGCGGCCACGCCGCCACCATCGGTCGAAACACGAGCCCCCGCGACAAAGTCAGCGCCTCAGCCCACGACGCAGACATCTGCGACACCGCCCTCCGCGGATCCGGTTGCGGACCTGATTGGGGCGGTCGAAAAGGAATACGCCGCCGGTCAAGACAATTACAAAGCAGGCCACCTCGATGCCGCCCGTCAGAACTTTGACCGCGCCTTCGATCTGCTGCTCGGCAGCAATCTGGAAATCAACTCCGACCCGCGCCTGGAAAATGAATTTGATCGCATTGTCGAAGGCGTCAACAGCTTCGACATGCAGGCTCTGCAGCAGGGCGATGGCTTCACCGAGCAGAAGTCCGAACCGGCACCCATTGACGAAGCGAACGAAGCTGCCGTTCCCGTAGACGCGAACGTCAAAGCCAAGGCCGAAGCGGAAATCAAATCCACGCGTTCTGATCTGCCGCTCATGATGACCGACCAGGTTGCCGGATATATCACGTACTTCTCCGGCCGTGGGCGCGGCACGCTGGAGAACGCGCTTGTTCGGTCGGGCAGGTATGAAGACATGATTCGCCGCATCCTGAAACAGGAGGGCGTTCCGCAAGATCTGATTTATCTCGCGCAAGCGGAATCTGGCTTTCACCCGCTCGCGCTATCCCGCGTAGGCGCCCGCGGCATCTGGCAGTTCATGGCAAGCCGCGCTAGAGGGTACGGACTGCAGCGCGATTGGTGGGTCGACGACCGGCAGGATCCCGAGAAGGCCACCCGAGCAGCAGCACGCCACCTGAAGGATCTTTATCAGCAGTTCGGGGACTGGTACCTGGCCATGGCGGCCTATAACTCCGGCCCGGGAACGGTCCAAAGCGCGGTGAAGCGGACTGGCTACGCTGATTTCTGGGAACTGTATCGCCGGAATGTTCTGCCGAAAGAGACCCGCAACTACGTTCCCATCATCGTTGCGGTCACTATCATGGCCAAGAATCCAGGCCAGTACGGGCTGGATCATCTGGAGAAGACGCAACCCACGCCGTTTGACGCGGTCAAGATTGACTACCCGGTAGATCTCCGGCTGGTCGCCGAGTGCGTGGATGCGTCGTTGACGGATCTAGAGGATCTGAATCCCAGCCTGCTGCGGATGACGACGCCGAAAGATCACGAATTTGAGCTCCATCTTCCCGCGGGGACGAAAGAAAAGTTCCAGAGCTCGATCGCAGCGATCCCAAAAGACATGCGGGTCTGGTGGCGCTATCACAAGGTGCAACCGGGAGACACGCTGGCCTCGATCGCTCGCACCTATCGCAGCACTCCCAAAGCGGTCGCAGAAGCCAACAATCTTGAGGATGACGTTGTCCTAACGCCCGACAGCAAACTGACCATCCCAATCGCTCCGGGAAAGCGCGCGATCACTGAGGAAGCGACCTATGCGCGCCATGCGACTCGCTATCGTGTGCGAAAAGGGGACACGGTGCAGCGAATCGCGGACAACTTCGGCGTGCCGCCTGCCATGGTCCGTCGCTGGAATCATCTGAAGGGCGATAGCCTGCGCGGTCGCAGCGTCGTCTACGTTCATCTGCCGGTAAGCCCCGGCGCGGGTCAGGGAGAGGTCGTTGCAGACGGCTCTAAGTCCAAGCATAAAAAGACAGTTACGGTAGCCAAAGGCGCCGGCGACTCGGTCGTGCGCCACAAAGTCAAGCAAGGCGAAACGCTCTTCTCGATCGCATCCACCTACAAAACCACGGTCGATGCCCTCAAGCGGGATAACCGGAACGTTGCCGTTCTGCGGCCCGGAATGGTTCTGGTCATCCGTCCGTAAGAAGAAATTTCCGTGAATTCGTACACGCGAATGCGTAGTACAAAAATCACATTGAGCTGTGCTCGAACCCCTAGCGCCCAACCGCATTTTCTCTGCTATAATCGCGCCCCGTTCAGCCGCGAAGCAGTTTTTCAGTTGTCTTCATTTTTCCGTGCGCGGTGCCGGACTCGGCCTCGTGCCCGCGCTAACCATTCCGCAACACCAGGAGGAGCAATGAGCTTTCACGACGAAACCCTCTACGGACTCGACGACGAGATGGATGAGTACGGGGACACCGGCGCCTACGGCGAATCTCCGGAAGAGATCCTGGAGGAAGAAGAAGAGGAAGAAGAGGAAGAAGAAACCGGCATGCCTGTAGTGGGCGAGTCGATTGTCGAAGTGGAGGAAGTCATCCCGGTTCCTCCCAAGCCTGCGGGTGGCGGCGGCGCACGGAAGCCCCCCGCCAAAAAGAAAGCCGCAAAGAAGAAGGCTCCAAAGAAAGCAGCCAAGAAAAAAGCCGCGAAAAAGCCGGCGAAGAAAAAACCCGCAAAGAAAGCAGCCAAGAAGAAGCCCGCCAAAAAAGCGGCCAAGAAAAAGAGCGCGAAGAAGAAAAAGCGCCGCTAGTTTTTGTGGCGCGGGCGCCCTCGACCGCGTCTCAAGAGACAAGAAAAAGCCGCGATAAGAGTCGCGGCTTTTGTTGTTCTGTAAAACTCACGGGCGCCTTCAGCGCACTCAACCCCTTACGCCATCTGTGTCGCGAATTTTCTCACTGCCAGCGAAAGCATCAGGCGCGTCACGCCGCTCATGATCATGCTGATCCCCACCAGGGTTCCAATCGCCCACACGGAGCTCGAGGGCCAGTGCACGTAAATCATTCCGCCCAGGACTAGCGTGACGATCGAATCCACCAGAATCCAAATCGCACCCCGGCTCGATCGCGACTTCCACCACAGCATGAAATCGAGCACGCCTTCCACCAGAAAGAGGAAAGCGAGCATTAGTGTGAGCGTCGCCACGCCCACCACCGGACGAAACAGCAAATATCCGCCGATGAAGATGTAGGCCAACCCGACCAGGAACTTCCATCCCATGCTGGTTCCCGAATGTGCGTGAAAGGCGACCGCCATGTGCACGATTCCCACGAAGATCAGCAGCCACGCAATAAATGTGGCCAGCGCGATGGCCGCCAGGAAGGGTTCCGCAATCGCCAGCGTCCCCAGAATGACCAGCAACGCGCCCCAGATGATGCCCCACTTGGAACCCTGTTTCACCAATGCCAGCGTGTTCGGAACAGCCGTTGCCATAGATGCCCTTTCCACAGCTCGCTGATCTACCTTCAGCTGGAAGTAGTCGTACTTTGTGCGGCGCATTGTGGCAGACGAGCCCGGGAAGTGCAAGGGTGGAGGCTGCGAAAGTAGGGCAAGGTGCGATCGGGAATCTCGAAACGAGACACGCGCCGCGTTCCAGAACCGGGCCACCCGGGCATGGTCCATGACCCGGGGACTGCATGGGGATGGGCTACTTCTTGCTCACTCGCGAAAGACACTTACCGTACAGTTCGAGCAGATGCGCAGCGTAGTCTTCAGGCTTGGCGGCCCCCCCGGCGCCTTTCTCGAACCCTACGCCGCCCCCACCAGAAGTGGTCCGGCCGTACCCGGTCGTCATCGCAATGAATTTCATGAGATCAAGGGCGATATCTTCGTCGCGACGCGATCCTGTGGCTGGAGTGCCTGGCACATCCATGAATGCCTCCCCCGTTCCGGAAATCAGTGGAATGTCTTCTTCTTCGAAATGCATAAGACGCTTCGATCATAACAAAGGCGACCAGACCTCTGTGAATCAGGCCATCCAGTTCGGCTTTTCAGGCAAGGGTGCATTTCTGAAAGCCCTCCCCTCGGAGGTACAGCTGGCGATGTTATCTTAAGGAACGTCCCTCGGTTCCTTCGCCTCATCTCCAATAGCGATCTCTGCTCTGACGCGAGTTTGCCTCATGCTATGCTCCTTCTGTTCGTGGATTCTGAAAGCTGGCGCTCCCACCCCGTTTGCCGTCAGCCGCTCGGCAAGTGCTGAGGTCTAAGTTGGCGATCCATCTCCGATCGAAGTCGCGCCCCCAGCAGATGCCCGCTTCTAAAGGAAGTCCTGATGCAGAAGACGCATCGTCTCCCGATGAAGTTGGTGTGGCGCAGACGCTACCGTTGCCTTCGCTCGACGATGGCAACACGGTGCGCGATCTGCTTTCTGCTGGACTCGAAGCTCTCGACCTGCTGAACATCGGACTGCTGGTGTGCAGTGCGTCCGCAGAACTGCTCGTCGCCAATCAGACGGCAGAGCAAATACTGCAGGCGCGGGATGGGCTTGCGCTTGGTTCGGACGGCACTCTATCGACTACTCACGACGAGAAAGCGTCCTTGAAGGACTTGGTTCGATCGGTGGCCAAGACAGCGCAGACCCCGGGAGTCGTTCATCGGGACAGTGCATTTGCCGTCCAGCGGTCCGCTGGCAAGCGACCCTTGACCCTGTTTGTGCGCACGGTGAATCCGAAAAGCGATGCCCCTTCTCCGAATGAAGCTGCTGTTCTGGTGATGATTCTCGATTCCGCGCAGCCCGTAGATACTGCCGAAGCAGAACTGAAACAGCTATACGGCTTTACCGCTACTGAGGCGCGCCTCGCCAATCATTTAATGGAAGGGTTGTCGCTGGAAGATTGCTGCCGCGCGATGGGCATCCGCCGCACTACCGCCCGCATGCACCTACGCAACATCTTTGCGAAAACGGGTGTCCGGCGGCAAGGCGAGCTGGTTTCGCTCCTGCTCAAGAGCATCGGCCTTGGACCTCGTTTGAAATAGTCCTCTCTCCATCACCCCCCCGCCATTCTGAACACTACTAATAAAAGAGAGCGTGTTCCCGTCGTTCCCGACAAAGCCGTCCATCCCTGAAGGTCATTGGACCCATATCTTCGGATGAAAGATCTGGCTCTGCGAATTTGAATTTCTGAGTTACTCAGGCCGTGAGAACGATGAAGTCTCGTCCGTCAATTGCCGCGTCCAGCGCGGGAAGTGCCGAAATGGGATGGAATTCGGCGATTTCGCGATCGGTCCCCAGAGATGAAGACCTCTCACGCAGGCATTTCTTCGTCCAAGCCTGCGGTTTCGTTTGAATTTTGAGTTCGTATCATCCATGTGGACGTAGACAGGTCCTGAGGAGTCGCCTAATCTCCCTCAAGTTCTTAAAGCGCCAGACTCCCTCCTGGCGGTAAGCCTCTCCCCCAACTTGGATGGCACGCACGGGCGTTATATCTCCCTCGCCTGGTGCACGAAGCACATTTCCACTTTTTGGTGTGGGGTTCTGTGGAGGATTCCCTTTGGCATTGAACTGCGCCAGTTTGCCTGACGGACAGGACATCTTCGCCCGCGCACTGCGGTCCATCGGGACTGCAATGACACGCGGCGAAATTCGTGTCTCTGGATGTCAGCAGCGCGTGGGCAGCCAACCCTCAGTTCCTTCACATCAGCTCTCCCCCATCGCAACAAAGGCGCTGCGAGCGCCGGCAGGTCCCGAAGGAGGCCGCACAGCCATGAGAAAGTCGCACCATATTTGGTTGCCCATTTTGCTTGTTTGCCTGGCGACAGCCGCCGCGAACGCCCAGTCGTTCCGCGTGCAATGCCCGACGAGCACTGTCACCCACCCGTCGACCCTCCACGACAACAACACGGAACCTGCCTACACCGGCCCGACTACGTTGAGTGCTCCTTCGAATACCGACTTCCAGAAGCCCACTGGCAATGTGAATGGCGCGATCAAGTGCCAGCAGATTTCCGGCGGCGACGGTTACGCGACCATGGGTGACGGAACGCAGACCTACATGTTCTCGTTCGGTCCGCTTTCGGGACTCGCCGATATCCGTGATGGGAAGCCTGGCACCCAGTCCCCGAGCGTATTCAATTCGCTGTACACCGGCGCGACTCTCCAGCCAGGAGATCCCGCAACATACGACGCGAATAACGCCAGCGCGTTCTCATACAACGGCGCGATTGGCCAGATTGTGAATGCGGATTGCCTGGCCGCCAACAAAGAGACGCCCGGATCGTGCCCGAATGCTTCGGGTATCGACGGACACGTCGATCCGCGCCAGATCATGGATGTGGGCGTGATGAACGGCAACATCCCAGCACCTCTGATGGCTATCGACGAAGACGACGAATTCTTTCTCACCCTGACCAACGTGGGCATGATCATGCGGCCCGACTTGTTCGAGCAGCACACGGTCCACTTCCACGGATACCCGAACGCGTCGGGCTTCTATGACGGCGTGCCGGACGCTTCGGTGGCGATTAACATCGGCGGCAGCTTCACCTACTACTATCTGGCCCCTGATGCCGGTACCTACTTCTGGCATTGCCACATCACGCCGCCTGAACACTTGCAGATGGGAATGGTCGGGCAGATTTATGTGCGGCCACGCCAGAATCGTGTCACGGGAAGCCTCTACGATGCGCTGAATCTACAGCAGGGTGATCCGCGCACCAAGTGCAACACCTCCGACATACTTTGCAGCAATCCGATACCCGCGGTGAACACGGGCGCCGTCGGCGGGGGGAAATACGCGTACAACGATGGCGACGGTACCACCGCCTACGACGTCGAGTATCCGATACAGATTCACGGCTTCGATCCCAACTTCCATTTTGTCGGCATGACCTTCAACCCGGAAGCCTTCACCGAAATGAAGGACAAGTACTTCCTGTTGAACGGGCGCAGCTACCCCGACACGGTTACAGCCGGTCCGCTGCAAACGATGTCGACCGACGGCGCGATGCACTACTCGCAGCCCCTGCCTTCGATCATCAACATTCCGGAGGGTGGCAAAGCACTGCTCCGGATTTCCGATCTGGACGTAACCGAATATCAGACGCTAGCTTCGCTGGGCATTCCGATGAAGGTCATTGGCCTCAATGCCAAGCTGCTGCGTGATCAGGCGGGCAACAACATGTACTACAACACCAACTCCATCACGCTGGCCGGCGGCGAATCGATCGATGTGATCCTTGATGCGAGTGACAAGACGAAGTATCCGGCCAAGAGCGTTTTCTACCTCTACACCCCCAATCTTGATCACCTGTCGAACGACGCGGAGAACTTTGGCGGATTGATGACCGAAGTTCATGTCAATTAGGAGCGCTGCCATGAGGGCGATGAACATGAAAAAACTTACTAGCATTACACGACTCTTTGCGGCGCTGATGGTGGCGGCTACGCTGCTGACGGCTACTGCGTACGCGGCTGCGCCGGGTATCAAGGGAAGTTCGTTCAATTTGACGGCTTCCCCGGCCTACATCACGCAACCCGATGGGCAGATGGTCTACTCGTGGGGCTATGGGTGCACGAGCACCTCGGGCACAACGTTCGTGCCCGCCAACCTGACCACATCCCCGTTCTGCAACGTGATGCAGATTCCGGGGCCGACCCTGGTGGTGACACAGGGCGCCACGGTCACGGTGACGCTTACCAATAGTCTGCCGACGGCAGCCGGCAATACTTCCATTCTGTTCCCGGGCTTCCAGGTGACCACCACCGGTGGCGTCGCTGGACTGCTAACCCAGGAAGCGGCGAATGGCGGCACGGTAACTTACTCGTTTGTCGCGTCGACTCCGGGAACCCACTCGTACTACAGCGGCACTCAAGGCGATCTACAGGTTGAGATGGGGCTGTACGGCGCGATCATTGTGCTGCCTACGGCGGCGCCAACGCCCGGCTGCCCGGCCCGTAACACTGCAGCGACAGTCGACCCCGCGAATCCGACAGCCCTGCTGGCGGGAGGTGAATCGGATTTTCGCCTTTCGACCACTGGAGCCGCTTACGGCGTGGCGGGCAGCTGCTATGACCGTGAGTATCTCTTCCAGTTCTCCGAGATGGACCCGCGGATCCATAGCCAGGCGCTGGCGCAAGTCACCGCGAAAGCTGGCTGCGTCGCTGGAGCGCCGGGCTGCAGTCTGGAAGTCGCGACTGAGCCCTACGTTCCTGCCACTTCATGATCAACGGTCGCTCGATGCCGGATGACATGGACAGCAATTATGCGCAGCAGTATCCCCACCAGCCTTACAACGGCAATCCCCACATGCATCCTGGCGATCA
>Ga0209811_10000137_pt1 | contig 33852 bp, 46 predicted proteins | sample Coa_R1_6_FD_187161 | JGI IMG/M metagenome (GOLD analysis project Ga0209811, IMG submission 187161) | Surface soil microbial communities from Centralia Pennsylvania, which are recovering from an underground coalmine fire. - Coalmine... | ecosystem: Environmental > Terrestrial > Soil >... | reverse complement strand
CAACCCGAAGTACTTGGCGGTTGCTTTTGCGGCGAGGTCCGGTATGCCATTGCTGGCGCGCCCGATCAATCGTTGGTGTGCCATTGTCCCGATTGCCGCCGTTCCGCGGGAGCCCAGTCCGTAGGTTGGATCTTTATTCGCTCCGAACAATTCGAACTACGCAGAGGTGCCCCCAAAACCTACAACTCATCCGCTGGCGTTGCCAGGACGTTTTGCGGCACATGCGGCACCACACTTACGTGGGTCGGGGACAAGCAGCCCGGCCGCGTGGACGTAACGATAGGAAGCTTAGATGATCCAAACCGATTTCCTCCCACCCGTGCCGTTTACCGCAGGCACAAGCTTCCTTGGGCCTCAGAGATTTAGTAGCGTTCAGGGCTGGCCGGCAAACCAACGCTTGGAACGGCGGTGAGACTTGATCAGAGTGCGCCGCGAGCGCGCGCCAATTTTGCGCTCGGGATGGGCATTTTACAGCGGCAGGCTGCCGTGCAAGCTTACCGTTAGACGGCCGCGAGACTCATCAGCCGATGTACGATCCGGCCAAATACCCAAGGGGCGCACTTGTTCGCGTCGCGACCACGCGTGAGCTTGAAGCGTTTCTGCTCACTTGGAGGCTGCATCACCCGTTGCGTCCGGAGCAACTGCAGTACGCTGGTCACACGGCAAGAGTCGTAAGGTCGATGATGTATCACGGCGGGGATATACTTTACGAACTCGATGGCATCCCGGGTATCTGGCATGAAGCGTGCGTTGAAGCCATCTAACCACCAGCTGGGAGCGGCCGTGATCCCTGGCCGGAAAGCGGCGCTTGTCGAACTGCGGCGGCCCGCGGCTCAGGCTAATCGTTAGATCTCGATATGCGCCTTACTCCGGACACTCCAGCACTTCGAAGGTGGCGCCTCTGGGCCGCGGCCGTCCTGGTGGCGGAGATCTGTTGGTTCGCGCTCTTACGTCCGCGAGTCGCTGGACACCTTCCTACGGTTCTTGCGTTGGCTCTCCTTCCTCTGACGGTCGTTGGATACGTTTACCTGATGGTAGCCGTCTCCGCGTACCTTGCTGACCGGGACTGGGAATTGCGGCTTCGTCAGGTGATTGTCGTGATGCTTGGGCTCAGCGTCGGGTCCTTCGTATTCGCGCTACTCTGGCTCGCGAAGGTGAATTTTGGAGGCGAGCTCGGCTGAAGTATGCGGTATGAGATCCACCGATCGTTGGAGGAGACCGTCAACGGTCGGCGGGTCATCGGGTGCTTCTGGGCGGACTCTCAACTTTGCCGTTAGAGGGCAGTTGAGATGCGCCGCACGTTGCTGGTCGTTATCGCTTTGGTTGCGCTGTACTTGTACTCGTACTTTCTCGTTTTTGTAATCGGGCACTTCCTTGCGCAGCCGCATCCGGCCTGGTGGGATTCGATGTTCTCGACCAGGGTGAATGCCGTAACGGCATGGATGGTGCTATGCCACTCGGCGGCGGTGCTGATCGTGTCTGTGCCATTCGCCTACCTGATTCATCGCACGTATGGGCGCCATGGTCCTCTCGTCGCCCTGGCGATGACTCTTACACTTTTTGTCATCTTCGCGCTTCCGGCGTGGCGCTACCTGGGAGACGCCTCCACTCGCCAAAGGGTGGTAACGCTCTTTGACCAAATTAAGCTCATCGGAGTCTTGCCTGCACTGGTTTGGCTCCTGGGCAAGCTGCCCCCTAAGCAACGCTTGAGCGGCGGTGAGAACTAGTCAGGCGCCTATTGAACGGTCGCGGCTCGCGGCTGAGGCTGATCGTCAGGCGTCACAGAGAATGCGCATCGCGATTCTTGGCAATTCCGGCTCCGGTAAGTCCACGCTCGCCCGTTGGCTCGGCGACCGGAGCGGAGCGCCACTGCTGGACTTAGATACAGTCGCGTGGGAGCCCAATAAGGTTGCCGTAGCCACAGCCGAAGACGCTTCCGTGTCGTATGTAAGTGCCTTCTGCACGAGCAACACATCGTGGGTGTTGGAAGGCTGCTACGCGAACCTGATACGTGCCGCGTTACCTTTTATGCCGATACTGGTTTTTCTGGACCCGGGCGAGGAACGGTGCATTTCCAATTGCCGCTCTCGTCCCTGGGAGCCGCATAAGTACGCATCGAAGGCCGCGCAAGATGAGCGCCTGCCGTTCCTACTTACGTGGGTGCGCCAGTATTACGCCCGAGGCGGAGAAATGTCCCATTCCAGTCATGCTGCGACCTACGCGGCGTACGTTGGGCCAAAGTACCTATTCACCCGCGCGCCCGTGCTCGATCCACCGCAGGCGGAGATTCTGGCGTGGCTAAGCTGACGCGCAACGAACGTTCAGAGCGGCGGCGATGTTAAGCAGGGAACGCGACGTGGGCGCGCTGAGCGACGTTGCGCCCAGGTCACGTTTTCAGCGTCATCAGCTGTCCAAGGTCATCGTTAGAGGTCACTAGATCTCAACGCCATTCGAGCATTTCGTGCCGAAGCAACACCTCTCGCTCACTTCCGTCCTGGTGCGTGACTACGACGAGGCTATTGCGTTCTACGTTGGCGTCCTCGGCTTCTCTCTGATCGAAGACTCGCCTGTTTTGTCCCAGAATAAGCGCTGGGTAGTTGTTGCGCCTCCAGGCGCCGGTGAATCTCGACTCCTCCTTGCACGTGCCGCAAACCCAGACCAAGAGTCACGTGTTGGTAACCAGACCGGAGGTCGCGTCTTTCTCTTTTTACATACAGACGACTTTTGGCGCGACTTTAACTTGTACACCTCAAAAGGCGTACGCTTCATTCGACAACCAAGGGAAGAGCCCCACGGTACCGTTGCCGTCTTTCAGGACCTGTACGGCAACCTCTGGGACCTGATTCAGCCAAAAGAGCGCGCCCTGTGACCGCTCCGGCGAGCAAGTGTGCTCACAGAAAATGAAATGGTCGAAGAGAACCGCGACGTTGACTCGAAGCGGACCAACAATCCCTTCTCGGGATGGCGTCTAGTCGCCGGAGCGGTCGCCCCGGAAGGGCCGGAGGGACTCCGTGTCGGCCGCCCAGGTTCATGCGTGAGGAGGCAGCATCGATGACGTTCGGGGGCACTAATACGCCCGCAGCTCAGACTCTTCCGTGGGTGCTGATGGCGTATGCCGCGGCAACCCTGCTGCACTTCGCGCATAACGCCCAGTATCTGGCGCAGTATCCCAACCTCCCGGCCTCGTGGTCGGCTCCCGAGGTCTACTTCGCCTGGTGTTGCATCACGGCGCTGGGCGTCGTCGGCTATGCTGCATACCTTCGCGAACATCGCAGCTTCGGCCTGACATTCCTCACCCTGTATGCGGCTCTTGGCTTTGCGGGCCTGCTCCACTACACCCGGGCGTCAATAGCCCACCACTCAGCCATGATGAATGCAACGATCTGGACAGAAGCTGCCGCTGCGACGGTGCTGCTAGTCAATGTATTGGCATTGCGGCGCACGGCAGGCTCAATGCCGTCTAACAAGGGGTAAGTGGCTGGGGATCGCTTCGTGTCACTTCTCTCACTGACGAAGACTTCCATGACGGCTCTGGCAGCGGTGGCGGTCGCTTGTGCGCTCAGTGTCGGGGTCGTTTTGGGGAACGTTGACTTCAGCGCACTCGGACCCCTCGTATCTTCGTGGTTTGAGTCCTCCGCAGGAGCTCTGCACTGGGCATGGCAGCTATGTGTGGTCGTCCTTTGCCTGCGCCGCGGCTGGGGTGACTCCTGATGTGTCCCCCCAGGGCCCCCGGCGCCGCCGGACATTCACCGCGTGCCCCGGGGGGCCTCCTCAAGCGCGAGTAGACCCCAATGTGCTCGCACTGGCGTCCTGATACATGGTCATGAATTCGGAGTGAGCATGCCTTCGCGCAACTTGAGACGAAATTTCCTCGCCGGCCTGCTGTTCGGGTTGCGCGTGGTGTGGCCAATCCTCTCAGTCCTGCTCGGACTGATCATCGCGCTCGGCTTGGTGGTCGGCCTGTTGGAAGGCTGGTCGGTACAGGACTCGATCTATTTTGCCTTCGTATCCGGGCTTACGATCGGCTATGGGGATCTTGCCCCCACGTCGCTTCTCACGCGTGCACTGGCGATTCTCATCGGGGTGTGCGGCGTGCTGATGACCGCCCTGCTGGCTGCGATCGCCGTAAAGGCCTTGACCGCAGCGACTGATCCCGGCGAGCGATAAGCGTTCAGGAAGGTGTTCACGTGCCTGCAGCCGGCCGTCCCTAAGGAGCCGGCGCTGCTGCTGCGGCTCCTGATCTGAGGTGCGGGGCGGCCCGCGGACTGCGATCACCGGGTATGCCACCCTTCGCTCGTTCGCTATGCTCATCTCGCCCGTGAACGCGCGCCTTAAGGCGTACGGAGATGCCCCGCCATGCTGACTGAACCTTTGGCTGCGCAGGACGTCCCTGCGCTGAATAGGAAGAGTATCTATCCGCAGCCTTTCGCTGCGAGGGTGGCGGGCCGCCTCAAGCACCGGCTGGGCGATCACTTCGGGCTGACCAATTTCGGCGTCAACCTCACCGAGCTCGCGCCGGGCTCGGAATCGGCACTGCTGCATCACCACACGCGGCAGGACGAGTTTGTCTACATCGTCTCGGGTTCCCCCACGCTGGTCATGGGCGAGGACGAGTTCCGGTTGCGCCCCGGCGATTGCTGTGGCTTCAAGGCCGGCACCGGGATCGGACATCAGCTGGTGAACAGGTCCGACGCCCCCGTGCTCTATCTTGAGATCGGCGACCGCACGCCGGGGGACTACGCCACCTATCCCCAGGATGACCTGGCGTTTACGCAGCGCGCCGACGGCTCCTGGGAACTGACGCACAAGGACGGCACCTCCTATTGAAAGCGAACCGCCGAACGCACCTGGCTCGCGTGCTGGCAGTGGTGCTGCTGAGTTTTTCGACGGTCACGCTCGCTGACGGCCTTGCGCCCGGCGAGAGCGCCAGGATCGAATACCTGTTGAGCTCTATTGCGACGCTGCCCGACGCGCAATTCGTTCGCAACGGCAGCGCCTATGACGCCAAGGCGGCGGTCGAGCATCTGCGCAGCAAGCTGCGCTACGCCGGCTCACGGGTGAAGACAGCCGAAGACTTCATTCGCTACTGTGCCTCGGAATCCTCCGTCTCCGGGAAACCCTATGAGATCCGCTTCTCCGACGGGCACGTCGTGTCCGCGGCGGCGTTTCTGCGACAGAAGCTGCTGCAATTCGACACTCAGAACGCGGCGGGCAGCTGAGGTGACCTTCAGACCTGCGGTCTCTGGCTGCGGCAGGCTGCTGACATGACACGCGCGGCGGCACGGGTATGAGGCAACGCCGATGAAGTTGACACTCGCACCGCTCACGCCGGGTCGCTGGCCGGACCTGGAGGCGGTCTTCAATGCCAGAGGGTGTTCGATCGCGCGCAGCTGCTGGTGCATGGCCTACCGTCGCAGCGGCTCAGACGCGCCGGGGCCGCCGGGGATGACCCGTGCCAAGGCCAACCGCGCCGCCCTCAAGGCACTCGTCGTGGCCGGCCGGCCGCCCGGCCTCATCGGCTATCGCGGCAAGGTCCCGGTCGGCTGGGTGTCCATCGGGCCGCGCGAGGACTACGCCAGGCTCAGGCGCTCCCCGGTGATGAAGGCTGTCGACGAGCAACCGGTCTGGTCCGTCATCTGCTTCGTAGTGCCCTCCGCGTACCGCGGCCAGGGTGTGGCGCAGGCACTGCTGCGGGGCGCGGTGGCGTACGCCCGCAAACAGGGCGCCACGCTGATCGAGGCCTATCCGGTCGACCGGCCCGCTCGTTCCCATGACGAATACATGTGGTTTGGTGCCAAGTCGATGTACGACCACGCGGGCTTCAAGGAGGTGGCGCGCCGCAAGCCGCAGCGCCCGATCGTGCGCCTGAAACCGGGGAGAGTGGCTCGTGGCGCAGGCGCCTGAGGCTTCGCTTGAGGGGACCTGCTCGCACCCTTGTGGCCGCGCGGCTCAGGGGTTGGGAGCCAGGAGGCGCTCATGCTGCCGTTGCTGAAATTTGTCGCCGCCTTCGCGGCCGCGCTGTTTTCCGGCGCCGCGCTCTATATCAACCTCGTGGAGCAACCCGCGCGGCTGACGCTCGACACCCGCTCCGCGGTGACCCAGTGGGCGACGAGCTACCGGCGCGCCACCTGGTTGCAGGCACCGCTGGCCTTGCTCAGCCTCCTGGCAGGTCTTGGTGCGTGGCTCATGGGTGCGGGCAGCGGGTGGGCCCTCGCGGCGCTCCTCATCGGGGCCGTGATTCCCTTCACCTTCATCGGCATCATGCCGACCAACAAGGCGCTGCTCAGGCCGGGTCGGGATCCCGGCACGCCAGAGACGCGTGCCTTGCTCGGGCACTGGGCCAAGCTGCACGCCGTAAGAACGCTGCTCGGTCTTGCCGCGGCACTCTGGTATGTGTATCTCGCGCTCAACCCCTGACTTGCCCTCTGGAGCGAACGTGAATCACGGGGCCGCGGCCGCCACGGGGAGGCAGTGCGGGCAGCGGTCGGCCGCTGCAGCGCATCACGTCCGATGGGCACCCGGGTACGGGTGGGTCTCGCAGCGGATGCCGCCTCCCTCGCGGCCATCCGGGCCTCGGTCGCCGCCGGCGACCCTGAGGCAAGCGCAGGGACACCTCAGGGCGGGTCGCCGGGGCCTGACTACTTTGCTCGCTGGCTCGAAAAGGAGCGTGGCCTGATCTACGTCGCGGAAATTGGCGGCGCAGCGGCCGGGTACCTGGCGATGCAACAGGCGGCGCATCCTGCCGTCGCAGCGCGCCACCCTGTTCAGTTGTGCCAGCTCTATGTTATCCCTGCCCTGTACGGCGGCGGCGTGGCAGCGCTGTTGATGTCCGCGGCGCTCGAACAGGCGCGCATGCGCGGGAATGATGTCATCTGGCTCGGGGTGTCGGAACATAACCTGCGGGCCAGGGGCTTCTATCGCAAGCACGGGTTCGTGGCGGTGGGAGTCCACGAGGTCGGTGACGCGCGCCAGGCCCACCGTGACGTTGTCATGTCACGCCCGCTGGCGGGCTAGCCAGCATTGGCTGCACACCGAGGGCAGCTTCCGGCAAGGCACAGGTCGATGTTCGCGTTTCAGGGGGATTAACAGATGAAGCCCTTCACCTCTTTGGCCATCGTCGTCTTCAGCATCGTCGCGATCGTGCAACTGCTGCGCGTCGCTCTGGGTTGGGAAGTGAGTATCAACGGGGTGCACATTCCGTCCTGGGCAAGCGTCCTCGCCTGCCTGTTTGCCGCGACGCTCGCGTTCATGGTCTGGCGCGAACGCCGTTCCTGAGTCCGTCGCCGCGGCGGCCCGCGGGCGTGCGGCCTCACGTCTTTAGTCAGATCAGGAGTGACGCCATGCCGATCACAGCCTTCAGCAATTTCGACGATGGCCTGACTGCGCAGCAGAGAAACCGTGGCCATTTCATCGCGAACGTCGATGTTGACGACGCGCGCCGCTGGGTTCCTTACGCCGAAGGCGTGTGGATCCAGCCATGCTGCTTCAACGTCACATCGGGCGGCTTCAGCACGGTGCTCAAGGGGTTGCCAGGGGCGAAGCTGGGTGTGCACTATCACGTGGGCACCGTACGCGGCTACACGCTCGCAGGCTACTGGCGCTACCTCGAGCATGACTGGATAGCCCGGCCCGGCACCTTCGTCTATGAGCCCGCAGGCGAAGCTCATACGCTGGTGATAACCGACGACTCGCCCGAGCCGGCGCTGATTTTCTTTGCCGTCGAAGGCGCGCTCATTTACCTGGACAAGCCCGTCAGCGGCGCTCTGGCGGCCTACGAAGACGGATTCACTGCCCTGGAACTGTGTCGCAAGTACTACCGTGAGGCCGGTCTTGACCCGCGCTACCTGGACTCGCTCATTCGATAGCGGGCGCGGTCGGGCCGCACATCGCGGGCCGCGTGCCCGCAGGGCGTGCCCCGTGAGGCTGCCGTGGGAGCAGTCAGGTGCGTGACCAGGAGCTTCGGCCGCCGTTGTGGATTGGGCACGTCGCCCTCGAGACCGACCGGCTGGCCGCATCCGCGCACTTCATGCGCACCATCGGGATGCGGCCCATCCACCAGGGCCCGGAGGTGGCGATCTTCGAGCTGCGCGGCGGAACGCATCTGGTCCTGATCGCGAAGCGCGACATCACCGCGAAGGAGGCCCCGTTCGACTTGATGGTTGAGGATCTCAGGTCGACTCATCAGCACTTCACCGCGCTCGGGCTCGCCCCCACGCCAATCGAAGCGCTGGCATCCATCGATCACGAGCTGTTCCGCGTGCGGGAACCGGCGGGCCATCTGATCACCTTCTATTCCAATCACGTCTCGGGAAATCCCGTATGAGGGGTCGGCAGAATGAACGCAACGCCTGATCAGAGTAGGCTTTGGCCGCGGTGGCCGGCTGCTCACGGCCAGCGCCAGGTCCGTAATCCATGACAGGCAAGCGACGCATCCCGGTGAATGATGAGCGCGGCGGACGCGTCGCCGCGGTCTACGTCTCGGTGCGGACGGTCGAATTTGAGGGCGCGGCGCTGGAGTCGTTTGTGATTCCGGTAGCTGACGCGGCGCACGGCGAGCGTTTTCGCCACGTCTCCCTGCATTCGGCGACGATGGCGGGGGCTGAGCTCAGCGGATGTGACTTCGAGGGCGCCGATCTTCGCGGCGCCAACCTGGACGGAGCCTCGCTGGTGGGTGCGAACCTGCATGGCGCCGACCTGGGTCCTGACAATCTTGGCGGGCGCACCCGCCTGCTGGGCGCCGATCTCACCGGTGCAGTTCTGACCGGAACGAATCTGCGCGGCGCCTGCTTCAACTCCCACACGGTGTTCCCCGCCGGCTTCGACCCGGAGGGGGCGGGGATGACGCGGGTCGAGGCTGGTTGAGCTAAGCCAGCCCTCCTCTTGAGCGGCGTCGTCCCGGTCACTTGACGGCATGGCGCGGAAGGCACATTGATAGCGCAGCGTCGTTGTCTGGCTCCCGGAGAACCGATATGTACCATCATGGTTGGGGTACCTACTGGCTGATTGCGGCGGCTATTGCAGTCGTGCCCTTCTGGCGTATCTGCCGCAGAGTTGGCCATTCGCCCTGGCTCAGCCTGCTGATCCTGGTGCCTCTGGCCAATCTGATCTTTATTTACTACCTGGCCTTCGCGGAGTGGCCGTCGGAGAAGAAGGTGGTTGCGGGCTAGAGCAGGCGTACGGGAGCAGCGTCCATGCGACTGCCCGAGCCCCTCTTCGTCGTCATCAACCCCGTGATGCGCACGCTGCTGCGCTCCCCGCTGCACTTCCTCTGGAGCCGCAGCCTGATGCTCATTACCTTCACCGGCAGAAAGAGTGGCCGTCGTTACACGACCCCGGTGCGGTACGTCCGCCTCGACGGCATCGTGCGCTGCTTCACGTCCTCGGAAAATCTGTGGTGGCGAAACCTGCGCGGCGGCGCCGTGGTCTCGCTGCGTATCGAAGGCAGGGAAAGGTCGTATCACGCAACCGCCATTGACGATGACCCGCCAAGGATCCGCGCGGCCCTGCAGCACTACCTGGCACTCTTCCCGCAGGATGCCGCCTACCACGGCATCAGACTGAATCCGGACAAGTCGCTGCTCGCCGAGGACCTGGAGCGCGCGAGCCGGGATGCCGTCGTGGTGGAGGCGCGGCTGGCGGGTTAGCCGGGTCGCTGTCCGTCGGGCCAGGAGTAACCTCAGCTGCTATTTAATAGCGTTGTTCCTGGCCGCCGTGCCCGTATGGCAGCTCGTGTCCCGGACGTGGAGGGCTCCTGGTGGTCGCCCCGCCTCACTCGCCGTGATGATCCGCTCGCCTACTGGTTCGTGCTGGCAGCGCAGGCAGCGATCCTGGTCTTCTTTTTCGCCACCTGAAAACAATGGCACCTGCGCTAGCGTGCGCGCCGTCGCGTGCCGCACGTCCAGCCGATCAATGCTCTGCTACCATCACCACGGGGTGCAGCGCTGAACAACCTGAGAAGATGACGGTGATCGCTCCACATGACAGCGCGTTTCGTTACCGGCGATGGCTGCTCGGGGCTCTGCTGGCAACGGCGCTCGCGGTCGCGCTGCTCGGTCCGGGTGCCGCGCGCGCGGATAAGTTGCCGGACGCCCTTTCTGTCTGCTTGGTGTCGGTGCTGTGCTACGCGCTGATGCGCGCCTTCGTGTGGGTCGCGGCGCGCCCGCTGACGCGCCGCTGGCCCCGGCTGGTGCGCAACTGGGGGTTGTTCTGGTTCTACGGCGCGATCCCGCTGTTCCTGTCCGCGCTGTATTTGGGCTCGTGGGTCTCCCGGGCGCCGGCTCCCAGTGCCGCCACCGTGGCCTTCGTGGTGGCGGCCGCGGCCTCGGTCGCGGCGGGGTCGTTTGCGGCCATTGGGGCGAGCCCCGATCGTGCCACTCTCGCCGCGTGAAGCACGCTCACCTGGCCAGACAGTCCGACGGCTCGTGGCGCGTCGCGGGCTACTTCATCCGGCGAGCGCGGATAGCCAGCGCAGTTGGCGCAACCACGGGCGAGGGATCGTCACAACAAAGTTCGCCGGCGCTGCCGGTGGCGCGGAGAGTCGCATGAACCTGGACAAGAGATACCTCGTGTGGGCGCTGGGCTACGCCGCGGTGGGGCTGGCGCTGGGGATCTACATGGCCGCCTCCCAGAGCCATGCGGAGTTGGTGACCCACACTCACATTCTCCTGGTCGGCTTCGTGCTGTCGTTCGTGTACGGGATCATTCACAAATTGTGGCTGCAGCAGCCGGCTCGGGCGCTCGCGAATGTCCAGTTCGTGGTCCATCAGGCGGGGGCGATAGCGATTTCCGTGGCGCTGTTCCTGCTTTATGGAGGCCTGGTGCCCGCGACGACGCTCGATCCGATCCTCGGTGCTGCCTCGGTGGGTATACTCTTGGCACTGTTGCTCATGCTTTACATGGTCATCCGGTCTGGCACTGAAAAAGCACCGGCGTGAGGCCGCGGCAGCGCCGCCGGATCGCAGAGTCCGCGCGCAGGCCGTCGGGATCCGCCGGACACAACATCGTTCGCTGCAGCGGTGCGTCGCGCGGCGCCCCGACTTGAGCGTCAGCCTGCGGGACTAAAGTCTTATGGCCGGTTACATCGCCTCCTACTTCCACCACGACGGTACCCTGGCCGCCGTGGTCGAATTCCAGTGCGCGGAAGCTTCCTCCACGGCCCTCGCTGACTTTGTCGCCGTGGCCCGCGACGTGGCGCTGCACGTGGCCGTGGCGAACCCGACTTGGCTGTCCGGGCAGGAGGTCGATGCGGGGCTGTGGAACCGCGAGGTGACGGCCCGGCGCGAGGACCTGGCGCAGCTGAACGAGGCCGGTCAGGAGCGCTTCCTGGCCGATCTGCGGCGTCAGTTTGAACGACGCTACGTGCTCTTGCGGCAGCCGTTTGCGAAGGACGACAAGAAGACCGTCGAGGAGGTCCTCGAGCTGCTGTCGCAGCGCCTCAAGGAGCGTATTACGATCGTCAAGTTTGCGAGGTTCGACATCCGTTAGCTGCCGCCCCCGGGTCCGGCGCGGAACGCCTGGGTCGCTCCAGGCGCGCACGCCATGGACCCCTTCGGGACCGAGCAGAGGAGCGCTCCATGGTAGCCCTGAGGATAGTGACGGCCGGGGCCCTGGCGGGCATCGCCGCGAACGCCACCGGATATGCGATCACCGGCCGCTGGTTTCACCCTTACCAGGCCAGGACGCCGGCCACGTGGCGGCCGGGGGAATCCTGGAAGCACTACCAGTACGCGACCCTCATCCGCATCGGCGCCTGCCTCGCCGTCGCCTGCCTGTACGCGGCGCTGGCGCGCGCCGTTCCGAGCTTCGCAACGGGTGCGCTCGCGCGCGGTGCCAGCTTCGGCGCGCTGCTCTGGGGCGCCGCAATTGTGCCGCTGGTGCTCGAGGTGTCGTTGTTCGTGAACTGGCACCGCGGTTTCGTCGTGGGGCTGCTCCTGGACTGGCTGGTGGTGTGCCTGCTCGCAAGCATGGCCGCGGCGCTCGCGCTGGGCCCGGTCTGACCCGCGGCGAGCGGCCGTGGCAGCGCGTTACACCTACCTGTGGGAGTTTCTGGTCGAGCCTGAGCGCCTGGAGGAGTTTCGGCGCCACTACGGACCCAACGGCAGCTGGGTGGAGCTGTTCCGCCAGTCCCCCGGCTACCTTGAAACACTGTTGCTGCAGGATGCCCGCGAACCGCGGCGCTTCGTTACGATCGACCGCTGGCAGAGTGAAGAGGCATACCGTACCTTCCGGGCGCGCTTTTCCCGTGAATACGCCGATCTCGACGCGCGCTGTGAGCACCTGACGTCGCGGGAGACATCACTCGGGCACTACGCGGAAGGCGAGCCCCTGACGGGCACCTGCCCGCGCTGAGTTCCGCACGATTGGCCCGGCGCGCACGCTGCGCTATCGTGCGCGCCTGGTTCCAAGGCCTCGGGCATTCGAACGAAGCGGGCCCCATGCAAGACACCGTTTTCGTCGAGCTGCGCTTCTGGCTGCTCGTCCTCTTCTCCCTGGTGGTGCCAGCGCTGATCGTCTGGACCTGCCTCACCGTGCACGCGCTGTCGCGCAACACGGTGCTGCTGCTCGGATTGCTGCTGGTGGGCATCGCGGGGTTTGATTTCTACCTGCTGCAGGCGCTGGCGCGCATGGCGCAGCGAACGCCCTCGCTGGCGGATGACGCCGTCTTTGACTCGGAGGTCACGGTGGGTCTTTACGTGCTGCCTGCGTTGCTGGCCGGCGTCGGCATAAACGTGACCTCGCACGTGCTGATACAGCATCTGACTGACGCGCAGCGGCGCTTCGCGCGCAAGGAGCACGCCTGAGGCGTGGCGCGGGCCGCTCGGGGATCCCCGCTCAGTTAATCCTGGGGCAGATCCCTCGCGTGCCGTGGGAGCCGTCATGAAGATTCTGGCCCTTGCGGGCAGCCTGCGGGCGGCGTCCATCAATGCGGCACTGCTGCGCGCGGCGGCCCGGCTGGCGCCGCCCGGCTGCACGATCACGCTGCTGTCCCTGGGCGCGTTGCCGCTGTTCAATCCGGACCTGGAAGGCGCCCCGGCACCGGCGGTGCTGGCGCTGCGGCGCGCGGTCGACCTCAGCGACGCCCTGATGATCGCGAGCCCCGAGTACGCGCACGGCGTCAGCGGCGTCATGAAGAACGCACTCGACTGGCTGGTGAGCCATGAGGGATTCGTGGCCAAGCCGGTGGCGCTGCTGAATTCATCGCCCCGGGCACATCACGCCTACGAGGCGCTGGCCGAGACCCTGGGCACCATGTCGGCGCACGTCGTCCGCGAAGCCTGCGTGGCGATCCCGCTGCTGGGCGCCGGGCTGGATGAGGAGGGGATGGTCGGCAACGCCGCGGTCGCCGCTGCGATCCGCGGCGCGATCCTCAGCCTGCAGGCCGCGCTCGCCCCGGGCGCTGCGGCCGGTCCGAGTTTCCCGCTCGCGTAGTGCCCGAGGTGACTCATGCCCCCGCGCTCGCCGCGCTGTTCGCCGCCTTCGCGGCCGGCTGCGCCGCGCAGCAGGATCGCTGCGGCCCGCAGGAACAGCCCGCGGTGAGCGACACGCTTTTTTTCGGCACCGCGACGCCTGCGGGGGTGGTGTCGGCGCAGGACTGGAGCAGCTTCCTCGCCGCGACCGTGACGCCGCTGTTTCCGGCCGGGCTCACCGCCTGGCCGGCGAGCGGGCAGTGGCGCTCGGCCGACGGGGGCCTCACGCAGGAGAACTCCTACGTCCTCAACATCGTGCACCCGCCGGGGGCCGCTGCCGACGCCGCCATCGGCTCGATCATGGCGCAGTACCGGGCGCGCTTCCGCCAGCAGGCGGTGCTGCGCGTCCGCACCCCCGCATGCACCTCGTACTAGGCAGCGCTTCCGAGGCGCCGCGGTCAGCCTTCCCGCTGCCGCCGCCGCGCCCTTGAAGCTGCCAGGCGGGCGGCTGACGCCGCAGCGGCTGCTGCGGGTGGGAGTGGCGCTGTGGCTGGCGTCGCTGCTCACCCCCGACAGCCGCGGCCACACGGTGGGCGCGGCCTGGCTCGCTTACGCGCCGGCCTACGGCGCGCGACTCCTGGTCCGGGGCCTCGGGCCGGAGGGCTCGTGGAGCAACGTGCTCACCGGCGCTGCGCTCCTGGCCGGGTTCGCGGCCAACCTGGCGGTCCTGGTGCCTCTGGGCATCGCCGGCCGCCTCACCTGCCTGGCGCTGCCGTGGCTTCCCTACCTCGCCTACTGGGCGCTGTGGCACTCGGGGCAGGTGGCGCGTGCCGCCTCTCCCGCGACGCTGCTGTACTTCTACCCCTGGGCGCTCGGGCTCACGCTGATCCAGACGGCGCAGCTGTGGCGCCTCAGGCGGGCGCGCCCGGGTGCCTGACCGCATCGCAAGGCCTCACCGCGGTGAGTCGGAGGGGGCGTATGACAGCATCAACGCGTGAAGGAGCTGCAGATCACCGCACCTTACTTTCGCCGCTGCCCTCGCAGCGCTCTACCTCGTCCTGGTGCGAGGCGTGCCGCCCGGCCAGCGGATTTTCCTCGATGCCGTGGCGCCGACCCTCGGCGGCGCGCTCCTGCACCTGGCGAACGGGGTGTTTCTCGCCGTCGCGCCGCTCGCGCTGCGCCGCGGGTGGAGGCGCTGGCGCGATCGTGACCCGCGGCCGCCCCACGCCTGAACGGCACACGCGGCGCGGCCGGGACGGGCGCCGCGGGTTTTCTGCCTGCCGGTGGCCCGGGAAGGCTACTATCGCGGCGATATCCGGGACACTGCCCGAGACTCAAGGCCGCTACGACCCATGCCCGCACCGTCCGTCGAGGATCCGCGCCTGACGCGCCTCACGCAGCTTTGCCTGGCGCTGCCGGACGCCACGCGCGCCACCCATGGCAGTCACGCGGATTTCCGCGTCCGCGGCCGCGTGTTCGCCTACTACCTGAACAACCACCACGACGACGGCATCGTCTCGGTGTGCTGCAAGTCCGAGCTCGGCGAGAACGTGGACCGCGCCAAGAACTTTCCCGGGCGCTTCTATCTGCCGGCCTACATTGGCGCGCGCGGCTGGTTTGGCCTGCGCCTGGACACAGGTCCCATCGACTGGGCCGAGGTCGAGAACCTCCTCGCGCTGAGCTACCGCCTGGTCGCGCCCCGCAAGCTCGCCGAGGCCGTGCTGCCCGCGGCGCGCTGAGGCGGCGGCTGCGGGAACAATCACGCCGCCTCGCGGCTGCGGGGGCCGTGCGCCGCGGCGCATCATCGGCGGCGCAGCTTGGCCGGTGCCCTGACCCGGACCCCCATTCCGATAGGTCCTTAGGCCGTACTTTTTCTCTAACGCCCCAGCGGCGATCCTCTGTATTGTCCTCGGCAGGTCAGCCGGCGCGCGCCGGCCGGAAATTTATCGGAGGAGATTCCATGCCGCTGGTCACAGTGACGTTGCGCAAGGGCAAGTCGGGGGAGTTCAAGTCCGCGGTGCTGGCCGCGGCGCACGCGGCGCTGGTCGCCTCCGGGGTGCCCGAGACGGACCGCTTCCAACGGGTGCTGGAACTGTCCCCGGATGATTTCCGCTTCGACCCGAAGTACCCGGACCTCACCACGCCGCGCACCGATGACTTCGTGCTCATCGAGATCCTGTTGTCGGTGGGCCGCAGCGTGAAGGTGAAGAAGAAGATCCTCTCCGAGCTGATGACCGCGCTCACCAAGAGCCCGGGGCTGAACCCTGACAACGTCATGGTCTGCTTCAAGGAAACGCAGTGGGAGAACTGGGCCTTTGCCGGCGGGCGCCTGATCCACACCTGAGCGCCGCGCCGGGGGGACGGCCATGCTGATCCGCGGCCGCTGCCACTGCGGCAACATCAGTTTCGCACTCGACTGGACGCCCGCGCCGCAGCTGATCCCGGCGCGCGCCTGCGGCTGCAGCTTCTGCCGGGCGCACGGCGGCTTGTGGACTTCCTGTCCCGGCGGGCGGCTGCGGGTGAGCGTGCGCGAGGCGGCACTCGTCAACCACTATCTCTTCGGCACCCGCACGGCGGAATTTCATGTCTGCCGCGGCTGCGGGGTGGTGCCGCTCGTGACGAGCCGCATCGGCGGGCGCCTCTACGCGGTCGTCAGCGTGAACGCGTTCGAGAATGTCGAGCCCGCGCTCATCCAGCGCGCCCCGGCGGTGTTCGATGAGGAAAGCGAGGCGACCCGCCTGGCGCGCCGTGCGCGCAACTGGATCGCGGACGTGGAATTTTCCTGAAGGTCTCAGGCGGTGGCGAGCAGCAGCCACGCCAGCAGCGTCGCCGCCTTCTGGTCCGCGCCCCACGGCGCGCCGAACCCGCGCCCGAGCTGCTGCACCGCGGCCGCGAGTTGCGGCGGCGGCCGCTTCAGGGTCGCGGCGGCGCGCGCGGTGAGCTCGCGCCTGGGCACGCGCAGGACGCGCAGCGCCAGCGGCCCGCAGGCGCGCTCGAGCGCGGCGCGGTAGTGTTCCCCGTCGGCGGTGTGAATCAGCGCGTGGGATTTCAGGATGGCGCCCAGGTCCGCGCCACCGCGCCCGCTCGCGTCCAGGATCCCCGCCGCGCGCGCCGTAGCGCCCAGTGCGGCGCTGCGTTGCATGAGCCGGCGCAGCCCCTCACCGGCGAGCGCCGCCGCCGTTGCCTCGAAGCCGGCGAGCCGCTCCCGCGCCTCTGCCAGCGGCAGTGACTCGATGGCGTGGTAGGGCTGCTTGGATGGCGGCTCGCGCGCATCGAACAGCTCGAGCCGCTCGCGCGCGAGCACCCGCGGGGCGCGCGCCGTGCCGCCGAGGATGACCGCCGCCGCCCAGCCTGAGTGCGGCGCGAGGCCGAACACGCAGGCAGCGGGCTGCGGCATGCGGCTAACCGGCTTCCGAGCGGATGGGCCGGCTCATGAGCGCGCGCACCGCCTCCTTGGCCGGCAGGCCCTCGAAGAGCACGCGGTAGGCCATCTCGCACAGCGGCATCTCCACGCCCGAGCGTGCAGCGACACTGCGGATGGCGCGCGCGGCGGCGTAGCCTTCCACCGCCTGGCCGATCTTCGCCAGCGCCTGCGCGGGGGCGAGGCCCGCGGCCAGCAGCAGCCCGAAGCGGCGGTTGCGCGACTGGTCATCCGTGCAGGTGAGCACCAGGTCGCCGAGGCCCGCGAGCCCCATGAAGGTGTCCGCCTGCGCACCGAGCGCCACGCCCAGGCGCGTCATCTCCGCGAGCCCGCGCGTGATGAGGGCGACGCGCGTGTTGGCGCCGAACCCTAAGCCGTCGCACAGTCCGGCCGCGACGGCGAGCGTGTTCTTCACCGCCCCGCCGATCTCCACGCCCATGATGTCCACGGAGGTGTAGGCGCGGAAGTTGGCCGAGGAGAGATCCCTGGCGAGTGCCTGCGCGTAGGCGCGGTCGGTGGAGGCGATCGTCATCGCCGTCGGCAGGCCGGCGCCTACTTCGCGCGCAAAGGTCGGGCCCGAGAGCACCGCCACCGGGCGCTCCGGGCCTAACACCTCGCGGGCGACCTGGTGCGGCAGCTTGCCGCTGCCCTCCTCGAAGCCCTTGGTGGCCCAGGCGACCTGCATGTCCGGCGCCAGATGCGGCGCGAGCTGCGTCAGCAGCGAGCGCAGCGCCTGGCTCGGGACGACGATGAGTACGTCGTGGGCCCCCTGCAGCGCCTGCGACAGGTCCGCCGCGGGCGCCACCGAGGGCGGCAGCGGCGTGTCGGGCAGGTAGCGCGCGTTGCAGCGGCTGGCCGCCATGTGCGCCACTTGCGCCGCATCGCGGCCCCACAGCCGCACCGGGCGGCCGCCGCGCGCGAACTGCACCGCGAGCGCGGTGCCCCAGGAGCCCGCCCCGAGCACGGCGACCGCAGCGTCTCGCAGTGCCGGGGTGCTCATGAGGGTGCGCGTCGCCGTGCGCTTTTAGTTAGTGGTGGCGGGCGTGGGCTGCTGGTTGGCCGCGTACAGGGCGTCGAAATTCACCGGCGGCAGCAGGAACTGCGGGAAGCCGCCCTGGGTGACCAGGTGCGAGATCGCCGCGCGCGCGTACGGGAACAGCACCCCCGGGCAGTAGGTGCCGACCGCGCGCTTGGTCTCGTCCTCGGAGAGGTTGCGGATCACGAACAGGCCCGCCTGCTTCACCTCGACCAGGAAGATCGTCGCCTCGCCGTACTTGGCCGACACGGTGACGGTGAGCACCACCTCGCGCACCTCGGGACCGAGGGAGGTCGAGCCGGTCTGCAGGTCGAGGTTGATCTGCGGGTTCCAGTTGCCCTCCATGCGCGGCCCGTTGGGCGACTCGTACGAGCAGTCCTTCAGGTACACGTTCTGCAGCGCGAGGACCGCCTCGGTGCCGGTCGCGGCGAGCTCGTCGGCGCCGGCTGTTTGATTCGCCATAGTCTTAAGGCTCCGTTCTTTGCAACAGGGTATCCAGGCGGCCGTCTGCATCCAGGGCCTGCAGATCATCGCTGCCGCCGATGTGTTCGTCGTTGATGAAAATCTGCGGGATGGAGCTGCGTCCGGTGCGCTCCTGCATCTGCGCCTGCGCCCCGGGCACGAGGTCGACGTCGATCTCCTCGTACTGCACGCCCTTGGCGTCCAGCAGGCGCCGCGCGCGCGCGCAGTAGCCGCACCAGTCCGCGGCGTACATGACGACCTTGGGCGCACTCATGGGGGCTGGTCTTCCGGCGCGGGCCCGCGGCGCACTCAGGCGCGCGCTAACGGCAGCTGCTCGGCACGCCATGCGCTCAGCCCGCCGCGCAGCGCGAACGCTTTGGTGAAGCCCTGCGCCGCCAGCTGCCGCACCGCCGCGCCGCCGAGGGAGCCGCGGTCGTCGTACACCACCACCAGCTTCTCCTTGTGCTTCTTCAGCAGCTCCCCGGCCTTGAGGATCTGCGCGCTGTCCATCTGCCGCGCGCCATTTAAGTGACCGGCCTGATACTGTTCGGCCGGGCGCAGGTCGAGCACCAGCGCCCCCTGGTTCATGAGGCGGATCAGCTCCTGCGGGGACACCGTGACGCGGTTTTCGGCACGGGCGCGCAGCTCGTAGGCCGCCACCAGCGCGGCGACGAGCAAGGTCGCCGTGCCGAGCCAGGGATGGTGGCTGAGGTACTCGAGGACACGATCCATGGGCGGGCGAGGCATCCGGGGGTGAAAAAGGGCGCGCATTATAGCGCCCCGCGGCGTTTCGGCACCGGCGGCGCCGCGCTCGGGCTCGCCCTCGCCCTGCTGGGGGGCCTGGCCGGGGCCGCGCCCGCGGCGCGCCCCGAGGCGGACGCCCGCAAGACCGAGGCGCAGCTGGAGGCGGTGAAGGCCGAGATCGAGCGCATCACGCGCGAGGTCAGCGCCGAGCAGGTGGAGCGCCAGGCGCTGACGCGCGAGCTCAAGAGCGCGGAACTGTCCGTCGGGGAGGCCCGCAGTGCCTGGCTCGAGGTGCGCCGCCAGCGCGCCGAAACCGCCGCCCGGCGCGCCGCGCTCGCCACCGAGAAGAAGACGCGCGAGAACCAGCTCGCCGACAACCGCGCGGCGCTGGCCGGGCAGATGCGCGCCGCCTACCTGATCGGCCGCCAGGAGCCGATGAAGCTGCTCCTCAACCAGAAGGACCCCGCGCTCGCGGGGCGCATGTTCGCCTACTACGGCTACTTCGGGCGCGCGCGCGCCGGGCAGATCAAGCTGATCGAGGATGACGTGCAGCGCATCGCGGAGCTGGAAACCGAGCTCGCGAGCGAGGACGCGCAGCTGGCGGAGCTGGAGCAGCAGCAGCGCGCGCAGCTGAAGCAGGTCGAGGCGGCCCGCGAGCAGCGCGCGCACGTGCTCGCCAGTCTGGAGTCGCAGTCACACACGCGCGCCCAGAACCTCGAGCGCCTCAAGAGCCAGCAGGCGGGACTGGAAAAGCTGCTGCGCGAGCTGCGCGCCGCCCTGGAGCACTTCCCCGTGGAGGGCAACGACGCCTTTGCCCGCCTGCGCGGCAAGCTCGCCTGGCCGGTGAGCGGGCACCTGGTGGCGCGCTACGGCGAGGCGCGCGCCGGGGGCGTGCGCTGGGACGGGGTGCTGGTGGCCACCGAGCGCGGCACCCCGGTCAAGGCGGTGTGCGCGGGGCGGGTCATCTATGCCGACTGGCTCCCGGGCCTGGGGCTGCTCGCCATCGTGGACCACGGCGATGGCTACTTGAGCCTCTACGGCCACAACGAGCGCCTCTACAAGGCCGCCGGCGATGCAGTCGCCGCCGGGGACACCCTCGCGGCGGCCGGGGACTCCGGCGGCAGCAGCCGCCCGGAGCTGTATTTCGAGATCCGCAAGGGCGGCAAACCGGTCGATCCGCGCCCCTGGTTCAAGGCCTCGGACCCTTAAAAAACAAGGCGCTGCGGGTCGCCCGCGCGTGGTGCTCGCGGCGGCGGGCGCCCAGGGGACCGCCCGGGTGTGATTCGGTTCAATGTTTTGGGGGGCACGGGGGCCCCCGGTGCGCGGATTCGCCAACTCGCGCAAGGACCCAAAGCGACATAAGCGCAATCGTATGAGCTGCCATTCCCAGCCTTTGCGCGCCCAGCCTGAGGGACATGAACCAGCCTTCGCCAAGCGAGTACGTGCCCGGCCAGCCGGGTAGCCGCTTCGAGCCCTACGTGCGCCTGGTGCGCTCGTTGCTGCCGCGCACCTCCTGCATCGCCATGTTCGGCGCCTCCGGCGAGCTCGTCTGGTCCACCGACACGATGACCGGGCCGGACCTGATGAACATCGTCGACGACGCGCTGCTGTCCGCCGGCGCCAATCCCGGCAGCCCCGGCCAGCTGCGCCTGCTCGCGGGGAACCAGCCGGTGTACCTGTGCTCGCTGCAGGATGAGGCGCAGAAGCTCCTGGCGATGCTCGCCGTGCTCTCGCGCCCGAGTGATGTGGGCGACCGCAAGATCCCCGACTTCACCTTCGTCTACTCGCTGCTCGCCCCGGTGCTCGAGTGCCTGCGCCGCGAGCTCATCGCGCACGCCACTATCGAGGAGCTGAACCAGACCGTCGGCAGCCTCGACAAGGACCTGAACCTGCTGCTGATGCAGGGCACGGGCGAGCCGGCGGCCGCGACCGCCGACGGCGCCAACGAACTGCAGCAGCTGCTGCAGCAGACCATCGAGCACCTGCACGCCTCGACCGGGGCGCTGCTGGTGCCGGAGAAGAACGTCACGCTGGTGCGTGCCGTCGGCGGCGGCGCGCCCGACACCCAGTTCCTGATGCGCGCGCACCGCAAGCTGCTCGCGCTCGCGCAGTCGCAGCGCGAGCCCCTGGTGAGCAACGAGACCCAGTCGGCCGCCGCTCCCGATGCCTTCCCCTACCGCGTGCTGTGCTGCTCGCTGCGCTCGCGCGCCGGGCGCTCGATCGGCGTGCTGGCGCTGCTGCGCGAGGCGAGCGCGGAGGCCTTCAGCGAGCGCGACGCGCACATCGCCGAGATCCTGGCGCGCAAGGCCATCGGCGTCATCGAGTCCAGCTACGATGCGCTCTCCGGCCTGTACACGCGCGCGGCGTTCGAGCGGCGCGTGCGCGCAGCGGTGGCCGAGCGCAAGGGCGCACAGCCCTGGAGCGCGCTCTACATCGACGTCGACCAGCTGCACGTCATCAACGAGAAGTCCGGCATGCATGTCGGGGATGCGGTGCTCGGCCAGCTCGGCGAGCTGGTGCGCCAGCGCCTGCCGCCCGGCGCCTTCGGCGCGCGCATCTCCGGGGACCGCTTCGTGGTACTGCTGCCGGCCCAGATTACCGACGCCGAGCGCTTCGCCGAATCACTGCGCGAAGGTGCCGAGCGGCTCGCGCTGCTGCAGTCCGAGAACCGCACGCCCGTCTCGATCAGCGTCGGCGTCGCGCTCCTGGATCCGGGCGCGGAGGAGCTCGCGCACGTACTGGCCGCGGCCGAGACCGCCTGCAAGGCCGCCAAGGATCGCGGCCGCAACCGCGTCGAGGTCTACGAACAGAGCGACGTCAGCATCGTGCGCCGCTTCGCCGACATCGGCATCGCGGAGCGCCTGCGCGAGGCGATCGAGCAGGGACGGCTGCACCTGGATGCGCAGCTCATCCTGCCGTTCGCCTCCGCCGAGAGTGCCCGGCCGCACTACGAGCTGTTGCTGCGCATGAAGGACGAGAAGGGCAAGACGGTAGGCCCGGACAGCTTCCTCTCGGCCGCGACGCGCTACCAGCTGATGCCCGTGATCGACCGCTGGGTGATCAACCACGTCATCGACGCGCTGCAGCCGCGTGCCGGAGTGCTCGAGGGCAGGGCGCTCGGCTTCTGCATCAATTTCTCCGGCCAGTCGCTCAACGACGATGCCTTCGGCGACCTGTTGCTCGAGCGCGTGGCCTCGAGCGGCCTGGACCCGGAGCTGCTGTGCTTCGAGCTCACCGAGAACGCCACGGTGGCGAACCTCACGCGCGCCGAGGCGCTCATGCGCCGCCTGCGCAGCCTCGGGTGCGGCGTGGCGCTGGATGACTTCGGCACCGGCCTGTCCTCGCTCTCGTGCCTGCGGCAGCTGCCGGTCACCATGCTCAAGATCGACGGCAGCTTCGTGCGCGACGTGCTGAAGGACCCGCGCGCGGAGTCGATGGTGCGCGCGATCGCGCAGCTCGCCCGCAGCATGTCGATCACGACCGTGGCCGAGTATGTCGAGACCGAGGCCATCAGCGTCCGCATCGCCGAGCTCGGGGTCGATTACGGCCAGGGCTTCGCCATCGGCCGCCCCATACCCCTGGAGGACCTCCTCACCGAGCTGCCGCTGCCGAGCGATCCGGCCGTGGAAGTAAGCGGGGAAGGCCCCGCGGGCGCCGGCGAGGATGTCACCTGGTACGCCGGCGGGGCGCGCTAGCCAGCGGCCCCCCAGGCGCGGCAGGATGCACTTTCGGACGCACCGGAAAACAAGGAGACGGACCATGAGCCGCATCACCCGTTCGCGCACCCTGCTCGCCCTGGTCGCCGGCGTCGTGCTCGGATTCTGCGGGGCGCTGGCGAGCGGCGCGCTGGCGGAGCACCCGCGCGAGGCGCCGCGCGCCCCGGTGGCATCGCTCAACTGGCAGGAGGCGAGCCTGTTCGCGGAGGTCTACGAGCGCATCAAGCGCGAGTACGTGGATGACGTGGACGATCACGCCCTCATGGAGAAGGCCGTGCGCGGCATGGTGGCGGCGCTCGACCCGCACTCGGCCTACCTCGACAACGAGGAATTCAACGAGATCCGCCTCTCCACCATGGGCTCCTACCCGGGCGTCGGCATCGAGGTGGTCGCCGCCAATGGCGTGGTACGGGTCCTGAAGCCGATCGAGGGCTCCCCGGCGCGCGAGGCGGGCATCCTCGCCGGCGATGCGATCGTGCGCATCGATGGCACCGAGATCGGCGCGGACCTCGCCGGGGCGCTCGCCCGCATGCGCGGCTCCTCCGGAAGCGTGGTGCACCTGTCCATCCGCCGCGACGGCACCCCCGGGATCCTGGAGTTCGCCGTGCACCGCGCCCAGGTCGAGGTGCACAGCGTGGCCTGGCGCACGCTCGAGCCCGGCTACGGCTACGTGCGCATCACCACCTTCAGCGAGACCACGCCCGAGGACCTCAAGAGCGCCATATTGGCTCTCAAGAGAGACAATCAGGCTGGAATCACAGGACTTATTCTTGATTTACGTAATAATCCGGGGGGCGTGCTCGAGTCCGGCGTGGCGGTCGCGGACGACTTCCTGGACTCGGGCGTCATCGTCACCGCCGACGGACGCACCCCGGATGCGCGCTTCCAGATGGATGCGACCCCGGGGGACCTGATCGAGGGCGCCCCGCTCGTGGTGCTCGTCAATGCCGGCTCCGCGTCCGCCTCCGAGATCGTCGCCGGCGCCCTGAAGGACCACGGCCGGGCGCTCCTGGTGGGGCGCAGGACCTACGGCAAGGGCTCGGTGCAGACGGTGATGCCGCTGGTGCGCGGCGGGGCAGTGAAGCTCACCACCTCGCGCTACTTCACCCCCTCGGGAGCCTCGATCCACGGCAAGGGCCTGATGCCCGACGTGCCCGAGGACGGGCCCGGCAGCGCGCCCGCGGAGCTTGAGGCCAGCGAGGGCGGCGCGCTCAGCGCCCGCGATGCCGACGTGCGCCTGGGCCTCAGCACGCTCAAGCACAACCACCTGCTCGCGCACACGGGCGAGCCGGCACTGCGCGCGCTCATCCCCTGAAGCCCGCGCGCGCGGTCGCCGCGGGGCGGCGCGCGTACCGTTTGCGCCACCTTCCCCGTATGCTCGGCGGGGATGCTCCCCTGGCTCATCGATCTGTTCGTGCACCTCGACCGGCACCTGGTGGAGCTGCTCGCCCGCTTTGACCTGTGGCTGTATCCGCTGTTGTTCGCCGTGATCTTCTGCGAGACCGGGCTCGTCGTGACCCCCTTCCTGCCCGGGGATTCGCTGCTGTTCGCCTGCGGGGCGCTGGCGGCGGTGGACACCACCGGCACCCTGAGCGCCCCGCTGCTCACCGTGGTGCTGGGGGCCGCGGCCATCCTCGGCAACGTCTCCAACTACGCCATCGGGCGCGCCATCGGGCCGCACGCCTTCAGCGGCCGCCACCGCTGGCTCAAGGTGGAGTACCTGCGCAAGACCGAGGAGTTCTTCGTGCGCTACGGGGGCGCTGCCATCCTGGTGTCGCGCTTCGTGCCGATCATCCGCACCTGCGCGCCCTTCGTGGCCGGCGTCGGGCGCATGCCGTACCCGCGCTTCCTCGGCTACAACTTCTTCGGCGGCATCCTGTGGGTGACGGTGTTCACCTGGGGCGGCTACCTGTTCGGCAACATCCCGTTCGTGAAGCAGAACTTCGGCCTGGTGACCTTAAGCATCGTGGCCGCCTCGCTGGTGCCGGTCGCCGTCATGGCGTGGCGGCGGCGCGCGGCGCGCAAGGCTCAGTAGAGGCCGGGGTAGCGGATCAGGGTGATGAGGGCGCCGATGAGGCCGCCGAGCAGCAGCAGCGAGTTGGGGATGACGGCGATGAGGAAGCCGGTGCCGCGGCGCTTGGGATCCCGCACGTAGGCGCGGAAGTACAGCCAGCGGCCGAGGATGAACACGAGCCCGAGCGCGGCCGCGGCGAGCGGGTGCACGTAGCGGGCGAACAGCAGGATCGCGGGCACGAAGATGATCAGCTGCTCGAGGGTATTCATCTGCACGCGGAAGTAGCGCTCGAACACCTCGTTGCCGGTGGTGGCCGGAGCGGGCACGTGGTAGGTGTCGCGCGCCCGGCCGACGGCGTTCAGGAACACGAAGAACTCCACCAGGGCGAGTGCGATCACCAGATGAACTAATGTCATGAGTCCTCCCGACGGCCGGCAGAATGGCACAATGCGCACATGAGCGACAAGGAGCGCGGCTACGCGCACCGCATCGACGTCCTGGCCGACGCGCAGCAGGTGTGGCGTGCGCTCACCGACAACCAACACCTGGCGCGCTGGTGCTCGCCGGGGGCTGACATCCGCGCGCGGCCGGGCGGCAGTTTCCGCGCGAGCGTCGACCGCGTGAGCGAGTTCGAGGCGCACATCGACGTGTTCGAGCCCGGGCGGCGCCTGCGGCTGATCTACCTGCCGGCGCGCGACCTGCCCAAGGCCAACTCGGTGATGGTCGATGACTTCATACTCGACACGGTGGCCGGCGGTACCATCGTGCGGCTGTTAGGCTCCGGGGTGCCGGCGGGCGCGGAGTGGGACACGCAGTACTGGCGCCTGCGCACCAGCTGGCAGGCCGCCATGACGCGCCTCAAGGTCTACGTCGAGAAACAAATGAAACCGGGAGCAACACCATGATCGGATTCCTGCTGCGCGCGCTGATCACCGCCGTGGGCCTGTGGCTCGCCACCCAGTGGGTGCCGGGCGTGCACTTCGACTCGGACGCGACGCTGCTGATCGCCGCCGTGCTGCTCGGCGTCGTCAACGCCATCGTGCGCCCGGTCGCGTTCATCCTGACGCTGCCGGTCACGATCCTGACCCTCGGGCTGTTCCTGTTCGTGCTGAATGCCGCGATGGTGGGCCTGGTGGCCTGGCTCGTGCCCGGCTTTCACGTGAACGGCTTCCGGGGCGCGCTGTTGACGGCGATCATCGTGTGGCTCGTCAGCTGGATCGCCTCCTGGTTCATCGCCAAGCAACGCGTCGCGCCCGTGGGTTGAGTTCGCAGCGCGCGGGCGACGGGCCCTGACCTGCTAGCCGGGCAGCGCCCGCGCCACGCGCCGGTAGAGCAGGAAGATCACCAGCGCGAAGGCGGCGCCGCCGAGCCACACCGCGGCGTTGTTGGCGAACGCCTCGCCCACCAGGGCGAGCGGAAAATCCTTGCCGGAGAAGGCCACCAGCGCGGCCACCAGCACGCCGATGAGCCCTTCACCGACGATCATGCCCGAGGCCAGGAGCACGCCCAGCTGCTTGGTGGACTCGGGCTTGGCGCGCCGTTCGGCGCGCCGGTCGAAGAGGTAGCCCGCCACCGCCCCCACCACCACCATGAGCGTGCTCTGCGTCGGCAGGTAGATCCCGAGCCCCACCGCCAGGGGCGAGAGGTGCGCGCCGGAAGTCAGCCGGCGCAGCAGTATGTCCACGATGATGATGCCTACGCCGATCACGCCGCCGATCTCGATCAGGCTCCAGTCGACGTTGTTCTGGATGACCCCCTGCGCCAGGGCCGATATCAGCCCCGCCTGCGGGGCCGGCAGCGGATGCTCGTGATGCGGTCCGGGGGCACCGGCGAAGCCGTAGGCGCGGTTGAGCAGGTCCAGGATCGGCGGGATGATCGCCGCGCCGGCGATCACGCCGATCACCAGCGCCACCTGCTGCTTCCACGGCGTGGCGTCCACCAGCTGCCCGGTCTTCAGGTCCTGCAGGTTGTTGTTGGCGATCGCCGCGGCGGTGAACACCACCGCGGTCACGAACAGTGCGTAGGCGACCAGGGACTTGCCGAGGTCCGCGGAGATTTGCGCGCGCAGGCCGAACACCAGGATCAGCGCGAAGCCGATGACGGCCAGGATGCCGATGCCGGACAGCGGGCTGTTGGAGGAGCCGATGAGGCCGGCCATGTAGCCGCACACCGCGGACACCAGGAAGCTCATGATCGCGATGTAGAGCACCCCGCTCACCACCAGCCACACCACGTGATCGCCGAGCCCGCTGCTGTGAGCGAACTGCGCCAAGAGGAAGCCCACCGGCAGTACGCACAGCAGCGAGACCAGGCCCACCCAGGCGATGGGGATGTCCTGTTCGGTGCGCGGCAGCTGTGCGGACCTGCCTTCCGCGCGCGCGCGCGAGGCGAGCATCGCCGAGCGCAGCCCGGCCACCACCGGCTTCACCAGCTTCGCCAGCGTCCACACCGCCGCCACCCCGATGGTGCCCGCGCCGACGAAGCGCACCTTGTGACTCCAGGTGTCATGGGCGAGAGCGTCGAGCCCGGAGGCGAGCAGGTTGGCATCGGTGGCCGACAGCGCCGAGAAATGCGGCACGCCCCACACCCAGGCGATCAGCGCGCCCACCAGCATCGCCAGCCCGCACCACAGTCCGATGAGGTGGCCGACACCGAACAGCGCGAACGACAGCAGGAAGTCGTAGCCGGTGACGCCGCGCTCGCCGACGCGGAAGTTGCGCGCGACGTCGCTCGCCAGGATCCGGGTCGCCGTGATGAGTGAGAACGTCCCCGAGACCACCGAGCCCCACAAGAGTGCGCTCAGGCCGGCACGGCTCTCCTCCACGCCCGCGCCCTGCTCGCCGCTGCCCACCTTGAGCACCGCAGCACAGGCGACGCCTTCCGGATACGGCAGGTCCGACTGCGTCACCAGCGCGCGGCGCAGCGGGATCGAATACATGACGCCGAGCGTGCCGCCGAACATGCAGATGGCGAACGAGACCCAGTAGGGGAAGCCGGTCCACCAGCCGATCATGACCATGCCGGGCAGCACGAAGATGATCGAGGAGAGCGTGCCGGCCGCGGAGGCGACCGTCTGCACGATGTTGTTCTCCTGGATGGTCGCGCCCTTGAGCGCCCGCAGCGCCGCCATCGAGATCACCGCGGCCGGTATCGAGGTGGCGAAGGTGAGCCCGGCCTTGAGCCCGAAGTAGACGTTGGCGGCGGTAAACACCAGGGTGATCAGTACCCCGAGGATCAGTCCCCGTACTGTCAGCTCGGCCCGCGATTCCGTGTTCATGTCGTTCTTCTCCCGGCCGCGGGCCATGAGCGGCCCCGCCTAGCGTGCTACCGAAATGCCGATCGCGGGTGCGCGCGCTTCAGCGCGGCGTGCGCAGCGCCTCTTCGAGCGCTGCCGTCAGCGGCTTCAGAAAAAAGGCCTCCGCCGGCATGAGGCGTGCCTCGATGCCGTGTTTCTTCAGGGTGGTGGCCACCACCGGCCCCACCGCGGCGACCAGCGTCTGCGCCAGCGCCGCGGCCACCTCGGGTGCGGGGGCGACGGCGAACAGGCGCTCGACCTGCGGCGTGCTGGTGAACGCGATCGCATCCACTTCGCCGGCGCGCAGCCGCTTGAGGAGGCCGCGCACCGCCTGGTCATCCGCCGCGTCCGCATACACGTAGGGCGCCACGGTGCTCACCTGCGCGCCCGCGCTCTGCAGAAAGTCGATCAGCGGCCGGTTGGGCTCGGTGCCGTAGAGCTGCACGGCGACGCGCCGGCCGCGCAGCGCCTCGGCGCTCAAGGTGGCGATGATGCCCGCGGTGGTGGGCACGGTGGCGGCCAGATCCGGCTTCAGTCCCAGCTCGCGCAGGGCGCGGGCCGGCTTGGGTCCGCGGGTGATCTTGCGCACCGCGGCGAGGGCGGCGAGGAAACCATCGCGCAGCGAGGGCTCGTGGAGCTCGAGGCAGCCGAGGATGCGCCGCAGGCCCTCCCCGGTGCTGAGGATGAGGTCATCGAAGGCGCCGGCGGCGAGCGTGCGGGCGAAGGCGAGCACCGGCTGCGGGTCGGGGGCGTCGCGGATGGCCACCAGCGGGCAGCGCACCACGGCGGCGCCGCGCCGCTCCAGGAGCGAGGCAAACACCTCCAGCTCGCGGGTTTCCGGGACCGCCACGGTGCGGCCCGCCAACGGCGGCAATTCCATGGGTAGGCATCTTAGCCGCGACCGGGCCCGCGTGCGCGCCTGCCGCGCGGCGGGGTATGCTTGGCCTGCGAACATAACGGTTGCCGTCCGCCGCCGGGACCCCGGGGGAATAACGATGAAGCGCACGATGTTCAAGGTGCTGGGCGTCATTGTCGCCGTGGTGATCGTGGCGTTCGTCGCGGTCGCCTTCATCAGCCTGCACTGGGTGTACGCCGAGGGCGAGCGCGCCGGTTACGTGCAGAAATTCTCCCGCAAGGGCTGGGTGTGCAAGACCTGGGAGGGCCAGATGGCCATGGTCACGATGCCCGGCACGCTGTCGGACAAGTTCGACTTCACGGTGCGCGATGAGGCGGTCGCGGGCAAGCTCAACGCCAACATCGGCAAGCGCCTGACGCTGCAGTACGAGCAGCACAAGTGGATCCCCAACTCCTGCTTCGGGGAGACCGAGTACTGGGTTTCCGGCGTGAAAGTGGTCGACGAGCCGGTGCAGCACTGACCCGCACCGCGTTAGCCTACCAGCCGCACTGCTGCCCCTTGTTCTCCCCCTCCAGCCACTGCATGAGGGGCTGGAAGTACTCGCTGATCGCGCCGGCGTCGATCTGGCGCGAGCCGGTGAGCTTCTCCATCGTGTCCTGCCAGGGCGCGGACGCGCCCTGCGCCAGCATCGCCCGGAAGCGCTGGCCGGCTTCCGGGTTGCCGAAGTTGGAGCACTCGTACAGCGGTGCCGTGTTGCCGGCCGCCGCGCACAGCGCCTTGTGGAACTGGAACTGCAGGATGAACGACAGGAAGTAACGCGTGTAGGGCGTGTTGGCGGGGATGTGGTACTTGGCGGCCGGGTCGAAATCCTCTTCGGTGCGCGCCACCGGCGGGGCGATGCCCTGGTACTTGCGGCGCAGCTCCCACCAGCTCGCGTTGTAGTTCTGCGGGGTGATCTCGCCGGAGAACACCTTCCAGCGCCACTGGTCGATTAGCCGACCGAAGGGCAGGAAGGCGATCTTGTCGAGCGCCATCTTCATCTGCTGGTTGATGAGCGCCTCGTGGCTCGGCTTCACCGTGTGCACCAGGCCGATCTTCGCAAGGTACGCCGGCGTCACCGAGAGGTTCACGGTGTCGCCGATCGCCTCGTGGAAGCCGTCGTTGGCCCCATCGCGGAACAGGTACGGCTGCGACGCGTAGCTGAGGTAATAGTAGTCGTGGCCGAGCTCGTGGTAGATGGTGTAGAGATCCTCCTCGGTCGGCTCCAGGCAGGTCTTCACGCGCACGTCGGTGCCCGGGTTCATGTCCCAGGCGCTCGCGTGGCACACGACCTCGCGGTCGCGCGGGCGTGTCAGCATCGAGCGCTCCCAGAAGGTCTTGGGCAGGGGCACAAAGCCCATCGAGGTGTAGAAGGCCTCCGCCGAGCGCGTCATGCGCACCGCATCCCACTTCTGCGCCTTGAGCACCGCGTCCGCGCTCTCGATGCTGGCGTTCGGATAGGGCTTGAGCAGGTCGCCGTAGATCTTGTTCCACTGCTGCGCCCACATGTTGCCGAGCAGCTGTGCCGGGATCGGCTTGCCGGCCGGCACCTTGTCCTCACCGTAGTGCTTGGCGAGCCGGCCGCGCGCGTAGCACTGCAAGGCTGCGTACAGCGGCTTCACCTGCTGCCACAGCCGCTCGGACTCCGCATCGAACTGTTCCGGCGGCATGTCGTAGTTGGCGCGCCACATGACGCCGAGGTCCTTGAAGCCGGTGTCGCGCGCGCCCTCGTTCGCCAGCGCCACGAACTCGGTGTAGTCCGCGCGCATGCTCTTGCCGACGTCGTGCCAGCCCTTCCAGGCCTCGGTGAGCTCCTGGTAGTTGCGGCTCTTGGCGAGCACCTCCGCGAGCTGGTCGAGATTGCGGCAGGACTCAGCTGCCTTGGGGCAGTACTTGCCCTCGCCGTACTTGGCTGTCAGCTGCGCCTGCAGTTCCGTCATGCGCGCGCGCTTGGCCGGGTCGTTGGGGGCCGGCGCGGCCACGTTCAGGCGCAGCTTGAGGAGTGCCCGCGCGGTGGCCGGGGAGAGCCGCTGGCCGTCGTAGCGCTTGGACTCCTCGAGCGCATGGCTGAGGTAGGCGAGGTAGCGGTCGTTGGCGCGCGCGTTCAGCAGCTGCGTGTCCACCGTGATGAAGGTGTCCTGCGTGAAGCCGGCGGCAGCGACCTCGAGCGCCAGCGCCCCGAGCTCCTTGTTGACGCGCGCGGCGAACTCGTCCGCGCTTTCCGCAGCGGTCGCCTGCGTGACGGGGGTGGGTGGGTGTTGCTGCGAGCAGCCGCCCAGGAAGGCCACGACGAGCGCGCCGGTTAAGGCGCCGGTGATCAGCTTAGCCATGCGTTCGACCTTATTTGACGCCTGGCATCAGGCGCTTGATGAGTGGCGTCAAGAGCAGCATCACGCCGCCGGCGATCACGCCGTACCAGAAGACCTGCCGGAACAGGCCCGGCAGCGACTCGAGGTGGCTCGAGTCGTAGCGCCCCGAGAGCTGACCGGCAAGATTGCTGCCGAGCGCCATGGAGAGAAACCACATGCCCATCACCTGGCCGACGAAGCGCGGCGCGGCGAGCTTGCTCATGTACGACAGGCCCACCGGCGACAGACACAGTTCTCCCATGGTGTGCAGCAGGTAGGTGCACACCAGCCAGGTGGGCAGCACCTTCTCCCCCGCCAGCACGTGCAGCGAGGCGAAGTACATGACCAGGAACCCGAGTCCCATGAAGATGAGGCCCAGGCCGAACTTCACCGGCGCCGGCAGGTCGATGCCGCGCTTGCCGAGCGCGATCCACAGGAAGGCGAACACCGGCGCGAGGGTGATGACGAAGAACGGATTGACCGCCTGCAGCGCGCCGGCAGGGACCGTCACGCCGAGGAGGCTGCGGTCGGTGTAGCGCTCGGCGAACAGGTTGAAGGAGGCGCCCTGCTGCTCGTAGCCCGCCCAGAAGGTCACCGAGGCCACGAACAGCGCCACCATCACCAGCGCGCGGTTGCGCTCCGGCGGCGTGAGGCCGGCGAAGAAGATCAGGTAGATGAAATAGGCGCCCCCGAGCAGCGCGTACGCCCAGGTCGCAAAGTCCGACAGCAGCACCGCGTTGATGCGGATCGAGCCGGTGCTCGCGAGCGCCACCACCACGGCGACCAGCCCGAGGATGACCATGACGGGCACCCAGGAGCCGCGCCGCTCGGGTGCGGGCGCCATGCCCGCCCCGTTCAGGTGCTGGCTCATCCACACGAACTGCGCCACGCCGACGGCCATGCCGAGCGCCGGCAGGGCGAAGCCGGCGTGCCAGCCGGCCCACTCCTTGACCCACGGCACGGCGAGGGAGCCGATGAAGGCGCCGAGGTTGATGCCCATGTAGAAAATGGAGAAGCCGGCGTCGCGGCGCGGGCCGCCCTCGGGGTAGAGGGAGGCCACGAGCGCACTGACATTCGGCTTCAGCAGCCCCACGCCCATGGCGATGACCAGCAGGCCGATGAAGAACACCGCGGTGCTGCCGAGCGCGAGCAGCGTGTTGCCCACCATGATGAAGAGCCCGCCGCTGATCACGGCGCGCTGCGCACCGAGCAGCCGGTCGGCGATCCAGCCACCGGCCAGCCCGAGCAGGTAGGTGCTGCCGAGGTACAGCCCGTAGATGGCGCTGGCGGTGCTGTCCTTTATGCCCAGTCCCCCCTGGGAGAGCGCACCGGCCATGAAGAGGATGAGGAGCGCGCGCATCCCGTAGTACGTGAAGCGCTCCCACATCTCGGTGAGGAACAGGGTGGTGATGCCGAAGGGCTGGCCGAGGATGGTCCTCGGGGCCGCGGGCGCGGGCAGGGAGGTGGCCGCCTGGTTCATGGGAGCATGTCGCGAGGCTCTGTCAGGCGCTGCGGCCGTAGCCGGGAAGTCTGACCCAGTTCACCTGACAGGCGCAACGCGCGCCGCGCCGTTGCAACGGCTTCAGGCGTCGCCGGTGCCGGCGGCTTCCGCCGCTGCCCGGCGGCGCGCCAGCAGGCGCGCCATGAGGATGCCGCCCTCGTACAGCAGGTACATGGGCAGGGCGAGCGAGCACTGCGCGATGGCGTCGGGGGGCGTCAGCAGCGCGGCCAGGATGAAAATGCCGATGAGCACGTAGCCGCGGTTCTTGGCGAGGCTCTCGACGCGCACCAGGCCCATCACCACCAGCAGCACCACCGCCACCGGCACCTCGAAGGCGAGCCCGAAGCAGAAGAACATCGTGAGCACGAAGTCCAGGTAGTTGTTGATGTCGGTCATCATCGAGACGCCCTTGGGCGTGGTGTGCGCGAAGAACTGGAACATCACCGGAAACACGAAGTAGTAGGCGAAGGCGACGCCGACATAGAAGAGGAGGATCGCCGAGACCAGCAGCGGCACCGCGAAGCGCCGTTCCTTGCGGTACAGGCCGGGCGCGACGAACGCCCACAGCTGGTAGAGCACGTAGGGCATCGCGATCAGCAGGGCGGCGAAGAACGACAGCTTGAAGGGCGTGGTGAAGGGCGACATCACGCCGGTGGCGATGAGGTTGCTGCCCGCCGGCAGTTTCTCCAGCAGCGGCTGGGCCACGAAGCTGAACAGCTCATTGGCGTTCAGCAGACACGGCACGAAGGCGATGCCGACGGCGATGAGCGCACGCAGCAGCCGGTCGCGCAGCTCCAGCAGGTGCGAGATCAGCGTACCTTCGGCGAGCTTCTCAGGTTCGCCGCTCATCGGCGCTCACTGGATCGTTGGCGGGCCGCACCGTGGTATCCGCGCCGGTGGCATCCGTCGGGTGGGCGTGGGAAAAGGTGTCCGGGGGCGGCGGCGGTGCGCTCGGCACCGGCTCCGGCGGCGGCGGCGCCTCGGGCGGCGGTGCGGGGGCGGCGGCGGGAACGG
>Ga0209811_10000136_pt1 | contig 33871 bp, 31 predicted proteins | sample Coa_R1_6_FD_187161 | JGI IMG/M metagenome (GOLD analysis project Ga0209811, IMG submission 187161) | Surface soil microbial communities from Centralia Pennsylvania, which are recovering from an underground coalmine fire. - Coalmine... | ecosystem: Environmental > Terrestrial > Soil >... | reverse complement strand
CGACCACCTCGAACCGACCCGGCCACCCCGCCCCCGCAAGAACCACGGCGAGGGTGAGGGCGGACTGAGCCGCGACGACCGATTCGGCGATCCACTCCTGCCCCCGACACCACCAGCCCAACAGCTCCCAGCACTGCCGCCCAGACCGCGACCCAGCACCGGGAGTCACCCGGACGGCGACTTCGGCTGGATCGCCGACCTCTACTCCACAACCGCGGATACAAAGCGCGGCTGGCACTCCGTCACCATCACCCACACCGAACTCCAGCGATCCGCCGCACGCCGACACGCCACCCAAGCCGCCACCGACGCCCAGCGGCTCGGCGCCCAACGGGCCGCCGAACGCGCCGCCCGCGACGCCGAACCACCACCCTTCTGACCCACCCGAACAGATGCCCCACCCGGGCTTGTGCGGGCAAGCCTTGGATGCGGCCTCGGGTCGGTCGCCATGTGCGGGGCCGACGACTCCGCAGGACACTGATCCTTGATGCGCCCCGCGCGGACACTCAGCGGAGCCCTGGCTAGGCTGCGGCCATGCCTTCGCTCATCGCCACGCCCACGACGATCCCGGTCCCGGGCGGCAAGGTCATCGAGGAGCACGTCGGCCGGGTCAACACCGGAACCGAAGCCGTCTCCATCGCTCACATGAAGGCCCCAGCAGGCTGGTCCGAGCCGTTCCAGGCCCCGGCCTTCGACGAGTACACCCTCGTCCTGGCCGGCACCGTGCTCGTCGACCACGACGGCGGCACCCTCGAGGTGGCGGCCGGACAGTGCGTCCTCACTCGGGCCGGCGAGCGAGTCCGCTACTCCTGCGGGCCCGCTGGCGCCGAGTACGTCGCCGTGTGCCTTCCGGCCTTTGCCCCCGACACCGTAAACCGGGACGACGACTGACTGACCCGAGGGAATGGGCGTAAAGCCCGTCGGGTTGGCCTTGGACGAGAGTCGTCCCCGAAAGGCCCACCTGTGTCCATCCCCCTGTCCATCCTCGACCTCGCGACGATCCGTGAGGGCGGGACGGCTGCCGAGTCCTTCGACGCCAGCGTGCAGCTGGCCCAGCTCGCGGAGTCCCGCGGCTACACGAGGATCTGGTACGCCGAGCACCACAACATGCCCTCGATCGCCTCGTCGGCGACGAGCGTCCTCATCGCGCACGTCGCCGCGAACACCGAGACGATCCGGCTCGGCTCGGGCGGGATCATGCTGCCCAACCACTCACCCCTCGTCATCGCCGAGCAGTTCGGCACCCTCGCCTCCCTGCACCCCGGTCGGATCGACCTCGGCCTCGGCCGGGCGCCCGGCACCGACCAGGTGACGATGCGCGCCCTGCGCCGCGACCCGACCGCGGCCGACACCTTCCCCCAGGACGTCCTGGAGCTGCAGGGCTACCTCACCGGCCCGTCCCGGATCCCGGGCATCGAGGCGACGCCCGGTCGCGGGACCGACGTTCCGCTCTACATCCTCGGGTCGTCGTTGTTCGGCGCCCAGCTCGCCGCGCAGCTCGGCCTGCCGTACGCCTTCGCCTCGCATTTCGCGCCTGACGCGCTGGAGCAGGCGGTCGCCGTCTACCGAGACCGGTTCGAGCCGTCGGCACAGCTTGCGGAGCCCTACGTCATCGCCGGAGTCAACGCGCTCGTCGCCGACACCGAGGAGGAGGCGCAGGCCGAGCTGGACGCTGCCGTGCGCCGCCGGATCCTCCAGTTCGTCGCCCGCGGTCGCACCCTGTCGCCCGAGGAGCAGGAGGTCGTCCTCGCCTCGCCGGCCGCCGCGCAGGTCGCCGGCATGGTCCGCTACCGCGCCGTCGGAACGGCCGAGCAGGTGCGGGACGGACTCGCGGCGTTCGCCAAGCACGCGGATGCCGACGAACTCATCCTCGCGACCCAGGCATCGAGCACCCAGGCCTGGCTGCGCTCCTTCGACCTCCTCGTGCCCGAGGGGTCGCCCGCGTCGGTCGGCTGACCTGAGGTCGTGCCGTCGACGGCGGCACTAGGGTCGTCGCATGACTGCCGAGAGACCCACTACCGAGGTCATCGCCCGCGCTCCCAAGGCCCTGCTCCACGACCACCTCGACGGCGGACTGCGGCCGGAGACGATCATCGAGATCGCCGACGAGGTCGGGTATGCCGGTCTGCCGACGACCGATCCGGCCGCTCTTCGCGCGTGGTTCCGGGACAGCGCCAACTCGGGGTCGCTGGTCCGCTACCTGGAGACCTTCGACCAGACGGTTGCCGTCATGCAGACCGCCGAAGGGCTGCGACGGGTCGCCAAGGAGAGCGCGCTCGACCTCGCCGCCGACGGCGTCGTCTATGCCGAGAGCCGCTACGCGCCCGAGCAGCACCTCACCGGCGGCCTGATGCTCGAGGAGGTCGTCGAGGCGGTCAACGCCGGCTTCCGCGAGGGTGAGCTGGAGGCCGCCGCGGCCGGCACGCCGATCCGGATGGTGTCCCTCCTCACCGCGATGCGGCACGCCGCCAAGTCGACCGAGATAGCCGAGCTGGCGGTGCGCTACCGCGACGAGGGCGTCGGCGGCTTCGACATCGCCGGAGCCGAGGCCGGCTACCCACCCACCCGGCACCTCGACGCCTTCGAGTACCTCCGCCGCGAGAACGCCCACTTCACCATCCACGCCGGCGAGGCGTTCGGGCTGCCCTCGATCTGGGAGGCGATCCAGTGGTGCGGCGCCGACCGGCTCGGCCACGGCGTGCGCATCGTCGACGACATCGCCATCGCCGGCGCGGCCTTCCTCGACGATCCGGGAGCCGCGCTCGCCGCGCCCAAGGAGGCGGTCTACCTCGGTCTCCTCGCGGCATACATCCGGGACACTCGGATCCCGCTGGAGATGTGCCCGAGCAGCAACGTCCAGACGGGTGCCGCGGAATCCGTTGCGCTGCACCCGATCACGCTCCTCAAGGACCTGCGCTTCCGGGTCACCGTCAACACCGACAACCGGCTGATGAGCGACACGACGATGAGCAGGGAGATGCAGCTGCTCGTCGACGACGCCGGCTGGACCCTGGAAGACCTGCGCTGGGTGACGATCAACGCGATGAAGTCGGCGTTCCTCCCCTTCGACGAGCGGTTGGCCATCATCGAGGACGTCGTCAAGCCGGGGTATGCCGCGCTCGGAGTCTCCTAGCCCCGGTGCCTACACCGTCGGCTGGCTGCCGAGTCGCTCCTGAGCGCGGGACCGAACCTCTGCTAGCAGAGGCTGGGTCACTCAGCAGAGGTTGCACCCTGCGCTGAGTCGCCCAAGGTCCGCTGAGTCGCCGGCGCCTGAGTCGCGGGGCCTCAAGCCCAAACATCCGGTATGCCGCGCTCTGAGTCTGCCGGTCTCGTCGCCTACACCGTCGGCTGGCTGCCGAGCAGCCGGGCGCGGAGCTGCTCGTCGCGGACCAGCCGCTCGGCGTCGCGGCGGCGACGGTCGGCGAGGACGGCGGCGAGGACGTACTCCGGGTGCCAGCCGGGCGGTGGTGCGGGGGAGACGTACCGGAGGGTGTCGGCGAGCAGCTGCCGGCCGATCTGGTCGCGTGCCTGCGGGGTGAAGCCACCCGTGCGGGCCAGGAACTGGCGGACCGCCAGGGCCAGCCCGGTGGGAAGCACGCCGATGTCGGCCTGTCGGGCCCACGCGGCCAGCAGGGGGTGGGCCTGCGGGGCGGGCGGCAGCCGGACGGAGTGGCGTTCGCTGATGGCATACGTGCCGGCAGCCAGGTCCCCGAGTCGCTTTGCCCGCTGGGTCACGACCGCGCAGATGAGCGAAGGACCACCGAACGCGACAGTGAACTCGACCAGGGCGGTGAGGGCGCGGAGCAGCGCCTGGCGCCCGGTCACCGGACCGCCGTCGTCGCGGACGATCCGCAGGCCGAGGGCATAGCGGCCCACCGACTTGCCGCGGGTCAGGGTCTCCAGGGCTGCCGGGAAGACGACGACGACCACGATGACGCAGAGCAGGCCGACCGTGCGCTGCACGGCCCCGGAGACGTCGGCCGACGCGGCGGTCGCCGCCAGGGCCAGCAGCGCGAGGAGGACCGCCAGGACCACGATGTCGATGAGCCGTGAGGCGACGCGTGACACGACCGAGGCCACCGGCAGCTCGATGGCGACGGCCTCGCCGATCACCTGCTCGTCGCGGGCGTAGCCGCCCTGCGTCCCCGCCGTGGTGCTCACGCTCGCCACTCTAGGCTGTCGGGTGTGGACCTGGACGCGTTCGTCAGCCAGCACCAGCCGCAGTGGTCGCGGCTGGACGCGCTGCTCGGCAAGCGTCGCCCGAGCGCGACCGAGGCCGACGAGATCCTCGACCTGTACCAGCGGGTGTCGACGCATCTCTCCGTGGTCCGCAGCGAGAGTCCGGACCCCACCCTCGTGCGCTACCTCTCCGCCCTGCTGACCCGCGCCCGGGTGCTCTCCTCGAGCCGGCGGGCCACGACCTGGCACGGGGTGCTGGAGTTCGTCACCCGGACCTTTCCCGCCGCGCTCTACCGACTCCGCCGGTGGTGGATCACGATCTGGGTCGCCAACCTGGCTGTGGCCGCCGCAATCGTCGCGTGGGCGATGCGGCACCCCGAGCTCTACAACCGGGTCCTCACGAGGACCGAGATCGACCAGCTCGTCAACACCGACTTCGCGAGCTACTACAGCGAGTACGCGCACCACGAGTTCGCGACCATGGTCTGGGTCAACAACGCCTGGGTCAGCGCCCTGTGCATCACCTTCGGGGTCTTCGGCTTCCCGGTCATCGGGCTGCTGTGGGACAACATCTTCAACGTCGGCATCATCGGCGCGCTCATGTTCGACCACCACCGCGCCTCCCTGTTCTTCGGCATGCTGCTGCCGCACGGCCTGCTCGAGCTGACTGCCGTCTTCGTCGCTGCCGCCGCGGGGCTGCGTCTGTTCTGGTCCTGGATCGACCCCGGCCCACGGCGTCGAGCCGATGCCTTCGCTGCCGAGGGCCGCACGGCGATCGCGGTGGCGATCGGCCTGGTCGGCGTGCTCCTCGTGAGCGGGGTCATCGAGGGCTTCGTGACCCCTTCGGGTCTGCCGACGTGGGCGCGGGTGGGCATCGGCATCGTCGCCGAGCTTGCCTTCTTCACCTATGTCTGGACGCTGGGTCGCAAGGCGTTCCTCGAGGGCGTCACCGGGGACCTCGACCGCCGCGACATCGGCGACACCCTGCCCGTCGCTGCCTGACCGGCATACGGAGAAGCGCTCGCACCCTGCGCGTTTCTGCGCCACGCCACAGAGCCCGACGACCGGCGCACAGATCTGTGCGCCGGTCGTCGGCTTGTGCACCGGGGCGCAGAGAGCTGGCGGCCGGGACCGGCTAGAGCAGGCCCTCGGCCTTGAGCCAGAGGTAGTGGTCCGCGAGCCGGACGGGCAGCGTCTCGGGGTCGGCGTCGATGACGGTGACCCCGAGCTGGGCGAGGGCCCGTGCCGTGCGTGCCCGCAGCGCCGTGGTCCGCTCGGCGGCGGCCGCGTCGTAGACCTCGCTCGCTGTCGTCCGGAGCCCCCGCATGCGGGTGATCGCCGTGTCGGACACCGATGCGACGACGACCCGGTGGTGGGCGACGAGCGACGGGAGCACGGGCAGCAGCCCCTCCTCGATGGCAGCCGACTCCAGGGGAGTCAAGAGCACGACGAGCGAGCGTCGGTTGCCTCGACCGGTCACCTCCTGGGCGAGCAGGACCCAGTCGGCCTCGACGAGGCTCGGCTCGACCGGTGACATCGCCTCGACCATGTCGCGCAGCAGGGCCCCGCGCTCGGCGCCGGCCACGCGGGCATGCACGCGCCGGTCGCCCACGACGAGCTGGACCCGGTCGTGCGCACTCGCGGCGAGCGCCCCCAGGAGCAGTGCGGCGTCCATCTCGGCGTCCAGCCGCGGGGCGTCGTCGACCCGGCCGGCGCTGGTGCGGGAGGTGTCGAGGACGAGCACGACCCGTCGGTGCTGCTCGGGCTGCCAGGTCCGGACGACGAGGGACTGCCGCCGCGCCGTGGCCCGCCAGTCGATCGACCGCACGTCGTCACCGTCGACCCAGTCGCGCAACGAGTCGAACTCGGTCCCCTGGCCGCGGGTGCGGACGGCAGAGCGGCCGTCGAGCTGGCGCAGCATGGCCAGCCTGCTGGCGAGGTGTCTCCGCGCGCCGAACGGGTGCAGCGCCCGCAGCCGCCCGGGCAGGTCGAACGACTGCTGCCGGGCGGCGAGCCCGAGCGGGCCGTCGAGCCGCACCGTCACCCGATCGGCCAGGCGGTCGCCGCGACGGGTCGGGGTGAGGGCCGTCCGCAGGACGGTGCGCTCGCCGGCGGGCAGACGGAGCGTATGCCGGGAACGCGCGGCTCCCGCGGATGGCTGCCAGGCGTCCCGCACGACGCCCCGGACGGTGCGCCCACTCGGGTTGAGCACGACGAGCTCGCTGGACGCCGAGTCGCCGAGGCGGACCTGCGGGGTGCTGCGTCGGCTGATCCGCAGGGCGTCGGGTCGGGGCGCCAGGAGCCAGTCCACGCCGAGCACGAGGACCAGGCCGAGCCACCACCATCGGACCGTCGCCTGCGACGGCCAGGCCGCCAGCGCGAGGAGGCCGGGCAGGACGAGCCACAGGGCCCTGGTCTTCACCGCCATCAGCGCGGGACCGGCACCGCCGCGAGCGCGGTGTCGAGGACGGCGTGGACGCTCACGCCCTCGAGCTCGGCCTCCGGCCGGAGGGAGAGGCGGTGGGCGAGGGTCGCGTGGGCCAGCGCCTTGACGTCGTCCGGCGTGACGTAGCCGCGGCCGTTGAGCCAGGCCCAGGCCCGGCTGGTGGCCATCAGCGCCGTCGACCCGCGGGGGCTCACGCCGAGGGAGAGCGACGGCGACTGGCGGGTGGCGCGCGCGATGTCGACGATGTAGGCGCCGATGTCGTCGGCGACCTCGACCTGGCGCACGGCAGCCGCACCCGCGGCGACGTCGTCCGGGCCGGCCACGGCGGTGACGCCTGCGCCGGCCAGGTCGCGCGGGTCGAAGCCGCCTGCGTGCCGGGCGAGCACGGCGATCTCGTCGTCGCGGGGCGGGAGCGGCAGGACGACCTTGAGCAGGAAGCGGTCGAGCTGGGCCTCGGGCAGCGGGTAGGTGCCTTCGTACTCGACCGGGTTCTGGGTGGCGGCCACCATGAACGGCCGTGGCAGCGCACGGGGTTGGCCGTCGACGCTCACCTGGCGCTCCTCCATCGCCTCGAGCAGGGCGGCCTGGGTCTTCGGGGGCGTCCGGTTGATCTCGTCGGCGAGCAGCAGGTTGGTGAAGACCGGCCCCTCCCGGAAGGTGAAGTCGCTGGTGCGCGAGTCGAAGACGAGGGAGCCGGTGAGGTCGCCGGGCATCAGGTCGGGGGTGAACTGGACGCGTTTGGTCTGGACGGCCAGGGCGGCGGCGAGGCTGCGCACGAGGAGGGTCTTGGCGACGCCGGGAACGCCTTCGAGGAGCACGTGGCCGCCGGCGACGAGACCGATGAGGACGCTGGTGACCGCGGCGTCCTGGCCGACGACCGCCTTGCCGACCTCGGCCCGGACGGCGAGCAGGGCGCGCAGCGCGTCCGGGGCGGCGGCGGCCGTCGAGCCGAACCGGCTCGGAGTGGTGGGTGTGGTCGTCATGAGGTGCGTACCTGTTCTTCGAGGTCGGACAGCTGCTGGGCCAGGTCGAGCAAGGATCGGTCATCGCGCTGGAGCGGGGCATACAGGAGTGCCTGGAGGTCGGCGGCCGGTCGCCCGGTGGCACGGCATACGGCGTCGACGAGGGTCTCGACCGGCGCGCCGGGGCGGATGCCGAACCGTCGGCCGAGTCGTGAGATCGTCCCGGCCCGGAGCAGGGTCGCCGCACGGTCGCGGTCGCCGGACCGGCGGTAGAGCCGGCCCAGGTTCTCGGTCGTCTCCACGGCGCGGACGACGACGGGAAGCGGCTCTGGGACGACGCGGCCGAGCCGGCGCCCACGCACGAGGGCGAGCAGGACGACGGCCGACCCGAGCAGCCAGACGAGTGGTCGGAACCACGGGGGGAACTGCACGCCTCCGGGCTTGGCGGCCTCGCCGTCGGCGATGTCGCTGTCGCCCGGGACGTACCAGACGAGGTGCGGCGAGGCGCCGAGCGCGCGGATCGCCAGCCCCGCGTTGTCGTCCGCGGCCACCCGCTCGTTGGAGAGAAAGTCGTCGAAGCCGACGAGCACCAGCTCGCGGCCCGCGGGATCGGTGCGGGTCAGCAGCGGCGCGGCGCCTTTGGGCGCCAGGTCGGTGAAGCAGGCCGTCCACGACGAGCCGGTCGAGGGTCGGTAGGCGTGGACGCCGCGCTGGACGGCCACGTCGGAACGCACGACATCGGTGGTACAGCCGGCCTTGACCGGGGTGCTGGACCAGTAGACGGTGGCCGTCGCCGGCACGTCCATGGCGGTGAGCGCAGCCGCGCCGGGAGCGATGAGCACGGTCCGGTGGGCGAACTGGGCGTGGTCCATGGCCCGGCGGGCGTTGTCGGGCGACAGCTCGTCCGGGTCGACGATCACGACGGTCGTGGACCCGTCGACGGTGGCATCGGTGAAGGAGCCGATCGAGCGCCGGACGTCGATGTCGACGCCGTGGGCACGCAGCACCTCCGCGACCGCCCGCGCGCCGGCCCGCTTGGGGTTGTCAGGGTCGAGCGCGCCCTTGGCCGCGGGGTGGATGAGGACGGCCGCGCCGAGCAGTCCGACCCCCACAACGAGGAGGAGCAGCCACCGGAGCCCGGATCGCACCCGCCGGGACGCGCCGGTGTCCACGGCCCGCATGCCCGGATCGCCGACGCCCGTGACCCCGGGTGTTGCAGTGGACGTCACGACGTGACTCCGACCCGAGTCGGAACCTGCTCCGGATAGACCGGCCGGGCCGCTGCCACGGCCGCCTCGGTCGCGACCACCTGGCGTGCAGCGGCCTCCTCGGCCGGGAGCTGGCCGTACCTCACCGCGTCGAAGTGCCGGGCAGCCAACCGGAGGTCGGCGAGCTGGCCGGGGAAGTGCGGGCCGAGCGCACCTGCGAGCTCGTATGCCGTGCGCCCGGGGGAGTCCTCGAGAACCGACCGCTCCACGACACCGGCCGCGACAGCCCGCATCCCGGCGACGACCGCGTCGTCCCAGCGTCCGGTGGCGATCGAAGCAGCAGCGGCGGCGCGCAGCTCGGCCGCCGAGCGGCGGTCGTCGCCGAGCACGCCGTCGGAGCCGGTGCGACGCCCGGCGCGCCGAACGTCCGGGCGGACGGTCCGCAGCACGACGACCGCGATGACAAGGGCGACGACCAGCGCCGCGGCATACAACAGCCACGGGGACGTTCCGAGCCCGAGCCCCGGACCGCTCCCGGAGAAGTGGAGGTGGTCACGCAGCCAGGTGAGGATCCGCTCCAGGAGACCGGGCTCGTCGCGGTAGATGCTCTTGCGCAGCTCCTCGACGACCCACCGGTGCGCCTCGTCGGGCGACGGGTCGAGCGGGGGGCCGTCGGCGCGGAACATGGGGGACTCAGGCTCCGGACTGGGCGGCCCGGACGAGCTGGACGTCGAGCGCCTCCCGGCGGATCCGCTGGTCGATGTAGAGCAGGGTGCTTGCGCCGGCCGAGAACGGGGTGGTGAGGGTGCCCACGACGATCGAGGCGAGGGCGGCGATGAAGACGGTGCCGACCGCGATGACGTTCGTCGAGTCGGTGGCGCCCTCCAACGCGAAGCGCAGCCCGAAGGTGATGGGCAGGGAGAGGATGCCACCGCCGATGCCGGCCATCAGCCCCACCAGCAGCCGGATGCCGAGGATCCGCCAGAACGGCTGGCCCGAGGTGAGCCGCCACGAACGCCGCAGTCCGGCGACCGGCCCGAGCTGCTCCAGGACGATGGCCGACGCCGCGAACCCGAACCGGATCGACACGACGACGACTACCACGACCATGGCCACCACACCGACCACCAAGGCGAAGATGCCACCGCCGACTCCGCTGTCGCTGCTCCCGGAGGTGGACGCGATCAGGATGCCGACCGGAGCGCCGAGGCAGAGCGCGACCGTGCCGACCAGGATGAGGAACAGGAGCACTGCGCTGCCCACGACTGACCACAGGCGGCTGCGGGTCGAGGCCCAGGTCTGTTGGAGGGAGGTCTTCCGCCCGATGACGCCCTGCCCGATGACGTGGGCCATGAACCCGGTCATGAGCAGGACGGCCGCCGATGAGGCGAGCTGCGGGAGGTCGCTACCGAGCGCCCCGAAGAGGCTCCCTGCGGTGAGGCCGCTGCCGGTCAGCCCGTCGGGGAGCCGGTCGCCGAACTGGCCGTTGGCCCAGCTCGCCAGCCAGGCGCCGAGGAGGGCGGCCGGGACGACGAAGATGAGGGTTGTCACCAGGCCCAAGCCGAGGGTGGCCGCCGGGTTGCCCCGGATCGCCGTCGTCACGCCGCTGAGGATGTCGCTGACGAGGAGCGGGCGGAGGGGCACGATGCCGGGCCGGTACTCGGCATACATCGAGGGGGTGAACACCGCGGCCGATGGCGTCCACTGCTGGGAGCCCTGGCTCGCGGGCGCCGCGACGCCGGAGTCGGGCGGCGGCGAAGGTGGTCCGGGTGGTCCGGGCTGGCCCGCGTCGACGGGTCGGCTGGGGTCAGCCGGCCGCCCCGGTGCAGCCCACTGCGGGTCGTCGTCGCTCATCGTGTCTCCCCTCCATCCACCGCGATGCCCAGAATCTAGTCCGTCGGGACGACGGCGCGGTCGACTGCACCCAGCTCGGCCTGGACGGCGCGGGGACTGCGCGGCACGGCACCCAGCGCGACCTGGGCCGCGACGACCCCCGGCTCGGCCCGCATGAGCGCCCAGCCGCGGCGGAGGAGGACGCGCGGCGGCTTGCGGCGCTCGCGCAGGTCGCGGACCAGCCGGAGCAGGAAGGTCACCTGCCGCGGTCGGTGGATGACGTATGCCGCCCGCAACAGCCCGTGCCGACACAGCGGCTCGACGAGCTCGGCGGCGAAGATCCCCTCGGCGAGGATGAGCGCGTCGGGGTCGGCGGTGAGGGTGGACTCGCCGACGGCCCGGGACCGCGAGAGGTCGTAGCGCGGCATCCGGGCACTGCCGGTGCACACGAGGTCCTCGAGAGCCTGGAGCGCGGCGCCTCCGTCCCAGCTCGCCGGGTCGTCCCAGTCGATGATCCCCAGGGCCGCGCTCCGCGGCATGGCGGGGTCGTCCTCATTGCGGTAGAAGTCGTCGAGCCGGACGATCGGCCAGCCGTGACGCGTGGCGAGGCCCGCGGCGAGGCGTGACTTGCCGGACCCACTCGGCCCGGCGAGGATCACGACGGCCGGACGGGGTGGGCGGCGGTCGGACAAGTCAGCGGCCCTTGGGGTGCCAGACCGTCTTGGTCTCCAGGAACGTCGTCATACGGGACAGGTCGGGCTGCTCGGACCAGTCCGGCTCGATGGCCTCGGCACCGGAGCCGGCCGGCCGGAGGACCCGTTTGAGGTTCTCGGCGGCAGCCAGCTCGAGGTCGCCCCACGCCAGCCCGTCGACCCCGGCCGCGCCGGTGAGGTCGATGCCGTTGACGTCGCGGTGGCTGGCGAGCCACGGCGACACCTCGGCGGTCGACCCGGTGATCAGGTTGACGACACCGCCGGGGACGTCGCTCGTCGCGAGCGCCTCGGCGAGGGCGATGGCCGGGATCGGGCGCTCGGTCGAGGTGAGGACGACCGCGGTGTTGCCGGTCGCGACGACCGGCGCGACGACGCTGACCAGCCCGAGCAGGCTCGACTGCTGCGGCGCCAGGACGGCCACGACCCCGGTCGGCTCGGGGGCCGAGATGTCGAAGTACGGACCCGCCACGGGGTTGAGCCCGCCGAGGATCTGGGCCAGCTTGTCGGTCCACCCGGCATACCAGACCCAGCGGTCGATCGCCTGCGAGACAAGGGAGTCCGCGCGGGTCGGGCTCACGCCCTCGGCGGCGCGCACGTCCTCGACGAACTGGCCGCGGCGGCTCTCCATGACCTCGGCAACGCGGTAGAGGACCTGCCCGCGGTTGTATGCCGTGGCGCCGGCCCAGCCGGCGAATGCACCCCGTGCCGCGACGACGGCATCGCGGGCGTCCTTGCGCGACCCCTGCGCCGCGTTGGCGAGGAACCGGGGAGCCGAGCGACCCACGGGAGCCGAGTGCACGGCATACGAGCGACCGGACTCACTCCGCGGGAACTTGCCGCCGATGTAGAGCTTGTAGGTCTTCTTGACGTCGACGCGCGGTGACGTCTTCTGTGCTGTCGGTGCCATGTCAGTTGCCCTTCCCGGTGCTCACGTAGGCCTCGAGCCCGTGGCGGCCGCCCTCGCGGCCGTAGCCCGACTCCTTGTAGCCGCCGAACGGGCTCGTAGGGTCGAACTTGTTGAACGTGTTGGCCCACACGACCCCGGCGCGGAGCTGGTCGGCCATCCACAGGATGCGCGAGCCCTTCTCGGTCCAGATCCCGGCGGACAGGCCGTAGGGGGTGTTGTTGGCCTTGGCGACCGCCTCGTGCGGGGTACGGAAGGTGAGCACGGACAGGACCGGACCGAAGATCTCCTCCTGGGCGATCCGGTGGGTCTGGCTGACGCCGGTGAAGATCGTCGGCCGGAACCAGAAGCCCTTCTCCGGCAGCGCGCACTCGTTGTCCCAGCGGACCGCGCCCTCGGCCTCACCGGCCGCGGTCAGCTCGACGATCCGCTCGAGCTGACGCTTGGAGTTGATCGCGCCGACGTCGGTGTTCTTGTCGAGCGGGTCCCCGACGCGCAAGGTGGCCAGCCGCCGCTTGAGCCGTGCGTCGACCTCCTCGGCGATCGACTCCTGCACGAGCAGCCGGGACCCGGCGCAGCAGACGTGGCCCTGGTTGAAGAAGATGCCGTTGACGATGCCCTCGACGGCCTGGTCGATGGGGGCGTCGTCGAAGACGATGTTGGCCGCCTTGCCGCCGAGCTCGAGGGTGGCGCGCTTGCGGGTGCCGGCGATCGAGCGGGCGATCATCTTGCCGACGCCGGTCGAGCCGGTGAAGGCGAGCTTGTCGATGCCGGGGTGGTCGACGATGGCCTGCCCGGTGATGCCGGCGCCGGTGACGATATTGACGACGCCCGGGGGCAGGTCGGCCTGCCGGCAGACGTCGGCGAAGAGGAGCGCCGTGAGCGGCGTGGTCTCGGCAGGCTTGAGGACGACGGTGTTGCCGCAGGCCAGGGCCGGGGCGATCTTCCAGGCGAGCATGAGGAGCGGGAAGTTCCACGGGATCACTTGTCCCACAACGCCGATCGGCCGCGGGTTGCTGCCGAGGCTGGCGTAGTCGAGCTTGTCGGCCCAGCCGGCGTTGTAGAAGAAGTGCGCGGCCGCGAGGGGCACGTCGACGTCGCGGCTCTCCTTGATCGGCTTGCCGTTGTCGAGGGTCTCCAGGACGGCGAACTCGCGGGCCCGCTCCTGCAGGATGCGGGCGATCCGGAAGAGGTACTTGCCGCGGTCGGCGCCGGACATCTTGGACCAGACCCGCTCGTATGCCGTGCGCGCGGCCCGGACCGCCTTGTCGACGTCGGCCTCGTCGGCCTCGGAGATGTCGGCGAGCACCTCCTCGGTGGCGGGGTTGATCGTCTTGAACGCCTTGCCGTGGCCCTCGACCCACTCCCCACCGATGAACAGGCCGTAGGAGGACTGGATGTCGACGACCGCCCGGGACTCCGGTGCGGGTGCGTACTCGAATGTGCTCATGGTGGTGTGCGGTCCTCGTGGTCGGTCAGTAGAGGCTGGGTGCGTCGTCGGTGACGTAGTCGGCGCCGGAGTACGCGCCGATCCGCATCCGCTGGCGCTGGAGGAGCAGGTCGTTGAGCAGGCTGGACGCGCCGAAGCGGAACCAGTGGTTGTCCAGCCACTCCTCACCGGCGACCTCGCTCACGGCGACGAGGAACTTGATGGCGTCCTTGCTGGTCCGGATGCCGCCGGCCGGCTTGACGCCGATCATCTCGCCGGTCACGTCGCGCCAGTCGCGGACCGCCTCGAGCATGATCAGCGTGACCGGCAGGGTGGCGGCGGGGGAGATCTTGCCGGTCGAGGTCTTGATGAAGTCGCCCCCGGCGAGCATCGACAGCCACGAGGCCCGCCGGACGTTGTCGTAGGTGACCAGCTCGCCGGTCTCCATGATCACCTTGAGCCGGGCGTCACCGCACTCGGCCTTGACCTCGGTGATCTGGTTGAAGACGGTGAGGTAGTCGCCGCTGAGGAACGCACCCCGGTCGATGACCATGTCGATCTCGTCGGCCCCGGCGGCCACCGCGTCACGGGTGTCGGCGAGCTTGACCGGCATACTCGCCCGTCCGCTCGGGAACGCCGTCGCCACCGCCGCCACCTTGACCCCGCTGCCCTGGCCCAAGGCGGTCTTGGCCGCCGCGACCATGTCGCCGTAGACGCAGACCGCCGCCGTTCGCGGCGTGGTGGGGTCGGTCGGGTCGGGCAGCAGCGCCTTGGCCGCGAGGCCGCGGACCTTGCCGGGGGTGTCGGCGCCCTCGAGGGTGGTCAGGTCGATCATCGAGATCGCCGTGTCGATGGCCCACGCCTTGCTCGTCGTCTTGATCGAGCGCGTGCCCAGCGCGGCGGCCCGGCCCTCGCAGCCCACCTGGTCGACGCCGGGCAGGCCGTGCAGCCACGAGGTCAGGGCCTGGTTGGAGAGGCGGGAGACGCCGAGGAGGTCACGGGCTCGGGCTGTCGGGTCGACCGCGGTGTCGGTGCTCACCCGCCGAGTCTACGGTCCTGGGTCTTTGCTGTATGCCGGTGACGCGGGTCTGCCGTGCGCCTCCGGACTCGCGGTTCGCGGCATACGAGGAGCCCATGATGACTGCCACCTACACCTTCGATGTCTTTTCCAGCCTCGACGGCTACGGAGCCGCCACCGGCGGCTGGACGGGGTACTGGGGCAAGCAGGGCCCCGAGCCGCTGGAGCACCGTCTTGCCTCGTATGCCGCGGACCAGCGGATGGTCTTCGGGGCCAACACCTACCCGGGACTTCGTCGAGATGCTCGCGGCGAGCACGGAGGGGTCTGATGTCCGGGACCCCTGGGTCACCCGGATGGTCAACCTGCCGGCGACGGTGATCTCGACGACGCTGGAGTGCCCTCTCGACTGGCCCGATGCGACCCTCGTGAGCGGTGACGCCGTCGTCACCGGCCTGGTCGACCGGGTGCAGGTGACGCTGTTCCCGGTGATCACCGGTCAGACCGGAGTGAGCCCGATCTTCCGGTCCGCGGCCGACTTCGACCTGGAGCTCATCGAGAGCCGGACGCTCGACGGCAACGTCCTCGAGCTCATCTACCGGCCCACGCTGCACGTCTGAGCCCGGCCCCTGGTGCTGACGCGCCGGTACGTTGCTGGAATGGAGATCCGGGTGGGCGGTGTGGCGGTCCACTACGTGGAGCACGGCGTCGGCCGACCGGTGGTGGTGCTGCACGGCGCCGGGGTCGACCACAGGGAGGCCGAGGCCTGCTTCGAGCCGGTCTTCGGCAGCGTGGCGGGGTACCGGCGGATCTATCCAGACCTGCCGGGAATGGGCCGGACGGCGGCGCCTCCCTCGATGAACAGCGCGGAAGACGTCCTCACCACCATGCTTGCCTTCGCCCGAGCGGTTGCCGGCGGCACGGCATACCTGCTGGTCGGTCACTCGGCCGGCGGCTACTTCGCCCAGGCGATGACTGCTCGAGCGCCGGATGAGGTCGCTGGTCTCGCGCTCGTCTGCCCGCTGCTGCCGGGGCTGCGCGACGTCCCGGAGCACCGGGTCGCCGTCGGGTCGGGTGAGATCGGCAACGCCGACTTCCGCAGCTACTTCGTGGTTCAGACCCCGGCGATGCTGGAGCGGTACGAGCGGTATGTCCTTCCTGGCGTGGCTCTCGTCGACCACGCAGCGCTCGAGCGGATCAGTGCGCGGTGGGAGCTCGGACCGGGAGCCTCTCCGGGGCAGGTGTATGCCGGGTATGCCGGTCCGACGCTGGTCGTGGCCGGGCGACTGGACTCGACCGTCGGGTACTCGGCGGCTGTAGACCTGTTGGACCACTACCCGCACGCGTCGCTCGCGGTGGTCGACGACGCGGGTCACGCACTGCCGCACGAGCGGTCGGATCTGCTGCGTGCGCTCGTCACCGAGTGGCTCGCGCGCGTCGAACGCTCCGGCTGATCGCGCGCCGCAGCTCGTGCTGTCTCGTTAGTGCCTTATGTCGTCGTCCTCAACTGCTGTTATGGCTGCCGTATGGCGGGCCGCCCGCAGGCGCGTTCACGCGGGATGTCAGTACCCCGGGAACACCGTGCGTAGCTCGTCGAGGCTGACGTTGCCGGTCACAGAGACGTTGGCCGGCGTGTACGTCGGTCCGAGGCGTCCGGTGATCAGCCGGAGCGCGGCGTCCAGCGCGCCGGAGAACGTGGCCTTTGCGTCGTCCGCGGTCGTCTCGAGAGGGGTCGTACGCGGAAATTCCGCATCGGCAGTCAGGGGAGGTGGGTGCTTCGGGCTGTCCCACGCTGCAGGGGTTCAGAGTACGTACGGCTGGGGCCCCTACACTGCGCGCCATGTCCAGTGCTACCCCGGACGTGACGGCCCTGCGCCGGTCGCGCGACGCCCCATGGGTGGTGGCCATGGCCGCCACCACGCTGATCGTCACGGCGCTGCCGCTGCTCTGGTACGGGCGCTACTACTACGTGGGCGACACCCAGAACGGGGCCTTCCCCCAGTGGTACTACTACGGTCAACAGCTGTTGGCGGGTCACTGGCCGGTCCTCAACCTGTGGGGCTGGCGGGGTGGGAACAACGTGGCCGAGGGCCAGCTCGGACTGTTCAGCCCCTTGCAGATGCTCCTCTCGGTCACCGCCGCGCACGCCACAGACGCGGTGGTGTTCTCGACGCTGGCCAAGGGACTGGTCGCCCTCGTGGCGGCGCTGGGCGGATACCTCCTGGCTCGCAGCTACCACCTGGCGCCGTGCTTCGCCTTCGTCGTCGGGTCGACCATCGTCCTCGGCGGGGAAACGCAGTACCTCGACTCGCCGTCATGGGTCACCGGCCTGCTTGTCTGGGCGCTCCTCCCCTGGGCGTGGTGGGCCGTTCGTCGGGTGATGACCCAGGCAGCCAACCCGTTCGTCGCCTTCGCCGTCTGCCTGTTGATCACAACCGTGGGTTATGTCTACGGGACGATCTACCTGGCGCTGGTCTTCCTCGGATGCCTGATCGACGCGGTGCGCCTCTACGGCCGGGTGGCGTTCATCCGGGTGTTCGCCCTCGGCGCGCTCGCCGGCCTCATGGCGGTCGTCGTCTACCTGCCCGGCATCCTCACCTCTTCGGTCACGCTGAGGGCCAACCACGGCATCGCCTATGACAACCTGCTCGCCGTCCAGGTCTCGAACTATGCCGCGTCCATGATCCCGACCGGCATCGTCCCGGCCGCCGTCACGGAGCGTACGACCTTTCCACTCACCTACATCGCGTGGTTCCTGCCCATCCTGTTCTGGGTTGGCTCCCACCGGGTCCGCCATGCCCTGCGTCCGATGGCCGGCGCCGTGTTCGTGCTCGTGACGACCATCCTCTGGTCCCTGGGCCCCAGCGTGGTCGGCCCGCTGCGCTTTCCCGTGCGGGTGATGCCTGTGGTCGTCCTTGTTTCCATCCTCCTCACGGTCACCCTGCTCGCCAAGGCCACGCCGAGACCCAGCCGAATGCGGCTCGGGCTCAGCCTGGCGGTTGTCTGGTTCGGGGCCTGGGTGACGGCCAGCCGGTCCGTCTTCAGGGCGGTGGACCACCTCGGTGCGGCGTTGGTCGTCTCGGCTGGGCTGGTCGGGGTCTGGCTCGTGCTGCGCCGGCGTTCCTCAGCCAGCCGGCTCACCGGCCGCAGCATCAGCTTGGCATGCGTTCTGCTGGTCACAGGGTCGGTTGGTGTTCAGGCCTACCAGCACGCGGTGTACCCCACGCCCTACTCGGTGGACCGCAACACTGCCTCGGCGTCGGACGCCTTCTCGGGGATCCTCAGCGGCGCCGCGGGAGACGTTATGGTCGTGGGCAAGCCGGAGGAACACCTCATCCACACGGGGCCGTCCACCGAGGCTGTCATCGCCGGCTCGTGGTACCTGACGGACGCCAGGGTGGCCAACACCTACACGACCATAGGGTTCCGCAGATTCGGCGAGGTCTACTGCATGGACCACTTGGGGCAGACCTGCGCTCGCTCGCTCCGGGTCCTGCTGTCCACCGAGCCGACGACGGGCAAGCGGCGGGTGGACCTGCTCTCGGTGAGCACGCTGCTCCTCTGGCGCCCGACGATCGGCAAGCCGGCTGACGGGCCCCCACCTGCCGGCTGGCACGTCGCCAGGAGAACCGCGAACACCGTCATGTGGGTCCGCGACCACCCCATGCCGACCGCGGGCGGTGTCGTCGCGACATCGCCCGGCACCTCCGTCGAGCAGCTGGCCCAGAGCCCCCGGCAGGTCTCCTTCCGGGTGCGCTCCGTGCCCCCGGGTGGGGGGACCGTGACCTTCAGCCGGCTGGCGTGGCCGGGGTATGCCGTGCGGGGCGGCGGGCCGCTCGCCGACCCGGTCGAGGGCTACCTGCTGACGGCGAAGGTTCCCGCCGAGAGCCAGGGCCTGGTCGAGACCGTGCGCTTCACCCCGCCGGGCTGGCTGATCGGACTCGCCTGCTTGGCAGCCTCGCTCGTCCTGGGGCTCCTGTGGAGTCTGGCGGCGCTGGTCCGCAGTCGCCGCCGTCGGGTCGAACCATCGGCGGACGGTGCACCGCCCGCCGCCGGCGACGACCCGGCGCAGGTACCCGCGACCGCGCCGTCGCTCGCGGGCAGCGCCCCCCTCTAACGTCGCGAGGAGCGCGTGCGGGCAGTGCCGGTCCGGGCGGCTCTGTTCGCAGTGTCGCCCACGACTGCCGCCGAGCCAACCGTTCTGGAACTTCGTCTCGACGGGGCGCCGGGACAGGTCACTTGACCTCGGCGCGGCGGACGATGAAGAGGCCGGCCGCCATCGGGAGGACGAACCACAGCACGGCGGAAACACCGAGGTGCTGCCACTGCTGGCCCGAGAGGCTGCCGTCGAAGAGCGGCCGCTGGGCGAAGTTGTAGTCCACCCACGGCTGCAGGTTCGCGAACCAGTGCTGGGTCGAGGCCAGGAGGCCGAGCAGCGGGGGGAGGACGAGGGTGTAGACGAAGTACGTGACGATTGCCCCGGCGGAGTTGCGGATCACCAGGCCGAGCATGAAGCCGAAGAGCATCCCCAGGACGCTGCCCAGCACGATCAGCAGGAAGTGGGCAGCGGAGACGTTCCAGACCGGGTCGACACCGGCGATGGCACTCCCGATGAGGGTGCCCAGCACCCCCACGACGAGGGCGACGACCATCGACACGACGCCCACCGCGATGGCGGCGAGGAGCTTGGCGCCCAACACGCGACCACGGCGGGGGAGGAGTGTGAACGTCGTCAGGCCACTGCGCTGGCTCCACTCGCTGGTGACCGCGAGGATCCCGATCATCGGAAGGATCACGGTCATCGGCGCCCCGATGGCTGCAGCGAAGTTGTCGAAGGTGAGCTGGTCGTCGGGGGCGAACACGATGATGGCGGCGGTCGCGAGCACCGAGGTGATGACGATGCTGGCCATCAGCCAGAAGCCCGACCGCGTGTCGAACATCTTGCGGAGCTCCACCCCGATGATGCGAGTCAGCGGGATCGGTGCCGGCGCCGGGCGGCGGCGTTCGACGACCGTGGTCGCCCCGGGGCTGGACTCGGAGGTGGGGGTCGAGAGGACGGTGGTGCTCATGCGGCTGCTCCTTCGCGCTGAGTGTCTGCGGTGAGCTCGAGGAACATCTCCTCGAGCCCGGCGCCGTCGGCGGCGCGGAGTTCGGTGAGGACCAGGTGCGCAGCGAGGGCGACCTCGCCGACCTGGTCAGGGGCGGCGTCGGTGTGCACGCTGCCGTCGGGGTGGGCGGTGATGGCGAGGCCGGCGCGCTCCATCGCCTGAGCCAGGGCAGCCGCGTCGCGGGCGCGCACCACGGTCCCGGCTGCGGCCAGGAGGCTGGCCTTGGTGCCCTGCGCGACGATCCGCCCGTTGCCGATCACCACAAGGTCGTCGGCGATCACCTCGATCTCGTGGAGGAGGTGCGAGGAGAGCAGGACGGTGCCGCCGCTGTCCGCGAACCCGCGCAGCAGGTCACGCATCCAGCGGATCCCGGCCGGGTCGAGCCCGTTGGCCGGCTCGTCGAGGATGAGGACCTGCGGGTCGCCGAGGAGAGCGGTGGCGATGCCCAGGCGCTGGCGCATCCCCAGGGAGTAGTCCCGGACGCGCCGGTCGGCCTCGTGGGAGGTGAGGCTCACCAGGTCGAGCATCTCCTTGACCCGGGTCCGGGGCAGGCCCATGGTGCGCTGGGCAACGGTGAGGATCTCGTGTCCGCTCCGCCCGGCGTGCTGGGCGGACGCATCCAGGAGGACACCCACCTCCAGGCCGGGGTTGGGCAGGTCGGTGAACCGGCGCCCGTCGACCGTTGCGGTTCCTGAGGTGGGCGGAGTGAGCCCGACGATGATCCGCATCGTCGTGGACTTGCCGGCGCCGTTGGGGCCGAGGAAGCCGGTGACGCGGCCGGTGGCCGCGGTGAAGGAGACGTCGTCAACGGCGGTCTGACCCCGCCCGTAGCTCTTGCTGACTGATTCGACTGTGATCATGTCAAGCATCGTGTCGGTGACGGCCCGGTCGGCACATCGGGGACGCCCCGGGCGCTGACCCTGACGCGACCCTGAGCCGTGTCGGGGTCACCTCCTCGGGAGGTGCCGGACCCGGTCCGACACGTATGCCGTGCACCCCCGGGCTCGGGGTGCACGGCATACGGGCTCGTGCCCTTGCGTCTGCGAATCTGAGGGTTCCGGCGGCGTGGCGACGCAGACGCTGCGGCAGGGCCGCACGCTTGCGTCTGCGTGCTGCCGCGGGGGGAACCCTCAGATTCGCAGACGTTGGGGTCAGTCGGCGGGGCCTTCGCCCAGGGTGACCGTGGCGCTGTGGGAGGTGCCGTTCTGGTCGGTCCACGCGATCTTCACGCGGTCGCCGGGGTGGTGCGCGGTGATGGCGGCGGTGATGGCGTCCGGGCTGGCCACCGAGGTACCGCCGACCGAGGTGATCGTGTCGCCTGCCGCGAGGCCGGCGTTGGCGGCGGCCGAGCCGTCGACGACGCCGCCGATCGTGGTGCCGGTACCGGTCTGGGACAGCTGGATGCCGAGGAAGGCGGGCAGGCCCTGGTGGATCGTTGCGTTGTCGGTACCGGCGAGGATCTGGTCGGCGATGTCGAGCGCGTGGTCGATCGGGATCGCGTAGCCCGCCACGGTCTCGCCGCTCCGGGCGCTGGCCTGGGCCGCCGTGTCGATGCCGATGATCTTCCCGGCGGCGTCGTACAGCGGGCCGCCGGAGTCGCCGGCCTGGATGTCGGCGTCGGTCTCGATGAGGCCGGTGAGGTGCTCGGAGTTGGCGCCGCCCTCGTCGGAGGCGGTGATCTCCTGGTCGAGCGCGGTGATGGCACCGGGGGAGGCAGAGGTGCCGGCGGCGTCACCGGCGTTGCCGACCCCGGTCACGGCGTCGCCGACCTTCAGACCCGAGGAGTCGCCGAGGTTGGCCGTCGCGAGGCCGCTGGCGTCGGCGAGCTGCAGGACGGCGATGTCGTTGGTGGGGCTCGTGCCGACGACCTTGGCGGTGTAGCTCTTGCCCGTCGACAGCACCGTCACGGTGATCTTCGTGGCGCCGTCGACGACATGGTTGTTGGTGAGGATCTCGCCGTCGCTCGTGAGGACCATGCCGGTGCCGGCCGCCTCACCGGAGCTGTAGTCGACCGTCGTCGTGATGTCGACGATGCCCTTGACCTGGGTGGCCGTGGCGTTGGCGTTCGCGGTCGAGGACGACGACCCCGAACCCGACCCGTAGCCACCGGAACCGAACCCGTTGTCACCCGGGAAGCCGTTGCCGAGCGAGCCGGAGCCGGAGCCGAGTGAGCCGGAGCCGGACCCAGATCCGTTGCCGGAGTAGCCGTTCGACCCGTCGCCGTTCGACGAACCCGAGCCTCCGGCATACGGGTTCGTGCCGTTCCAGCCATAGCCGCCCGACCCCGACCCCGACCCGGTGCCGAGCGCGGATCCCGAGGCGGACGTCGAGACGGTCGTCTGGGAACGGTCGACCGCCTCGGTGACGCCGACCGCCACGACGGCGGCGAGAGTGGCTGAGGTGACGCCGACGAGGACGGTGGGCAGGTGTCGGGTCGAGAGGGACACGGGAGGGCCTTTCGGTGGTGGTGGTTCCTTCTGGTTCCACCACACACCCCCGACTCGGGCGCCGGCTGGACGTCCTCTATGCGGTTCCTGTGCGGTTCGGCCCGACCTGTGCGGAGCCTGTCAGGGCCTCAGATCGCGGTCAGGGTCTCGAACGCGGCTCGTATGCCGGCCAGCCGCCCAGCCGCGCGCTCGCGGGCTGCGCGTAGGTCGCCGTCGCTCACCGGCTCGATCGCCTCGAGGTAGACCTTGAGCTTGGGCTCGGTCCCCGAGGGCCGCACGATGACGCGCGAGTCGTCCGCGAGGTAGTAGCGCAGGCCCTCGGTCGGCGGCAGCCCCCCGTCACCAGCGGCGAGGTCGTCGGTACGCGAAACCTCCACTCCGGCAACGGATTCCACCGGTTCGGAGCGGAGGCGCTCCATGATGACGTCGATGAGGGACAGGTCGGCCACCCGTACCGAGAAAGCGTCGGTCGCGTGGACACCGTGGGCGACCGCCAGCTCATCGAGCCGGTCGGCGAGGGAGCGTCCCTCGGCCTTGAGCGTGGCCGCCAGCTCGGCCACCATGAGGGCCGCCGTGATGCCGTCCTTGTCACGCACATGGGGTGCGTCGACGCAGTAGCCGAGCGCCTCCTCGTAGCCGAAGGCGAGGTCCGGGACCCGCCCGATCCACTTGAAGCCGGTGAGCGTCTCCTCGTGCGGCACGCCCGCCGCGCGGGCCATCGCCGCGAGCAGCCGGGAGGAGACGATCGAGTTGGCGAACACGCCGCCCTCTGGGACACCGCGGGCGAGCACGTGCGAGCCGAGGAGGACGCCCACCTCGTCGCCGCGCAGCATCCGCCAGCCACCCGGGCCGGGAATCGCGACCGCGCACCGGTCGGCGTCGGGGTCGTTGGCGATCACCACGTCGGGGCCGGTCTGCTCGGCGAGCTCGAGGGCCGCGTCCATCGCCCCGGGCTCCTCGGGGTTGGGGAAGGTCACCGTGGGAAAGAGCGGGTCGGGCTCGGCCTGGCTCGCGACCGGAATCGGGGTCTCGAAGCCGGCGCGCTCGAAGGCGCGCGCGATCGTCCAGGCGCCGACGCCGTGCAATGCCGTGTGGACGACCGTGAGCTCCCGCGGTGAGGTCGGCCGCACGACCGAGGCCGCGTCGTCGAGGTAGCTCTCGACGACGTCGTCGCCGAGCGTCTGCCAGCCGTCGTCGGCCAGGGGTACGTCACCGGTCCGCTCGACCCGCCCGATCTGGTCGGCGATGAGCCCGTCGACGGGTGGCACGATCTGCGACCCGTCGCCGACGTAGACCTTGTAGCCGTTGTCCTGAGGCGGGTTGTGGCTCGCCGTGACCATGACGCCGGCACCGGCGCCGAGGAGGCGCACGGCATACGCGAGGACCGGCGTCGGCAGGGTCGTCGGGAGGATCGCGGCCCGCCCGCCCGCCGCCGTGACGACGGCCGCGGTGTCGCGGGCGAAGACGTCGGAGTTGTGTCGCGCGTCGTAGCCGACGACGACAAACGGTTCTGCCACAAGCGTTTTGAGGTATGCCGTGAGTCCGGCTGCCGCTCGGATGACGACGGCACGGTTCATCCGGTTCGGGCCGGCTCCGAGCGCGCCCCGCAACCCGGCAGTGCCGAACTCGAGCATCCCGTCGAACCGGTCGGCGAGGTCGGCGGTCGCCTCGGTGTCGCCGTCGACGGCCCGACCGACGATGTCCTCGAGCTCGGCGCGGGTCACCGGGTCCGGGTCGTCGGCGGCCCAGGTTCGCGCGGCCTCGATGAGCTCGGCGGGGGGTGCCTCGGCAGGGTCACCGTGGCGACCGGCATACGTCATCGTGGGGCCTTCAGCCGCGGGCCGCGATGGCGGACACGACGGCGGCGAGGAGCCGCCCGCACCGGTCGGCCGCTGCCTGCCCGGCCTCGATGACCTCCTGGTGGGACAGGGGGGTCTTGGAGATGCCGGCCGCGGGGTTGGTCACGAGGGAGATGCCGAGGACGTCCAGGCCGCTCTGGCGGGCTGCGATCGCCTCCAGGCTGGTCGACATGCCGACGAGGTCGCCGCCGATGACCTTGGCCATCTGCACCTCGGCGGGGGTCTCGTAGTGCGGGCCGCGGAACTGGACGTAGACGCCTTCGTCGAGGGTGTCGTCAATGGTGCGCGCCAGGTCGCGCAGGGCCGGGGTGTAGACGTCGGTGAGGTCCACGAAGTTCGCGCCCTCGATGGGGGAGTGCGCCGTCAGGTTGATGTGGTCGCGGATGAGGACCGGTGTGCCGGGAGGCCACTCCTCGCGGAGCCCGCCGCAGCCGTTGGTGAGGACGATGGTCGTGCAGCCCGCGGCCGCCGCCGTACGGACCCCGTGGACGACGGCGCGGACGCCCTTGCCCTCGTAGAAGTGGGTGCGCGTCCCGTAGACGAGGGCTCGCTTGCCGGTGTCGCCGATGGCGACCGAGCGCATGGTGCCGGAGTGGCCGACGACCGCGGCCCGGCCGAACCCCGGCACGTCGGTGTTGTCGATCGTGGCCAGGGTCTCGCCGATGAGGTCGCCGGTCTGGCCCCACCCGGAGCCCAGGACGAGCGCGACGTCGTGGCTCTGGACTCCCGTTCGCTCCCGGATCACCTCCGCGGCGGCCTCGGCGGCCTCGAACGGGTCGGTGGTGGGGTCGGACAGAGAGGGGTATGCCGCGTCGCTCACGGTCCGCACTGTATCCATCGGGAAACCCGTTGGGTGGGTCTTCGGGGTGAGACGGATGCGAGGCATGTCGGTCATCTCGGGTTCAGGTTGGTGTGGGCATGATGGTCACGTGACCAGCGCGGACCGACCCCCGACGTCGCGCCGGGCCCTCGTTCTCGGCGCCGGCGCCCTGCTCGGGACCGCAGCCTGCTCGAGCGACCCACCACGGGGGGAGGCGGCCTACTCCGCAGGTGGCACCGCGAGCCAGTCGTCGAGCACCTCGTCGTCGACTCCGGCGGCGACAGCGGCGGCGTCCGGGTCCGCGTCCGCAGGTGGCGCCCCGTCGATCGCCCTGAGCACCGGCCCCGACATCGCCCACGGTCCGGCTGGGCGGGACGAGGTCGCGCTGACCTTCCACGGCCAGGGGACCCGGGCGATCACCGACGAGGTCCTCGCTGCCTGCGCCGCGGCCGGAGCCCACGTCACCGTCTTCGCCGTCGGCACCTGGGTCCATGGCGACCCCGAGCAGGTCCGCAAGGTGGCCGCCGCCGGGCACGAGGTCGGCAACCACACGTGGAGCCACACCCAGATGAAGCAGGTCTCCGCGGCGACCGCGCGCACCGAGGTGGCCCGGGGTCGGACGGCGATCAGCGCCGCCGGCCTGCAACCGGGCTGGTGGTTCCGACCGTCCGGCACCCAGAACAGCACCGCCACGATCCGGGCGGCCGCGTTGGCCGCCGGCTACCACCGGTGCGTGTCCTACGACGTCGACCCCGAGGACTACCTGGACCCGGGAGCATCGCTGGTCCGGACCCGCACCCGGAAGGCCACCAGAGCGGGCTCGATCGTCTCCCTCCACCTGGGCCATCCGGGCACGGCTGCCGCGCTGCCCGGCATACTGTCTGATCTGTCCGGGGCCGGTCTGGCCCCGGTGACCCTGTCCACCCTCCTCCGCGACTGACCCCGCACCGAAGGAACGTTCCCGTGCCCCTGACGCCCCGCGCCACCGGCCGTACCCTCATCGTCGGCGGCCTGCTCACGGCAGTCCTGGCCGCCGCCGGCTGCAGCCTGGGATCGGCCGACGGCGCCGGCTCGAGCGGTGGGTCGTCGTCGAGCAGTACCTCGCCGACCACGGCAGCCGGCCCCACGAGCCAGAGCCCGACGGCCTCGAGCGGCCCGACCGATGTGTACGCCGGGACCGGCCTGGGGATGCTGTCGACCGAGGCCAAGGCGGCCAAGCCGATGGTCTACGTACCCAACAGCCAGCAGGACACCGTCCAGCTCATCGACCCCGCCACCTACCAGGTCGTGCGGACCTTCCGGGTCTCCCGCGAGCCGCAGCACGTCGTCCCGTCGTGGGACCTGAAGACGCTGTGGGTCAACATGGACATCGGCAACCAGCTCGTGCCGATCGACCCCCGGACCGGCAAGCAGGGCAAGCCGGTCGCCGTCGAGGACCCCTACAACCTGTACTTCACGCCCGACGGCGCCGAGGCGCTCGTCATGGCCGAGCGGCTGCGGCGGATCGACGTCCACGACCCGCACACGATGGCCCTCAAACGCTCGTTGCCGGTGCCGTGCTGGGGGATCAACCACGCCGACTACACGGCCGACCTGTCGCACTTCGTCACGTCCTGCGAGTTCAGCGGCATGCTCCTGGTCGTCGACAAGGAGGCGACCAAGGTCGAGAAGGTCATCGACCTCAACAAGGTCACAACTCCCGGTGCCACCTCGCCCCACGACGCGATGATGAGCAACGGCCCCAAGAACGGCCTGCGCCCCGGCGCCTCGGCGATGCCGCAGGACGTCCGGCTCACACCGGACGGCAAGTGGTTCCTCGCGGCCGACATGCTGCGCAACGGGGTGTGGGTGATCGACGCCAGGACCTTCACGATCAGTCGGTTCCTCCACACCGGGCACGGCGCCCACGGGATCTATCCCTCGCGGGACGCCAAGCGGATCTTCGTCTCCAACCGGGACGAGGGGTCCATCTCGGTGCTCGACGCGGCCACCCTGAAGCAGGTGGCGTTGTGGAAGATCCCGGGCGGCGGGTCACCCGACATGGGCGGCGTGACGGCCGACGGCAAGGAGCTGTGGCTCTCCGGGCGCTACAACGCCGAGGTCTACGTGTTCAATACGACCACCGGCAAGCTCACCCACCGGATCAAGGTCAACCCCGGTCCGCACGGGCTGTCGGTCTGGCCCCAGCCCGGAACCTTCAGCCTGGGCCACACCGGCAACATGCGCTGAGGCGGTCAGCTGCCCTTGGCGACGTAGGGGAACAGCGTTGAGGTCACTCGGACCAGGCCCTTCCCGTATGCCGCATCCATCCGGTGCTGGATCGCTCCGTCGTCCCAGATCACCTGGAGGTCAACCGCTCCCGTGGAGTAGTTGACTCCATCCGAGAGGAACTGGCTCTTGAGCGCGGGGTCGTCGGTGATCTTCAGCTGGATCGACTGCAGCCCCGCCACCGTCCGCTTGCCGCGCGACACACACAGCGAACCGCCCCAGGTCCTGCGCAGGACGGCCGTGTCAGCTGGGATGTCTCCGGTCGTGAGGACGTCGAGGATGAGCTTGGTCGGGTCGTTCATCGCCTCGGGGCTGGCGTTGCCGTCGGCATCGTTGATGGACTGGTCGACCCAGCTCCCGGCGTAGCCCGGGAGGCGCTCGGCTTGCGCGAGCGCGGCGTCGAGGGCTTCCTGGTTGGTGCGCGAGGCGTCGAGGACGCGCCAGCCGCCCGATGGCGTCGGGCACGGCGTCTTGTAGTCGGCTGTCGACGGGTCGGGCGGCCGTTTGCCGGTGAACGCCTCGGGAGTCGTCACCGGCCGGGTGAGGGTGAAGTGCGTGCCGTCGTAGGTGCCGATCACGGCATACGCGCCCCAACGGACGCCGTTCGCGGAGTCCGACTGCGGCGCCCTGGCCCAGTCCCAGTTGGTGATCGGCGGGCCGTCACATTGCGGCGGCAGCGACGTGGCGACGGCGCCGACACACAGCTGCGGTCCCTTGCCGGAGTCGATGACCGTCCCGAGGCCGACCAGCTCTCGTGTGGTGGCCGGGCCGGATGCCGAGGTGGTCGCCGAGCGGGTGGCCATCGGTGTCGGCTCCGATCCACATCCGGTGAGCGCCAGCACGAGGCCGCCGATCACCAGCGCCGCCGACCGGGAGGTCATCCCGAACGCCGATGGGATGCCGAACGCGCGGCATACTGCCCGTTCGGCACCCCACCACCCGGCGGGATGTCGAACGGGCGGGGCGCGTGGCGAACGGGCGACACGCTAGGCCGAGACGGCGAGGGCGGGGTCGCCGGTAGGGGTCACCTTGACGCGCGCGCCGGGCTCGAAGCGGGCGACCTCGGCCGAGGACACCTGGACGAGGATCTGGTCACCGCCGTCGGCAGTGGCGATCACCCGACCGTGCGCGCCGAGGAAGCTGGCGCTGACGACCGCGGCGTTCCCGGCGGCATCGCGGGAGACGGTGAGGTGCTCGGGCCGGACCAGCACCGTGACCGCGCCGGACTGGGCCGAGCCGGGCAGCAACGGGACCGACGTGCCGAGCACCGATGCTGTGCCCGCGGACGCTGCCCCGGTCAGCCGGTTGGTCACCCCCACGAAGTCCGCGACGAAGTCGTTGACCGGCTTGGAGTAGAGCTCCTCCGGCGCTGCGAGCTGCTGCAGGTTGCCCGCCCGCATGACCCCGACCCGGTCGGCGACCGCGAGGGCCTCTTCCTGGTCGTGGGTGACGAAGAGCGTCGTCGTGCCGACGTCGAGCTGGATGCGGCGGATCTCGTCGCGGAGCTGGACCCGCACCTTGGCATCCAGGGCCGAGAGCGGTTCGTCGAGAAGGAGCACCTGCGGCTCGATGGCCAGGGCCCGGGCGAGGGCGACGCGCTGCTGCTGGCCGCCGGACATCTGGTGGGCGAACTTGTCCATGTGCAGCGACAGCCCGACCAGCTCGAGCATCTCCTGGGCCCGCTTGCGGCGCGCCTCGGCGCCGTGCTTGCGCAGCTGGAGCCCGAACTCGACGTTCTGCCGGGCGGTCATGTGGGGGAACAGGCTGTAGGCCTGGAACACCATCCCCATGTCGCGCTTGCTCGTCGGTATGCCGGTCACGTCCTTGCCGCCGACGGTGATCGTCCCGGAGTCGGGGTCGTCCAGACCGGCGAGGCAGCGCAGGGCGGTCGTCTTGCCGCAGCCCGAAGGGCCGAGCAGGGCGATGAACTCACCCGGGTGCATGTCGAGGGACAGCCCGTCGAGGGCGTTGACACCGGCATACGTCCGGCGCAGGTTCGTGAGCTGGACGGCGACACCGTCCCGGGCGGTCGTCATGCGGGCTCCTTCTTGGCCCGGCGCAGCCGGGTCATCGGTGAGGTCGCCGAGCGCGCGCCGCCGACGAACGACATGGCGAACAGGACGACGAAGGCGAAGACGAGGGAGAGCAGGCCGACGGCCACCGAGATCTGGGCGTCGGACTTGCCGAGGAGGTACATCGCGACCTGCAGGTTGGTCCGGCTGAACAGGTTGGCGATGGTGAACTCACCGAGCGTCAGGGCCACGGCGAGGAACGAGGCCGAGAGGACGGCCGTGCGCAGGTTCGGCAGGACCACCCGCCACATGACCGTGCCCCAGCCGGCGCCGAGCGAGCGGGCCGCCTCGGAGAGCGTGCGCACGTCGATCGCGCGCAGGCCGGCATCCAGGGCGCGGTAGGCGTAGGGGAGGACGAGGACCACGTAGGCCAGGGCGAGCCAGATCGTCGAGGACCCGATGGTCGGCCCGAAGAAGTACTGCAGCCAGCCGGTCAGCCAGCTGTAGATCGGGGTGAGCCCGACGACGAGGACGATGGCCGGGACCGTGAGCGGCAGCAGACAGATGAACTCGACGGTCCGGGTCAGGCCGGGCAGCCGCAGCCGCACCCAGGTCATCGTCGGCACCAGGAGGACGAGCATCACGACGACGGTGACGACGGCCAGCCCGACCGAGGCGAGGAAGCCGGTCTTCAGGTCGGGGTACTTGGTCGAGATCTTGGGAAAGTCCAGCAGCGTCCTCCAGGTCGCCAGCGACCAGTGCTTGCCGGCGACGTCCTTGGTGGCATCGGAGAACATGCCGTAGAGCGGAACGGCGAAGAAGAGGAGCACGAGCCCAATGACGACGCGCCGCATGATGGCCTGTTTGCGACGGAAGGCTGCGCGTTGGCCGGTCATTTGACGAGCCATCGGCTGGCGCGCTTGTCAAGGATCGTGTAGATCGTCATGACGACGGCGACGACGACCATCATCTCCAGTGCCATCGCCTTGGCGACGTCCTGCTGGCCGAGGACCACCTCGGAGCTGAGGGCACCGTCGATACCGAGCGGCAGGAGCGGTGTGCCCTGGGAGATGAGGGCCTTCGCCGTGGCATAGGCGCTGAAGGCGTTGGTGAAGAGCAGCAGCAAGGCGCCGATGAAGGAGGGGAGCAGGATCGGCCCGGCGACCTTGCGCCAGTAGGTGAAGGTCGACCCGCCGAGCGTCTCGGTCGCCTCTCGCCACTGCGGCCGCAGGCCCTCGACCGCGGGCAGGAAGACGATCAGCATGAGGGGGATCTGGAAGTACAGGTAGACGAGGATGAGGCCCTTGTTCCACGCGTACAACCACAGTCCGCCGCTCTCGCTGGACAGGCCCGCGAGGATGCCGGAGCCGATGAAGGTCGCCATGAACGCGAAGGCGAGCGCGACACCGCCGAACTGCGCGAGGACACCGCACAGTGAGGTGACGAAGCGCTTGACGATCCCGCCCTCGCGGGCCGTCGACACGGCATACGCCAGAACCGCTCCGATGACCGCGCCCAGCACCGCGGTGACAAGGGAGAGGATGACCGACTGCCAGAGGGCGGTCTTCACCGCTGACTCACCGAGGGCCTTGATGTTGACCATCGAGAACGAGCCCTGGCTGAAGAACGCACCGATGACCACGATCAGGGTCGGGACGATCAGGAAGATCGTGACGTAGACGAAGAAGGGCAGGACACCCAGGAGGGCACCCGACGGCCGACGGCCGCCGCGTGCCCGCCCGGACTCCTTGTCAGCCAACGGCGTTGGCCCAGTTCTTGGTCAGGTAGTCCTTGGCCGTGGTGTTGTCGGCATCGGTCGGGGTGACCGGTGTGCCCGTCACGGCCGGCAGGGACTTCAGCGCGGTGGCGTCCAGCGTGCCGGCAGCCTTCATGGCGTCGTAGCGGACCGGGAAGGCCGCGCCCTTGAGCCAGTAGTTCTGGCCCTCGTCGGAGAAGAGGAACTCCTCCCAGAGGCGGGCCGCAGCCGGGTGCGGGGCGTCCTTGTTGATGGCCTGGACGTAGTAGGCGGCGAGGATCGCGTTGTCCGGGATCCACGTCTTCCACGTCGTCAGCTTGGTGCTGATCGGCGCGTTGTTGTAGGCCCAGTCGAAGACGACGGGCGTCTGGCCGGACTGGATCGTCGCCGGGGTGGGGTCGACGGGCAGGAAGTTGCCGGCCTTCTTGAGGTTCTTGAAGAAGTCGACGCCCTTGCTGATGTCGGCGGCGGTGCCGCCCTCGGCGAGAGACACCATCTGCACTCCGGCGAACGCGGCGCCGGCCTTGGTCGGGTCGCCGTTGAGGGCGACCTTGCCCTTGTATGCCGGCTTGAGCAGGTCCGCGACCGAGGTCGGCGCCGGAACCTTGGCCGAGTCGTAGCCGACGCTCATGTAGCCGGCGTAGTCGTTGACCCAGACCCCGGTGCTGTCCTTGCGGTCGGCCGGGATGGTGGACCAGGTGGCGACCTGGTAGGGCGCGAAGGTCGCCTTGTTGGCGTCGGCGACGGTCTGGGACACGTCGAAGACGTCCGGCGCGGTCGGCTGGCCCTTGAGCCGGGTGGCCGCCGCGATCTCGTCGGCGCTGCTCGCGTCGGGCTGGGCGGAGGTCACCTTGATGCCGTACTTCGCGCCGAAGGCAGTGATCGCCTCGCCGTAGTTGGCCCAGTCCGGCGGCAGCGCGATGACGTTGAGCGCGCCCTCCTTCTTGGCTGCTGCGACGAGGGCGTCCATGCCGCCGAGTGCCTGGGCAGAGGTTGCGCTGGCGGCGTTGGCGCCGCCACCGGAGGTCGAGGTCGAGGTCGACGAAGACGAGGGAGCCGAACAGGCGGCGACGCCGAGCGCTGCCGCGACCGACGCAGCGGCGACCAGGGCAGTGCGCCGGGTGGGGGCACGGAACATGTGAGATGACACCTTTCGAGTGACAACGTGGTGCGGGTGCGACGCTGGGCCACGGGGCGAAGGGACGCCCACTTGGCATGCTAGGCCGGGTTCGGCCGGTATTCCCGGAGTTGGTCCGTTGTTCCATGGTGTGGGTCCAACCGTGACCTTGCGGTGATGTGGCCGTTTCGCGGTCGATCTTGCGGTGACTTGCCCGTTTCGGGCAACGGCGACTGATCCGGTGTGCCGCGTGCGCGCCACCGGTGCGTCGCTTCCGGTGTGTGGCTCCGCCTCTCCCTCGGCGGTGGTTGGATGGAGTCCGTGAACGCGCGCACGACCTCGGTCGTCATCCTCGGTGGTGGGCCGGGGGGCTACGAGGCGGCCCTCGTCGCCGCACAGCTGGGGGCCGGCGTCACGCTCGTCGACCGGGACGGGCTCGGTGGTGCGGCGGTTCTCACCGACTGCGTCCCGAGCAAGGCGCTCATCTCGGTTGCCGACGAGCTGGCCGACGACGCCTGCGAGCTGGTCGCCGTCAACCGCCGGATCAGCGCGCTCGCCGCTGCCCAGAGCCACGACATCGCGACCCGGATGGGGCGGGCCGGGGTGCGGGTCGTCAAGGGCACCGGCCGGTTGCTGTCCGACTCCCTCGTCGAGGCAACCGGCGCCGACGGAACGACCGAGCAGCTCCACGCCGACGTCGTCCTGGTGTCGACCGGGGCCACGCCCCGGGTGATGGCGACCGCTCAGCCCGACGGGGAGCGGGTTCTCACCTGGCAGCAGATCTACGACCTCACCGAGCTCCCCGAACACCTGGTCGTCGTCGGCTCCGGTGTCACGGGCGCCGAGCTTGCACAGGCCTACCTCGGTCTTGGCGCGCGCGTCACGCTCGTCTCCTCGCGGGACCGGGTGCTGCCCGGCGAGGACGCCGACGCCGCCCTCGTCATCGAGAACGTCTTCCGCCGGCGCGGGATGGACGTGCTGTCCCGGTCGCGCATGGCATCGGTCACCCGTACCGACTCCGGTGTCGTCGTCACCCTCGAGGACGGCCGCACCGTCACCGGATCACATGCCATGCTGGCTGTCGGCTCGGTCCCGCAGACCCGTGGCATCGGCCTCGAAGAAGCCGGGGTCACGCTCACCCGGTCCGGTCACATCGAGGTGGACCGGGTCTCCCGGACCTCGGCACGTGGGGTGTATGCCGCGGGCGACTGCACCGGCGTCCTGCCCCTGGCCTCGGTGGCCGCGATGCAGGGCCGGATCGCCATGTGGCACGCCCTCGGCGACGCCGTCGCCCCGCTCAACCTCGGCGTCGTCTCCGCCAACATCTTCACCGACCCCGAGATCGCGACGGTCGGTATCTCCCAGGCCCAGCTCGACTCCGGCCTCGGCGACGTCGACAGCGTCCTGCTGCCCTTGGCCGGCAACGCCCGCGCCAAGATGCTCGGAATCACCGACGGCTTTGTGAAGCTGTTCTCCCGCAAGGGATCTGGCACGGTGTGTGGTGGCGTGGTCGTCGCGCCGCGGGCGTCCGAGCTGATCTTCCCGGTCACCCTCGCCGTCCAGCACCGGCTCAGCGTCGACCAGGTCGCGAGCACCTTCACGGTCTACCCGTCGCTCACCGGCTCGATCGCCGAGGCCGCCCGCCAGCTCCACCACACCGGCTGACCCCCCACCCCCGCGCAAAATTATCGGGTTCTCGGACTAGGGCGGATTCAGGGTGCTAGTGCAACACCTGGTGGTTCTGCTTGTGCCAGGAGGGTATCGAGGCGTTGGGCGGGGGTGGCCCAGGCGTGG